>Ga0209051_1002576_pt1 | contig 12766 bp, 13 predicted proteins | sample AraplaCvi_mMS_r2_2_FD_184286 | JGI IMG/M metagenome (GOLD analysis project Ga0209051, IMG submission 184286) | Arabidopsis root microbial communities from North Carolina, USA - plate scrape MF_Cvi_mMS_r2 (SPAdes) (version 2) | ecosystem: Host-associated > Plants > Roots > Endosphere | place...
CGATGCCCATGCCGGCGAGCGCCGCCTCGACCAGCACCCGGGCCGAATTGGCATGGAAGCGCCCCGAGACCGCGACCTCCACCTGCCCGTCGGGGCCGTCCAGGCGCCAGGCCGTGCGCCCGGCATTCGTGGGCATCGCGATGCACTCGTGGCCGATCAGGTCGTCCGGCGTCTCCGGCGTTCCGTGCGCCGAGAGGTAGCCCGGACTGGCGACCAGCAGCGCCCGACTGCTGCCCAGGCGCCTGGCGACCAGCGTCGCATCGAGCGACTTGCCCGAGCGAATGGCGACGTCGATGCCTTCGGCGACCAGGTCGGCTTTCGAATCGCTCAGAACGAACTCCAGCCGGATCCTCGGATGGGCCGCGAGGAACTCGCCGACCCATTCGACCTGGAACCTGTTGAAGAAGTCGGCCGCCGCGGCCACGCGCACCTTGCCGCTGGGCGATTGGCCGTCGCTGGCCAGGTCCGCGGCGGCCGCCGACAGGGCGTCGACCTGCTCGGCGGAGCGCGCGTACAAGGCTTCGCCGGCGTCGGTGAGCGTCAAGCGACGCGTGGACCGGTGAAGCAGGCGCAGCCCGAGCTGGGCCTCGAGCTGCTGGATCCGCCGGCTTGCGGTATTGGGCGGGATGCCGACGCGCCGCGCGGCCTCGGCGAAGCTCCCGGCCTTCACGACCTGCACGAACAGGGCGACGTCATTCAGATCGAACATTCGGGTCTCCGAGGGCCCCGGCACGCGGCCCCCGGAGATTGTCTCCCGTGGCGTCGCGGCAGCGTCACGCGGCACGCCGCGCATCGAGGCTGTAGCGGCCGGCACCGTGGACGACCAGCAGCAGGAACGCACCGGCGATGGACACGTTCTTCATGAACATGATCATCTGGATCTGGTCGCCGAGGTTGCTGTGGAAGAGGAGGGCGGTCAGGAGCGTGAAGCCGGCCAGCAGGAAGGCGACGATGCGCGTCTTCCAGCCGGCGATGATGGCGATGGCCCCCAGCACTTCGGTCGCGATGACCACGGGCAGCAGGGCGCCCGGCACGCCGGCGGATGCCATGTAGCCGGCCGTGGCGGCATAGCTGGTGATCTTGCCGAGACCGGACATGAGGAACATCAGTGACAGCAGGACACGGCCCAGCAGTTCCGTGGAGCTTTTCAGCGCGCCTTCATCGAGGCGGGATGCCGCTTGCGCGGAGCGGTGGATGGTTGCTTGAGGAATGGCGGACATGAGGGACTCCTGATCAAGTTGCGGATGGAGTGAATCTAGGGATTTGGCCGGCGCGCCACTAGACGGCGCCGTCGGATTTCATTCGTCCAGGAATGGCGGTAATCGAGGAGGGCCCCGCCCGTCGCGAGGGCGGTCGGGGCCGTCATTCAAGCCTCCCGCTTGCGCAAGGAACGGAAGCCCGCGCGAAGCTCCTCGGCGAAGACCTGCGGTTGTTCCCACGCGGCGAAGTGCCCGCCCTTGTCGAGGCGGTTGTAGTGGATCAGCCCGGGATAGGCCCGCTGCGTCCAGCTGCGCGGGGCGGCATAGATCTCGTCGGGGAAGACGCTCACGGCCACCGGGAGGGTGACGCCCTTGGGGTCGAAGAACGCGAGCTTGTTCTCCCAGTAGAGGCGCGCTGAGGACACGGCGGTCTTAGTCAGCCAGTACAACGTGATGTTGTCGAGGATGTCGTCGCGCGTGAGACCTTCCGGCTGGCCGTCGAAGACGCGCGCGATGAGCGCCTGGCTGGCCGCATCGTGATCGAGCATCCACGCGGCCAGGCCGATGGGGGAGTCCTCGATGCCGTAGAGCGTCTGCGGACGGTTCGCCATCTCGATGGCATAGCCGAGCCCGTGCTTGAAGAACGTGTCGAGCTGCTCGAAGGCGTGAAGCTCGTCGCCGGCCAGGCCCGCGGGCGCGGGCTCGTGGTAGTTCACGGCGCGGGCCACGTCGGCAGGCACGGTCGCGGGCATGTTCACGTGGATGCCCAGCAGGCCCGGCGGCGTCATCAGCGCCATCTGCTCGGTGATGGCATCGCCCCAGTCGCCGCCTTGCGCCACGTACCTCGCGTAGCCCAGGCGTTGCATCAGCACGATCCAGGCGCGTGCGACGCGGACCGGATCCCAGCCCGCGTCCGTGGGCTTGCCGGAGAAGCCATGGCCGGGGATCGATGGGATCACGACATCGAAGGCGTCTTCCGCGCGGCCTCCGTAGGCCGTGGGATCGGTGAGGGGGCCGATGATCTTCGTCTGCTCGATGATCGAGCCGGGCCACCCGTGGGTCACGATGACCGGCAGGGCGTCCTCGTGCCTGGAGCGCACGTGGATGAAGTGGATGTCGACGCCGTCGATGGTGGTGATGAACTGGGGCAGGGCGTTGAGGCGCGCTTCCGTCCTGCGCCAGTCGTACCGGGTGACCCAGTAGTGGGCGAGTTGCTGCATGGTCACGAGCCGCACGCCCTGCGACGCATCCGCGACGATCTCGCGCGTGGGCCAGCGCGTCGCGCGGATCCGTCGGCGCATGTCGACGAGGGACTCGTGCGGGAACGAGATCCGGAACGGGCGCACGGCATCGGCCGCGCCGGAGGACGAAGGCGCGGCGGGCGCGGCCTCGGGGACGGACAGGAGGCCCAGGCCGAAGGCGCCGGCGGCCGCGGACACGCCGAGGAGGCTGCGTCGCGTGAGATGTCCTGCCGGCAGGACGTGCTCATCGCTGTCGGGCAGGGCCTGGCCGATGCCTTGGGGGATGGTGCGCGTCCTGGCCGTGTAGGGAGCCTGATCGATCCGGGAAGACATTGCTCGATTCCTTGCATGGGTGTTGATGGACACGCCAAGGATAGGAATTCACGCGATGTCTTTAAAGACCAACTTGGCTCCTTTTCGGACAAAGATCCATTTCAATCGGCCGATCGTTTCGTGCAGGCTCAGGCGCGCTTCAATTGCGCATTGCGCTCGAACAATTCGATGACCCAGTCGATGAAGACCCTGACCTTCGCGCTGAGGAAGCGGTTGGGTGGGTAGACCACGTTCACGGGGATGCTCTGCGTGGCGCAGTCGTCGAGCAGCGGCACCAGTTGCCCGCTCGCCAGCGCTGCCTGCACGGCGTAGGTCGGCGCCTGGATGATGCCCAGTCCCGCCAGGCCCGCGGCGAGGCACGCGTTCGTGTCGTTCACCGTGAGGACGTGCTGCAGGACCAACTCCGTGTCGGTTCCGCCATCGCAGAACCGGAAAGGCAATGCGCGACCGGTCGCGGTGGTCATGCCGATGGTGCGCAATGCATTCAGCTCCTGCGGGGCGCGAGGCGTGCCGTGCGCCTGGAGAAAGTCCGGCGTGGCGCACGTCGTGAACCGGAACTCCCCGATCCGGCGCGCGACCATGAATTGCTCGGTGGCCTCGCCGACCCGGATCGCGCAGTCGATGCCCTCGGCGATCAGGTCGGCGCGACGGTTGCCGACGCCGAGCTCGATGGCCACATCGGGGTAGCTGCGATAGAACTCGCCGAGCGCCGGCACGATCACCATCGTGCCCACGGCGGCGGCCGCCTCGACCCGGATGCGCCCCGAAGGCTTGCCCTGCGACTGCGTGGCCGTGGATTCGATGTCGTTCAGGTCGGCCAGCAGGCGCAGCACGCGCTCGTAGTAGGTCGCGCCTTCCGGGGTGACCGTGACGGTGCGTGTCGTTCGCTGCAGCAGGCGAACCTGCAGGTGCTGCTCCAGTGCCTGGATCAGGCGGGTGACCGTGGCGTTCGGCAGGTCCAGCGTGTCGGCGGCCTTCGTGAAGTTGCCCGCCTCCACCACCCGTACGAACGCGTTCATCGCGGCAATGCGATCCATGAGGGACCTCCGACGGCTTGGGGCCGCCGGAGATCATAGTTCGCGGGGAGCGCGGACGCCGCGGCCTGGCCGGCAAGCCAGCTCGGGCCGGAATGGTGACTCAGCGGCCGCGGAAGTCCATCACGGGCCGCGGCCTGCCGGCCTTCAGCGCGTCCACCGCGGAGGCCAGCCCGCGCGTCACGTCCTCGGTCTCGAACAGGGGCATCGCGATGTCGAACATGGCGTCGTCCGCGGCGGCCACGCCGCCCACCGCCCAGGCGCGCAGGAGCGCCTTGTGCGCGGCGTAGGCGCGCGTGGGGCCGCGGGCGATCTTCTTCACGAAAGCCGTCGCCTCGTCGGTCAGCGCCGCATCGTCGACCACGTGGTTGACGATGCCGAAGCGCTCCATGGTCGCGGCCGGCACCTTCTCGGAGGTCAGGGCCCATTCCGCGGCGCGGGAGCGCCCGGCGCGCTCGGCGACGCGGTAGATGCCGCCCAGGATCGTCACGATGCCCAGCGTCTGCTCCGGGTGGCCGAAGGTGGCGCCGGATCCGGCGAAGAGCACGTCGGCGCGCAGCGCCAGCTCGAGGCCACCGCCGAAGCACAGGCCCTGCACGGCGGCGACGACCGGCAGCGGCATGCGCTCGAAGCGGTTGAAGACGGACATGTAGCGTTCGAAGCGCGCGCGCAGCTGGCGGACGTTCGCCTCGGGCCAGGGCAGGATGTCGCCGCCGAAGCTGAAGTTCTCGCCTTCGCCGCGCAGCAGCACCGCGCGGGCGTCGCTGCCCTCGATGGCCTCGATGGCTTCGTCGAGCTCGTCGATCATCGTGTCGCCGATCCGGTTCTGCGGCGGGTTGTCCAGGACGAGCGTCGCGACGTGATCGTCGAAGTGCAGTTGCAGGGGTCGCATGATGATTCCTTCCGATGGGGTGAGGGGGCGGTTCAGGCCAGGTGCTCCCGGAACCAGTCGATGGCGGCCCGGCTGGCCCGGCCGAACTGCGACAGGTAGGGATCGAAATGCCCGCCGGCGATCGTGACCAGGCGCTTGGGCTGCAACGCGCGCTCATAGGCCGCGAGCTCGAGGTCGGTGAGCGTGATCGTGTCGTGCGTGCCCGTCACCATGAGCAGGGGCGTGGGCGAGACGCGGGCGATCCATTGGCCGGGCTCGTACATGCGCGCCGCTCGGCCCGAGCGCACGGTGACCTGGTTCTCCCACGCGCCCGGAGGCACGGGCTGCAGGTAGAAGTCGACGGCGTCGCGTGCCCGGTACGCGGCCGGCACCGAGGGGTCGGCGCTGACGATCGCCTGGCGACGCGGCGGCTCGCCGCGCGCCTGCGCGCGCTCGTCCTCCGCGTAGGCCTCGTCGATCGCCGCGACGTTCTCGGGCGCGATGCGGCGCAGCCCCTGCTCGAAGCCGCTGATGGTGGGCACCTGGGCGACGACGGCACGCAGGCGCCGGTCCGTCGCGCCGAGGACGATGGCGTGGCCGCCCGCGTAGCTCGTGCCCCAGAGGCCGATCCGCTTCGGGTCGACGGCCTCGTGCGCCTCGAGGAAGCTGATGGCGCGCCGCCAGTCGGCGATCTGGCGCCACGGGTCGACGTCCTGGCGCGGCAGGCCCTCGCTGGCCCCGAAGCCGCGGTGATCGTGCAAGAGGACGACGAAGCCCGCGTCCGCGAAGGCCTTGGCGAAAGGCTCGAGGCCGTGCTCCTTCACCCCGGCATAGCCGTGGGCCATCGTGATGGCGGCATGCTTCCTGGCCGGTCCGGACGGCACGTACAGCCAGCCGCGCAGCTTGACGCCGCCGTCGGCCTCGAACTCGACATCGCTACGTTGGAACATGAGCGTCTCCTCGTGAACGGCCGGGTCAGGCGGCCGCATGGAAGTAGTCGGACGGGATCGTCCCGTCGAGGCGCTTGCCCAGTTCCGCGGAGAAGCGCAGGGCGGCGCCGAGGGGGCGATGGTGGATCGCCGCGCGCACGATGCGGCCGTCGTCGCCCTTGGTGAGGATCGTGATGCCGCGCAGTTCCTCGCCGCCGAACGCCGCGGCCGTCCACTCGAGGTAGGTGCGCGGTCCGTTCGTCGCTTCGTTCGTGAACGTCACGGACTCGTAGATGTTGCTCGCGGTGCCCATGAGGGTCTTGACCGCGTCGCGGCCGACGAGGGGGCGGGTCAGCACGGTCGCGTCGAGCTCCATGTCGGGCGCGAAGGCGTCGGAGAACGCCTGCGCCGACCGGTTGGCGAACGCCGCTTTCCAGCCCGGCTGCGCGACGGCGCCCGCCGCAGCCGCGTCCAGCGTCCGCACGAAGTCGCCGATCACGCGCGCCAGGAGGGCGGGCTGCTCGACGTGGGGCCAGTGCCCGGCCTGCGGGATCGTCGTGCGAGCGGCCTTCTCGAAGCGCGGGGCGATCGCCGACGCGATCATCGCGGCGTCGACGAAGGAGTCTCCCTCGCCGGACACGATCAGCACCGGGCCGGGATAGCGGGTCGGATGCGCGCCGTCCGGATGCCCCTGGCGCCAGGCGTCGAAGAAGGCCGGGACGGCGGCGGGCGCGGGCCGGTCGCCCAGGGCGCCCAGGCGCTCCAGGCCGTTCGCGCTGAGGCTGACGCTCAGGCGCTGCCGCAATTCGCGTTGCGCGGCCGGCTGGCCGCCCAGCGCGCGGAAAGACGACTGCACTTCCTCGGGCAACGGCGTCCCGGCCAGCGCCACCGGCGTGAGCAGGACGAGGCCGCGCACGCGCGACGGCTGGCGCGCGGCGACGAGCTCGGCGACCTGGGCACCCATGCTGTGCCCGACCAGCACCACCGGCTGCCCGATCGAGTCGAGCGCGAGGCCGACGTCGAGCGCGAAGCGCTCGAGCGTGAACGGCCCCGTCTCGCCGGCGCGGGCCCCCATGCCGGCGAGGTCCACCGCGCGGGCGTCCATGTCGGAACGCAGCACGTCGACGACGTCGTTCCAGGCCGCCGCGCCATCGAGGAAGGCATGGATGAACATCACGATCGGCTTGGCCGACGGAGAGAAGTGGGCAGGACGGGACATGAACGATCTCCTTGGGTGGGCGGGTGAAGTCAGCGCGTGGCGCCCGAGGCGGACCACGCCTTGGTGTCGATGGGAGAAAAGCCGTCGGCATGTCCGTCCAGCCGTTCGGCGCGGCGCCCTTCGAAGGACGCGAGCAGCTCGGGCGCGAGCGGCACCGTGAACGCGTTGCGGACGAGCGTGTACTCGGCGGCCAGGCGCCCGACGGCCTGGACGGCCGCCGTGTCGATCCGCCCGCCCGGGAGGTAGAGGTCGTCGCGGACATGGAAGCGCAGCACCTCGCCGAAGACGACGTGATCGTTGTTCGGCCCCATCGGGATGATGCGATCGAGCCGGCATTCCATCGAGATCGGCGCGCCCTGGATCCGCGGTGGCCGGACGACGACGGAGGGCTCCTTGCCGAGGCCGACGGCATCGAACTCGTCGACGTCCGGATCGAACTCGAAGGCCGAGCGATGCATCTCGTGGGCTTGCGGCAGCGACACCATGTTGACGACGAACTCGCCCGTGTCGCGGATGTTGACGAAGGTGTCCTTGAGCGTGACGCCGTCGGAGCGGGGCTGCAGCGAGATCGACACCATCGGCGGATTCCGGCCCACCGCCGTGAAGAACGAGATCGGCGCGAGGTTGGCGACGCCGGCGGTCGATTGCGTGCTCACCCAGGCGATCGCGCGCGGCAGGATGGAGCCGATCAGGAGCTTGTAGGCCGAGGTCGGGTCGAGGGTGCTGGAGTCGATGATCATGGGAAGGGCCTTCGAGGGGAGAGGAACGCCGGCCTCAGGACGGGCGGCGCGGAACCATCAGGGTGGCCGTCATCTCCTGGACGACGGCGTCGTGCTGGTTGAGGGTGCGGGAGCGGAGGACGACCATCCCGCGGTCGGGCCGCGAGCGCGAAGGCGTGATCTCCACGACGTCGCTCTCCACGTGCAGGATGTCCGTGGGCCGCGTGGGCACCTTCCAGGCCACCTGGCCGGCGGCGCCGACGATGCCGCCGGCCAGGCGCGGGCCGCTCGTGACGAGCAGGCGCATCGTGATCGCCGCGGTGTGCCAGCCGCTGGCCGCGAGGCCCCCGAAGATCGACTGCCGCGCCTGGGCATCGTCGAGGTGGAAGGGCTGCGGGTCGAATTGCGAGGCGAACGCGGTCACCTGGTCGACGTCGAGCGCGTGCGACGCCGTCGTGAAGGTGTCGCCCACCTGCAGGTCATCGAGATACAGGACGTCGGCCATGCTGTCTCCGTTCGTGGTTCGTTGTCGATGGAACCGACTCTAGGAACCGCGACGGCAGAGACAAAGGGGGCGGCCGGGAATGGATCTTTGCAGCGCGGGCAATGGTTCCGTGCCCGCGGCGGTCCGGCCCCCTAGCGGGGGTGCTGCTTCGTCAGGAAGTCCACGAACGTCCGCACGCGCAGCGGCACGAACCGCTGCTGCGGGTAGAGCAGGTTGTAGGGCCGCGAGCGGCCGCCGCAGGACTTGAGGATCTCGACGAGCCGGCCCTGGCGCAGGTCGTCCTCGACGACGAACTTGTAGGCCTGGAAGATGCCGGCGCCGTGGCGAGCCAGGGTCACGCCGGCCAGCACGTCGTCCGAGCAGGCATAGCCGCCCGAGGTGCTCATCTCGATGTCCTGCCCGTCGCGGCGGAACAGCCAGGGGATGGTGCGGCCGCTGCTGGGAAGCTCGAACTGGATGCAGTCGTGCTTGCGCAGGTCGTCGAGGTTCCGCGGCTTGCCATGGAGGCGCAGGTAGTCGGGCGCCGCGACCAGCACCAGCTCCGCGTCCTCGAGGTGGCGGGCGACCAGCGTCGAGTCCGGGGGCACGCGCACGCGCACGGCCAGGTCGTAGCCCTCGGCCGCGAAGTCGATGTTGCGATTGCTGACGTGCACTTCGACGCGGATGTCGGGATGGAGGGCCCTGAAGGCCGGCAGCATGGGCAGCAATCGATGGTGGCCGTAGGTCGTGGGCGCGCTGATGCGCAGCAGTCCGCTGGGCGCGAGCTGCCGTCCACTCACCTGGCGTTCGGCCTCGGTGAGCTGGTTGAGTGCCTGGCGGCATTGCTCGTAGTAGGCCTGCCCCGCTTCGCTGAGCCGGATCTGCCGCGTCGTGCGGGTGAACAGGCGCACGCCGAGGCGCTGCTCGAGCCGGGCCACCGTGCGGCTCACGGCCGGAGGCGTCACGCCCGCGAGGTTGGCCGCAGCGGTGAAGCCCCCTTGCTCCGCGGCCACGCAGAACAGCTCGAGGCTTCCCAGCATCAGGTCATCGAATTGGCGGTTCATGGTGATTACATGGTGTAAGGAGTGAAGTGGCGTCTGTCGTCTTTATTGATCCGGACGGCATCAATAGAGTACGTCCACAGAGCAGGCGAAAACACATGTCCCTGCTTCGCCCGATCCCCGTCCCCCACCCGAAGGAGTTCACCATGTCCCAGCCCAAGACCGTCATCATCACCGGCGCCTCGAGCGGCATCGGCCTCGCCCTGGCCGAGGCCTACGTCCGGCGCGGCGACCGCGTCGTCGGCAACGCCCGCGACGGCGAGCGCCTGCAGCGGGCCGTCGCGTCGTTCGCCACGCCGGCCAACTTCGAGATCGTCGCCGGCGACGTCGCCGATCCGGCCGTCGGAGAGGCGCTGGTCAAGCGGGCCGTCGAGCGCTTCGGCGGGGTGGACATCCTCGTGAACAACGCCGGCATCTTCAACGCGAAGCCCCTCGTCGAATACACGTCCGAGGATCTCGAGGCCATCGTCAACACCAACCTGAAGGGCTTCTTCTATCCGTCCCAGGCGGCCGCACGCCACATGATCGGCCGCAAGGCGGGCCACATCGTCAACATCACCGCGAGCATCGCCTCGCAGCCGCTCCAGAGCGTGCCCGCGGTGCTGCCCGTGCTGATCAAGGGCGGCATCAACCAGGCCACGAAGGCGATGGCGCTGGAGCTGGCGCCGCATCACATCCAGGTCTCGGCCGTCGCCCCGGGCATCGTCGACACGCCGATGTACTCGAAGGAGATGCACGACTTCCTCAACGGCCTGAGCCCCGCGGGCCGCATCGCCGATGTGCGGGAGATCGTCGATGCCGTCCTCTACCTGGGCGACGCCGCATTCACGACGGGTGTCGTGTTGCCCGTGGATGGCGGCATGAGCGCCGGGAAGTGGTGAGGGGGAAGGCATCATGCCGATCGTCACCATCCAGGTCACTCGCGAAGGCACGCGGCCGGGTGCGAACTCGGTCACGGCCGAGGAGAAGGCCGCGCTGATCAAGGGCAGCAGTGAACTGCTGCGCGACGTGCTGGGCAAGCCCCTCGACAGCACGTTCGTGATCATCGAGGAAGTCGACACCGACAACTGGGGCTGGGGCGGCCTGCCGGCGCTGGCGTTCCGGCGCCAGCGCGCCGAGAAGGCCAGGTAGGAGCCTGCGCGGCAGAAGCCGCGCAGACTCCTTGCCTCGAGGGAGATCGCCGACACCTGTCGCATGGACAGCGTCGGCGACCCGTCGTTCAACGTCCGCGCCTCGGCGTGCCGCCTGCCCGGCGCACGGAGAGGGTCTCGCAGTGCACCGGGTAGCGGACTTCCGCGGCCACCCCGCCGGCAAGGAACAGGAGCGCGAGCAGCAGGCGTCTCATCGCGTCACCCGAACGTGAAGGCGTAGGCCTGCGCGCCGGCATCGAGGAACTCGATCTCGACGAGGCGCTCGCCGCCCGCCGACTGGCGCACGATCTGGTAGAGGCGGCGCGAGTCCACCGTGCCGTTGCCCTGCGCGTCGATGTCGGCGCCATGCTCGGCCTGCGGCGGCCGGCCGTCGATGCGCACGCGAAAACGCACCGGGTGGCTGTCGGCGTCCGGCGCCAGCACGACGTGCAGGTCGCGGCCGCGGAAGCGATAGGCGATGCCGCCGCCCGCGCGTTGCAGCACCGCGCGCTCGCGCCCCACCGTCCAGGTGCCGCTGAGGGCCCATTCGTCGGTGCCGAGCGCGGAGACGCGCGGATAGTCGTGCTGGCGATCGGGCACGAGGCCGCCCGGCGCCCCGAAGCCGCTGGCGCGCTCGTAGCCCACGTAGGTCTCGGGCGACTGCGCGCGCTGCGTGCTCGACGGCGCCTCGATGCCCGCCCCCTGGGGCGAGGCGATCCCGGCGGGAAGCGCGGTGGCGCCTGCCTCGGTCAGGAGGCGCCGGATCTGCTGCTCCGATTCGGCGTAGCTTCCCTCGCCGAGATGATGACCCCGCACGCGGCCCTGGGCATCGACGAAGTAGAACGCGGGCCAGGCCTGGTTGCCGAATGCCCGCCAGATCGCGAAGTCGTTGTCCTGCGCGATGGGGAAGTCCAGGTGCAGCCGGTCGGCGGCGCGCTGCACGTCGGCCGTGCGATGCTCGAAATCGAACTCCGGCGCGTGCACGCCGATGACGACCAGGCCGGCGTCGCGGTACTTGTCGGCCCACGCCCGCACGTAGGGGAGGGTGCGCAGGCAGTTGATGCACGAATAGGTCCAGAAGTCCACCAGCACGACCTTGCCGCGCAGGCCCGAGGCGTCGAGGACGGGCGAGTTGATCCAGCCGGTCGCTCCGACCAGCGCGGCGAGCGGGCCGGCCGAGGCGGAGGGCGCGACGAACGTGCGTCGCGCGTCGCGCAGGGGCGCCTCGGTGGGCGAGGCCCAGGCGGTGGCGAGCGCGGCGAGCACGGTGGCGCCCGCGGCGACCGCGCCGGTGATCCAGCGGCCGGGCCGGGATGATGAGGATGTCGTCGACACGATGCTTTTCCTTCTGCTGGCGGCCGGCACGCCTGTGCCGGCCGCGATGCCTTCTCGAACGTTCAGATCACGTCGATCGCGACGTTGATGTTCCCGCGCGTGGCCTTCGAGTACGGGCAGGTCTCGTGGGCCTCCTGCGCGAGCGCGGCGACGAGCTCGCGATCGAGGCCGGGCACGTGCACCTTCAGGCGGGCCTGCAGAACGTAGCCCGCGCCGACCGTCGCGAGATCGATCTCCGCGTCGACGCTCGTGTCCGTGGGCAGCGTGAACTTGCGGTTCTTCGCCGCGATTCCCATCGCGCCCATGAAGCAGGCCGACCAGCCCACGGCGAAGAGTTGCTCGGGGTTGGTGCCCGGCTTGCCGGTGCCGGGCGAGGAGAGCTTCACGTCGAGCGCGCCGTCGCTGGAGCGGCCGGTGCCCTCGCGGCCGCTGGTGGTGTGGGTGTGGGCGGTGTAGAGCACCTTGTCGGGCTTGGGGAGCATGGTGGGGTTCCTTTCGTGGAGAGCGGGGGAGCAGCCGTCGGTGGCTCGGGAGCGCGGGCGGCATGTCGTCATTGAAGCGGCCGCGTGTATGTGCGATGTGTCATCGCACGGGGGTTCTTGTAGGGGCGTGTAGGCACCGCGCGGCTGATACATGCGCGTACGAAGCGCCGAGGCACGAATGCCGGGGTCAGGTCGAAGACCTGACCCCGGCATTCGACGCCGCCTCAGCGCGTCGGCAGCTCGATCCGCGCTTCCAGTCCGCCCTCCGGCCGATTGCGCAGCGTGAGCCTCGCGCCCATCGCGCTCGCCAGCTGCTGCGCGATGGCCAGGCCGAGGCCGGTGCCGCCCGTATCGCGGCTGCGCGATCCCTCCACGCGGTAGAAGGGCTGGAGGACGGCCTCGAGCTGATCCTCGGGGATGCCGGGCCCGTGATCGATCACGGCCACGACGAGGCGATCGTCCCGGGGCTGCACCTGCAGGCGTACGTCGGCACCGCCGTACTTCAGCGCGTTGTCGACGAGGTTGCCGAGCACGCGGCGCAGCGCGTGGGGCCGGGTGACGACGGGCGCCCCCACGCGCCCCTCGAGCCGCACGGCGTGGCCCGCGTCCTCGTAGTCGGCGACCAGGCTCTCGAAGAGCGCGTCGGCATCGACGCGGGCCGGGGGCTCCGCGGCGCCGTGCAGCGTGCGCGCGTAGGTCACGCCTTCGCGCACCAGCGCCTGCATCACG
>Ga0209051_1002577_pt1 | contig 12761 bp, 11 predicted proteins | sample AraplaCvi_mMS_r2_2_FD_184286 | JGI IMG/M metagenome (GOLD analysis project Ga0209051, IMG submission 184286) | Arabidopsis root microbial communities from North Carolina, USA - plate scrape MF_Cvi_mMS_r2 (SPAdes) (version 2) | ecosystem: Host-associated > Plants > Roots > Endosphere | place...
CGGCTGTGGAACTCCGCCGAGGCGGCGTGTTGCGCGGAATTCGCCGGTGCGGGAACGCGAAACGGCGGCAAGCCCAACTCGGTGACGATCGCGTCGAGGTCGGCCGCCATCGCCGCGGCATCGGGATAGCGGTCGCCGGGGGTGCGTCTGGTCGCCCGTCGCACCAACTCGTCGAATTGCGGCGGCACGCCGGCGATCGCGGCGCTGGGCGGCGGCACGTCGTTGTCCATCCGCTGGTAGGCGACGGCCAACACGCTGTCACCGGTGAACGGCGTGGTGCCGGTGAGCAATTCGTAGGCCAGGATGCCCACGCCGTAGACGTCGCTCTCCGGGGTGGCGTCCCCAGTGCCGACCTGCTCGGGGGACAGGTACGCCGCGGTGCCCAGGATGACGCTCGTCGAGGTGATCTTGGCCTCGGCGACGGCGCGCACCAAGCCGAAGTCCGCGATCTTCACCTCGCCGTCATCGGAGATCAGCACGTTCTCCGGCTTGATGTCGCGGTGCACCAGCCCGGCGCGGTGCGCCGCGGCCAACCCGCCGAGGATGGGCGTCAGCACCGCGGCGACGGCGTGCGGCGGCATCGGGCCGCGTTCGCGGAGCAGTTCCCGCAGGGTGCCGCCCTCGATCAGCTCCATCACCAGGTAGGGCAGGCCCGCGCCGTGGTCGCCGAGACCCTGGTCGTACACCGCGACCAGCCCGGGGTCCTTGAGCCGGGCCACCGCCCGCGCCTCTCGCTGAAACCGGGTCAGGAACTGCGAGTCACCGGCATAGCGGGAGTCCATCACCTTCAGCGCCACCGGGCGGTCCAGCCGTAGATCCAGGCCGCGGTACACCGCGGACATCCCGCCGGTCGCGATCAGCGCGTCCACGCGGTAGCGCGCGTCCACGACGACGCCGACGAGCGGGTCCGATCGTTGGCTGTCATCCACGCACGCATCTTAGACTCGGACGGGTGAGCAACATTCCGGCTGCCGACGACGTTCTGGACCCCGACGAAGCCGTCTACGATCTGCCCGCCGTGGCGTCCATCCTCGGCATCCCGGTGACCAAGGTGCACCAGCATCTGCGTCAGAAGCATCTGATCGGGGTGCGCCGCAACGGGGTGCTGGTGGTGCCCAAGATCTTCTTCGACGGCGGACACGTGGTGAAGAGCCTGTCCGGTCTGCTGGTCGTGCTGCACGACGGCGGCTTCAGCGAGACCGACATCGTGCGGTGGCTGTTCACCCCCGACCCGTCGTTGACGCTGAGCCGCGACGGCACCGGCGACGTCGTGGAGAACGCGCGGCCCGTCGACGCCTTGCATTCCCATCAGGCGCGCGAGGTGGTCCGCCGCGCGCAGGCGATGGCCTACTGACCTACGCCGACGTCTCCTGCGCCGGAGTTTCGTGCTTGGCCAGGGAGTACCAGGCCAGCACCGCGCACGCGGTCGCAAGGCCGACGTGGAGCCAGGAGTACATGCCGTGCGAGCCATCGGGTTTGAAGATCACCATGATCCAGGTCGAGAAACCCGCGATCGCCGCGATGGCCCTGGTGCTCTGCGCGAGCGCCGACGCAATGGCCAGCGGCCAGGTGTAGTACCAGGGCAGCGCCGCAGGCACGAACAGCACCACCACCAGCATCGCCAGTGCGATACCCGTCAGTGCCTCGCGGTCGTCGTGACGAAAACGCCACCACAGCAACGGAAGTGAGATCGCGATGATCGCGACCCCCGCGATGCGCGTGACCTCGAGCACGGCGTAGAAGTTCACCGGGAAGAACAGGCCGCCGACGGCGTTGACCAGGTTCGCCGTGGCGGTCGGCACGGTCAGCCAGTTGATGATCTTCACCGAGCCGGCGAGCGCGGTCAGCCAACCGAGCCCGACGCCGGCCAGCCACGACACGACCGCGAACACCACCACGAAGATCAGCGCCGAGGCGCCGGTGGCGACGGCGAACGCGCGCACCGGCGTCAGGGCGCGCCGGTCCCTGAGTCGACGAGTCCACATCCACACCATGAACGGCAACGCAATGCCCGCCGTCGCCTTCACCGCCACCGCGATCGCGATGAGGCCCACTCCCCACACCGGTCTGTTCTGCAACGTCAGCGCGATGGCCGCCATCATCAGGCCTACCATCAGCATCTCGTTGTGCACCCCACCCATGAGATGGATGATCACCAACGGGTTGAGCACGCAGATCCACAGCGCGGCAGGCTCGTTGGCTCCGACGTGGCGGGCGATGCGCGGGGCGGCCCAGATCAGCATCACCAGACCGGGCAGCATGCACAACCGCAGCAGCATGGTGCCCTCGATGACGTGGTCGCCCACGACCATGGTGACGAACTTGGCGATCAGGATGAACACCGGCCCGTAGGGCGCGGTCGTCGTCGTCCAGATCGGACTCACGTCGTCCAGCAACGGGTTGGGGTTCTCGATCGGACCGACCACGTACGGGTCGAAGCCGTCGCGAAGCAAGGCGCCCTGTGCCAAGTAGGAGTACGTGTCACGGCTGAACACCGGCGCGCTGAGAAGCAGCGGGGTCAACCAGAATCCGGTGGTCGCCACCATGGTGTAGGTGGTGGCGGTGCGGTCGACGACCCGTCGGCCCAGCCACAGCCACGCGATGAGCATGGCGGCCACGCCACCCCACAGCAGCACCGACGAGAACACCAGCCCGTGCCCGAAGCGCAACCAGGACAGCTGAATCGACTCCAGCACCGGATCGTGCAGCCGGGTGCTGCCTGCGCCGAGGCCACCGAGGGTGATGAGCACCGCCCCGAGGAAGCCGAGCCGGGCCGGCCGGCTCTCCAGCGACGAGGTGAAGGCCGCCAGTCGCGAAAAATGTCTTGGGACACGGGAACTCGGCGGGTGCGGGGCGGTCGGGGTCGTCATGGGCCTCAAGCGGTCCGGTTCGACGCCAATCTGGCGAGCTCGGCCAGACCGACCTTGGCGTCGGCGTCGACGGGCGCCGCGTTCAGCAGCGCCAGGGCCTGCCCGGTGAGGAGCTCGATGCGGGATTCGACCGCGGCGAGTGCGCCGACGGCCTCGATCGCCTCACGCAGCTCGCGGACGTCGGACTCGGAGAGGTCGGTGCCGATCGACGTGCGCAACATCTTGGCCGCCAACGGGTCGGTGGCGTCGGCCCGTGTCACGGCCTCGGCGAGCAGCACGGTGCGCTTGCCCGACCGCAGGTCGTCGCCCGACGGCTTGCCGGTGACCGCGGGGTCGCCGAACACGCCGAGCACGTCGTCGCGCAGCTGGAACGCCACGCCGAGGTCGGTGCCGACCCGGTGGAACATGTCCTGTACGTCGGGTCGGTCGGCCGCTGCGGCCGCGCCCAGCTGCAACGGGCGCGTCACCGTGTAGGAGGCGGTCTTGTAGGTGTTGACGTTCATCGCCGATTCGACCGTCTCGGCGCCGCTGGCCTCGGCCACGATGTCGAGGAACTGACCCCCGAGCACCTCGGTGCGGATGTCGGCCCACACGCGCTGGACGCGCTGGCGGGCGTCGTTCGACAGGTCCGCAGCGGAGGTGATGATGTCGTCGGCCCAAACCAGCGACAGATCGCCGAGCAGGATGGCCGTCGAGAGCCCGAACTGCTCCGAGGAGCCGTGCCAGTTGCGGTCCCGGTGCAGCTCGGCGAAGCGCCGGTGCACCGTCGGCAGGCCACGCCGGGTGGCGGAGGCGTCGATGACGTCGTCGTGCACGAGGGCGCACGCGTGGAGCAGTTCCAGCGCGGAGAACAACAGCAGCTCGTCGGCGCCCGCAGTCCGACCGGCAGGCGCGACGGCTCGCCACCCCCAGTAGGCGAAGGCGGGTCGCAGCCGCTTGCCGCCGCGCAGCACGAACTCCTCGAGCGCGGCGGTCATCTCGGCGTAGTCGGCGCCGATGTAGGCGGCGCCGGCCCGGCGGGTCTGCAGGTACTCGCGCAGTCGGTCGGTGACGGCGCTGGCGAGTTCGGGGGCCGAGGGGCCCGCGGCGGCGTTGAGGCTCAGTGCCCGCCCCTTTCACGACGTGGAACGCTCAGCCTAGAGCGTCCGGGCCGGCCCGGAGCCCACGAGGGCGACGGGCTCATCGACGTGACTCGTGCGGGTTGGCCAGGACGGGGCTGCGGTCCCGGCTGGCCCAGGCGACCCCGCCGATGACGCCCGCGACCACGAAGGCGGCCAGCCCCAGCCAGATCGCGGCGCCGGTGAACGACCGGGCGCTGGGATCGGTGTAGCGGGCCTGGGCGTTCATCGTGGTGACCACGCCCGGCTTGAGCGTCCACTGCACGACGTCGGTGGACACCTGCTCGCCGTTGGTCGAGGTGACGTCGCCGGGGAAGGCGACGTTGAGGGACACGTCGGCGTCCGGGTCGTTGAGCGAGGTGAGGTCGGCGCGACCCTCCAGGATCACCAGATCGCCTGCGCGGCGCAGCGAGATGTCCACCCCGGCGGCGTCGGCGTTCATGTTGGCCAGCTGCGGCAACTCGGCGAAGGTCAGGTCGGAGAAGACCGCCTGGCTGCCGACGTAGTCGTCGCGCTCGTAGGGGGAGACCGACACCTTGGTGGCGAAGGGCAGGCTGTTGAGCAGCTGGGGACCCTTGTCGTCGGCGTCCCTGGGCTTGGCGGCGGCGATGATCTGACCGGACACCCGGTCGTCGGGCGAGACGGTGATCGAGGCCCGCACGCGTACGCAGCCCGCGATCATCGGCGCGAGGAGCACCAGCAAAAGCACGGCGAGCAGGCGTTTGCGGCGGGTTGGCACCCCGACATGGTGCCAGACCGGCGCGAGGGCCGACGCACTACAGGGGCAGATTCCGGCCCAGGATGGCGAACGGCCGCGGATCCCCGGCGAAGTGGTAGCCGCGGATGACGTCGGTGAAGCCCAGGCGCCGGTACAACCGCCAGGCCCGGTTGGCCTCCTCGTCGACCTCGGGGGTGGACAGCAACACCCGTGGTTCGGTGCGGCCCGCCAGCAGCCGTCGGACCAGCGCCTCGCCCAGCCCGCGGCCCTGGGCCCGTGGGTGGACGTGGACCTCGGTGAGTTCGAAGTAGTCGTTGGTCAACGCGGCGATGCGGGCCCGGTCGGCGCCGCCCCGTTCCAGCCCCTGCACGACCTGCTGCTGCCACCACTGATCGGGTGCGCCGCAGTATCCGTAGGCCACCCCCAGCATGGGCGCCGCGCTCAGCGGTGGTGCGTCGGGATCGTCGACGGCGTGTTCGGGGACCTCGACGGCGGCGACGGCGGTCCAGCCCCGACGGCGGATGTGTTCGAGCCACATCGAGGCGCGCTGGTCCTCGGTGCCGCGGGGATAGCGCATGGCGTCGACGTAGATGCCGAGTGCGTCCCCGAGGCGTCGCTTCATGTCGCCGGGTGACAGATCGATGAGGAACGTGGTCAACCTCTTGATGTCCTTCGCGGTGTCGGCCGAGTGGACGTCATTATCCGGTTAGTGACGCGGCATCTCGCCACCGGCGCGGCACGAACTATGATCGAGGGCGACGTCGGTTCGGTGGGCAGCCTCGAAGTGACTCTCCAGAAGTAGGTGGTACGCGCCGGATTCTGCTCGTATCATGAAGGCCAGGTGCCCCGCAGTTTGCGGGCGCGCGTATTTTGAACGCACGACCGTAAATTCGCGGTCGCAGCAGGGACCTCGACACGGGAGGCGCGGATGCCACTCTCCGATCATGAGCAGCGCATGCTCGACCAGATCGAGAGCGCTCTCTATGCCGAGGATCCCAAGTTCGCGTCGAGTGTGCGCGGTGGGAACCTTAGGGCACCGTCGGCCCGCCGCCGGTTGCAGGGCGCGGTCGTCTTCATCGTGGGTCTTGCGCTCCTGATTTGTGGGGTGGCCTTTCGGGCCACGCAGATCAGTGGCTTCCCGGTGCTGAGCGTGGTCGGGTTCATCCTCATGTTCGGCGGCGTGGTCTACGCGATTACCGGTCCTCGCGTGGCAGGCGCCCGTGACGGCGGTGCCCCAGAGCCCAATTCCGCCCCTCAGAAGCGCGCCAAGGGTGGCAACTCGTTCTCCAGCCGCATGGAGGAGAGGTTCCGCCGCCGCTTCGAGGAGTGACGTACGCGTCACCGTAGGGCAGCTCCGCATTGGAGCTGCCCTTTTTCTTTGCGTCCGACACGCCGCGCCGGTGGGTCCCGGTGGGTGGGGAGCGCTGCGTCCCCCACCACGCCCCACCGGGGGCTCCCGGAGCCTCTAGCTGCGCCTTTTCCGATCCGGCCCGGTCTCGAGGGCCGTCCCCAGTCCCCAAGGTGGCCCGTTGGTGGAGTCGTGTGGGGGATGACGCCTCACTTTTGCCCGTGAATGGAGCAAAGTGGGGGATCGTGGGGTAATGTGGCAGGCATCGGAGCGGCTAGGGCTCCGAGGTTGGAGGTGTCGGGATGTTTCTCGGCACCTACACGCCCAAGCTCGACGACAAGGGGCGGCTCACGCTGCCCGCCAAGTTCCGCGAAGCACTGGCAGGGGGGTTGATGGTCACCAAGAGTCAGGACCACAGCCTCGCCGTCTACCCGAGGGCCGAGTTCGAGAAGCTCGCCCAACGAGCGGCGGCAGCGTCGCGGAGCAACCCCGACGCTCGGGCCTACCTGCGGTACCTGGCCGCGGCGACCGACGAACAGCACCCCGACGCCCAAGGCCGGATCACCCTGTCGGCCGACCACCGCCAGTACGCCGCCCTCTCCAAGGACTGCGTGGTGATCGGATCGATCGACTACCTGGAGATCTGGGACGCCCACGCCTGGCAGGACTATCAGCAGACCCACGAAGAGAACTTCTCCGCGGCCAGCGATGACACCCTGCGCGACATCATCTAGAACGCCCGTCCACCACGGCCCAGCCCTTGCAAGGTGGCCTCTGCCCGAACCGGCCCTGACGTACTTCCCCAACGCCAGGTACGCAATCTCGGACAGGGACCTCCCTGCAAGGGCGGCCACCCGGGCCCCCGCCACTCCTTGCAAGGGCGCTGCCGTCATGCCTGAACATCCGCACGACCCGGTCCTGCTGGACCGTTGCGTCGACCTGCTGCTGCCCGCGCTGACCCGGCTCGGCGCCGACGGTGCCGGCGCGGTCCTGGTCGACGCGACCCTGGGCGCCGGCGGACATGCCGAACGATTCCTCACCCAGCTGCCCGGTCTTCGTCTGGTCGGACTCGACCGCGACCGCACCGCCCTGGCCATCGCCGCCGAGCGGCTGGCGCCGTTCGCCGACCGGGTCGACTTCGTACAGACCAGGTACGACGGCTTCTGGGCCGACGACACCACGGTCGACGGGGTGCTCTTCGACCTCGGCGTCTCGTCGATGCAGCTCGACCGTGCCGAGCGCGGCTTCTCCTACTCCCACGACGCGCCGCTGGACATGCGCATGGACCAGGACGCGCCGCTGACGGCCGCCGAGATCCTCAACACCTACGACAAGTCGGCCATCACCCGGATCCTGCAGGAGTTCGGTGAGGAGCGCTTCGCCAGCCGCATCGCGGGCGAGATCGTCCGGCGACGCACCCGCAAACCGTTCGAGACCACCGCCGAGCTGGTCGAGGTGCTCTACGACGTCATTCCGATTCCCGCCCGCCGCACGGGCGGGCACCCGGGCAAGCGCACCTTCCAAGCGCTGCGCACCGCCGTCAACGGGGAGCTGGACTCGTTGCGCTCGGCCATCCCGTCGGCGCTGTCCGCCCTCCGCCGGGGCGGTCGCATCGTGGTGATGTCCTACCAATCCCTGGAGGACCGGATCGTCAAGGGCGAATTCGCCGCGGTGACGGCGTCGCGCACGCCGGCCGGACTGCCCATGGAACTCCCGGGCCACGAGCCGTACTTCGTCTCGCTGACCCGCGGGGCGGAGAAGGCCGGGGACGACGAGATCGCCCGCAACCCCCGCAGTGCATCGGTACGGCTCCGCGCCCTGGAGAAGCGGACCTCGGTCAGAAACGTTGGAAGGGAAGGTTCGTGATGGCCAAGCGACGAGAAGCGGTGCGCGGCTCTGACGAACGCAAGCGCGTCAAGCGCAAGGCCCGCCGACCCCGCGAGGCCGCCGCCCAGCGGCGACCGGTCGACGCGCCGCCGCGCGGCCGCCGCAGCACCAGGGAACAACGCCCGGACACGTCGCGGCCGCACACCGGCCCGATGCCGCGGCCCGCCGAGGGGCCCGTCCGGCCGAAGAACGCCGCACAGGCCAAGGCCCGCGCGAAGGCTCGCAAGGCCAAGGCGCCCAAGATCGTCCGCCCCCCGCTGCGGGAGCGCCTGCTGGTCAGGCTGGCGTCGATCGAGCTCGACCCCCGGCGGTTGGTCACGCGGGTGCCGTTCGTGGTGCTGGTCATCGGGGCGCTCGGCATCGGCTTGGGCGTCACGCTGTGGCTGTCGACCGACGCCGCCGAGCGGTCCTACGAGCTGGGCCGCGTGCGCCAGGTCAACCAGGCCCTGACCCAGCAGAAGGACGGCCTCGAGCGTGACGTCCTCGAGGCGCAGGCCGCGCCGGCGCTGGCCGAAGCAGCCCGCAACCTCGGCATGATCCCGTCCCGCGACACCGCGCACCTGGTGCAAGACCCCACCGGCAACTGGATGGTCGTCGGCACCCCGAAGCCTGCCGAAGGCGTCCAGCCGCCGCCGCTGAACAGCCCGCTGCCCGACCCGGCGACGGCACCACCGCCGCCGCCGCCCGCGCCGCCGGCTCCCCGCGTGGTCGACCCCCGCGAGCTGACCGTGCACCTGCCCGCGCCGGGGACGGCGCTGCCCAACCCCGAGGTCCCCGTCGCCGGGCAACCGGCCGTCCCCGGGCAACCGGCCGTGCCGCTGCAGGCACCCGTGCCGGGACAGGTGCCCGTGCTGGGCCAGGTGCCGGTGCCGGCTCTGCCGCCCGTCGTGCTCGACCCGAACGCCCCGCCGGTCGCTGCGCCGCCCGTCGCCGCCCCGCCGGTCGCGGCACCGCTGGCCGTCGCACCCGTCGACCCCGCGGCGCCCCACCTGGACACCCCGCAGGGCGCGGCCCTCCCGGGTCCCGTGCCCGCCGACCAGGCCGCCCCGCCCGCGCCCGTCGTCGTGCCGGGAGCTCCCGCATGAGCCGCCCCGGCACCCCGCACTCGGCCAACGAGCGCCGCATCCGTCAACCCGTCGCCGACGACGGACCGCGCAGCGCGACCTTCGGGTTCCGTCAGCGCGTCGGGAACATCGTCATCCTCCTGGTCCTCGTCATCGCGGCCGGCCAGCTCTTCATGCTCCAGGTGCCCCGTGCGGCGGGATTACGGGCCGAGGCCGCCAGCCAGCTCAAGGTCACCGACGTCGAGGCGGCCGTCCGCGGCAGCATCGTCGACCGCAACGACGACAAGCTGGCCTTCACCACCGAGGCCCGTGCGCTGACCTTTCAGCCCACCAAGATTCAGAAGCAACTCGTCGAGGCCCAGGGCACCAAGCCCGACGCACCCGACCCCGTCAAGCGACTTCGCGAGATCGCCAAGGGCGTGTCGGGGCTGTTGAACAACAAGCCCGACGCCGACACCCTCTACAAGAAGCTGGCCGGCAAGGACTCCTTCGTCTACCTGGCCCGTGCGGTCGACCCGGCGATCGCCGACGCCATCATCAGCAAGTACCCCGAAGTCGGCGCGGAGCGCCAGGACATCCGCCAGTACCCCGGTGGCTCCCTGGCCGCCAACATCGTCGGCGGCATCGACTGGGACGGGCACGGACTGCTCGGCCTGGAGGACGCGCTGGACTCGAAGCTGGCGGGCACCGACGGCTCGGTCACCTACGACCGTGGGTCCGACGGCGTCGTGATCCCCGGCAGTTACCGCAACCGCCACGACGCGGTCAACGGTTCGACCGTGCAGCTCACCCTCGACGACGACATCCAGTTCTACGTCCAGCAGCAGGTGCAGCAGGCCAAGAACCTCTCCGGCGCCAAGTCGGTCTCGGCGGTCGTGCTCGACGCCAAGACCGGCGAGGTCATGGCGATGGCCAACGACGACACCTTCGACCCCAGCCAGGACATCGGCCGCCAGGAAGACCGTCAGCTCGGCAACCCGGCGGTGTCCTCACCGTTCGAACCGGGCTCGGTCAACAAGATCATCACCGCGTCCACGGCGATCGAGAACGACCTGACCAACCCCGACGAGGTGCTCCAGGTGCCGGGGTCGATCAACATGGGCGGCGTCACCGTGCGCGACGCGTGGGCCCACGGCGTGATGCCGTACACCACCACCGGCGTCTTCGGGAAGTCCTCCAACGTGGGGACCCTGATGCTGGCCCAGCGGATCGGGCCCGAACGCTACGCGCAGATGCTCGACAAGTTCGGCCTCGGCCAGCGCACCGGCGTCGGCCTGCCCGGCGAGAGCGCCGGACTGGTGCCGCCGATCGACCAGTGGTCGGGCAGCTCCTTCGCCAACCTGCCCATCGGACAGGGTCTTTCGATGACGCTGCTGCAGATGACGGGGATGTACCAGACCATCGCCAACGACGGCGTCCGCGTTCCGCCGCGCATCATCAAGGCCACCATCGCCGCCGACGGCACTCGCACCGAGGAGCCGCGGCCCGAAGGCATCCGCGTGGTGAACCCGGGAACGGCGGAGGCGGTCAGGAACATGTTGCGCGCCACCATCCAGAAGGATCCCACCGGCGTCCAGCAGGGCACCGGGTCCGGCGCCGCGGTCGAGGGCTACCAGATCTCGGGCAAGACGGGCACCGCCCAGCAAATCAACCCGGCCTGCGGTTGCTACTACGACGACGTCTACTGGATCACCTTCGCGGCGATGGTGCCGGCCGACAACCCCCGCTACGTCGTCGGCGTGATGATGGACAACCCGCACCGCACCGCCGACGGATCACCGGGCACCACCGCGGCGCCGCTGATCCACAACCTGTCGGCGTGGCTGCTGCAGCGCGAGAACGTGCCGCTCTCACCGGACCCCGGCCCGAAGCTCGTCCTACAGGCTGACTGACGGCCCGTCCGTACCGCGGCCGCTAAGGTGTCATGGCCATGAACTTGCGTCCCTCGAGTCCCGTCGGTGACGACCTCGCCGCCGTGGCCAACCGCGTGCACGCGGTCCTGCGGGGCGGTTCGGCGGGCGCCCGGGTCACGGGGGTGACGCTGCGCAGCCAGGACGTCCGGCCAGGAGATCTGTTCGCCGCGCTGCCCGGCGCCAAGGTCCACGGCGCGAAGTTCGCCGCGGACGCCGTCGCACGGGGCGCCGTCGCGGTCCTCACCGACGAGGCAGGCGGCCAGGTGATGGCCGGTGTCACCGACGTCCCCGTGCTGGTCCATCCCGCGCCGCGGACGGTGCTCGGCGACGTGGCCGCCGCCGTGTACGGCCGGCCGTCGGAGCAGCTACGCGTCATCGGGGTCACCGGCACCTCCGGCAAGACCACCACCACCTATCTGGTGGAGGCGGGTCTGCGTGCCGCGGGCCGCACCGCCGGGCTCGTCGGCTCGGTCGGCATTCGCGTCGACGGCCGTGATGAACCCAGCGCGCTGACCACCCCGGAGGCACCCGATCTGCAGGCCCTCTTCGCGGTGATGGTGGAGCGGGGCGTCGACACCGTGGTGATGGAAGTGTCCAGCCACGCCCTGACCCTGGGCCGGGTGGACGCCGTGCACTTCGCCGTCGGCGGGTTCACCAACCTCTCTCGCGATCACCTCGACTTCCATCCCACGATGGCGGACTACCTCGACGCCAAGGCCAAACTGTTCGAGCCGGAGTCCTCCACGCAGGCCGACCTGTCGGTCGTCTGCGTCGACGACGACGGCGGCCGCGCCATCGCCGCCCGCGCCGCGCGACCCGTGAGGGTCAGCGTCGCCGGCCACGACGCCGACTGGCGCGCCGAGGACGTGCGCACCCTCGACGGCGGGGGCCAAGAATTCGTGGCCGTGGACCCAGCGGGCGTGCACCACCGCCTGCGGATCGGCCTGCCCGGGCGCTTCAACGTCGCCAACACGCTGCTCGCCGCGGCACTGCTGGACGCGGTCGGGGTGTCACCCGAGCAGGCCGCGCCTGGACTGCGAACGGCGACCGTGCCGGGGCGGCTCGAATCCGTCGACCGAGGACAGGACTTCCTGGCCGTCGTGGACTACGCGCACAAGCCCGGCGCCCTGCGCGCCGTGCTCGAGACGTTGCGCGCCCAGACCCGCGGCCGGATCGCCGTCGTCGTCGGGGCGGGGGGCAACCGCGACCCCGGCAAGAGGGGACCCATGGGACAGGTGGCCGCCGAACTGGCCGACCTGGTCGTCGTCACCGACGACAACCCCCGCGACGAGGATCCCGCCGACATCAGGGCCGCGATCGTGGCCGGTGCCGGCGGCGGACGGGCCGTGGTCGAGGAGATCGGCGACCGCGCGGCGGCCATCGACTTCGCCGTGGGCTGGGCCGGTGCGGGTGACGTCGTGCTGGTGGCGGGCAAGGGACACGAGGCCGGTCAGACCAGCCGCGGTCAGACCCGGCCCTTCGACGACCGCGACGAGGTGGCGCGCGCACTGACCGCTCTTGGGGTGACGCCGTGATCGCCATGTCCCTGGCCCGGATCGCCGAGATCGTCGGCGGCGAGTTGGCCGACGTCTCGGCCGAGGACGCCGCCTCGACCGTCGTCACCGGCACGGTCGAGTTCGACTCCCGGGCCCTCACCCCCGGCGGGCTGTTTCTGGCGCTGCCCGGGGCCCGGTCGGACGGTCACGACTTCGCCGCGGCGGCGGTCGCGGCGGGCGCGGTCGCCGTACTGGCTGCGCGCCCGGTCGGAGTGCCCGCGGTGGTGGTGCGGCCCGAGGGCGCACCGGCGGACCCCGGTGCCAGCGTCCTGGAGTTCGACGCCGAC
>Ga0209051_1002579_pt1 | contig 12756 bp, 10 predicted proteins | sample AraplaCvi_mMS_r2_2_FD_184286 | JGI IMG/M metagenome (GOLD analysis project Ga0209051, IMG submission 184286) | Arabidopsis root microbial communities from North Carolina, USA - plate scrape MF_Cvi_mMS_r2 (SPAdes) (version 2) | ecosystem: Host-associated > Plants > Roots > Endosphere | place...
GGCCGGTCGCTGTCGGGCAGGAACTTGCCCAGGGCGTCGGCATATTCGAACGCCCCGGTGTCCAGCGCCTCGAAGCCGTAGCGCTCATAGACCGCCGACACCGCCTCCAGGATCGCCCGCTCGGCCCGCAGGTCGCGGGCGCGCTTGTCGGCGAAGCCGCGCGGGGCGCGGGCCTCGGGGCGGAAGGTCTCTTCGGAGTTGGTGGTCGCTTCGTCGGTCATCGTCGGTCCTAAGGTCTTCTAGGCTTCGACGGATGGCGCTTGTCCCAAGCCCCATCCGCTAGGCGGGGCTCTGGCTGGGTCGCTCGGCTTTAGAGCGTGCGGACCCGGCCGATCCCGCGAGGCGAGGTCGGATGGTGGTGGCAGCCGTGGTGATGCGGTACGCGGGTCATTGCGGGGTGGGGTTTAGCGTAGTGGAGCCCATAGGGAAAGGGGCTGACCATACGAATGGTCAGCCCCTTTTTCTAAGCTTAGCCCCAGCCGCACTAGAAAACTTATTTGCGACCAAAGAGGCCGGGACCATCAGTACCGGTCCCCTTGCGACCACTGCGGGCCTTCTCTTCCGAGACTCGCGCCCAGGTCACGTAGACATTTCGAACACGAGCGTCGAGCACGTCATAAGGCAGAAGCTCAGCGTCGCTATGCTGATCGATCTGTATCGAGCGCGTATCGCCATCCGTCGGGAAACGGATGACCACTAGCTGCGCTTCGGCCAAGTCAGGATGTCGCTCTCTTACCCAGATGTGCTGCATTGAGAAAAGGACTTGGCGAATAGCTGCGTTGGTAACTCCGTGCTCCCGCCGATGATCGAAGAAGGGGATAAACAGACCATCCTGCCCCTCCAGAACAACATCGCTCCAATACCGCACGGTCTCGCCGATACCGATTGGCATCGCACCCATATGGAATTGCGCGGCAGACCACCCCATCCGGTGGCTGGCCTCGAACAGCACCTTGCCCACTAGCAGGTTAGCTTCAATCTGAGCCTGGCCGCGCGAGCACGCAGCAACGATCTGTCGCTGGATTTGCCCCCAATGAGGCCGGGACATGCTGCCCAGCAACGGGGTAGATGCGCCGACGATGTCGGAAGTCGAATTGCGAACTGGATTATAGGACCACGCACCGCCACCCGCGTTGTAGGCGCGCAGACGGTGTTCCAATTCACCTTGATCGGTGAGGGAGGCCAGCCTTACGAGGTCAATCTCCGACAAGCGGCGTATCTTCACGGGGCTCTCCCACACGGGTTTGAGGACCGACCGAAACCTTTTGAAACTTGAAGCACTCGAGAGTCACATCGTCGGAGATTCTGAGCCCGAGCGCAATCGACGTTTTCGCTTTGTTCACGACCGTCCACCACGGCCCCCGCTGGGCGTGAGAGATATCCACGAGCCGCCCTGGACTAAGGTGACCATAGGCTCGCAGGACCTCGCGCAGATGCCTTCTCACCTCAGGGTCATCAGGATTGCGGAGGGGGCTGGTCGCCCCAGAAATCACGTTCCGTGACACCGCGCGCGTCTTGATGGGCCGATCAGCCTCCCCCTTGAACGCCTGATAGACCGCCGGATGCACGGGGCCATATGTCCAAGCTTCGAAGGCGCCCGTCACTAGCGGCTGGCGGGTCCTGATCAGGAAATGCCCGTGGGCGAAGTACAGAAGCTTCTGAAGGGCCAAATTTGTGATGGGCAGAGCTCCATCATCCTCCTGCTCAGCTAGATCAAGGAGCAGGTTCGCTACCGCTCTAGGGTCGTATGGCGGCATGTACGTCGTCCAATCACTCCTGCGCCCCGGCGTAGGGTTTTCAGGATGAGACCGCAAGCGGCCATGATCCCGCCAACTGCGTACCGACTCAGCCACTTTGGCACCTCTGCGCGCAACAGCCAGCGGAAGTTAGCAGAATTAGAACAAAAGAAGAACATTTTCTTCGCCCGCAGGGGCGGAGTTGCCCCCCTTACATCTCACGACGAGACGATCGCAGGGCTGATCAGGTCACTCAAGGACCGCCCTGCGGGCGCCGCTGCGCGGCGGCGAAGCCGTCCTTGACTGACCTGATCAGCCCTGCACGCTGCAGCCTCCAAGAGATGTAAGGACGGCGCCGACCTCGGGGAGGTCGGGCGGCGGGAGGGGATGGGGCGGTTTAGAGTTCGCGCCTGCGCCTTCCCCACCCACCGTCATTCCCGCCCTTGTGGCGGGAACCCCTCTGTCCGCCGCAGGTGAAGGTGGGGCGGATCGCTGGCGATCCGCTGGCTGCGCGCTTGCGGGCTGAGGCAGGGGTTCCCGCCACGAGGGCGGGAATGACGGTGGTGGAGTGTGGTGTGTGGGCGGCCGGCGGGGCGCTTGCCGGGATCCCTCTCCCCTTGCGGGAGAGGGTGGCCCGCGAAGCGGGTCGGGTGAGGGGTCGTGCGGCGGATCCGGCGATCAACCCCTCATCCGTCGCCTCCGGCGACACCTTCTCCCGCAAGGGGAGAAGGGATTTATGGGAATACAGCGGGCTCTATCCTCGGAATTCGCGACCTCGACCCCAACGAAATCAAGCGCTTGTCGATTTTACGCGGCCCTGAATGATCCGCGTTCGCGCAGACCCCCATACTTCTCCTCGCCCCACCGCTGGGGAGGCCGTCCAGCTGGCGACCTGACGGGCGGTGGGGGCGGTCGAGCGGGTAGCGCTCGTCGGCCTCTTCTTCCGGGGAGGCGCCTTCGCGACGGATCCAGCGGCGGGCTCCCTGAAACATCGGGACGAAGCTCTGGCGGCGACGGCTTCGACGGCGCGCCAGGCGCGGGCTGAAATCGCCCGCGCGGTCCGGGAGGGTCGCTTTCCCTCCCGCCCGCCGGAGGCCTCCTTCGGGAGCGGGTTAAGACCCCGCGCCTCGTGGGCTTTCGCATCGACGATCGCGCGGAGCGCTCCGGCCCTGGCCGAAACGGTTCCTCTATCCATCCCTTCCGGGCCCGGCCCGGACGCTTCGCCGCCTCCCCAGCCCGCCGGCTTTCCCGGCGGAAGACCGTCGCCTTGCACCTTCAGCCCTAGGAGTCTTCCGATGTCGAAACCCCGCCCGCCCGTCCAGACGCCTGACAAGACGCCGGCCCGCCCGTCCAGCGACGCCCCCGTCACCGCCGACAGCGACCTGCTGGACATCCTCCGGGCCACGGTCGCCGCGCGCACCGAGATCCTCCGGCGAACGTCCTACGAAGACTATCTGGTCGTGAAGGCCACCTTGGACGCGCTGCCGCCCTTCCCGGGCGACTGAACAGCCGACGCTCTATACATCAATTGTTAAGTCAAACCCGCTTCGGGGTCAGACTTATCCACACGCTTCCCGACATGTCTCGCGGTATAGAAACATGAACCCGCTGTAACCTGTCGGCGAAGTAATCCACCTTTCAGTCTTGTAACTTGAGATGAACGGGCGCGGCGGTCAGATCTGTCCCCACTGAGGGGACACAGTGATGACCAAGACCATGCTTCTGGCCACCGCGGCCACGCTTCTGCTCGCCGGTGGGGCCGCGAGCGGCGCTTTCGCCGGTGAAGGGGCCGCCGCCCAGGTTCCGGTTCCGCCGCCGATGGCGACCCAGACCCCGGGCCAGACGGCGGGCCAGACCGCTCCCGCCGACGACACCGCCCAGCGCGGCGTCCTGGTCTTCGCGCCCGACTTCTTCGCCGCCCAGCGTCCGAACACGGCCCTGGACATGGTCGACCGGGTGCCGGGCTTCGACGTCGACGACGGCTCGGGCGCGCGGGGCTTCGAGGGCGCGGTGGGCAATATCCTGATCAACGGCAGCCGCCCGGCCTCCAAGAACGACACCGGCTCGAACGTCCTCTCGCGCACCCCGGCCGACCGGGTCGAGCGCATCGAGCTGATCCGGGGCGGCGCCCCGGGCGTCGACATGCAGGGCTATGCCGTGGTCGTGAACGTGGTGCTGAAGAAGGGCGCCAGCCGCCAGTCGATCCTGACCTGGAACAACATGATCTTCGACGGCGGCCACGACGTCTGGGGCGGCAGCTACCAGTTCACCGCCACCAACGGCGATCGCAGCTGGGGCGTGACCCTGAGCGACGGCACCTCGTCCAGTGACAGCAACGGCGTCGGCCGCAATGTCCGCCATGACGGGACGGGCGCGCTGATCCGCGACGAGGCCTATCTGAACGACGGCTGGGGCGGCGGGCGCTCGATCCGCGGCAACTATTCGGGGCCCGTGGCCGGCGGCAAGCTGGAGGCCACGGCCCGCTACGGCACGCACGACTGGCAGGAATGGCAGGAGCTGACGTCGGCGACGGCGTTCCGCCGCAGCGCCTATGCCGAGGAAAGCCATTCGGGCGAGCTGGGCGCCACCTGGACGCGGCCGCTGAGCCCGAAGTGGAACCTGGAGACCCGGGCCATCCACAGCTTCGAGAACTTCGACAACGTCTCGACCGGCGACCAGACCCTGTCGGGCGTCAAGGACGCCCAGCAGCGCTTCGTGGCCGACGGCGATAGCGGCGAGTCGATCCTGCGGGCCCTGGTGCGCGGCGAATATTCCAAGGCCCTGACCCTCGAGGCGGGGGGCGAGGTCGCCTACAACATGCTGGACGTCAAACAGGCCTACAGCGTCGGCGGCGTGGCCGTGGTGCTGCCCTCGGCGTCGGTCAAGGTCGAGGAGCTGCGCGGCGAGGCCTTCACCAAGGCCACCTGGCGGGTGAACCCCAAGCTGACCCTGGAGGGCGGCCTGCGGCTGGAGACCTCGACGATCAAGCAGTCGGGCGACGCGTCGAACAAGGAGAGCTTCTTCTACGCCAAGCCCCGCTTCCTGGCGACCTGGACGCCCAAGGCCAACAACCAGTTTCGCTTCCGCTTCGAGCGCGAGCTGGGCCAGCTGGACTTCAACGACTTCGCCGCCTCGTCCGACCTCGATGACAGCACCGTCTACGGCGGCAATGTCGACCTCAAGCCCGAGCAGCGCTGGATCTCGGAGATCAGCTACGAGCGCCGCTTCTGGGGCGAAGGCATCGTCTCGATCGGCTATCGCCACGACGAGATCATCGGGGTGATCGACCGGCTGCCGCTGCCGGGCGGGCTGTCGGCGACGGGCAATATCGGCGACGCGACCCTGGACCGGCTGTCGGTGAACATCGTGGTGCCGACCGACCGCTTCGGCATCAAGGGCGGCCGCTTCACCTTCAAGAACGACTGGAACGAGACCCACGTCACCGACCCGACCACGGGCAAGGACCGGCCGATCTCGGGCATCCGCCCGACCCAGGCCAATATCGGCTTCCAGCAGGACCTCACCAGATACAAGACCCAGTGGGGGATCAACTGGCTGCCGCTGCTGGGCCAGGGCACCTACGACGTCGACCAGACCAATGTCTGGCGCGGCTCGGGCTATTACGAGGGCTTCGTCGAGTACAAGCCGACCTCGACCCTGGCGATCCGGGCCCAGCTGAACCTGTGGGACGACTTCACCATCCGCCGCACGGTCTTCGCCGACCGCGCGCCCGACCGGGCGGTGGCGTTCGTCGAGGACCGGGCGATCAACCCGCGGACCTTCGTCAGCCTGCGGGTGCGGAAGACCTTCTAGCGCCTACTTCTTCAGGCGCTGGATCAGGGCCGTGGTCGACGGGTCATGCTGACCCGTCGCGCCGCTTTCGAGTTCGGGCAGGATGCGATTGGCCATCACCTTGCCCAGCTCGACGCCCCACTGGTCGAAGCTGTTGATCCCCCAGATCACGCCTTCGACGAAGGTCTTGTGCTCGTAGAGGGCGATCAGGGCGCCGAAGGTCTGGGGCGTCAGGCGGTCCAGGACCACCAGGGTCGAGGGCCGGTTGCCGGCGAAGGTGCGCTGCGGGGCCAGGGTGGCGATCTCGGCGTCCGAGACGCCCTTGCCCTTGAGCTCGGCGACCACATCTTCAGTGGAGCGGCCGACCATGAAGGCCTCAGCCTGGGCCAGCAGGTTGGAGAGCAGCTTCTCGTGCATGCCGGCCGGACCCTCGTCCGACTTGGCGACGCCGATCAGCTCCATGGGGGTGATGTCCGTGCCCTGGTGCATGCACTGGAAGTAGGCGTGCTGGACATTGGTGCCCTCGTCGCCGAACACCACGGTGGCGGTGCCGCGCGGGGCGGGCTTGCCGTTCGGGCCGACCGACTTGCCGTTGGACTCCATCTCCAGTTGCTGCAGGAACGAAGCCAGGCGGCGCAGCCGGTGCGAATAGGGCACGACCGAGCGGGCGCGGCGGTCCAGGCCGTTGCGGTTGAAGATCTGGGCCAGGGCGACCAGCACCGGGGCGTTCTTCTCGAGCGACGCGGTGCGGAAGTGCTCATCCATGGCCGCGCCGCCGTCCAGGAAACCCTGGAAGGCGTCCCAACCCGCGGCGACGGCCACGGAGAGACTGACCGAGGACCACAGCGAATAGCGGCCGCCGACCCAGTCCCAGAAACCGAACACCCGCTCATCCGGCACCCCGAAGGCGGCGGTCTTGTCCAGCGCGGTCGAGATGGCGGCCAGGTGCTGATTGGCGCCGGTCTCGCCCAGGGCGGCGACCAGCCAGGCGCGGGCGGCGGTGGCGTTGGCCAGGGTCTCCTGGGTCGTGAAGGTCTTGGACACCACGATAACCAGGGTCTCTTCCGGATCCAGGTCGGCCGTGGTCAGGGCGAACTCGGCGCCGTCGACATTGGCCACGAAGCGCAGGTCGATGCTGGGCTTGATCGGCCGCAGGGCGTCCCACAGCAGGCGCGGCCCCAGGTCGCTGCCGCCGATGCCGATGTGCAGGATCGCCTTGAACGGCTTGCCGGTGGCACCCTTGATCGCGCCGGAGCGGACGGCCTCGGCGAAGGCCTTCATCCGGGCGCGGACGCTCTCGACCTCGGCCATGACCGGTTGGCCGAGCGCCTTCACATCGGCGTCGGCCGGAGCGCGCAGGGCCGTGTGCAGGACGGCGCGGCCTTCCGAGCTGTTGATCGCCTCGCCCCCGAACATCCGGGTCCGGGCCCCTTCGACGTCGGCGGCGTGGGCCAGGTCCAGGGCGGCTTCCAGGCCGGCCTCGTCCCAGGACTGCTTGCTGAGGTCCAGGTGCAGACCGGCGACGTCCAGGGTCAGGGCCTCGAGCCGCCCCGGCTCGGTCTCGAAGAACTCGACGATGCGCTTTTCGCCCGCGGCCTTGGCGGCGGCTTCCAGGCGGGTCCAGGCGGTGTCGAGATCGGCCATGAGCAGTCCTCTAGATCTTGGTAAATCGGCGTTTACGAGATGGGGCTTATCAAACGGCTGCCGCCGCGTCATGGCAGACCAATGACGTTTTTTGCGGGAGTAGCCCATGTCCTGTGACGCCGTCGCCTTTTCCGCCATGCTCTGGATGGCTTCGTTCAATCCGGGCCCCTCTCCTCACGAAGGAATGGCCGCCAGCCCCGCTCCAGCGGTGACGCAGCAGCCCGTGATCCCGCAATCCGTGGCCGGCGAGCCGCTGTTCCAGGACATCGTCAAGCGCGCCAAGGAGCTCAAGGCCCAGACCGAGGCCTATCGCAAGCTGCTGGCCGGCGCGGACCCGACGGGCGCGGCCAAGACGCTGAAGGGCTTCGACGCCTTCTCCGCCCGGATCGGAGACCTCTCCGCCCTCGACATGAAGGGCCACGTCACCCTCAAGGAACGCGGCGCGGTCGACGACCTCAAGTGCATCCTGCGCGGCATCAGCCAGGACCTGCCCGAGAAGCTGACCGCCGTCGGCGCGGCCAAGACCATCAAGGACCAGGACCTGGCGCTGCGCGACATGGTCTATCTGCTGAACGACAACGTCGAAGTGATCACCGCGCCGCCGCAACCCGCAGCTTAAAGGGCGGCGGCCTAAGCGTCCCCTCAGGCGTCCTTGTATTTCACCGAGCAGCCGTAGGGCGTCGCGAAGGGGGTGACGACCTTGCGGCCCGCCTTCAGGTCGGCCAGGGCGGCGGCGACCAGGTTCCTGGCCTTGGACAGGTCCTCGACCTTGCTGGTCGGGATGTCGTCGATGGCGCCCTCGTAGACGACCTGGCCGGTCTTATCGATGACGAACATGTGCGGCGTGGTCTTGGCCTTGTAGGCCGTGGCGATCCTGTTGTCAGAGTCCAGCAAGAGCGCCGTCGGCTTGGCGCCCTTGGCCTCCATCCAGGTCCTGGCGGCCGGGCCATCGAAATAGCCCTGCTTGCCCGGCGCCGACGAGGCGATGGTCAGCCACACCACGCCGTCGGCGCGGGCGGCCTGCTGCAGGCCCTGCATGTTCCCGGAGTAATGCTTGCGGATATAGGGGCAGCCCTCGTTGACCCACTCCAGCACCACGGTCTTGCCGCGGAACTCCGACAGCGAGCGGCTCTTGCCGTCGGCGTCGATGGCGGTGAAGTCGGAGGCGGGCTTGGCCTGCGCCAAGGCCGGAACCAGCGCGGCCAGCGGCAGACCTGCCAAGAACGGAAAACTAGCGACGAGACGGCGGGTGATCGGCATGTCGGTTCTCCAGACCAGAAAGCTCCCCCCGCCCGAGATCTTCTCACGGATCACCAAATTGCGAAACGGTCGCAGAATGGAGCATGGCTCCCGCCGAAACTTCGCCATTCTTGCTTGATCCAAGGGGCTCCGACGCCCAGAAGTCGCCGCATCCTCCCCTGCTCTCGCCTCGCTCGATGACCCGCACCAAGACCCTCGCCGCCGTCCTCGGCTCCGGCCTGCTCCTCGCCGCCTGCGCCAGCGAGACGAACACCACCGTCTTCGTGCCGGTCGTCGCGCCCACGCCGCCCAGCTCGCTGACGCCGCAGCCAATCATGCTGTTCAACCAGACCAAGGACGGCCGCAAGCTGTTCACGCTGGACGCCGAGTTTCCCTACTGCGACGTCGAGACGGGCAAGGTCATCGTGGTGCCGCGCTGGTACGTGACCGACTTCGCCAGCGTGCCCTGGTACGGCCAGGGCTTCGTCGACCCGCAAGGCCCGACGGCCCGCGCCGCCATCGTCCACGACTGGCTCTACACGATCGGCGAGCCGGGCAAGCGCGAAGAGGCCGACCAGATCTTCCTGCGGGCGATGCTGAAATACGGCGTGACGCCCTTCCAGGCCAACATCGCCTACCAGGCCGTGCGTCTGGGCGGCGAGAAGGGCTACGGCCTGCCGACCGACTGGCGCTTCGTCGATCCCAAGCGCCAGGACCTGGCCCAGCCCGCGCCGTTCGCCAAGCCGCGCACCGGCATGGTCCGCTACCTGCCCAGGTGCCAGGGCTTCGGGGCCCTGATCCAGACGGGTTGGCGGGCCTATGCGATCAAGACGGTCGCGCCGGTGATCCCGCCCCCGGTCGTCGTGACCAAGACCCCGATCGACAGGGTCAAGGAACGGCTGCCGTTCGGGAACGAGAAGAAGAAGTAGCCAGCAGGCTTTAAGCGCCGGCCTTCTCGATCGCGTCGATGACCAGGCCCTCGGTCAGCAGCTGGGGCAGGATCACCGGCGCGCCGCCGTTCTTCGGATAGACCACGTACAGCGGCACGCCGACGCGGCCGAAATCGGCCAGGGCCTTGGCGATGACCGGGTCGCGATTGGTCCAGTCGGCCTTCAGATAGACCGCGTTCTGGGCCTTGAAGGTCTCGGCCACCTTCGCGCCGGACAGCGCCACCTTCTCGTTGACCTGGCAGGTCACGCACCAGGCGGCGGTGAAGTCGACCAGGATCGGACGGCCGGCCGCCTGCAGTTCGGCGACCTTCTCGGGCGACCAGGTCTCGGCGGCCAGGCCCGGACCGGCCGGGACTTCGGCGCCGGCGGCCGCAACGGTCGGCGGATGGGCGGCCAGGGCGCCGAAGGTCGCGATGGTGATCGCCAGGGCCAGGGACAACAGAGCGACCAGCGTCGAGACCAGGGCCGGCTTGCCGGTGGCGCGCCGCGCCTGGGCGAGGCCATAGAGCCAGGCCCCGAAGGCGGCCAGGACGCCGGCGGCCAGCAGGTGCGCTAGGGACAGCGGGCCGGACTGCTGAGCGAACACCCAGACCAGCCACAGGGCCGCGCCGTACATCGGGAAGGCCAGGCCCTTCTTCAGCACGTCCATCCAGGCGCCGGGCCGCGGCAGCAGCTTCAGCAGGCCCGGTATGAAGGCCACGGCCACGAACGGCGCGGCGAAGCCCAGGGACAGGGCCAGGAACACCGCCAGCGACACCGGCGCCGGCTGGGTCAGGGCGTACCCCAGGGCCCCCGCCATGAACGGCGCGGTGCAGGGCGCGGCGACCACCACGGCCAGGGTGCCGGTGAAGAAGGCGCCGGTCGCGCCGCCCTGGCTTGATGCGCCGCTGCCGACATTCTGGACCGAAGTCCCGATCTCGAAGACGCCCGACATGTTCAGGGCGACCAGCAGCATCAGCAAGGCCAGGCCCGCGATGACCAGCGGCGATTGCAGCTGGAAGCCCCAGCCCACGGCCGCCCCGCCGGCCCGCACGGCCAGCAGCAGGCCCGCCAGCGCCAGGAAGGTGGCGACGACGCCCAGCAGGAACACCAGGCCCTGCAGGCGGGTCTTGCCGGTGTCGTGGGCATGGCCGGCCAGGCTGGCGGCCTTCATCGACAACACCGGGAAGACGCACGGCATCAGGTTCAGGATCAAGCCGCCGACGAAGGCGAACAGCAGCGCGCCGACCAGGCCGCCGGTGACGGCGCCGCCTGTGGCGGGCGCGGTCTCAGCTGGGGGCGCGCCCAGGCCGCCGGCGCTGACGGGCAGCTCACCGGCCGTAGCGGTGACCTCCCAGGCCCCGGCCTTGGTGGCGATCACGCCCTGGAGTTCGGCCGGAGGCGTGCCGCCGCCGACGAAGTCGTAGCCGGGCTTCAACGCCAGGGTCACGCCCTCGGGACCGCGATCGATCCCCTGCTCGGCGGCGTGCTCGATGACCTTGGGCGAATAGGGAAAGAAGTAGGCTCCGGTAAGGTCCGCGCCCTTCAGCGGGCCGCCGGTGACGGCCAGCTTCAGGGTCTGGCCGTCCAGCTTGAACACCGCCTTCAGGCCGGCGGGCTTGGGGGCCTTGGCCAGGACGTCGGCGACGATCGGCCCCCACTTGGGGTCGGCCGACGGCGCGCCGGCCACGACCGGCAGCAGCAGGGTCAGCTTGGCGTCCTCGGGCACGCAGACCTGCTCGCAGACCAGATAGGCGACATCGGCGGTCAGGCTGATCGTCGCGCCGACCTGGGCGTTGGCCGGGGCGCTGATCGGCACGGGAATGAAGACCTCGCCCTCATAGGCGTAGTCCAGCAGCGGACCCAGCTTGGCCTTTTGCGGCGTCGGCCAGACCATCTCGCCCGCGCTCCAGCCGGCCGGCAGGGTCCAGGCGATCTTGGTCGCCTCGCCGGCGTCGCCCGGATTGCGCCAATAGGTATGCCAGCCGGGAATGATCTTCTGGCGCAGGGCCACATAGATCGTGCCGCCCGGCGCGATGCCGCTCTCCTGGGCGACCAGTTCGGACTCGATGTGCCCGGAATTGACCACCGGACCCGCGACGGCCGCGCCGGCCAGGAGGGTCGCCGCCAGCAGGGCCTGCAGGGCGAGGACGGCTTTCTTCAGGAACATCGGCGACGGGCTCGGCGAAAGGACTTCAGGCGAAAAGACTGCGGACGAACACATGGCCCGCCTTCACGCTCTCGACAATGCTCAAGTCGCGACGGACAGTCTTTTCAAGAATCATTCGGAGTCGCCCATGCCCGCCGCGTTCGACGACATCGAGATCGGTCAGGTCGTCAATCTGGGCTCACGCGCCGTCGACGAGAAGGCGCTGGAGGCTTTCATCACCGCCTTCGCGCCGGGCTGGCCGGTCGAGAATGGCGCCCCCGACGGCATGACCTTCGCGATCTGGACCCGTCTGGACGTCGAGGCCAGCGCCGGCTGGCCGCAGACCAAGCGCCTGGGCGTCGACGCCCTGCGCTGGATGCGGAACCCGCCCGTCGGCGAGTTGCTGCGCGGCCGCATGACCGTGATGGGCAAGGACCCGGTCGGCGAGGGCAAGGGTATCGTCATCGCCCAGCACGACCTGCTGGACGAGGCGGGACGCCTGGTCTTCTCGTGCCTGACCCGCAGCATCTTCGCCCGCTAGTCCGAACCAAGAAAAAGGGCGGCGGCACTAAGATCCCGCCGCCCTCATCGTTTTCAGCTGACGCCGAACCTTAGTTCAGGTTCGCGGCTTCGGCCTGCTTGATCATGGTCTTGTTGATCAGGCGGTCCCAGCCCAGCAGCGACACAAGGTGCGCATAGATCTGGGCCAGGGCGCCGTTTTCCTGCAGTTCCTTCAGCTTGGCGGCCGGCAGGGCGTTCAGCTTCTCTTCCGAGACGCCGAAGTACTCGGCGACGGTGACCGGCTCACCGGCCGGAGCGCCGGTTTCGTCCGACGGCTGGAAGGTGGCCTTCTTCAGCTCGAACAGATCGTTGTCCTTCAGGACCTGGACGAACGAGTCCGTGCGGCGGCGCTCGACTTCGAAGTCGTCGCAGAACTTGATGCAGTTCTGGGTGTATTCGGTCGGCTCGCCCTTGGCGTCGAACAGCGGGGTGTCGCCCTTGTCCGACAGCAGGTCCGAACCGCGATCGATGCAGACGATCAGGCGGTCCTGCGTGTCGTCATTGGCCAGCACGAACGGATAGCGGCGGATGTAGGCCGGGATGTAGACATTGGCCTCGACCGCGCCGTCGGCGCTGATGAACAGGTTTTCCTGCTGGTTCAGGCCCATGACGGCCAGCGGCACCTTGTCGTCGCCGGCGAAGATCACCGGGAAGGTCAGGGCGGCCGGCGCGAATTCCGAAACGGTCAGCGGCACGGCGGTGCCAG
>Ga0209051_1002585_pt1 | contig 12744 bp, 11 predicted proteins | sample AraplaCvi_mMS_r2_2_FD_184286 | JGI IMG/M metagenome (GOLD analysis project Ga0209051, IMG submission 184286) | Arabidopsis root microbial communities from North Carolina, USA - plate scrape MF_Cvi_mMS_r2 (SPAdes) (version 2) | ecosystem: Host-associated > Plants > Roots > Endosphere | place...
CGTGATGGAAGTGCACGACGTGCATGGCCGCCTGGCGCACGTGCTGGCCCTGCTGCGGCGCCATGGCCTGGGCCGGATCGTCCACGCGCAGTCGCCCGCGCTCGCGCGGTTCGGGGTGTGGCAGGTGTGGGCGATGCGGGGGGTGGGGTGAACTGGCGAAGGGCGAATGCCGGGGTCAGGTCGAAGACCTGACCCCGAACCCCGAGACCTGACCCCGGACCCAGAGACCTGATCCCGACCCCGGGCGCAGCGAGGGCGGGCGAGCCGCATTGGGGTCGGACCGGAGCGGACCAACCCTAGCCTATTCAGCTTCCCGCAAGCCTATAGTCGCCGCGTTCGTGCCCCACGATCGCTTCACACGGAGAGGATTTCATGGCTCCAAGATCGATTTCCAGGATCGGCGCGCTCGCGCTGGCCGCCGGCCTCGCGCTGGCCTCGTCCGCGGCGGCTGCCGCGTCGGCCGCGAGGGCCGAGGCTTTCGCCGCGGAGAACGCGTCGGCCCGCCCCTGGGTGGCCGGCAACCGCACGGTGCCCGCGTTCAATCGCGCGGACGCCATCACGGAAACCGTCAACGTCGAGACCGGCTACGACCGGGACAAGAACGGCAAGCCCGACACCATCCGCGTCGAGATCGTTCGTCCGGACACGGCGCAGGGAGAGAAGGTGCCCCTGATCATTCACGCGTCGCCCTACTTCTTCAAGGATCCGCGCGACGCGTGGGAGACCGACTTCTTCGTGCCGTTCGGCTACGCGGTCGCGACGGTGGCGCTGCCCGGCACCGACTTCTCGTCAGGCTGCGCCGACGTCGGCGGCGAGCGCGAGGTGCTGGGCACCAAGGCCGTCATCGACTGGATCAACGGCCGGGCGAAGGGCTTCTTCATGGACGGCTCCAAGGCGGATGCCACGGAGTGGTCCACCGGCAAGGCCGGCATGATCGGCGTCTCCTGGGACGGCACGATCGCGAACTCCGTGGCCTCCACCGGCGTGAAGGGCCTCGAGACCATCGTGCCCGTCGCCGCGATCTCGAGCTGGTACGACTACACGCGCGGCAACGGCATCCCCTTCTTCGAGGGCCACGTGGGGTTCCTGGCCGATTTCATCAGCAACTACGACAGCCAGTTCTGCGTCGACCTGACGCCGCGCCTGCAGACGCGTTCGGACGACCCGACCGGCAGCTTCAGCAACTGGTGGGCGACCCGCGACGCCCGGCTCGACGCCTCGAAGCTGACGGCCAGCGTCTTCGTGGTGCATGGCCTGAACGACGAGAACGTCAAGACTCGCCAGTTCGGCGAGTGGTGGGACCGGCTCGTGAAGCACAACATCGAGCGCCGGATCTTCCTGCACCAGGGCCAGCACATCGAGCCCTTCTTCTCGTTCGGCGCCATCTACTCCGACCCGCTGAAGCAGTGGTTCGACTACTACCTGCAGGGCCTCGACAACGGGCTGCCCGACGAGCCGCAGGCCATCATCCAGCGCGAGGACTTCACCTGGTCGACGGACAAGAAGTGGCCGCCGGCCGGCACCGAGTTCCAGAAGCTTCAGCTCTCCTCGCCGCTGGGCCGCCTGGCGGGCGCCTTGACCACGCAGGCCGCCCACCCGGCCGCCGGCGATCGCTACCTGACGTTCACGCAGGCGACCGATTACTCGGACGACAGCATCGTCGCGAACCCGACCCAGGCGCGCGGCGACCGGCTCGTGTTCCTGAGCGACAAGCTCGCCGACCAGGTGCGCGAGTCCGGCACGGCGACGATCACGCTGCGGGTCAAGGTCAACAAGCCGGCGGCCGGCTTCCAGGCGCGGGTCGTCGATTACACCGGCAACACCGCGTTCATCGTGTCGCGCACGGAGGCCGACCTCGGGCACTACGCGTCGTGGCGCCTCAAGCAGGACCTGGTGCCGGGCGAGTGGTACACGCTGACGTGGGAGATCAACGCCGACGACCGGATCTTCGCCAAGGGCCACAACCTCGGCGTCGTCCTGTCCGCCGAGAAGCCCAATCCGCTGATCCCCTACGACCCCGTCAAGGCGACGGTCGATACCGAGAACTCGTGGATCACGATGCCGCTTTCCGGCAGCTTGGCCAGCCTGGCCGCGGCCGGAACGCTCGCCCCGATCGTCACGACGTCGGTGGGCCCGGCCGGCGCATCGCGCGACGTGCACGAGTTCGTACGCGAGTTCTTCGAGGGCACGAAGTAAGGTCCGTGGCCGCCCGCCGGCATCATCGCGATGCCGGCGGCAGCACCCGCAGCACGGCCATCATGCCGTTGTCCTCGTGGTCGACGAGATGGCAATGGAAGGGGATGTCGCCCGCCAGCGATGCCGGGAAGGTCATCTTGACGCGCACCCGGCCCGGGCGCACCGGGCCGTCCTTCGCGTGGTAGCCCGCGGCCGTCGCATAGGGCACCTCGACGACATCGAGCAGGGGCGGCTGCGCGACGGGCTCGCCGTCGATCTCGAGCACGCGGAAGTGGACCTGGTGGATGTGGAAGGTGTGCAGCTCGTTGGTCCAGTTCTCGATGACCCACTCCTCCGTCGTGCCGGCGTCGACCGTGATCGTGGGCGCGTCGCCCATCATGTAGGGCACCAGGCGCGCGCCGGGGCGGCGCTCGACGATGTAGAAGTCGATGCGATCCTCGTCGCCCGGCCGCGGATACTCCGCGAAGGCGATCACGCGGGTGCGATCCGTCTTGCGCGCGAGCAGGCCGCTGAAGAAGTCGGCCTGCGCGCGCATGGGCGGCGCGCCCGGCCTGGAAGCCGCCTTCGTGGGCACCGCGGCTCGAGGACGCGCCTTCACGGAAGCCGCCCTGGCCGATGACACCGAGGACGCCGGCGACGCCGGCGACGCCGATGCCGCCGGCCCGGCGGTGAGCATGGCGAGGCGGCGCTCCGGCAGGCGGTCGCCGGCACAGCCCGTGTCGACCGCGTGCGTCACGAGGTAGGCGCGCACGCCGGGCGGCGGGGCGGCGACGAGCAGCTCGATGCGGCCGGCCGGCGGCACGGCCTGCGAGGCCGTCGTCGGCGGCGGCCGCAGCCGCGCGCCGGCGTCGTCGCGCAGCGGGCTGCCGTCACGCGCGAGCACCTGCAATGGCAGCGGCCGGCCGTCCTGGTCGACGAGCGCGAGATCGAGGAAGGCGTCGGTGGCGGCGTTCAGCACGCGCCAGACCTCGCGGGCGCCGGGGGCGATCTCGTAGTGGGCGAAGGCCGCGTCGGGCGGATCCCCGATCGGCACGGCGGTGTCGTTCAGGCTGAGCTGGTCGATGCCGGCGTTGGAGGTGCAGAGCAGTTCGTGCGCGGTGTCGATGGCCGTGTCCGGCGGTGCGTGCGCCGACGAGGCGGCGTTCGCCTCGGGCGCCGCGGCGGTCATGGACGCCGCCGGCGCGCGGCCGGCGTCGAGATCCTGCGTCTGGCGCACGACGAGCACGCGCTCGCCGATGCCGGCGGCGCGGCGCGCGTCGTCCTCCGGCCCTTCGACGACGATCGCGCCCGTGAGGCCCATGAGCATCTGCGCCTGCACTTCGCCGTGCACGTGCGGGTGGTACCAGTAGAGGCCCTCGGGCATGTCGGCGGGCACGCGCCAGCGATACGTGAAGGCCCGCTGCCCGCAGGTCGCGGGGCCGACGGCGGGGTCGGTGCACACCGTGAGCACGTCGTCCTGCGGCGCGACCGGGGGCACGGCGAAGCCGTGCACGTGCAGGTTGGTGGCGCCCGTGACGGGATGGTGCATGCCCGGCACCACGTCGTAGAAGCCCGGCACGTGGGGGACGCGCCCGTTCGGCACCTGCAGCCTGCCCGGCGCCACTGCGGCCTCGATGGCCGCCGGGTCGTCGATCTCGTTGCGCAAGGTGATCGAGAGCTCGGCGCCCTGCCGGACACGGATGACCGGCGCATCGGCCACCCCATCGGCCACGTAGCACAGGCGGCTGCCGTCCTGGCGCACGGTGAGCGCGAGACCGGGGGCCGACGGCCGCAGCTCGGGCGACACGTGCCCGGGCGGCGGCGTGCCCACGCCGCACGGCGCCGCCGCGGTGCTGCGCGGGTCGTAGCGCGGCGCGTCGGCGGCGCGGGCCTGCGACGAGACGAGCACGAGCGCCGCGGCCCCGAGCGCGCGCATCGCATCGCGTGCGGAGCGCGCATGCGCGCGCGCGGGGGAAGGTCGCCCTTCCCCCGCGCGCCGCGACGGGCACGCGCCGCCGCGGCCGATCATTCGGCGAACAGGTCCGCCATCACCGCCACCTTGGCATCGCAGGCGTGGTTGAGGCAGGGCAGGCCGAAGGCGCCGTCGAGCGTCTTCGTCAGTGAGTAGTGCGTGTAGAAGGTCGTGCTCTTCACGCGGTGCCTGCCGTAGTTGGTGTCGACGATCGCCACCACCTGGTTCGACGTCTTCGTGCTGTAGTCGTTCTCGTCCCACAGCACGACGATCGCGCTCTTGCTGTCCTGCCACACCGGCGAGGCCTTGATGGCCGTCATGACGCGCTCCACGGCGAGGTCGCCCTGCAGGATCAGCGACGGGTTCAGGCCGGTCTGCGTGCCGTTGTCGTCGGCGTCGTAGTTGCAGAAGGCCGTGCCGTTGCCGCGGCCGTGCATGTCGTTGCACTGGTTGGGCGCGATGAAGGCGAAGTTCGGCACGTGGCCGCTCTTGAGGTCGGCGTACAGGCCGGCCTGGCCCTCGAACGCGGCGACGCGCTTGAGGCTCAGCGCCGGGTTCGCGCCCTCCTGCACCGCCGCGAAGTAGGCGAACGGGTTGTGCTTGACGGCGTAGAGGTAGACGACGTCGTCCGCGCTCACCGGGTTGCCCGCCGTCGAGAGCGCCGCGAAGTCGGTCGTGACGTTGACGCCCAGCGCGTTGACCCCGCCGATCGTGTAGTAGCCGTCGCTCACGTTCACGCCGTCGGCGCCGATGAGCGGCAGGCCCTCCTGGTAGCTCTTCCAGGACTTGCCCGCGTTCACGAGCTGGTCGGCGATGGTGATGCCGGCGATGTGGGTCGCCGCGGGAATCTCGGCCAGGCCGTCGATGTTGGTGAGCGGCGGGTTGCCGGTCTCGTTCTTCGACCAGTCCTTCGCCGGCGTCGCCGCGTCGGTGCCGTGGATGCCCGCGATCGGGCACAGGAGGCCCGTGCTCGGGTTGTCGGTGTTCGTGCGCTGGCCCGGCACGATGTTGGGCGTGCACGCGTGGTTGTGCCAGTCGGGGTACTGGTCGGACAGGTTGTTGAAGTTCGAGCCGCCGACGACCTCGAGGTAGTTCGTCAGGCTCGGGTGCGCGATGGCGTAGTAGTTGGTCGCCGTGTTGGCCTTGGCCATCAGCGCGTTGATGAACGGGGCCTGCGGGTTGCCGGCCACCTGGCCGTAGGCGTGGTTCTCCATCATGATCACGAAGACGTGATCGAGCGCCGGGACGCCCGCGGGCACGGCGCCTTGTTCGGCGTGGGCGGCGCCGACCGCGACGAGCGCGGCGGCGGCGAGCAGGGATTTCTTCATGGTGGGTCCTCCATTCGTTCGAACGGGACGGGATGCTCGTCTTCGTCTGTGACGACTTCGTGCACACCCGCTGTCGACTACCTGAAGGGCCCACGGCCGCGCTCGCGGCGCGGCGCCTTCTCACCTCGCGCTCAGGGCGCCGTCCTGAATCTCGCCACCACCCCGGACGCATCGTCGATCGTCACGCGGCAGGTTTCCTTCTTCCCGTTGCAGGCGCCCTGCCAGCCGTCGAACTGGAAGCCCGGCCTGGGATGGGCGCGCAGCTTCACGACCGTGCCGAACGGGTAGACCTCGGCGCAATCCTTGCCGCAGGCGATGCCCGCGGGGCGGCTCGTCACGCGGCCCTTGCCCGCCACGGACACGTACAGCCCGAAGGGATTGCCGATGTCGTGCGCCTGCGCGCCCCAGTCGGCATTGCTGGAGACGCCGTTGAAGGTGAGGCGCTTCGTCTTCTTCCCGGCCGGGGCTTCGGACCCGGGCGGAAGGACGGGCGGCGCGGGCATCGTGTAGAGGTCGAAGTTGCCGTCGCGCGTGCTCATGAAGAGGATGAGCAGGCCATCGGGCGACCAGCTCGGGAACATGTCGTCCGCGGGATGCTGCGTGAGGTTCGTCAGGCCCGAGCCGTCGCGGTTCATCCCCCAGATGTCCCAGGTCTCGCAGCAGGGGTCGTTGTACTGGCTCATGAACACGAGCATGGAGCCGTCGGGGGACCACGCCGGCGCGCGATCCTCGTAGTGGCGACCGGGGGGCGCCGTGAGGATCCGCTCGTCGTCACCGGTCGGATTCACGGTGAGGATCTCCCACGCGCCGAAGCCGTCCCACGTGAGCCGCACGCCGGCGAAGGCGATGAGGCCGCCATCGGGCGACCACGCCGGCTCGATCTCGTCGAAGTCGCTGTGCGTGAGGTTGAACGCGAGGCCGGTCTCGAGGTCATGGACGAAGATGTCGAACTGCGCCGTGATGAACTCGCCCGGGATGTTCTTCACGAAGGCGAGCTGGGTGCCGCCGGGTGACCACGAGGGCCCGAAGGTCCAGCCCGGATCGTTGGTGACGTTGACCTGGTCGCTGCCGTCCTCGTCCATCACCCACAGGTCGCGGAAGTAGTCGTCGCCGCGCGAGAAGGCGATGCGCAGGCCGTCGGGCGACCAGACCGGGCCGGTCTCGGAGACCTCGGCCGTGTGGGTCAGGTTCACCGCGTTGCCGCCGTCGCCGTCCATCGCCCAGATGTCGCACTGGTACGGGCCGAGGGAGTAGTCGCAGACCTCGTAGGCGATCCGGCCGTTGATGTTGGCGCCGGCGGCGGCAGGCGCCGCGAAGCTCGACAGCAGTGCGCCCAGCACGGCCGCGGCCGCCGCTCGTCCCGATGTCACCCTCATGACTCGCTCCTTTGGATCGACGAGAGCACATGAGACCAGTGATCCGCGAAGCGTGCAAGAACCTGAATCGAACGCTGCGGATTGGGCCGACAGGGCGTGCCCATGGCTCGACACTGCCTCGCCCGCCCGCTGGACGAGAATCCGGTTTTCCAACCCCGATGTCCGCCCCCATGAGTGACCTCCCGGCCGCCCAGGATCCGGAACTCCTGCGCCGCCTCCTGCGCGCGAAAGACCGCATGGACGCCGCCTCGCACGAGGCCTGGCCGGTCCAGCGCCTGGCCGAGGTGAGCGGCGTCTCCGAGGCCCACTTCGCGCGCTCGTTCAAGCAGGCCTTCGGCGTGCCGCCGCACCGCTACCTGCTCACGCGGCGCATCGAGCGGGCGACGGCCCTGCTGCGCGACACGGACCTGCCGATCATCGACATCGCCTTCGAGACGGGCTGGGAAAGCCTGGGCACCTTCGGGCGCACCTTCCGCGACATCACCGGCGAGAGCCCGCGCGTGATCCGGGAGCGCGCCCGCGCGGCGGCCAGCGAGCTCGGCCGCGTGCCGCACTGCATCCTGGGCGCGGCGCAGCGACCCGATCTCACGATCGCAGTTTCGGAGAAGCGCCGGAGGGAGGAGGCCGACAACAATGCGGCCATCCAACCCAAGGAGCTCTCATGAACCAATCTGTCGAAGTCGTCGGCCTCTACGTGCGGGACCAGGACGAAGCACTCGCCTTCTATGTCGACAAGCTCGGCTTCCGCGTCCACACGGACGTGCGCAACGGCGACTACCGCTGGCTCACCGTGCAGCATCCCGAGCAGCCTTCCTTCCAGCTCGGCCTCTTCCGACCCGGCCCGCCGGTGCACGACGCCGCGACGGCGCAGGCGCTGAACGCGCTGGTGGCCAAGGGCGCGATGCCGCCGCTCGTGCTGAACGTGGCCGATTGCCGCGGCGCCTACGAGCGCATGCGCGGCCTCGGCGTGGAGTTCACGCAGGAGCCCGTGGAGCGCTACGGCAACGTCGACGCCGGCTTCCGCGATCCGTCGGGCAACGGCTGGAAGATGATCCAGTCGGCGCGCTGAACGCGGTGGATGCCATGTGTCATCCCGGGTGGGCCGAGCTGCGCGGGGTCGTCCCCGCACAGGCCGGCGGCAGCAATGAAAAGGAGTCCAGCATGAGCGAAAGTTCCTCGACGGGCGCCGGGGCGCCCTCCGCGCTGATCGACGCGCGCATCCACGAACTGGGCGACTGGCGCGGCGAGATGCTCGCCCGCCTGCGTGCCCTGATCCGGGCCGTCGATCCCGAGGCGACCGAGGATTGGAAATGGCGCGGCACCCCGACGTGGGAGCACGACGGCATCATCTGCACCGGCGAGACCTACAAGAGCGTGGTGAAGCTGACGTTCGCCAAGGGAGCGTCCCTGAAGGACCCGGCGCGCCTCTTCAACTCCAGCCTCGACGGCAACGTCCGCCGCGCCATCGACTTCCACGAAGGCGACGCGGTGGACGAGAAGGCCTTGAGGGCGCTCGTGCACGCCGCCGTGGACCTGAACGTGGCGGCGGCCAGCGCGAAGCGTCGGCCCCGGACGGCTCGCGCCTGATCGCCCGGCCTCGAAGCGCGCCCCGCCCCGGGGCGCCGCTTCCTCAGAACCAGTAGTCCGCGACGCAGCGTCCGTCGCGCGGCAGGTCGTCGAACGTGTCCAGGCCGTCGAAGTGATCGATGGGGATGGCGGCCACGTCCCCCGGCTCCGCGAGGCGCAGGTTGACGGCGATGCGGCGCCGGCCGTCCTCGTCGACCTGCTTCCCGCGCCAGAAGGCGACGCAGCCGCAGGTCGGGCAGAAGTGGAAGTCGATCGCGCGGCCCCGCGCGTAGGACTGCGTCGCGCCGGTGACACGGATGCCGGCGTCCTCGTAGTCGTGGGCCCACAGCACGCCATAGCGACGGCACACCGTGCAGTTGCACGCCGTCGCGCCGTCGGGCTGGCCCTCGAACGTCCACCGGACGCCACCGCAGTGGCACGAGCCCTGGATCATCTGCAGTCTCCCGCGGGGGTCTCCGAGCGCGCGATGTTAGCGCCGGCAAGGTGACAATGGTCGCTTTCCTCGCAGCAGACCGGAGTGACCACCATGGTGCCATCCACCTTCCAGGCCTTCGTGATCGAGAAGGCGGGCGACGGCGTGCGCGGCGCGCTGGCGTCGTTCCTGGCGGATCGCCTCGACGCGGGCGAGGTCGCGATCCGCGTCCGTTACTCCAGCATCAACTACAAGGACGCGCTCGCCGCGACGGGGGCCGGCAAGATCATCCGCCGCTTCCCTTGCATCGGCGGCATCGATCTCGCGGGCGAGGTCGTGGAGAGCGCCGACGAGCGCTTCCGCCCCGGCGATCCCGTGGTGGCCACCAGCTTCGACATCGGCGTCTCGCATCACGGCGGCTATGCCGAATACGCGCGCGTGCCGGCGCGCTGGGTGGTGCCGTTGCCTCAGGGGCTCAGCCTGTTCGAGGCCATGGCCCTCGGGACGGCGGGCTTCACGGCGGCGCTGGGCATCGTGCGGATGGAAGACAACGGGCTGCGGCCCGACGCAGGGCCGGTCGTCGTCACCGGCGCCACCGGCGGCGTCGGCGGGCTGGCCATCGACATGCTCGCGCGCCTGGGCTACCACGTCGTCGCGCTCACGGGCAAGGAAACCGAGCAGGCCTACCTGACGGGCCTGGGCGCGGCGGAGGTCAAGCTCACCTCCGGCATCGATCACGCGAAGGTGCGGCCTCTCGAGGCCGGCCTGTGGGCCGGCGCCGTCGACAACGTGGGCGGCCCCATCCTGCACTGGGTGCTGGCGACGATGAAGCAGGCGGGCACCGTGGCGAGCATCGGCAATGCCGCCACCCACGAGCTGCGGACGACCGTCTTCCCCTTCATCCTGCGCGGGGTGAGCCTGCTGGGCATCGACTCCGGCTACATGGGCTTCCCCACGCGGCAACGCGTCTGGGATCGCCTCGCCACCGACCTGAAGCCGCGCAAGCTGCACGAGGTGACGCGCACCATCGCGCTCGACGCCCTGCCCGCCGCGTTCGACGATTTCGTGAAGGGCCGCGTCAAGGGCCGCACGGTGGTGAAGATCGGCGCATGAACATCCAGGACTACGTCGCGCACGATGCCACGGGCCTCGCGGCCCTCGTCGCCCGCCGCGAGGTCTCGCCCGGGGAGCTCCTCGATGTCGCGCTCGCGCAGCTTCGGCGCGTGCAGCCCGTGCTCAATCCCGTGTGCCGCCTCATGGAGGAGGCGGCCCGCGAGCGCCTCGCGCGCGGCGGATGGGAGGGGCCGTTCGGCGGCGTGCCCTTCCTCCTGAAGGACTGCGCGCAGGACGTGGCGGGCCTGCCCACGAGCTACGGCAGCCGCGCCATGCTGGGCATCGTGCCCGCCGAGGATTCAGCCGTCGTGCGCCGCTATGCCGAGGCCGGACTCGTCGCATTCGGCAAGACCAACACGCCGGAGTTCGCCCTCAAGGCCGTCACCGATCCGGCGGCCTTCGGCCGCAGCGCGAATCCCTGGAACCCCGCCCACACGCCGGGCGGCTCCAGCGGCGGGGCCGCGGCCGCCGTCGCCTCGGGCGTCGTGCCGATGGCGGCGGGCAACGACGGCGGCGGCTCGATCCGCATTCCCGCCGCCTGCTGCGGGCTGTTCGGCCTGCGGCCCTCGCGGGGCCGCGTCTCGCAGGGGCCGGCGATCGGCGAGGTCTGGTACGGCGCCTCGAGCGAAGGCGTGCTCTCGCGCAGCGTGCGCGACACGGCGCGCGCGCTCGATCTCCTCCAGGGCCCCGAGCCCGGCGATCCCTTCGTCATCGCGGCCCCGGCCGAGCCCTACGAGCAGGCGCTGCACCGGCCGCCGGGCCGCCTGCGGATCGGGTTCACGACGGCGTCCCCGATCGGCACCGACGTCCACCCCGAGGCCGTCGCCGCAGTGCAATCCGCGGCCGGCCTGCTGGAGAGCCTCGGCCACCACGTGGAGCCGGCCGCGCCCGGCATCGACGGCAACGCCCTCGCGCGCAGCTACCTCCACGTCTACTTCGGGCAGGTGCCCGCCGTGACGGCGCGGGCGCGCGCCGCCGGGGCCCGCGGCGCCGATTTCGAGCCGCTCACCCGCGTGCTGGAGACGCTCGGCAAGGCCACCTCCGCGAGCGCGGCGACGACCGAGCTGCTGCGCTGGAACGACTACGCGCGCGCCCTCGCGCGCTTCCACCAGCGCTTCGACCTGCTGCTCACGCCGACGCTCGCGCACCCGCCCGTGCGCCACGGCGCCGGCGATCCGCCGGCGGCGCAGCGCGTGGCGCTCGACCTGCTCGATCGCACCGGGCTCCTCGGCCTGCTCGCGCGCCTGGGCGCGCTCGATCGCACGATAGCCCAGATCGCGCGCGAGAGCCTGCAGTTCGTCCCCTTCACGCAGCTCGCCAACCTCACCGGCACGCCCGCGATGAGCGTGCCCCTGCACTGGACGGCCGACGGATTGCCGCTGGGCGTGCAGTTCATCGCGCCGTTCGGGCGCGAGGATCGCCTGTTGCAGCTCGCGCGGCAACTCGAGGAGGCGAGGCCGTGGTCCGGGCGGATGCCTGCCTGGGTGGCGGCGGGGGGATCCCCGCCCGCCGCGTGACCTCCGCGCCCTACTCCGGGATCGAGCCGAACAGCCAGGTCGCCTCGGCGAGCGGACCGGGCTTGCCGAAGGCGCCGAACCAGCGGCCGTGGATCTCGCCGACGGCCCCGCTGCGATAGATCTGGGCCAGCGCGGTGTTGACGGCCAGGCGCATCTGCCAGTCGCCGCGCGGCAGCGTGATCGCGTAGGGCTCGAACGAGAGCGCGTCGGCCAGCAGCGCGAGCGCCTTGGGATCCTTGGCCTTCGACGCGAGGCCGATGAGGAGGACGCGGTCGCTCGCGTACGCATCGATGGCGCCGCTCTCGACCTGCTCCAGTCCCTCCTCGCGCGACTTCACGTTGACGATGGTGGCCGTGATCACGCGCGCCTTCAGGGCCTCGTTCAGCGCGCGCTCGTTGCTCGTGCCGGCGATGACGCCGATCTTCTTGCCGCCCAGGTCGTTGATGCCGGTGCCCTGGAAGGCCTGGCGCACGATCAGGCCCGTGCCGTCGACGAAGACGAAGCTGGAGAAGTCGACCGTCTTCATGCGGCCCAGCGTGGCGGTCGTGGAGCCGCACTCCATGTCGGTCTGGCCCTTGATCAGCCCCTCGAAGCGGGTATCCACGGTGACCGGCACCCAGTTGGTCTTCATTCCCGTGATCCCGAGCTGCTGCTCGATGGCGCCGATGACGCGCTTGCAGATCTCGATGACGTAGCCCGTGGGCTGCTTCGCCGGGTCGTCGTAGGAGAACGGCGCGGAGTCGGGGCGATACGCGACGTTGATCGTCTTCGCATCGCGGATCTTCTTGAGTCGCCCGTCGAGCGCTGCGGAGCTCTGCGCGAGCGCGAGTCCCGGCAGCAGGCAAAGGGCGACGAGTCCGGCGGCAATCCTCATGACTTCGATCCTCCTGGGCGGCCACTGGCGGCGCGCGATCGGATTCTGCGGCGCGTGCCCGCGCCGGCGTGTGGGGGTCTCAGCCATCGGGCGCCGCCTCCTGCCCCGGTCCGGCGCCCGCGGCCGGCGAGAGCGATCCGGGCCGGCGCAGCCAGACCTCGCGCTGAGGCAGCGGCAGCGCGACGCCGGCCTCGGCGAGCGCCGCGAGGATGCGCGTGCGCAGCTCGCTCGCGACGGAGCCGGCGGTGTCGGGGTTCAGCACCCAGGCCATGAGGCGGAAGTCGAGCCCGACGTCGCCGAAGCCCATGAACAGCGCCTGGGGCGCGGGCTCCTTGCGCACCTGTTCGTGGGCGGCGGCCGTGCGCTGGAGCAGGTCGACCAGCATCGGCG
>Ga0209051_1002588_pt1 | contig 12732 bp, 9 predicted proteins | sample AraplaCvi_mMS_r2_2_FD_184286 | JGI IMG/M metagenome (GOLD analysis project Ga0209051, IMG submission 184286) | Arabidopsis root microbial communities from North Carolina, USA - plate scrape MF_Cvi_mMS_r2 (SPAdes) (version 2) | ecosystem: Host-associated > Plants > Roots > Endosphere | place: USA...
CGTTCTTGATGTCTTCGGCCTTGGCGTAGGGGTTTTCGTCGAAGCGGGGATAGCCCTCGCTTTCTCCGTAGGTGCGGTGGTCGAACGCGAGGGCGACGAATCCGCGGCGGTGGAGCTCTTCGGCGTAACGTCCCGATGTTTGTTCCTTGATGCCACTGCCGGGGGACACGACGACGACCGCGGGTCGCCGTTCGCCTGACTGGAGGTCGTCGGGGACGTAGAGGTGGCCCGCCAGAGTGCTTCCGTCGCTGGGGAAGTGGACGTCATGCTTCATGTCTTCTCCTTCAAAAGTGGGCGTCACCTGCGACCGCCTCGGCGCGCGATTCTTTATGGACGCCCCGACAAGATTGACTCTACGCACTATCTGACACTATGCAACCAAACGGTTGGATGGAATCAGTTATCTCGCTCACGTGGTGTCGCCGGAGGCGTCTCGGGCCTGCCGGTGTCTTACTAGGCCGGCTGGCTCTCGAGTCAATCATCCTGCACGGGAGGAGAGTTCGAGATCACTACTCGTCGCAAGCCATCTTGCCGTTTGCAGCAATGGGCAGGGTCGAATGCCAAGAAGCAGAGCATGATCGGAGACCGGAGGTGATGACGCCGTCGGAGAGATGACGCCACGGGTTCCGCTCTTCAAGGCAAGCGAACGGCCATCCGTCCCGCTCGAGAACCTGCGGTTCCACGCCGATTGCCGGCGGCGACCGTACGTGTCACCGTTGGCGTTCGACACGCTGAGGACCTCGAAGAAAGTCGTCCCGTCAGGTTCGAGAGGTTGAGGCCTGCCCCAGAATCGACTCCAGCAGATCAGCGAACACATCTGTTTGCGACAGGAACGGTGAATGGCCGCTCTGTAAGCGACGTGTGGATCCGCAGTTAGAGGCCATGGCCTCCTGAGCAATGCTCGGCAGTGCGTTGTCCAGGTCGCAGACCACGTAGGTGGACGGGATCGTGTGATACGCCGCCTGCGTGAGCGCGTCCTCGTACGCGCGTCTGCTGTGGGGTCTCAGCTGGGCTACCAGGTCAGCGGCCTGGGCAGCCGGGATGTCGGAGTAGAAGACGGTTTCTGGCGACGCTGGCGTTATCGTGTCGCCTCCGTCGACCCACCACGGCGGGACGTTGCCATCAAAGGCGCCGAGGAGCGACATCCCGACGTCGAGAACGAACGCGGCCACGTAGACGATGTGCCGAACCTCGTCGGTAGCACCAACCAGCCCTTGCGTCACAGGAACGCCGCCATAGGAGTGGGCCACGACGACGACTGGGCCACCAATGTCGTTGACCGCGCGTCGGACACAGTCGGCGTCGTCGAAGACACCCGTGCTGAGCGTCGAATGATTCGTCGTGGTGGGCAAATCGACGGCGGCGGTTCGAAATCCCCGGTGCTCCAGGATCGTGCGGAGCGGCCCCCAGCACCAGGAGCCGTGCCACGCACCGTGAACGAAGAGCAGGGTGGGGGAGCTGTCGTGATTCGTACAGGGCATCGATGACTCCTTGCAAGTGGCGGGCGAGCGCCGTTAGGCCGGCACTGTGAATGGGTCATTGCCGTAGATCCACCCGAAGGTGTCGAACGACGACGACGTGGCTAGTTGTCGATCCCGCTGCTGTTGACCCTCACCGTCGGCGAGGTGGTAGCTGACGTTGTTGGTCCAGGATTGGCGCTGCACTTCTGCAGTGTGGTCGCGGCGGGCCGCTTCGTAACGACGCAGCGCGGCCGGGAGATCGCTCGCGGATGACAGCAACGCCTCGCTGAGCGCCGCCGCGTCGCCGATGGCTTGGGCGGCACCCTGGGCGAGGAACGGAAGCATCGGATGGCAGGCGTCTCCGAGCAGCGACGTCGACCCAGTTGACCACTGCGGCAATGGATCACGGTCGTAGAGCGACCAGCGATATACGGGGTCTGCTACCGCTTCGAGGATGCGAACGACGTCGGGACACCACCCCGCGAACTGGCTGCGCAGCTCAGCAGCCAGGCCCAGGGTGGTCCAGGATTCCGAAGCTCGCTGTGGTTCAGGGACCACTGCGACGACATTGAGGTAGGCGGCGCCGACGCCGACGGGGTAGGCCACGACGTGACGATCCGGGCCCGTCCAGTTACGCACGACGTCGTCGAAGTCCAGCAGCTCACGGGGTACGAGTGCCCGGTAGGCGCACATGCCGGAGAATCGTGGTGACGCGTCGCCCACGGTGTGCGAGCGGATCGTGGAGTGCACGCCGTCCGCTCCGATGACGATGTCGCCGGTTTCGGAACTTCCGTCGGAGAATTCCACGACGGGCCTTTCCTCGACCTGTGTAACCGATTCGGCCGACGCGCCGAAGCGGACCGTGCCGGTGGCAAGGTTGGCCGCGAGGATGTCGATCAGCTGTGGCCGGTACATCGTGTAGTACGGAGCCCCGAAGAGTTCCACCGCGGACTGAACCGGTGCGCCACCCAATACGCGACCGTCCTCCCAGCGCAGGAAGTTCAGCTGTGACGGCACCACGCCGTAACGATGAAGGTCGTCGCCCATCCCGAGACGAATGAGCACCCGAGTGGCGTTGGGCCCCAGTTGGACACCGGCGCCCACCTCGCCGAAGGCGGGCGCCCGCTCGACCACCCGGACATCGAACCCGCCGCGCTGCAGCGCAATCGCCGCTGTCAGCCCGCCGATTCCAGCTCCGACGATGACCACGCGAACCATGGCGCACCTTCCTTCCGTTTCGTTACCCAGATCACAATCGACTCCCGGGCACGTTAACACCGGATCCATTAATTTTGCAATTAGTCGTAAGTTGCGAAATTTCTCACCGTAAACAAGGCGTTCGTCGTCGTCGAACCCTGCCCTCGGGTAGGCCTCGGAGTCGTGGAGCGAATCGTCGTGGTCGTCGAGTCGCCCAACGCAGCATTCGGTCCGCAGTAGAAGGTGCCCGTCAGCCAACGTTTGCGCAAATCCGGTGGTCATCCCGGACGCGCTTCCCGTCGGGTGGCGGGAACCAATCGAAGATCAATGGTCCGCGTGATGGGTTCGGGCGTAGTCGACGAGGATGTCGGTGGTGCGCTGGATGTGGTGGGCCAGCGCATTGGCGGCATCGTCGGACTGCCGGGCGATGGTGAGTTCGGCGAGTTCGCGGTGCTCGCAGGCGACGTCTCGGTCGGCGGGCTCACCGAGTGTGCGCGACCAGAACATGTACAACTCCGAGCGGTCACGCAGCGAGGCGGCGATCGATTGCAGGTGGGTGTTGTCGCTGCCGGCGAGAAGCGCTGCGTGGAAGTCGCGATGCGCCGCGCCGAACCGCGGGTTGATGGCTCCGTCGAGATACATCGGGGTGGCGGCGAGCTGATGGTGAACTCCGACGAGGAGCGCTTCCCACTCCAGGCTGCCGCGGGCGATGGACTCCCGGAGGGTGGCGGTCTCGATGATGATCCTGGCGCGAGTGAGTTCGTGGAGGTCGTCGACCGATAGCGAAAGCGTGCTGAATCCGCGCTGCGGATTGGCTTGCAGGAGATTTTGTTCGGCGAGGCGGCTCATGGCTTCACGCACGACCGACAGGCTCACGTCGAAGCGCTCGCTGTAGTCGGCGAGCTTCATCTTGGTTCCGGGGGGGATGCCGCCGGTGAGGACTTCGTCGCGAATCGCGTCGTACACCGCTCCAACTCGGGTGGGCGAGCCACTCATCTTCACGGCGGGATCATACCTCTGGCCGCGCCAAATGACGGATAAGGAGTTAAATTGCGAAATTATATTGCTCTTCTGAAATAACGCGAGTAGAACTGGTGCTGTCCGTCACGTGCCAACGCCGACGCAGAGTTGCGTCCGAGAGGTGGATCGCCATGAGCGCATCGCAAATCCCCGTCCTGATCGTCGGCGGCGGGGGTGCGGGCTTGGCCGCTTCCACCATCCTGTCTTCGCAGGGAGTGGAGTCCTTGCTCGTCAGCGCACTCCCGACGACGTCGATTCTGCCCAAGGCGCACGTCTTGAACCAACGTTCGATGGAGATCTTCACCGAGGTCGGCATCGCTGACGCCATCTACGAAAGGTCCACTCCTGCAGCCAACTTCGTCGCGACCGGTTTCTACGCCGGACTGGCGGGGGACAACTCCAACTACGGACGCGAGATCGGAAAGCTGGAGCTGTGGGGCGCCGGTGACCGCGATCCGGAGTACATCGACGCGAGCCCGTGCCGTACCGCCAACCTGCCCCAGATCCGACTCGAACCGGTGCTCAAGTCGCATGCCGAGGTTCTCAACCCCGATGGTGTCAGGTTCAATCACGAGTTGGTGGCCCTCGTTCAGGACGAGACGGGCGTGAGGAGCACGATTCGAGACAGGGCCACCGGCGAGGAATATGAGGTGCACTCCCAGTACGTGATCGCCGCCGATGGCGGCCGCACCGTGGGCAAGCTGGTCGGTATCGAGCTGGACGGTCAGCGCAACGTCCTCGACATGGTGTCCGTGCACCTGAGTGCCGATCTGGCGGACCTTCTCGACGATGACTCGGTGTTCCTGCGCTGGTTGGTCAATCCCGATTACGGCGGTACCTTTACCGGCGGCATCCTGTGCCCGATGGGCCCCGAGCACTGGGGAACCAGATCCGAAGAATGGGTGTTCCACCTGGGCTACCCCCACGGTGACCCCGACGCCGGCGATCGCGAGAAGGTGATCGCCCGCATGCGAGCGGTGTTGGGGCTGCCCGAGTTCGATCCGAAGATCCATGCGATCTCGATCTGGACGATGGAGGGCCTGCTCGCCAACCACTTCCGGGTCGGGCGGGTCTTCGTAGTCGGGGACGCCGCCCACAAGCATCCACCAACGGGCGGGTTGGGACTGAATTCCGCGATCCACGACGCACACAATCTGTGCTGGAAGCTCGTGCAGGTGCTCGCCGGCCGTGCCGGGGATGGACTGCTCGACACCTACGGCGCCGAGCGGCGGCCGGTGGACGCGCGCAACGTCGAGAACTCGGTCGGTTGCGCGATGGCACGGTTTCGGCTCGACGAGGCGCTGGGACTGTCGCCGGAGAAATCCGGCGCGGAGAATTGGCGCGAAATCGAAAAGTTATGGGACGAAGCGCATCCCGAGCATGAGGAACGCCGCGACATCCTCAACAACGCGCTCGCCGCGCAGACACGGGAATTTCGCCACCACAATCTGGAGTTCGGGTACACCTACTCCTCGGCGGCAGTCGTCGACGACGGGAGTCCCGAATACGTGCCGATCGACCCGATTCGGCTTTACGAACCCAGCACCAAACCCGGCCACCCGCTGCCGCACGCGCTGGTCTCGCGCCGCGGAGAGACTTTCCCGCTGCAGAATCTCACCCACGGTGGAAAGTTCGCGCTGATTGCGGGCGAAGACGGAGTGCCGTGGGTCGAAGCGGCCCGCGAGATCGCCGAGAGCACCGGCGTTCCCCTGGTGGCGCGGAGGGTCGGTAGCGATGACGCCGATCTGGCCGACACCCGCTTCGCATGGCTGCGCAAACGGGAGATCTCGCGCACCGGGGCGGTTCTGGTCCGCCCCGACCGATTCATCGGATTCAGGTCAGTCGGCGCCGTCGATGATCCCCGACGTGCGCTCACCGAAGCGCTCAAGAAGATCCTTTCCACCACTGAATTGGAAGTGTCGCAATGAAATTCGCCAACTACGATGGACGTGCCGTCATCACCGACGGCCGCCACGCGGTCTACGTCGCCGACGCCAGCAACGGCAAGTTCGACGACGATCCCGCCGGGGTCTTGGCGGTGTGGGACGAGTTCCTGTCATGGGCGCGCACCGTCGAACTCGACTACGGGTTCACCTTTGTCAGGAGTCGACTCCAGGCACCGTCGCCGCACCCGCGTCAGGTCTTCGCCATCGGTTTGAACTACGCCGACCACACCGCCGAAGCCGGGCTCTCGCTGCCCTCCGAGCCAGCAGTGTTCACCAAGTTCCCCACCTCGGTGACCGGACCGGACACCGTCGTCGATTTGCCCACCGCCACCGTGGACTGGGAGGCCGAACTGGTCGCAGTGATCGGACGGCGCGCCTTTCGGGTCGCCGAGGATGCAGCCTGGGAACATGTCGCGGGACTCACTGTTGGACAAGATATTTCGGAGCGCACCCGGCAGTTGCTCGGCCCGGCCGCGCAATTCAGCGTGGGCAAGTCGTTTCCGGGATTCTCCCCGACCGGCCCCTGGCTGACCACCACCGACGAATTCGACGACCGGGACGACATCGGGATCGGCTGCTCGGTCAACGGCCAGACCATGCAGGACGGACGCACAAGTGACCTGATCTTCTCGGTACCGCAGCTAGTCGCGAAGTTGTCGGACATCCTGCCGCTGCTGCCCGGCGATCTCATCTTCACGGGGACCCCGGCCGGTGTCGGCGGTGCCCGCAAACCCCCGATCTTCCTGCGGGACGGAGACATCCTGCGAACCTGGGTCGACGGGGTCGGCACCATCACGTCCATCTGCCGCGCCGGTGTCCCGTATCCCACGCCACACGATTCCTAGAGGAGGTCACCATGGCATTGCACCGGCTCGGACGCGTCACCATCGGCGTTCCCAACGTCACCCAAACCGCCGGCTACTATCAGGAATTCGGTCTCACCCCGCAGGACGGGAACAGCTTCACCACCGTCGACGGCGGTGAACAGCTCCGGCTGGTGCACTCACCTCTCCGTCAGTTGGTCGAAATAACCTTCGGAGCCCAGGACTACGACGACATCGCGCGAATCGACCGGCAACTGCGACAGTTGGGTGTGGCAACAGTGCTCGGAGACAGCCACGTCGAAGCGATGGAACCGATCGCCGGGTTCAAAGCGGTCGTCGAGATCATGCCCCGCCTGGTTCAGATGGCCTTTCCTGCCACGCCCTACAACGGCCCGGGGCGCATCGACCGAGCCAACACCAGGGCGCCGGGAATCCTCCGTACCGGAGCCGTGCGTCCTCGCAAGCTCGGACACGTCGTGATCGGTTCTACCGATCAGGTTGCCACGCAACGGTTCTTCACCGAGGGCCTGGGTTTGAAGATCAGTGACGTCATCCCGTCGATTGCCGCGTTCATGCGTTGCTCGACCGATCACCACAACATTCTCGTGCAGCAGGCGCCGGTGAACTTCCTGCACCACACATCCTGGCAGGTCGAAGACATCGACGAAATCGGCCGTGGCGCAACGGCGATGCTGCAGAACGACCCGGATCGGCATGTGTGGGGCTTGGGGCGCCACCACGTCGGATCGAATTTCTTCTGGTACCTGAAGGACCCGGCCGGGACCTTCTCCGAGTACTACTCCGACATCGACTGCATCGTCGACGACGCACTCTGGCAACCGGGGGAGTGGGAGGGGGCGGCCAGCTTGTACAACTGGGGACCGCCGCCACCACCGTCCTTCGTGATGCCCGAGGATCTCGCCGCGCACATGACGGGGTCGCACAGTGCGGGCTGATCTAACGGACCGCGGTGGAGCGATCTGGGAGCCCCCCGCCGAGTTCGTCGATGAATCCAATCTGACGGCCTACCTCGAGTACCTCGCCGCCCAACACGACCTCACCTTCGAGAGCTATCGGCAGCTCTGGGAGTGGTCGACCGCCGACCTCGCCGCGTTCTGGATGTCCATCCGCGCCTTCTTCTCCCTCGACATCAGCGACCCGCAGACGGTCCTCGACGAGGAGGCGGGCATGCCGCGGGTCGAGTGGTTCCGCGGCGCCACCACCAACTACGCCGCCAATGCACTCGCCAAGGCGTCCAACGACATTGCCGTCACCTCGCTCAACGAGGCCGACGTGCTGACCACCCTGACCGGCGAACAGCTGCGCTTGCAGGTCGGCGCCGTAGCGCAGTGGTTTCGACACCGCGGCGTCGAGCCCGGAGCGCGGATCGTCGCCTACGTGCCCAACGTCGCCGCGGCCGTCGTCTGCATGCTGGCCGCAGGTGCGGTCGGTGCGATCTGGGCGTCCTGTGCGCAGGAGTACTCCGCCGACGGCGCCCGTGACCGCTTCGCGCAACTCGAACCCAAGATCCTCATCGCTGCCGACGGCTACCACTATGGCGGAAAGCAGCACGATCGACGCGCTCAGGTCGAGGCACTCACCGCAGGTCTCCCGTCGGTGGAAGCGGTCCTCTGGATCGACAATGTGGGATCGCTGCAAGCCGACCAGTCGGCACACCGGTTCGACGAGATTTCTGCAGCGGGAATCGAACCCGAGTTCACCCGGGTGCCGTTCAGTCATCCGCTGTGGGTGCTGTTCTCGTCGGGTACGACGGGGCCGCCCAAAGGCATCGTCCACAGCCACGGCGGCATGCTGCTCGAACACGCCAAGTTCCTCGGTTTGCACGCCAACCTCAAACCCGGCGCGCGGTTCCTCTGGCTGGCAACCCCAAGCTGGATGGTGTGGAACGTCCAGATTTCTGGGTTGCTTTGCGGTGCAGTGATCTCCACTTACGATGGCAGCCCGGCGTATCCGGATCCGGGCCGGTTGTGGCAGATCGCCGCACGACTCGAGTTGGACTTTCTCGGGACGAGTGCGGCGAGCTTGATCGCCGTTCAGAAGTCTGGGGCTCTCCCGCCGGTCCTCCGGCTCGAGACGATCGGCAGCACCGGTTCGCCCTTGCCGCCCAGTACTGCGCTCTGGGTGCAGCAGGTCTTGCCGGAGGTGTGGTTGGCCTCGGCCAGCGGAGGCACCGACATCTGTTCGGCGTTCGCCGGCGGGATCCCCACCGCGCCGGTGTTCGCCGACGAAATCCAAGGTCCGATGCTCGGCGTGGCGCTGGACGCGTGGGACGATGACTGGCAGCCCGTGGTCGAGATGACGGGGGAGATGGTGGTCACTCGCCCGATGCCGTCGATGCCCGTCAGTTTCTGGAACGACCCTGATTTCGCGAAATACACCGAGGCGTACTTCGATCGCTTCCCCGGCGTGTGGCGCCACGGCGACTGGATCATGATCACTCACCGCGGAGGCGTGGTGGTGCATGGCCGCTCCGACGCCACTATGAACCGCCACGGAGTGCGGATCGGCAGCGGCGAGATCTACGAGGTGGTCGAGCAGCTCGTCGGTGTACGCGAAGCGCTGGTCGTCGGTGTCGAACGTCCGGACGGCGGTTACTGGATGCCGCTGTTCGTGATACCTAGCCGACCCCCGGCCGATAACGCGGCGTTCGTCGCCCAGATCCGCGACGCCATCCGCATCGGTGTCAGCCCGCGGCACGTCCCCGACGACATCGTCGTCGTCGGGGACCTGCCCCACACCAGGACCGGTAAGAAACTCGAAGTTCCCGTCAAACGGATCCTGCAGGGTGCCGACCCTGCCGACGTCGTCAACCTGGAGTCCGTCGACGACCCCGCGGCCTTGGCCCAATTCGCTCGCATTGCAATGGAAATGGACTCCGCCGGAGCCAGCTTATAGACCGATGACACAGGGTACGACGAGTTGCAGGCCAGCGTGAGACCGGCTCTGGCCGTAGGCGGCGTGGTGGCTGTCGCTGCCGAAGTTCATCGTGACCAACGACACCGGGCTGACGCGCAGGCCGGAATCGGCCCAGCAAGCAACTCGCGTTTCCCAGGCTGAGCCCCCATTCCCGCTACCCATCGAACGTCGTCGTGTGCCGTGCTCACATCAATGCGCGAGGCGGCAGTCGGCGCTGCATCCGAAAGGCGGGACCTACAATTGCCCGCTTTTCGGCTCGCAGGGGAGAGCTCTGAAGGGGCGCGGTCATGGAATCCTCTGTCATGGGGGTGGGTGGCCGCGACACCTCGGGTCGTTTCTCGTCACATTCGAAACCGCGACCGACGCAGCATGATCAGCGCGTACGTTGGCCAGTTCTCGATGCTCGACCACTAGCCTGTCGCTACCCGGACTTGAGTCACTTGCCATGTGGGGGCGATGGTTCCGAGAGGATCCCGCGCGGACACAGCAAACAAGATCATTGACTCGGCAATCGTCTCTTGTGGGGGCGGTCAAATGCGTTCGGACGGCGATGGGCTCGGCCGGTGCAATTCACGTGGCTCACACCCAGTGTCCCACCAGTGTCCCAAGATGCTTCTGAACAGGCGGGACGGACGCGAATAGGTGAGACGCCAAAAGCAGTTCGAACTGCATTAATGAGAAGTATCGAGACATCCGTTCACGCCGTCTGCCTCCCTGGGGGTCAAGTGGTCGCAGGTTCAAATCCTGTCAGCCCGACACAGGTCAGAGGCACTTTCCGGACTTCCGGGAGGTGCCTTTTTCCGTTCCATACGCCAACCCGTACGCCAACGCGCACACGTTCGTTACCGTCCGCCCGCGTCCACTAGCCCCAACCGTCCGGCCAGCGCGTCGACCGCCGCCCGTGCGGTGTCATCCGACGTGTGGCCGTACACGTCGCCCGTGATCGCGATCGACGAGTGCCCGAGCAGGTCGGCTACGGCCTTGATGTGCACCCCCGACTCCAACCACGCCACCGCGGCACTATGGCGCAACGTGTGCACGCCGACGTCGGTCACATCGGCAGCCTTCGCCGCCAACCCGATCACGCGCAACAGATTCCGCGGGTCGACGGGCCCGCCGAGTTCGGTAGTGAACACAAGCCCGGAGTCGGCCCACTGGTTCGCCGCCCGCAGCCGTTCCGCCGCCTGGCACGCCCGATGCTTGCGCAGCATTGCGACTACCGCGGGATGCAGCGGCACCGTCCGACGGGACCGCACCGTCTTCGGCTCGGTGATGAGCAACCGGCCCGCCACACGACTTATCGTCGCCGCCACCCGCAGCACCCCGGCGTCGAGGTCGACGTGATCCCACGACAACGCCAACGCCTCACCCTTGCGCAACCCGGTGGCGGCGATGAGCACCAATACGGAGTGATACCGCGACGACTCGGCGGCCCGCAGGACCGACGTCACGGCGTCACCGTCCAAATGCCTTGCCTCGGTGCGCTCCACGCCGGGGCGACGGATCTGGGCGGCCGGGTTGCGCGCCAGCAGCCCGTCGCGCACCGCGCCGTCAAGGGCCGAGCGGAGCACGGTGTACGTGCTGCGGATCGTGGAGTCGGACAACGCGCGCACCGGGTCTCCCGGTCCGCCGTCGGCGTCCTTCGGTCCCGGCTTGGTACGGGCACGCAACCGCAGTACCAGCGCCTCGATATCGGACGGCCGCAGCTTGTCGAGCGGGATCGCGCCGAACGGCGCGGGGTCGAGGTGCTGCCGCGACAGCGTGGTGTAGAGCGCACGCGTCGTCTCCTTGCGATCCGACACGGCGAGCGTGGTTGCGCGCCAGTGCGTTAACCAATCGGCGACGGTGGTGCTCGCATCCTTGACCGGCGCACCGGCGTCGACCCGGTCCCGCGCCTTCTTCATCTCCGCGCGCACCGCCCGCGACGTCTTGGCGTAGAACGACACGCGCCGCCGCCGACCGGTGTCGGGGTCGACGTAGGACATGCGGGCCTCCCAGGTGCCGTTCGCACGCTGGTAGACGTTGCCCTCGCCGTTTGACCGCTTGCCCATGTCGCCATGCCTTCCCCGGTGCCGGTTGGTGCTGCTCACGCAATGATGCACGCCAGCCAACGCGCTTGGCTACCAACGTAATCCGAGTCAATTTCTAATTTGGTCTCACGCGAACCACGGCCCGGTTGCGTGCGCACCGCCCACGTGCTCTCTGGCCATTTCGGCGGGATCGCGACGTAGCACCAGGTGGCGGCCAATTTCGGCCCGCCCGTTCACCTCGGCGCAGTGGTTGGGCTTGGTAACAATGCAACCGCATAATGGTTGACAACGGTTGCAGCACAACATAATTCGCTCGTGGACACGATGGATTCCGGTGTGCATGATGGCAATCACCTACGGACACGAGTGGGTGTTGACCCGTCAACCCCCCCGCTCGGAGGACCCCAAATGAGGAACCAAATGAGGAACAAGCCCGAAACCACGACACCGGACGACCGGCTTCTAGTAACAATCGACGACACCTGCACCCGCCTCGGTGGTATCGGCAGGTCGACGGTCTACCAACTCATCAACCGCGGCGACCTCGTCAAGGTGAAGATCGGCACCCGAGGCTTCGTCACCGCCGCAAGCATCGCCGCGTACGTCGACCGGATCACCGCTGCCGCAACGGCATCGTGACCACCCATGACCGGGTCGGGCATCTGCGTCGCGCCGACATCGGGCCCGGTGCGTCATGAGTCGAGCGACCGATGGCAGGCACGCGACGTTCAACAAGTTCGCCTGGCTGAGGGCATTGCTGTCCGACACGGAGTTGTCGGACACCGCGGTTCGTCTGGGCGTCGTGATTTGCATAGCTTTCACCCGCGGCAACGGTCTCGGGTGGACCTTTAGCCTGGACGATCTGGCTGCCGAGATGGGTGGCCGGGCGTTCGCGCAGAACACCGTCAAGACGGCAGTGAGCCAACTGGTTTCGCGCGGGCACGTGATCGAAACGTACCGATCGCGCGGTGGCCGAGGTGTCCTGTGGCGGGCGTCGTTTGATCTCAAACCCGCACGCGCAGACGTGCGGGTATTGGAAGAACCCGCACGCGCAGACGTGCGGGTATCGATTGGAAACCCGCACGTCCACACTTCAAAACCCGCACGTCCAGACGTCAAAACCCGCACGTTTGGACGAACGAAAAATGACCCCTACCTGCGGGAGGACCCCCCTACAGGTACTTCATCAGGAACTTCTACAGGGGGAAGCGCGCGCGAGGCCGAACCGGCAACATCCTATCCGTCCGACTACCCGGACGATCCCCCCGAGGACCACCTTCGCCCTTTCGTGGAAGCGGCACCGGCTACCGCCGCGCAG
>Ga0209051_1002590_pt1 | contig 12732 bp, 10 predicted proteins | sample AraplaCvi_mMS_r2_2_FD_184286 | JGI IMG/M metagenome (GOLD analysis project Ga0209051, IMG submission 184286) | Arabidopsis root microbial communities from North Carolina, USA - plate scrape MF_Cvi_mMS_r2 (SPAdes) (version 2) | ecosystem: Host-associated > Plants > Roots > Endosphere | place...
GGCGACCGCGCCCGGAGCGGCGTGCACGTCCATCTCAGCGGCCCTCGAAGACGGGCTTGCCCTTGGCGGCGAACGCGCGGTAGGCGTGGCCGAAGTCCTCGGTGAGCATGCACAGCGCCTGCGCCTGCGCCTCGGACTCGATGGCGGTGTCGATGTCCATGCTCCACTCCTGGTGCAGCATGGTCTTGGTGAGCGCGTGCGCGAAGGACGGGCCGTCGGCGAGCGAGCGCGCGAAGGCGGTGGCCTCGTCGAGCAGGGTCTCGGGATCGACGACGCGGTTGAGGAACCCCCAGCGCTCCGCCTCCTCGCCGCCCAGCGCCCGGCCGGAGTACAGCCATTCCGCGGCGCGGCCCTGGCCGACGATGCGCGGCAGCATGGCGCAGGCGCCCATGTCGCAGCCGGCGAGGCCCACGCGCGCGAACAGGAAGGCCGTCTTCGAGCGCGCGGTGCCGAAGCGCAGGTCGCTCGCCATCGCGAGGATGGCGCCGGCGCCGGCGCACACGCCGTCGATCGCCGCGACGATGGGCTGCGGGCAATGGCGCATCGCCTTGACCAGGTCGCCCGTCATGCGCGTGAACATCAGCAGCTCGGGCGCGGGCAGGCCGATCAGCGGGCCGATGATCTCGTGCACGTCGCCGCCGGAGCAGAAGTTGCCGCCCTCGCCGGCCAGCACGACGGCGCGCACGTCGTGCGCGAATCGCAGCTGGTGGAACAGGTCGCGCAGCTCGGCGTAGCTCTCGAAGCTGAGCGGGTTCTTGCGCTCCGGGCGCGCGAGCGTGATGCGGGCGACGCGGTCGGTGCATTCCCAGTGGAAGTGCGTGGCGCGGTAGCCGGCGAGCGCGCGCCGGTTGCCGGCGGCGAGCGCCGGATCCAGCGGCTTGGGGTCTGCGGTCATCTCGTGAATCCTCTAGCGTTCGCCCTCGATGCGCCGCGTGAGCGCCAGGCGCAGGTGGCCCAGCAGTGCGTGCAGCTGCCGGCCCTCGTCCTCGGTCAGGTCGCCGAGCAGCTCGATCACCCAGCGCTCGTGCTCGGCGGCGACCTTCTCGAAGGTGCGCCGCCCGCGCGTCGTGAGGGCGATGCGGAAGGAGCGGCGGTCGCCCGGGTCGACGTTGCGGGTGACGTGACCGCTCTTCTCGAGCTCGTCGGTCAGGCTGGTCACGTTGCCGCCGGTCACCATCAGGTAGCGCGAGAGCTGGCTCATGCGCAGGCCCTCCGGCTGCTCGTCGTGGAAGCGGTGCAGCTGCGCGAGGTAGTCGAAGCGCGGCAGCGTCATGTCGAAGTGCACGCGCAGGCGACGCCGGATCTCGGTCTCGATCTGCGTGGTGCACGAGAGCATGCGCAGCCAGGTCTTGACCGCCGCGTGGTCGGTCGCCGTCGCCCGGCCTTCGTGGCCGATCGCGGCGTCGCCGATCAATTCGTCGAGATGATCGACAGCCTGGGGGTCCCGTGCGGTCATGACCGGCCTCGCCTCACATCACTTCGCCACCGCTGATCGAGAGCGACTGGCCCGTGATCGTCACCGGCGCCTGGCGGCACAGCCAGCGCACGACCTCGGCCACTTCCTCGGGCTTGACCAGTCGCATCATCGGGCTCGCGGACGTGAAGTTCTTCAGCGCCTCGTCCTCGGACTTGCCGGTCTTCTCCATCAGGTGGGCCATGCCGCCGCGGATGATGTCGGTGTCGGTGTAGCCGGGGCAGACGGCGTTGACGGGCACGCCGACCGAGGCGACCTCGAGCGCCAGCGAACGCGTGAAGCCAACGACGCCGTGCTTGGCCGCCGAGTAGGCGGCCGTGAAGGGATAGCCCTTCTGCGCCGCGGTGCTGGCGATGTTGACGATGCGGCCGGTGTGGCCGTCCAGGCGGGCCTTGCGCAGGTCGTCGAGCGCGGCCTGGCAGCACAGGAAGACGCCGGTGAGGTTGACGTCCAGCATCTTCTCCCACGTGGCGAGGGGGTAGCGCTGCGTGGGGCCGGTCTCGATCGCGCCGGCGTTGTTGACGAGGGCGTGGATGCGGCCGTTCTTCGCGCGCGCCTCGGCGAAGGCCTTGGTGACCGATTCGGCGCTTCCGACGTCCATCTGCACGACGTGGTGCTCGCCTTCGGACGGCGCGGGCAGCTCGGCGCGCACCTTCTCCAGCGCCTCGACGGACCGGCCGGCCAGCGTGACGCGGAAGCCGTCGCCGGCCAGCGCCTGGACGATGGCGGCGCCGATGCCGCGGTTGGCGCCGGTGACCAGCGCGTGGGGAATGCTCATTTGCTCGACTCCTGGGTTCGTTGGGCTCGTTCGCGCTGGAAGTTCGCTTCCAGCTGCGGCTTGGCCGACCGATACGGCGCGGGCCAGGCGATGGCTGTGTAGCCGATGCGGGCCGCTTCGGTCAATGTCCACGCGGGATTGGCCAGGTGCGGGCGGGCCACGGCGCAGAGGTCGGCGCGGCCCGCGGCGATGATGGAGTTCACGTGGTCGGCCTCGCTGATCGCGCCGACGGCGATGGTGGCGATGCCCGCCTCGTTGCGGATGCGGTCGGAGAACGGCGTCTGCCACATGCGGCCGTAGGTGGGCTTCTCCTCCTTGCTCACCTGGCCCGAGGAGCAGTCGATCAGGTCGGCGCCGGCCGCCTTGAAGGCGCGCGCGATCGCGACCGCCTCGGGCGGCGTGATGCCGCCTTCGACCCAATCGTGGGCGCTGATGCGCACCGACATGGGGAGGTGTTCGGGCCAGGCGGCGCGCACCGCCGCGAAGACTTCGAGCGGGAAGCGCAGGCGGTTCTCGAGCGGGCCGCCGTACTCGTCCTCGCGCCGGTTGGTGAGCGGCGAGATGAAGGACGAGAGGAGGTAGCCGTGCGCGCAATGCAGCTCGAGCCAGTCGAAGCCGGCGTCGGCGGCGCGGCGCGCGCAGGCGGTGAAGTCGTGCAGCACGCGATCCATGTCGGCGCGCGTCATCGCGCGCGACCAGTCGCTGACGCCGGGCAGGTACTGCTGCGGCGAGGCCGAGATCAGGGGCCAGCCGCCGGAGGTGAGCGGCTGGTCGATGCCCTCCCAGCCGAGGTGGGTCGCGCCCTTGGCGCCGGCGTGGCCCAGCTGCATGCCGATCTTCGCGTCGGTGTGGTCGTGCACCCAGTCGACGATGCGCGCCCAGGCGTCGCGCTGCGCGTCGGTGTACAGGCCGGGGCATCCGGGCGTGATGCGGCCGTCGGCGCTGGTGCAGGTCATCTCGCACATCACCAGCGCGGCGCCACCCATGGCGCGGGCGCCGAGGTGCACCAGGTGGTAGTCGCCGACCGTGCCGTCGACGGCGGAGTACTGCGCCATCGGCGAGACCACCACGCGGTTCTTCAGCGTGACCGAGCGCACCGCGAACGGCGTGAACATCGGCGGAACCGGTGGGCTCCCTCGCTCCTCCCGTCGCTGCCCCCCGCGGGGGTGTTCGGGTTGGCGCGGGGAACCCGCGCCCGCCGAGGCGTCTCGCTTCGAGAACCAGCGCTCGTAGCCCTCCAGCCAGCCCGCGTCGCGCAGGCGCAGGTTCTCGTGGCTGATGCGCTGGCTGCGCGTGAGCAGCGAATACATGAACTGCTCGGGGTCGAGCTGGTCGCAGTAGCGCTCGCCGCAGACCTCGAACCACTCCATCGCGTTCCAGGCGGCGTTCTGCAGGCGCAGCACGTCGATCGCGCGCGTCTCCTGGTAGCGCGCGAGCAGCGCCGGCAGGTCGGAGGGCGAGACCTCGCCCTCCGCGTCGGCGCGGGCCTTGAAGTCGCGCGCGAGCTCGATCGCGTCCTCCAGGGCCAGCTTGGTGCCGGAGCCGATCGCGAAGTGGGCCGTGTGCACGGCGTCGCCCATCAGCACGACCGGCTGGCGGCCGTTGTCCACCCACCAGCGCTCGCAGCGGATGCGCTGGAAGTTGAGCCAGGCCGAGCCGCGCAGGTGGCGCGCGTTGCTCATGAGCCTCGCGCCCTGCAGGTGGCGCGCGAAGAGGTGTTCGCAGAAGGCGATCGAGGCCTCCGCGTCGAGCTTGTCCAGGCCGTGCGCGAGCCAGACGTGCTCGGGGCACTCGACGATGAAGGTCGAGGTCTCTGCGTCGAACTTGTAGACGTGGGCCTGGAACCAGCCGTGCTCGGTCTTCTCGAACACGAAGGTGAAGGCGTCGTAGAGCTTCTTCGTGCCGAGCCAGATGAAGCGGTTCGGGCGGGTGACGATGTCGGGGCGGAAGGTGTCGGCGTATTTCGCGCGGATCGTGGAGTTGATGCCGTCGCTGGCCACGATGAGGTCGGCGTCGGGGAACTCGTCGTCGGAGCGCACCTCGCGGTCGAAGAGCAGCTCCACGCCCAGCGCCTCGCAGCGGGCCTGCAGGATGTTGAGCAGGCGCTTGCGGCCGATGCCGACGAAGCCGTGGCCGCCGGAGCGGATCGCGTGGCCCTTGAATTCGAGGACGATGTCGTCCCAGTGCGAGAACGAGGCCTCGATGGCGCCGGCCGTCTCCTCGTCCCAGCGGCGCAGGTTCTCCATCGTGGCGTCGGAGAAGACCACGCCCCAGCCGAAGGTGTCGTAGGGACGGTTGCGCTCGACCACCGTCACGTCGTGGCCCGGGTCGAGCTTCTTCATCAGGAGGGCGAAGGTCAGTCCCGCCGGGCCGCCGCCGATGCAGACGATGCGCATGGTGTCCTTCCGCGTCTTCTCCGACCGTTGTCGGGAAGTGATAGTTCAAATATAAACTAATCGTCTCGCGGGTCGCAAGGCCATGCGCTCGGTGTAAACGCGGGCACGGCGCCGGGAGACTCCGCGAGAATCGCGGGCCAAGGAGAAAGCGATGATCTCGAGAGAAGACTGCGCGCGGCGCGACGCCGAGGATACGCTCGCGCCGCTGCGCGAACAGTTCGTGCTGCCGGACGGCGTGATCTACGTCGACGGCAACTCGCTCGGCGCGCTGCCGCGCGCCACGCCGGCGCGCGTGGCCGCGGCCGTGCAGGCGGAGTGGGGCGAGGGCCTGATCCGCAGCTGGAACGACGCCGGCTGGATCACGCTGCCCCAGCGCGTGGGCGACCGCATCGGTGCGTTGATCGGCGCGCGCCCGGGCGAGTGCGTGGCGGCCGATTCGACGTCGGTCAACCTGTTCAAGGTGCTGAGCGCCGCCGCACGCATCGTCCAGGCCGACGAGCAGGGCGACCTGCCGGTGCGCCGCGTGATCGTGAGCGAGCGCCAGAACTTCCCCACCGACCTCTACATCGCCGAGGGCCTGTGCCAGGAGCTCGGCTGGTCGCTCGAGCTGCTGGAGCCCGACGCCATCGTGCGGCGCCTGCAGCGCGGGCCGGGCGACGACGTCGCGATGGTGATGCTCACGCAGGTCAACTACCGCACCGGCGCCATGCACGACATGGCCGAGATGACGCGCCTCGCGCACGCCGCGGGCGCGCTCGCCGTGTGGGACCTCGCGCACAGCGCCGGCGCGGTCGAGGTCGACCTGCACGGCGCGGTCGCCGACTTCGCGATTGGCTGCGGCTACAAGTACCTCAACGGCGGCCCCGGCGCGCCGGCCTTCGTGTGGGCGCACCCGCGCCATGCCGGCCGCTTCTGGCAGCCGCTGTCGGGGTGGATGGGGCACGCGGCGCCGTTCGCGTTCCAGCCCGGCTACGCGCCCGCGCCGGGCATCGCCCGCTTCCTGTGCGGCACGCCGGCGGTGCTGTCGCTGACCGCGCTCGAGTGCGGCGTCGACACGCTGCACGCCGCCGACGGCTACGGCGGCATGGCGGCGCTGCGGGCGAAGTCGGTCGCGCTCTCCGAGCTCTTCATCCGTCTCGCCGACGAGCGCTGCGCCGCCCTCGGCTTCACCGTCGCGAGCCCGCGTGAGGCCGCCCGGCGCGGCAGCCAGGCGAGCCTCGTCCACGCGTCCGAGGACGGCGGCCGCCACGGCTACGCCATCATGCAGGCGCTGATCGCGCGCGGCGTCATCGGCGACTTCCGTGCCGGCGTCCCTGCCGACCGCCACGGCCCCGCGCTGCCGGACATCCTGCGCTTCGGCTTCACGCCGCTGTACCTTCGCTTCGTCGACGTCTGGGACGCCGTCGAGCACCTGGTGCAGGTGATGACGACGGGCGAATACCGCGAGGAGCGCTTCACGAAGCGTTCGCTGGTGACTTGACGAGGAATCGATGAACGATCAACACGAAGACGGCGCGCCGCGCGGCGAGCGCGTGGTGGCGGAGGAGGGCGCGCAGCTCGACTTCCGCAAGGACATGAGCTACGGGGACTACCTGCACCTCGACGAGGTGCTCAACGCCCAGCACCCGCTCTCGCCCGACCACAACGAGATGCTCTTCATCATCCAGCACCAGACCTCGGAGCTGTGGATGAAGCTGATGCTGCACGAGCTGCGCGCCGCCGTGCGCGCCATCGCGGCCGACGAGCTGGGCGCCGCGTTCAAGATGCTGGCGCGCGTGAGTCGCATCCTGGAGCAGCTCGTCCACGCGTGGGACGTGCTGGCCACGATGACGCCGCCCGAGTACTCCGCCATACGGCCCTACCTGTCCGCCAGCAGCGGCTTCCAGAGCTACCAGTACCGTTGCATCGAGTTCGCGATGGGCAACAAGAACGCCGCGATGCTCAAGCCGCACGCGCATCGGCCCGACCTGCTCGCGCAGGTCGAGGAAGCCTGGCGGGCCCCCTCGCTCTACGACGAGAGCCTGCGCCTGCTCGCGCGGCGCGGCATCGCCGTGCCGGCCGAGGTGCTGGAGCGCGACTGGACGCAGCCCTACGTCGAGAACGACGGCGTGCGCGACGCGTGGCTCACGGTCTACCGCGACCACGAACGCCACTGGGACCTCTACCAGTTGGGGGAGGAGCTGACCGACCTGGAGGATGCCTTCCGGCTCTGGCGCTTCCGCCACGTCACGACGGTGCAGCGGATCATCGGGTTCAAGCGCGGCACGGGGGGCACCTCGGGGGTGGGTTACCTGCGCAAGATGCTCGACACGGTGCTCTTCCCCGAGGTGTGGGCCCTGCGCACCGAGCTCTGACACGGCCTGGAAACGGGCCCCGCAAGTGCGTCTTCTCGGGCGATCCGGCCGGGCAAGATAATGCGAGAAGAGGGGGCCTTGCTGTCGAGTTCGTGCGTCTACTGTCGAGTTGACGCCCGAAAATGGGTGACTAAATCCCGGTAAACCCTCCATCTTGATCCCACGTTGATCCCGTAGCATGTAGGACAAGGGCGCGTCGTCGTGCCCGCCGGGGCCGCCCGGCACACCTGGACACGCTACGGGAACTGCGCATGAAACTGTTGGGCAAGCTGGTCATCGCTGCGGCGGCCGTGTGGGCAAGCACCACCGCCTTCGCACTGACGGATCCGTCGTCGGCGCGTGCCGGCGACCCGGCTTCCGCGCTCTCGGGGGTGGAAGCCTCGGCCGACGCGCGCTACGTGGAACATTGGATCCGGGAAAGGGGGGACGACCACGGACGCCCTTTTGCGATCGTCGACAAGCGAGCGGCGCGGATCTTCGTATTCGGCGCCGGGGGGCAGCTCGTGGGGTCGTCGTCGACGATCCTCGGGCTGGCGCGCGGTGACGTCGCGATCCCGGGCGCGGGTCAGAAGGACCCGTCGCAGCTCCTCCCGTACGAGCGCCGGACGCCCGCCGGCCGTTTCGAGTCGCAGCCCGGCAAGAACATCCACGGCGAGCCCGTCGTCTGGGTCGACTACGACACCGGCATTGCCATCCATCGCGTCCGCCCGGGCCGCGCGCAGGCGCAGCGCCTGCACAGCCTCGCCAGCGACGGTCCCGACGACAAGCGCCTGTCGCTCGGCTGCGTCGTCGTGCCGGAAGCGTTCTTCAGCGCGATCGTCCTCCCGACCCTCGGCCATTCGCACGGCACGGTCTACGTGCTCCCGGAAGACGGCCCGGTGACCGCGCTCTTCACCGAGCCTCGTCCCGCCACGACGACGGCAGCGGTTGCGCTGCCGGTGCGCAAGGTATCGGCCACGCTGCCGCTCGTCGTCGAGCAACCGCGCATGCTGGACACCGCGAAGGCGGTCGAGGCCGCTTCGATCTCCAACTGAGCGGGCGGGCGGGGGAGCGTCGCCGGCCCTGGCTACACTGCGGGCGCCGCCATGCCCGCACCGCCTTCCACCGCCGTCGGCCGGCTCTACTACGGCCGGCATCGCCTCACCTTCCGTGTCGGCACCTATCTCGCGCTCGTGCGCATGATGGGCATCGCCCACCTGGTGACCCGGCTCTACGGGCACGCGCGCCTCGTCGCCGAGACCGAGGCCCGCCTGGCGCGCACCCGCCAGACGGTGCGCGACCTCGTGTGCGAAGGTTTCGACGCGCCGGCCGGCCGCGCGGCCGTCGCGCGGCTGCGTGCCGTCCATCGGCCGGTCGCCGCCGATCCCGAGGACTACCGCTACGTGCTGGGCACCTTCTTCCTCGAGCCGCTGCGCTGGAACCACGCGCATGGGCGGGTCCGTCTGGACGCCGACGAGCAACGCCTGCTCCTGGACTTCTGGCTGCGGGTCGGTGCGGAGATGGGGCTCGCGGACCTGCCTGCGACCTTGCCGGCATGGCGCGCGTTGCAGCGTGACTACGAGACGCGCCACCTCGCCGCGTCGCAGGAGGGCCGGGCGCTCGCGGCACTGTGCCTGCGCGACGTGGTCAAGCTGACCGTCCCGCCCTTGATGCGGGCGCCGTTCCGCCACCTGATGGTGGCGACGATGGAGCCGGCCGTGCGAGACGCCCTGGGGGTCGCCCCGCCGGGCTGGAGCGCGCGGCTGGCGGCGAGCGCGCTCGCCCGGCTGTCCGGCTGACGCGCGCGGAGCAGCTCAGAACGGGCCGAGCCGGTCGACCGCACTCACCAGGGCGGCGTGGCAGTCTGCGTCGAGGGCGCTGCCCACGGACTCCCCCATCAGCGCCAGCGCGGCTTGCGCCGTCAGGGCCCGACGCCACGGGCGGTCCGTGGTGAGCGCGTCGTAGATGTCGGCGGCGGTGATGATGCGGGTCTCGAGACGGAGGTGGCGGGCGTCCAGGCCGCGCGGGTAGCCGCTGCCGTCCAGCTTCTCGTGGTGCGCACCCGCCACGCGGGCGAGTGCGCCGAAGGAGGCGATCCGGCCCAGGATCTGTTCGGTGTGCAGCGCGTGGCGCTGCATCTCGGCCCGCTCCCAGGGATCGAGCGGGCCGGCCTTCTCGAGGATCAGGCTGGACACGCCCAGCTTGCCGATGTCGTGGAGCAACGCGCCGCGGCGCAGCCAGCGGCGCTGGTCGTCCTCAAGTCCGAGGCCGGCGCAGACCTGGTCGGCCACGAGCGCAACGCGCTCGCTGTGCCGCTCCGTCCAGGGGCTTTTCGCATCGGCCACCTGGCCGAAGGCGGACGCGACGTCGTCCAGGTAGTCGTCGGCGAGCGGCTCGGCCAGGCGCGCGGGCTCGGTCTCGAGCAGGCGCTGTTCGAGGTCTTCGGCCATCAGGCCACGCCAGAAGTCTTCGTCGCGCGAGAGCGCGTCGAAGGTGTCGCACAGCCGGGGATCGAGCGTGCGACCGCGGCGGCGGGCGACCGCCTCGCGCGCCCCGCGCGGTCCGCCCCGGGTATGGAAGACATCGACGACCTGCGCCAGCGCGGCGATGCGCGCGCACAGCGGGATCTCTTCGCCGGCCATCCCTTCCGGCTCGCCGCTGCCGTCCCAATGCTCGGCCAGGCTCGCGATGGCATCGGCCACGCCTTCGCCGAATCGCAGCTGCCGCGCCACCTGGGCTCCCCGGCCGGCCCGCAGGGCGGCGACCTCGCGCGCGATGCCGGCGCCGTGGTGGGCCACATGCAGCAGCGCCCGCATGCGGGCGGCCCACGGCAAGCGCTCGCCGGCGCGCGCCAGCACGAAGCGCACCAGCGCCGGCAGGCTGGTGCCCGCGGCGCTGAACTCGTGCTTCAGGCGACGGTCGTCGGCAAGGAACGCGCCGCTGACGTGCGCGGCATTGGCGGAGCCGCCGGCGTCCTTCAGCAACGCGGCGTAGTACAGCTCGCGCAATTGCGATGTCTTCAGTCCCAGCGCGCGCCCCACCTGTTGGCCGACCCAGCAACTGCGCTGGGCGTGGCCCGCCGGATGGCCTTCGCCCAGGTCGAGCGCGAGGCTGAGCGCGCCCAGCAGCTCTCCGAGCCGCGGCCCGTTGCCGGCGCGTGCGGCCGCCCGTGGAGCCGCGCCCGGGCGCGGGCGCGCAGGGGCAAGTCGGATGACATTCGCGGACGCCTCGGCGTCCGCGCCGTCCGCGGCGCGGGACATGATCTGCGGGTCGTGCATCCCGCCTGTATCGACCCTGCCCGGCCATACCTGAAGCGGTCGGGCGTGACAAGCGTCTCGGTCCGGGCCGGCGCCGTTGGCTCAATTCCGGCCGCAAACCAGTCGATAAGCGGGTGACGCCTCGAAACGCCCCGATCTCCGTCCGCCCGCCGCCATGGCTTCGCTCGATCCCCCGATCACTTCCAGCCGCTTCGCCCGCAGCGCGCCCATCGTCGTCCGCCTGGCGCTGGCGTTCGGCCTGCTGCTCGCGCTGCTGGCCGGCGTCGCCGGGCTGGCGCTGATGCAACTGGGTCGGGTGGGGGAGTCCAGCCGCGCGGTCGCCGAATCCAGCCTGCACCAGGTGCTGGTGGCACGCCAGGCGGAAAAGGCCGCGCAGGCCGGCGCGCAGCAGCTGCATGCGCTGTTCCTGCTGGACTCGCGCGAGGCGCGCATCCCCGTCTACCGCCTGATCGACAGCCGTTTCGCGGACCAGCGGGCTGCACTGTCGCAGTTGCTGGCCGACGCCCACGCCGTGGAGGACGCGGTCGTGGTGGAGCGATTGATCTCGACGCGCGGCCGCTTCGAAGCTGCGTTCCAGCGCACGGTCGAGAAGGTCGAGCTCGACCTCGAGTCCGCGCGCCCCATCATGGTTCGCGAGACCGTGCCGGCGCTCAACGACATGCTGGACGCGCTCGACGCCCTCGTGGCGATCAAGTCGGCGCAGGCCAACGCGACGATCTCCAGCATCCAGACGCAGGAAGAGCAGAGCCGCCGCTACGTGCTGGACCTGGCCGCGCTGGCGGTCGTGGTCGCCCTGGCGGGCGCCGTGCTCATCACGCGCTCGATCACGCGCCCGCTCGCCCAGACGGTGACCCTGGCGCGCGAGATCGCCGACGGCAAGCTGGACAGCCCGATGCCGTCCGCCGGCCGGGACGAGGTCGGGCGCCTGATCATCGCGCTGGGGGAGATGCGCGACAGTCTCGCGCAGCGCGAGGCGCGCATCGTCGACCTGGCGTTCCGCGACGCACTCACCGGCCTCGCGAACCGCACGCTGTTCAACGATCGTCTCGACCAGGCGGTCGGCACCGCCACGCGCACCGGCCACGCGATGTCGGTGCTGCTGATCGACCTCGACCGCTTCAAGGAGGTGAACGACGTGCTCGGCCATCCCGTCGGCGACGAATTGCTGACCCAGGTGGCGGGCCGCCTGACGCGCGAGCTGCGCCGCACCACCGACACGGTGGCGCGCATCGGGGGCGACGAGTTCGCGGTGCTGCTGCCCGCGCAGGGCCGCGAAGGCGCCGCCATGCTGGCGCGCCAGCTGCTGGCGGCGCTGGACACGCCGGTGACGATCGAGGGGCAGACGGTGGACGTCAGCGGCTCGATCGGCATAGCGACCTTCCCCGAGGACGGCGGAACGCCCACGGAGCTGATGGCCCACGCGGACTCGGCGATGTACGTCGCCAAGCAGACCAACTCGGGCTACGCCGCATTCGACCCGCGCATGGCGCGCACCGGGGAGCACGGCCTGTCGCTGTTGTCGGACCTGCGCCGCGCCGTCGACGAGGACCAGTTCTACCTGCAGTACCAGCCCAAGATCTCGCTGTCCGACTGCAGCTGCCTGTCGGCCGAGGTGCTGATCCGCTGGCGCCATCCGACGCGCGGCTTCGTGCCGCCCGACCACTTCATTCCGTTCGCCGAGCAGACTGGATGCATCAAGTCCATCACCCGCTGGGTGCTGGAGCACGGCCTGCGCCAGCTTGCGCAGTGGCGGGCGGGCGGGCTGGAGATGTCGCTCAACATCAACATCTCGACGCGCGACCTGGTGCAGCAGGACCTGCCCGCCCTGGTGCGCGCCCAGTTGCTCGCCGAGGGCGTCGCGGCGCGCCACCTGTGCCTGGAAGTGACCGAGAGCGCCATCATGGAGGATCCGGCGCATGCGCTGGCATCGCTGCAGGCGCTGCACGACATGGGTGTGCGCCTGTCGATCGACGACTTCGGCACGGGCTATTCGTCGCTCGCCTACCTGAAGAAGCTGCCGGTGCAGGAGCTCAAGATCGATCGCTCGTTCGTGATGAACCTGGACCGCGACGACGACGACCTCAACATCGTGCGGTCGACGATCGACATGGCCCACCACATGGGGCTGTCGGTGGTGGCGGAGGGCGTCGAGACCGAGTCGGTCGCGGGCAAGCTCAAGACGCTGGGCTGCGACGCCGCGCAGGGCTACCTGTTCAGCCGTCCGCTGGTGGCCGACGACTTCCTGGCCTGGGCGATCGCCGCGCGCGCGGCGCAGGACGACGAACCGGTGCCCGCCGGCACCCTGCCGTTCGCCTGAATTCCCTGATCCGGGCATTGACATGCCCCGGGATGTGCTGCAATCCTCTGCGCGACCATGCAGGGGGACATTACCGGGATGAAGCTCGGGCAAGAGGGGCTGGGCATGCCCGTGCGCACGTCGATCGCCGCGCCCGCCGAAACGCGCGGTCGGGAT
>Ga0209051_1002591_pt1 | contig 12730 bp, 10 predicted proteins | sample AraplaCvi_mMS_r2_2_FD_184286 | JGI IMG/M metagenome (GOLD analysis project Ga0209051, IMG submission 184286) | Arabidopsis root microbial communities from North Carolina, USA - plate scrape MF_Cvi_mMS_r2 (SPAdes) (version 2) | ecosystem: Host-associated > Plants > Roots > Endosphere | place...
TCGCAGGGCAGGGCGTCTCGCACGAGGCCATCTCCCATTATGTCGACCATAAGGGAAATCTTGAAACGACAATGATTTATGATCTTGGGCTGGTCGATCCGTTCCGGCCGGTCACCGACAAGCTTGGAGATCTTTTGGGTGTTTAGGCTGGCCGGATCCGGTGGCGAGGGGTGACGGCTTCATGAGGCATTGCTCCGGCGCTCACTACCCTATGCGCGCTACGGGTGGATCACGGGTCGGCACCGCGCCCTTGCCGAAGTCCAAGCGTGACCGTTAGGCAGAGCGCTAAAAAGGATAATCGATACCGTGGTCGGTACTTGCATTCCTGCTGGAGCCTTTCTCGGACACGATGAAGCTCGCCCGCTCATAGAGCTCATCATAGGTCAGGACCTCGATGTTCCGTGTGTCCCGCCGGAACAGCTCAAAAGTCCTTAATTTGATCTCTCGCTCCCTTTCAGAGCCCGCGAAGGCCGCGTTGGATGACGTGATCAGGATGCATTTGGGGTCTAGCGTGCGTTGGCGCAACAGCTTCCCAGCTCCGTTGAGGTTCTTGTGGGCATTGGTCTCGGCTTTAATCTGCCAGCTGGCTTTCTGCTCAAGGATTTGTGAAACGGCATCTGTGAAGTCTCTCGACAGTCGCCAGCTATTTGCTCGGTTTTGGTTTTTTAGGAATAGTGGCGTGGATGGCTTTTTGACTTCGACCAGGACTGTGAAGTCCGTGCAGCCCATGAGGAAGTCCACGATGGCGGCATCATTGCCGCTGAGATCGGTGTTCGCGACATGCGCCTCAGCCTGCAAGATATTCAGGTATCGGTAATCCAATCCGAAACCGAATATCCACGGATTCTTTTGAAAAAAATGCTGCCAGACCTTTTCTTCTTGTGGCGTCGTTAGGTCTTCCTCCGCCTTATATGCGTCGAGGTAATCGGGCTCCTCCAGGAGCCGCTTGAATATGCTGAGTTGCGCCTTGCGATATCCGATATTGACGATGTCGTGGGATTGGATAACGCCGCTTTGCAAGACCTCGTCGAGAATCTTATGCCCTTCAGGTAAGGCAACGATCGACTTCACCTTATCAGCCGTTTCCCTGTCTATAAGGCCATACCCTTCGCGAATCGCCAGCCTCCGTTCGGTGACGCTGGCTAAATCCAGCTCTGTCATCAGTTGAAGCAGCGCCATTATTTTCTGGAAAGAGAAGTGCGACAGTGCAATAGGATCGTCCGCACCTGACCACTGCTCTCGCCATCCGTCCTTGTACTCCTTGTACTTCCGCAGTTCGACCTTTGTTATCTCATTGCGTTCGGTGATGAAGGTAAACTTCACCTTTAGTCTGTTCCGAGACGGAAATGGCGGGATGTATTCAATTGAACGGCCGTCACCCTCCTCGATGATGACGGTAAAGAATTTACCGTCACCGTTCTTAAACGGGTGCACATAAAGGTGATCAGTGCGCCACCCGCCTATCGTTGTCCCGTCGTCAAAGCCGCTCAAAGTGAATCCTCTTTTATGCGACTGTTATACTACAGGTTGGTGTGGCTCTGAAGTGGGGAGCACTTCAATGTCCATTCGCTCCTGATGGGATTGACGTCGTTTTTTCATGTGACGCAATAGCTTTGCAGTGATTTCGGCTGCTCCCATCCCGCCAACGAAAGTCTTTGCTCATGGAAGCCGTGACGGGCAGATGCTATCGACCGAGACGCCTATAGAACCGGGGCGCTGCTGAGATCGCCACGGCAAACAGCACTGCCGACAAAATGACCTGCTGCGCGGTGGGCGACACGCCGAGCGCATTGAGGCCTGCGTTGAGCAGACAAAGAATGAGCGTGCCGAAGGCTATTCCAACCGGACTGCCGCGCCCGCCGGCGAGTGAAACGCCGCCGATGATCACAGCCGAGATGGCCGGCACGAGGACATCGGTCAGACCCGACGGCGAAGCGACTGACAATCCATAGCTCAAGAGCACGCCGCTTGCTGCCGCAAGCCCGCCGGATATGGTAAAGACTGCCGCGATCATCAGGCCGGTTCTTACACCGGCCGTCCTCGCCGCAGCGCGGTCCGATCCGGTTGCCACAAGATCGGCACCGATGCGCGTCCCGCCAAACATCAGGCCGGCGACGATAACGCAAGCGACGGCAAAAAGGCTGCGCCAGGAAAAGATGGCCAGGATCTGCTCGTTGATTGCAGCGGACAAATCCGGCCGCGCAAGCGATACGGTCAGATTTCCGGTCACGATATAGGCAAGCCCTGCCGTCGTCATCAACGTGCCAAGAGACACGGAGATGGAGCTGATCCCAAGTCCGGTGATCGCCAACCCCTGCGACAATCCGATGGCAAGGCCGGCAGCGATTCCGGCAGCCGCCCCTGCGGCCGGATCTCCGGCACCAACGGTGACCGCGATGCAGCCGGCAAGGCTCATGACACCGCCGACCGACAAGTCGAATTCGCGGGCAATCATCGTTAGCCCGAGCCCGAGTGCCACCGGCGCTATCGTCGCGAAATATTGCAGGATGCTGAAGAGCACGAATTGAACCGATGACGTGCCCTGTATTGTGAGGGCCGCCGCAAGGGCGAAGGCCACCACGATCAAGATACCGGCTGCGCCTCTTTCTTCGCCAAACCAGTTACGCATCGCTAGTTCCTCCGTCCCAGACCCTGAAGAATAACGACGGCCAGCACCGCGAGGCCGATCGTCAGCCGTTGAAACTCCATACTGAACCCCTGGAGCAATGCCAGCGCGTTAATAACCGCAATAGCGCTCATGCCAAGAAAGGTCTGGAGCATCGAACCGCGGCCGCCGCCGATCGCCGTCCCGCCGATCAATACGGCAGCAATCGCCGTATATTCAAAGCCGCGTGCCGTCTGCATGTCGGCGGTACCAAAGCGGGAAGCGATGAGGATGCCGCCGATGGCAGCCAGAGCGCCCGCCAAAGCATAGGCGATGACGGTCACACGGGTGACGTGAATGCCCGCGGCCTCCGCCGCACGCGCATTGCTGCCCACGAGCATGAGTTCGTGGCCGAAACGCGTAAATGTCATGATCGCCTGCGCCAGGATCGCCAAGCCCGCGAAGATCAAGAAGGAAATCGGCACACCGACAAGACGTCCCTTCAAAAACTGATAGTCGAGGTTCGGCGCATCCATCTTTGGGCCGACGATAATCTGCGTCAGGCCGATCAGCAGAGCGTAAGCAGCCAATGAGACGATAATGGGATTGGCGCGTAGCGCACCGATGATTCCGCCTTGAAACGCGCTAATGGCAATACCGGCCAGAACTGCGCTGAGGGCGGCAAGGGCGAAGCCTTGTCCAAGCATTGACATGAACACGATGCCGGTGACCGACGCCGTTGCTCCGAGGCTGAAGGACATGATGTAGCCGCCGAGCGTTACGAAGGTCATCGCAAGCGCCACACAGCCGACAAGGGATATGGCGTTGGCGAGCGCGATCAGGCTGGGCCGCGTCAGAAACCCTGGCGTCGACAAGGCGAGGACGATCAAAAGCGCGATCGCAAGCAGCTTTGCAAGGTTCGCCACGGACGGCGTGGTCATGCGTTTGGTCGCCTTTGCGGGGGGCGGGGAGGTTTCGCTTACCATGCTCATGCCGCCGCCTCCTGCGCGTTGGTTATTTCCGAAAGGATGGCGGTCTCGGTGAAGGTGCCACGGTCGTGCACGCCGACGATCCTGCCACGAAACATGGTGACGGCCCTGTCGACAAGGCCGATGACCTCTTCGAGATCAGTTGAGGCCAGGAGAACGGCATTGCCGTCATCGCATAGCCGCCTGAGCGTCTGATAGATTTCGGCACGTGCACCCATATCGACGCCGCGCGTAGGTTCATTCATCAGGATGACGCCGGGCAACCGGCGATCGGAACACCGACCGACGGCAAGCTTCTGCTGGTTGCCGCCGCTGAGGCGACCAGCCGCAAGATGCAGGCGCGCCGGATCAAAGCCCACCTGTTGGGCAAGGCGGTCAGCAATTCGCCCGAGGCGGCCTGCCGGCAAGACCCCTTTGCTCGACACTTCGGCAAGACGTGTCGACACGAGATTCATGCGGGCAGGCATGTCGAGAAACACGCCTTCGCTCGCGCGGTCCTCGGAAACGAAACGGACGCCTGATTTGAGAACGGCTGCGGGCATTCCAAGGCGCAGTTTTCGTCCACCGACCTCTACGTTGCCACGGGCATTATGAATGAGGCCGGCGAGGGCACGGGTGCTCTCCGTTGCACCCGAGCCGATCTGTCCGATGATCCCGACGATCTCGCCGGCGCGCAGCTTGAGATCGAAGCCTTCGATCACGCCCGGCACCTGCAGGTTTAAGACATCCAGCATCACCGCGCCCGGTTGGACGGTGGCTTTCGGATAGACGTCGGTCAACACCCGGCCGATCATCAGTTCCAGAAGACGATCGCGCGGCATTTCCGTCACGGGCTGCGTCGTGACGACCCGACCGTTGCGCATCACCGTGACGGTGTCGCACAACTCGTAAACCTCGCCCATGCGGTGGGTGATGTAGATGACCGAGCAATCCCTTGCCTTGAGCTTTCGGACGGCATCGAAGACCTTGTCGATTTCCCGCTCGGACAAGGTGGCGGTCGGCTCGTCGAGGATAAGGACGGAGGCGTTGCGCACCAGTCCGCGCGCGATCTCCAGCAATTGCCGTTCCGCCAGGGCAAGGTCGCGCACCCTGACTTCGAGGCTGATCGATTCCAGCCCGACGGCATCAAGCGCTTGCCTTGCCGTGGCAGTGCTCTGGGCCGTGCGCCGCGCGAATGGTGCACTTGCGTGGCCGAGCCAGAGATTGTCATGCACTGAAAGGTCGGGCGCCAGGCTGAGTTCCTGGGCGACGAGCGTCAAGCCCGCATACTGCGCGTCGACAGGATTGCGGAATTTGCGCCGCCGGCCTTCCACCTCAAGCGTGCCTTCACTGGGAGCTAGCACACCCGTCAATATCTTGACGAGCGTGCTCTTTCCCGCGCCATTTCCACCACACAATGCCCGAACTTCGCCTCGGTGCAGATCAAGCGAAATGTCCTCGATCGCCGCGATGCTGCCGAAGCGCTTAGTCAGCCCCCGCACCGAAAGGCGTACGGAATTGGCCGAACCGTGCTCGTTCGTCATGATATCCTCCTGTCGGGAACGCGGTCTACACTGCTCAGAAGCTGCAGGACTTGGCGTAGCTGTCCAGATTGGTGGCGGACACGACTTCCAGCGGCGTGGTCACACTGAGTCTCGGGATATCCTTGCCGGAGAAATAGTCGGTGATCAGTTCCGCCGCCTTCGGACCGTCATAGGACGGGAGAGGGCCGCTTAACGTGGCGTATTGCTTGCCGGCTTGCATATTGCGGATGCCAGACTCCTGGCAGCCGCCGCCAATGACGAGCAACTGGCCAGAAGCCGTGCCGAGATCGATGCCTGCGCTGTCGGCCGCCTGGATAATGGCATTCGCCATTGCATCGTTCATACCGTAAATCGCATCCAAGCCGCCCTCGGCCGCATATTTGGTGAACATTTGGCCGGCAATCTGCTCGGTCACCGGCGGGATCCATTGCGCATCCTCGACCTGAACAAGCGTGATCCATGGCTCTTTGGCGAGGCGTGCCTTGAAGCCTTCAAGGCGCCTTGGAGCAATACCTTCGGCCAACGATCCGGTGATCGCAGCCACCTTGGCCGTTTGGCGGCCACCGGCCTTCAACCCGGCAATCATCGCCTCCGCCGCCAGCTCGCCCGACTTGACATCGTCAAGTGCCATCGTGCCGACAGAGAGCCCATCGCCGTTATCGACCTGCGAGATCACGAGAAAGACAGGAATTCCGGCAGCCTTGGCGCGCTGCAGACCCGGCGTAACGGCACCCGAGCTGAGTGGCTGCAAGACGATCATGTCGGGCTTCTGACCGATGGCATCGTCGAGCTGCTGGGCTTGCAGGGCAGGATCGAACGGGCTGGTTAGCTGCGTGACCGTTATTCCGGCTGTTTTCGCCTTGTCATCGAAGGCATGCGAGAAGGCGCTGATCAGGCGATCCTCGGTCGGACCTGTGAGCAGTGTGATTTTTTTGCCTACCGCTTCGGCGTGGGCAAAAGATGCAACGCTAGCCGCGAGAATTGCTGTATAGACTATCGTTTTGACGATCATGGTTTTCTCCTCCACTTGATCCGATGGCCGGCTCCCTCCGGCATTCCTTTCAGTCGCTTATCGCGCCCAGCCGTTCGGCGCTCGTCAGCAATGGCGATCGCAGCAGGATTTCGCTTGTCCGCGTCAGGTGCGACCGCATCAGCTCGCAGGCACCTTCTGCATCGCGGGCAAGGGCTGCCTCGCAAAGGAGGCGGTGCTCGCCCGCCACATCGCGGTCTTCTATCCGCAGCGGCACCGAAAGGCGTCGGTAGCGCTCCGCCTGATGATAGAGCGAGTTGCGAAACTTGTTCATCCACACACTGCGATCTCCAGAGACCAGGGCCGTGTGGAATCCGTCATGGGCCTGCGACCACGCCATGCTCAACTGCGGGCATTCATCGTCCTCGTATTCCGGCAATCGCAGCAGACGATGCAGTGCAGCCGCCAGCGAGGCCTCCCATTCTATTCCTCCCTCGGCGATCGAAGCACGAAGACAAATCTGCTCCAGCGCAATGCGCGTCTCGGTCAGGTCATTTAATTCTTCGCAGGAGAGCGACGCGACCCGATAGCCGCGTTGAGCCGTTGCGATGACGATCTCTTCAGCCGCCAGACGAGAGAGCGCCTCGCGTACCGCGCCCAGGCTGACCGACATATCCGAGGCTACGAAGTTCATTCTGATCCGCTCCCCGGGAGCCAACCGCCCGTTCAGTATGGACGACCTCAGCTGGCCATAAACCTGATCTGCCTGAGTGGTGGATTCGATGGCTCCGTTCATAGCTACCTTTTATGAAATGAAACATATTATGTCAATTAAAATATATTTTACTTCCAATAAGATATTTTAATAGGGCCTTCCGGCCCCGGCCGACTGAACCGTGGCGACATGAACCTCGCCGCTCAGGACAGGTTTTTGCGGATCGGTCCGGTCGGCCTTACAAACACACAGAAACAACGTCTTGCGATCCTCGCCACTGCCGATGCAGGCGATGGCATTCATGCCCGGGAAACCAACCGCGTCGATTTCTCGTCCGTCCGGCGCAATACGCACGAACTCGCCGAGAAACAGGAGCGGCACCCAGAGGCAACCATCGGCGTCAAGCGATAGTCCGTCAGGTTCCCCGCGCAGTTCAGCATGAGTACGCCTGTTGTTCAGGCTACCATCGGCGCCGATGTCGAAGGCTGAAATCCGCTTGCCGAACGTTTCTGCGACGTAAAGCGTCGCCCCGTCGGGGCTGACCACAAGACCGTTCGGGAAGAAGATATCCGTGGCAACCTGCTTCAATCCCTTTTGGGGGTGGTAAGCCCAGAGACTGCCGTTTTCCCGGGGCGTATCCAGCCCGAAACGAAAGCCAGTTTCTCCAAACCACGCCCATCCGTCAGTGTGTACGACAAGGTCATTGAGGTAGGAACTTTCTGCGGGCGGAAGCGATGCCATGAGGTCCATGGCTCCCGTTGTGGCATCGACGCTGAAAAGCTGCCGGCCGATGCCGGTTGCCAGCAGCAAGCTGTCATCCCCGGTAAAGTCCATGCCGGCCGGACGACCCTCCACCTTGCACAGGGTTTCGACCCGGCCGTCCGACAATATTTTGGCGACGCGGAAATTGTGCACATCCGAGATGTAGAGCGCGTCATGACGCCAACGCGGCGATTCCGGCCAGGCGAGGCCTTCGGCATGGAGCCGGGGATCAATAGGCATCAGTGCTATCCTCATGTGGTATTGCGGCCAAATGTGTTGATCCAGCCTGCGGGGCGTAGAGGTCGGTCGCCAAATGCAGTTGGTTCAGAAGGTCGTCGACGAGCGCGCCGAGGTCAGTGAGCTTCTCGCTGGCACCGAAGACATAAAAATCCGGCCGATGGACCACAGCCTCGATATTGTTGTCACGGAAATAGGCAACATAACTCCCCTCGACATCATGAACGTCGCCATTTTGGCCGGCGCCGACATGGACGAACCAGACCCCGACCGCTTCTAACTTGTCGATTTGACTTTTCGACAAGACGGAAGTCGGATTGCTCACTGTGCTGACGATGACAAAGCGTGTGCTCGGGTAGAATTCGTCGAATAGCGCGATCCTGCCATCCTTTTTCACAGGAGCCTGCAGACCAAGCGTGCCATTGAGGTAGGCAGGAGAACCCGTTTCCGGCGAGGCGAGAATGCCGTCGACAAGCTTCGGGAAGTCCGGCATGGGCGGCATCCAGCCATCACGGAACTTCTCATCGCGACGACGCGCCTCTTCCGGATCGAGCGTGCAGGGCACCTTGCCGGCTTCGAGCGATATGATGGTCCAATCGCGCGTGTGGGGTGAGCGTTCCTGCTCGTAGGTATCGAGAAGAGAAGGTTCGGAAATGCCGCGCACGATCAGGTCGAGCTTCCAGGCGAGGTTTTTTGCGTCCCGGAGGCCGGAACACATCCCCTGACCCATGAAAGGGGGCGTGGTGTGGGCAGCATCGCCCGCGAGGAAAACTCGACCTTTGCTCCATCGCTGAGCATGGCGCGCCTCAAACGTGTAGACGAGCTGGCGAATGATTTCGACGTCGTCCGGAAAGACGTTCTGTTCGGCGAGCAATTTCCACGCCGCTTCGGGCTTTTCGAGATCTGCGGCAGCTTCACCTGGTAACAACGCCCATTCCCAGCGACGATGGCGTTTGCCGAGCGGCAGGACGGTGACGGGGCGTTTCGGATCGCAGATTTGGCCGCAATCGAATTCCAAAGAAAAGTCCCGCTTTTTGCGGGCATCGACGACGAGCCATTTCTCGTTGAAGCCGAAATCGTCACGTTCGATCTCCAGCATACGGCGCACGCTGCTGTTAGAGCCATCGGCGGCAACCACAAAGCGGGCGCGGATCGTCTCAATCTCGTCGGTTGCCACCGGGCGGACCTGGCCAGGTACCATCTTCGTGCGCGCGAGCTGAAGCTCCACGCCGTCTGCATCCTCGGTCAGGGACTGGGCCTCCCAGCCGAGTTTCTGGTCTACCGTTTCGGCAGAAGACAGCTTTTCCCCGAGGGCCGCTTCGAAAACCGGCTGGAACTGCATGTAATCGGAATTGTAGCCGGAGATACCCTTTGCGCCCCAATCGAACTCGAGCAGCAATTCACGCTGCGCGTTGACCCAGACATATTCGGTCGTGGGATAGCTGTCGGCCAACATGGTATCTGCCACGCCAAGCGATTGAAAAAGCCGAACGATCTCGTGATCGACATGTCCTGCACGTGGCAACGCATAGAGATCCCGATGCTTTTCGATGATGACCGCCTTCAGCTGCAGCTGTGCCGCAAGCGCTGCCAGGGCAAGCCCGACGGGCCCGCGCCCGATAATGGCCAGGTCATAGTTTTTCATGGTGCTCCTCCTTATGGCCGCACCTCCGGCGGCCGGCATGCCATGATCGATAACATAGACGCACCAGAAAGAAAATATATTTTTATTTGACAAATCTTTTCTTAGGATGGATATCTATCGCATCAGATGGAGGACAGGTCATGAGATTTGTAAGATTTTCGCTTGCGGGCAATGAAGGATTGGCCGTCGAAGACAGCGGAGCGTTGCGCGGGCTTTTCGTCACCGATCCGGAGTTCCCGGGCACATTGGATGATCTGGTTTCGGCTGGCGGGCAGGGTTTGACCGCAGCTGGAGAGGCCCTGCGGAACGGCAAGGTGATATCGCGCGATGAAATCCGTTATTTGCCGCTTCTGTCACGATCGCCGAAGATCCTGTGCGTCGGTCTGAACTATCGGGATCATTCGGCAGAATCCGGTTATACGCAGCCGAAATATCCGACCGTCTTTGCGCGTTTCGGCTCCAGCCTGATCGGACATCGAGACGAGATCATCCGTCCAAGAGTATCCGATACACTCGATTTCGAGGGCGAACTTGTCGCTGTGATCGGACAGGGCGGCTCCAAGATTTCCGAAGACGAAGCCCTTCGGCATGTCGTGGGATACTCCATTTTCAATGACGGTTCGATCCGCGAATACCAGCACGCGACGCCGCAATGGACGATTGGCAAGAATTTCGATTCGACTGGCGCGTTCGGGCCGGTCTTGATGACGGCGGATGAACTTCCGCCCGGCTGTGCAGGGCTTGTTCTCGAAACGCGCCTGAACGGGGTGTCGGTGCAGCGCGCAAATATCGACGATATGGTTTTCAGTGTCGCGTCACTGGTCTCGCTCCTCAGCCAGACGATGACTCTTGAGCCAGGTGACGTGATCGTCACCGGTACGCCGGCCGGCGTAGGGGCTGGCCGCAAGCCGCCGCTCTATATGAAGCATGGCGATATATGCGAAGTGGAAATTGAACAGATCGGCCTCTTGGTCAATTCTGTCCGCGATGAGGTTGCACTCGGCAGGGAGGCCGCGTGAACTTCAGGCCAGGCAGGGAAGGGAGGAGTTGCTATGACCGCGATTAAAGGCTTCGTCAATGCCAGCCGAAGGCGAGATGTGCTCGGCATACACTCGATGGACGGTTTCAACATCCAGGTTCCGGATCTTCGGGTCGCTAGTAATTTCTATTCCGCTTTCGGTCTGGACGTGCGGGAAGAGGGCAATTCGCTTGGCCTCTATACTCATGGTCATGCTCATCGTTGGGGAAGTCTGTCGGAGGGGCCGCACAAGCGTCTGAGCTTCCTTTCCTTCGGTGTATTCGAAGATGATTTCGATATGTTCCGTAAACATGTGGAAATAAGCGGGGTGGCTTTGATCGATCCGCCCGCAGGGTTTCAATCGAACGGCATCTGGTTCCGCGACCATGATGGAAATATCGTCGAAATCAGGGTGGCAGCGAAAACCTCGCCAAGCGAGAAGTCAGAATTCCGGAATGTTTCGGTGTCGGCTAATCAGGCGGCCGCGCCGTTGCGCTCGCGTGCTCCCCTCGTCCAGCCGCGCAGGCTTGCACATATCCTGGTCTTCACGCGGGACGTCGACAAGGCAGTGACATTCTATTGCAGGATTCTCGGCCTTCGCCTCTCGGATAGGTCCGCCGACGGGATCGCCTTCCTTCACGGTGTGCACGGCAGCGATCATCATCTTGTCGCCTTCGCCAAATCCGATGCACCTGGCCTGCACCATCTCAGCTGGGATGTCGGCTCGATCAACGAGATCGGGCTAGGCGCCATGCAGATGGCCGATAAAGGCTTCTCTAAAGGTTGGGGCCTTGGTCGCCACGTGCTCGGATCCAATTACTTTCACTACGTTCGCGATCCATGGGGCAGTTACGCGGAATATTCAGCCGATATCGATTTTGTGTCGGCTGATTATGACTGGCCAGCAGCCGATCACGCGCCGGAGGATGCCTTCTACATCTGGGGGCCGACGCCGCCGGAGGACTTTACGGTGAACTATGAAAGTGACCGGCTGCGCTAACGACTGCCGGATCTTTAACGGCTGGTGCGAAACCCGCCGCAGAGGCCAATGCCAGGGGTTAAGAGTATCAACGGTAATGCTTGTTGGATCAGTCGAGTTTTAATTCCGAATTGGACGAAGATAGTTTTTGGGTCTGACAGAAGTTTAGTTGTTTTCAGGAGGGTTGTTTTGAACAGCGTCCTCCGATGCTGATCCGCTGCTTTCGAGAGGCGCAACTCAGCGGGAGGCTTTGGCGATGACTGATCCGCCCGTCGTTTTCCGACCTCGTCAGTGTGGCAAGACGACCCCGGTGCAAGCTCTCTTTACGGAGCGAGCCGCCATACTTCAATCTGAATGACGACACGGCAGTCGCATCACAGCACGGATCAGATCGACAAGCGCTTTGCTCAAAAATATGGTATTTTTTCCTTGCGCGGATGACCTCGTGGTGAAGTGCGGTGCATCGGCTGAAAGCACCGTCAGGCCACCTTACTCGAGCCTTGCCGGATTGAGGCGTCCGCGCGCCTTTTGATCAGGCGGGCGCGGACGCCACGTATCGACGAAGCGTTCATAGCCCTTTTGCGCTTGCTCAGCGACGCGCATCTCCTGGTCGCGGAGCTTCTTGACGTTATAGGCATAGGCAGGGCCAGGCTTGTTTCCCTTCTTCTGCGGTTTCCCGGCCAGTAATTCCAGTGCTCGAATCTTGTGTGCCACAAGACTCGGGCGAGCCCAGAGATAGTCGGCCTGTCTGGTCAACATGTGCCAGACCAGAACCGCAAGCTTTCGAGCCACCGCGACGGCTGCGACTTGGTGGCCGCGTTTGGCTCTGATCCGGACGAAGAAGGCGTGCAGCGGCCCCGGCGCTTTTGCGGCCGCCCATGCTGCTTCCACCAGCATGGCCCGCGCATGGCTGCGACCGATCTTGCTGATGCGTCCGTGGTGGGCAGCGCCAAGGCCAGACTGGCGAACCCGCGGATTAAGCCCGAAGTAGCTGACCAGCTTCTGCGGGCTTTCAAAGCGACTGATATTGCCGATGGCGGCCATCAATCCCGTCGCCACGGTGAGATCGACGCCTGTGATCGTGAGCAGCCGTTTGACCGCGGGATCATCCATCGTTCCTTCAGCAATTTGCCGATCGAGCACCGCAAGATCTTCACCGAGCCTGTCGAGTTCGCGTACATGCCGCTGGACCGCAATCTGCTCATCGTCAGGCAGAGGCTGACGTTTGAGCCATTCACGCCCGCGGCCGTTGAACAGGTCGGCATGTGGGCACTTCGGGATCAGGTG
>Ga0209051_1002594_pt1 | contig 12723 bp, 12 predicted proteins | sample AraplaCvi_mMS_r2_2_FD_184286 | JGI IMG/M metagenome (GOLD analysis project Ga0209051, IMG submission 184286) | Arabidopsis root microbial communities from North Carolina, USA - plate scrape MF_Cvi_mMS_r2 (SPAdes) (version 2) | ecosystem: Host-associated > Plants > Roots > Endosphere | place...
TCGAGGGCCAGGTGCACGGCGGGCTGGTGCAGGGCATCGGCCAGGCGCTGCTCGAGAACTGCGTGTACGACAACGAGACCGGCCAGCTGCTCACCGGCAGCTTCATGGACTACGCCATGCCCAGGGCCGGCGACTTTCCGCAGTTCAAGCTCGACACCGTGTGCACGCCGTGCACGCACAACCCGCTGGGCACCAAGGGCTGCGGCGAGGCGGGAGCCATCGGCTCGCCGCCGGCCGTGATCAACGCCGTGCTCGACGCGCTGGCGCCGCTGGGCGTCAAGGACTTCGACATGCCCGCATCGGCCAGCCGCGTCTGGGAAGCGATGCAGGCGGCCGCCTCCCACTAGAACAACGAAGGAACCCACACCATGTACGCCTTCACACTCGAACGGCCGGCCACCGTGGCCGACGCGGCCAAGCTCGTTGCCGCGGGCGCCAAGCCGCTGGCCGGCGGCCAGACCTTGCTCGCCTCCATGAAGCTCAGGCTGTCGGCGCCCGAGCAGCTCGTGGACCTCGGTGGTATCAAGGAGCTCACCGGCATCAGGAAGGACGCCGGCACGATCACCATCGGCGCGATGTCCCGCCATCTCGACGTGGCCAACAACGCCGACGTGAAAGCCGCCTTCCCTGCGCTGGCGGACCTGGCCGGGCGCATCGGCGACCGGCAGGTGCGCGCGATGGGCACCATCGGCGGTTCGGTGGCCAACAACGATCCGGCCGCCTGTTACCCCAGCGCGGTGCTCGGCTCCGGTGCAACAGCCATCACCTCGAAGCGCGAGATCGCCGCGGACGATTTCTTCCTGGGCCTGTTCACCACGGCGCTCGAAGAAGACGAGTTGATCACCGCGATCCGCTTCCCGATCCCGAAGCGCGCCGTGTACGAGAAGCTGCGCCAGAAGGCATCGAATTTTCCGCTCGTCGGCGTGTTCCTTGCGCAGTTCGACAGCGGCGTGCGCGTGGCCATCACCGGCGCGGGCAACGGCGTGTTCCGCCACGCGGGGCTCGAAGATGCGCTCAACAAGAGCTTCACGGCGGCAGCCGCCGCGGCCGTGAAGATCGACGCGAGCGAGCTCAACAGCGACCTGCATGCCTCGGCGGCCTACCGTGCCAACCTGATCAGCGTGCTCACGCAGCGCGCCGTCACCAAGGCGCTGGTCTGAACGAGCCAGCACCGCCGCTCGCAGGCCGGAAGGCGCGACACCCCCGCGTCTTCCGCTACGCTTCGCCATGACCTTCCCGACCATCGATTCCCTCTCCGAAGGCTTGATGCAGGCCGGCTACTTTGCCGACCGCCGCCTGGCCACGGCCGTGTTCCTCGCGCTCAAGCTGCAGCGCCCGCTGCTGCTCGAGGGCGAGCCCGGTGTCGGCAAGACCGAGCTGGCCAAGGCACTGTCGACCGCGCTCAACCGCGAGTTGCTGCGCCTGCAGTGCTACGACGGGCTGGAGCAGCGCGAGGCGCTCTACGAATGGAACTACGCCGCGCAGCTCCTGCACATGCGCGCGGCCGAAGCCGCAGGTGCTGTACGAGACATTGAGGCCGAGGTCTACCAGCCGCACTACCTGATCCGCCGCCCGCTGCTGCAGGCCCTGCAGACGCCCGCGCCCGGCGCCGTGCTGCTGATCGACGAAGTGGACCGCGCCGACGAGCCCTTCGAAGCCTTCCTGCTCGAATATTTGGGCGAGTACCAGGTCAGCATTCCCGAGCTCGGTACCGTGCGCGCCGTGGTGCCGCCGGTCACCATCCTCACGAGCAACCGCACGCGCGAGCTCAACGACGCGGTCAAGCGGCGCTGCCTTTACCACTGGCTCGACTACCCGGAGCGCGAACGCGAACTGGCCATCGTGCGGGCCCAGGTGCCGGAGGCCGGCGAGAAGCTCTCGGCCCAGGTGGCCGCGTTCGTGGCGCGGCTGCGCGACGCGCCCTTCGTCAACGCCTTCCAGCGTGCGCCCGGCATTGCCGAAAGCGTCGAGTGGGCGAGGGCGCTGATCGCGCTCGACACCGTCGAGCTCGATCCCGAAGTGGTGGTCGACACCGCCGGCATCCTGTTCAAGCAGCGCGACGACGTGGCGGCGCTCACGCACGAGCTCGCATCGGAGCTGCTGAAACCCGAGGAGCCGGTCGCGCCCTGAGCGCGGCCGACGGTCGAGGCGCCCGCATGGCCGGCATCCAGCAACTCGGCGACGTACGCAGCGGCAAGCTGGCCGGCAACATCACGGCCTTCGGCCGCGCGCTGCGCCGCGCCGGCGTTCGCACCGATGCCATGCGCATCGCGCTGGCCGCCGAAGCGGCCACGCTGGTGGGCGTGGAAAGCAGGCTCGACCTGAGCGCCGCGATGGAAGCCGTCATGGTGAGCCGCGAGCAGGACCGCATGGTGTTCCGCGAGCTCTTCGACGCCTGGTTCCGCGACCCCGAACTCGCCAACAAGCTGCTCGCGCAGATGCTCCCGAGCGCCGAGGGCAAGGCCGAGCCCTCGAAGCGGCGCCCGCGCGTGCGCGAGGCCCTCACGGCGCCGCGCGATCCCGCCCGCCCGGCCGCGGTTGCCAAGCCAGACAAGGAGGTCGAGTTCGATGCCGCCATGACATCGAGCGATCGGCAGCGCCTGCAGCATGCCGACTTCAATGCGCTGGGCGCGTCCGAGTACCGGCTGGTGGAGCGCCTTGCGCGCGATGTCACCTTGCCCATTCCTTCGCTGCCGTCGCGCCGGTTGCGCGCGGCCAACGATGCAGGTTCGCAGCATGCGCGCATGCACTGGCCTGGCGTGCTGCACGAAGCGGCGCGCACGGGTGGCGAAATACTTCGCCTGCCGAAGCTGAGCCGCCGCGAGCAGCCCTTGCCGCTGCTGGTGCTGGTCGACGTGTCGGGCTCGATGGAACGCTATGCGCGGCTGCTGCTGGCCTTTCTGCATGCGTCGACGCGGCGGGCCGGGCGGCGCGACGTGTTCGCCTTCGGCACCCGCCTGACCGACCTCACACCGGCCTTCCGGCTGGCCGACACCGATGCGATGCTGGCGGCCGCCGGTCTGGCCATCGACGATTTCGCAGGCGGCACGCGGCTCGGCAGTTCGCTGGCCGAGCTTCGCCATGCGAACGCCCGCCGCCTGACTGGCCGCCGCACGCTGGTGCTGGTGATCAGCGACGGACTCGACACCGGCGAGCCGGCGCTGCTCGAAAACGAGCTGCTCTGGCTCAAGCGCCACTCGCGCCGCCTGCTGTGGCTCAACCCGCTGCTGCGCTTCGAGGGCTACGCCCCTTTGGCGCGTGGGGCCAGTGTGCTGCACCGGCATGCGGATGCGATGCTGGCGGTCCACAATCTCAGTGCCCTCGAACAGCTCGCAAGCAGCCTCGCCGCCCTCATGCGGTCCGGGCGCTAGGGACTTCACAGAAGCAAAAAGGAAAACCACCATGGAAATGCTCGGCAACCGCCGCCTCGGCGTCACCCAACAACAGGCCTGGGAGGCACTCAATGACCCCGAGACGCTCAAGAAGTGCATTCCCGGCTGCGACAAGTTCGAGCTCACGGGCGACAACCAGTACAGCGTGGCGCTGGCGGTCAAGATCGGCCCGGTGTCGGCCAAGTTCAGCGGCAAGGTCGCGCTGTCGGACATCGTGGCGCCCGATGGCTACAAGCTCAGCTTCGAGGGGCAGGGCGGCGTGGCGGGCTTTGCCAAGGGTTCGTCCAGCGTGACGCTGCGGCCGCTGGACGGCGCCGCCGAGGCCGCGCCGGCGCCGGCCGGCTGCGAGCTCGACTACACCGTGCAGGCGCAGGTCGGCGGCAAGATCGCGCAACTGGGCCAGCGCCTGATCGATGGCGCCGCCAAGTCGACCGCCGACGATTTCTTCAAGCGCTTCGAGGCCGAGATGCAGAGCCGCTACGGTCCGCCGCCGGCCGCCGCTGAAGCGGCCGAGGCGCCCACGGAAAAGGCCGGCATGATGTCCGGCCTCATGAAGAAGATGGGGCTCGGCAAGAAGGACGACAAGGATGCGTCCGCCGCACCGGGCGACGCCGGCTAGGAACGGATCAGGCAATGGAAAATCTCGACGTCATGGTGCTGCGCACGCTGCGCGACTGGCGGCGTGCCGGCAAGCGCGCGCTGCTCACGACCGTGGTGCGCACCTGGGGCTCCTCGCCGCGGCCGGTCGGCTCGATCATGGCGCTGGCCGACGACGGCGCCGTGGTGGGCTCGGTCTCCGGCGGCTGCATCGAGGACGACCTGATCGCGCGCTACAGCCATGCGCACGGCAACGGCGAACAGGTACCCCTGGGCGCGCCGCCCGTGCTCGTGAAGTACGGCATCACGGCCGACGAGGCGCACCGCTTCGGGCTGCCCTGCGGCGGCACGCTGGAGCTGCTGCTCGAATACGACCCCGACGCGGCCGCGCTCGATACGCTGGTGGCCCAGCTCGAGCAGGGCCGGCTCATGCAGCGCACCGTCACGCTTTCGACCGGCGCCGTGCGCCTGGCCGAAGCCACCGCGCCCGACGAACTCAAGGTGAACGACACCGAGCTCACCAACACCTTCGGCCCCGAATACCGCATGCTGCTGATCGGCGCCGGCCAGCTCGCCGAATACCTTGCGACCATGGCCAGGTTCAGCGGCTTTGCCGTGACGCTGTGCGACCCGCGCGCCGAATACCGCACCGCATGGACGCTGTCCGGCGTGGAGATCACGACCGAGATGCCCGACGATGCGGTGCTGGCCTTCAAGCCCGATCGCCGCAGCTGCGTGGTGGCGCTCACGCACGATCCCAAGCTCGACGACCTCGCACTGCTCGAGGCACTGCAGAGCGAAGCCTTCTACGTGGGCGCGATCGGCTCGCGCCGCAATGCCGAGGCGCGGCGCGCCCGCATGATCGAGCACTTCGGCCAGACCGCCGAATCGCTCGCGCGGCTGCGCGGCCCGATCGGCATCTACATCGGCAGCAAGACGCCGCCCGAGATCGCGGTGAGCGTGATGGCCGAGATCCTGGCCGTGAAGAACGCGGTCACGCTGCCGCGCGAAATGGAAGTGGCGCGCGCCAAGGGCCTGCAGCAGCTCGCGATGAGCTGACGAGGTGCCGGTTTCAGCCCGACTTGGCCGCCGGCGGCACGTCGCCGCCCTTTTGCCGCTCACGGAAGAGCGCGGCGCGCATCAGGAAGATGGTGGTGATGGGCGCCGTGAGCGCAATGAACAGGACGATCAGCACCGCGTGCAGGAAGAGGCTGAAGCCCTGCACCGAGAAATAGACGATGGTGGCGATCGTCATGCACCACACGCCCACCGTGGCGCCGAGCGTCGGCGCATGGATGCGGCGGAAGAAGGTGGGCAGCCGCACGAGGCCGAAGGAGCCGATGGCGGCAAAGGCCGCGCCCAGCACCGCGAACACGGCGGTGACGATTTCCGCCCACAGCGGCAGCGGCCCCACGATGAAGTCGCTCATTCGATCACCTCCCCGCGCAACAGGAACTTGGCCATGGCGGTCGACCCGACGAAGCCGAACAGCGCCGTCAGCATCGCGGCCTCGAAGTACACGTTGCTCGCATAGACGATGCCCAGCACCAGCATCATCAGCATGCCGTTGATGTAGAGGCAGTCCAGCGCCATCACGCGGTCTTGCGCGCTCGGGCCCACCAGCAGCCGCGCCAGCGCGCAGAGCATGGCCACGGCCAGCAGCAGGAGCGCGAGTTTCAAGGCCCAGAAAAGTACAGGCGTCATGATTCGAAGATCTCCATCAAGGGGTGCTCGTAGCGCTGCTTGATCATGGCGATGAAAGCGGCATCGTCGTCGACGTCGAACACATGGATCAGCAGCGTGCTGCTGTCGAACGCGATCTCGCCCCATGCGGTGCCGGGCGTGAGGCACATGATCATGGCCAGCACCGCGAGCCCGTTCGGATCGCGAAGATCCAGCGGCACGTGGATGAAGCGCGAGGCGATGCGCGAGGTGCGGCGCGTCAGCAGCCGCCGCGCCACGAAGAGCGCCGATTCCAGCATGTCGGCCAAGGCCCGGCCCGCGAGCCGCAGCGCCACCCAGGGCTTGCGCATGCGCACCGTGGCTGGCCGCAATCCCTTGGTGAGCAGCGGAACCGCAATGGCCAGCACCGCGGCCGCCAGCAGCGTGGCCGGGTCGAGCGACTGGTTGAGCAGCAGCCACACCGCAAACAGCGCCAGCGAGAGCGGCGGCGAAGGCATCCAGCGCTTCATGGTGCCGGGCCTTTCGCGGGCGCCGCCGGATTGGGCACCTGCCGCGCGCCCATCACGGCATTGCGGTAGGCGGTGGGCGTGCGCAACCCTTCGGCGGTGGTGATGGCGTGGCGCATGACGGGGCCGGCCCAGACCGTGAGCGCCACGCTGGCCGCGAGCAGTCCGGCCACCGGCAGCACCTCGAGCGCGGGCAGCGCCGGCATGGTGGGATGCGGCTGGGTCCAGAAGTGGCGCATGCCGGTGCGGCTCAGCGCAATCAGCGCGAGCAGTCCCGAGACCACCAGCAGCGCCAGGAAGATCCACGCGGGCAGCGAGGTACCGCCGGTGGAGAAGGCGCCCGACAGCATCGCGAACTTGCCCACGAAGCCCGACAGCGGCGGCAGGCCCGCGAGCAGCAGCGTGCAGCCGATGAAGCTCAGCCCCAGGAAGGCCACGCCGGCAGGAATCGCGCGGCCGTAGAGTGCCTGCGCCTCGTCGTCGAGGTTCACATCGTCGAGCACGCGCAGGTCTTCCGCCAGGAACGGCGCATTGCCCGCCTTTTCATGCGGTGCCACGCTCATGCCGGCGTTGCGCCAGCGCTCGATCATGTCGGTCAGCAGGAAGAAGGCGCTCACGGCCAGCGTCGAGCTCAGCAGGTAGTAGAGCGCGCCGGCCCACACGGCCGGCTCCCCGAGCCCGATGGCCGCGAGCAGCGTGCCCGCCGACACCAGCACGCTGAAGCCCGCAAGGTTGGAGAGCCGCTGCGTGCCCACGATGCCGATGGCGCCCGCGAACAGCGTCGCCAGCCCGATCGCGATGAGCGCCGATTGCCCGAAAGCGGCCGAGCTGCCGGCGTCCGGTGCGAAGAGCAGCGTCCACAGCCGCAGCAGCGTGTAGATGCCGAGCTTGGTCAGCAGCGCGAACACGGCGCCGACGGGCGACACCGCCGCGCTGTAGGCCGGCACCAGCCAGAAGTTGAGCGGCCAGGCGCCGGCCTTGGCGAAGAACGCGGTCGCGAGGATCGCGGCCGCCGCATGCACGAGGCCGCGGTCGGCCGGCGCGAGCTGCGCGATGCGCATGCCGAGGTCGGCCATGTTGAGCGTGCCGGTCGCGCCGTAGAGCAGGGCCGCGCCAATCAGGAAGAGCGACGAGGCGGCCAGGTTGATGGCGATGTAGTGGAGCCCGGCCTGCACCCGCAGCCGGCCCGAGCCATGCAGCAGCAGGCCGTAGGAGGCCGCGAGCATCACCTCGAAGAAGACGAACAGGTTGAACAGGTCGCCCGTGAGGAAGGCGCCGTTCAGGCCCATGAGCTGCAGCTGCAGCAGCGGATGGAAATGCACGCCCGCGCGGTCCCAGCGCGAGGTTGAATAGATCGAGGCCGCAAAGGCAACCACGCCCGTGAGCGCCACCATCATGGTCGACAGCCGGTCCGCCACCAGCACGATGCCGAAGGGCGCCTGCCAGTTGCCCGGCAGGTAGACGCCGACCGAGCCGGGGCCGTCGCCGGTCTCGGGCGCATTCACCCAGCGCAGCAGCGCCAGCGCCGCCAGCAGTCCCACCAGTCCCGAGACCACGCTCAGCGCCGACTTGGTGCGGCGCCGGCTTTCGCCCAGCAGCAGCATCAGTGCGGCCGTGAGCAGCGGCACGAGGATCGGCACCGCGACGAGGTGCGGCATGCCGAACTCGAGCAGCCGGTCGAGCAGCTGGACCAGTTGTCCCGTCACTCCGCCGCCTCCTGCCGCTCTTCGCCGTCCACGTGGTCGGTGCCGGTGAGGCCGCGCGAGGCCAGCAGCACCACGAGGAACAGCGCCGTCATTGCAAAGCCGATCACGATCGCCGTCAGCACCAGGGCCTGCGGCATCGGGTCGGCGGTGTTGGCCAGCGTGGCGGCGATGCCATGGACCAGCACCGGTTCGCTGTCGAGCTTGAGCCGCCCCATGCTGAAGATGAACAGGTTGACCGCGTACGAGATGAGCGTGAGGCCCATGATCACCTGGAAGGTGCGCGGCCGCAGCAGCAGGTACACGCCCGAGCCGGTGAGCACGCCGATGGCCAGTGCGAGCACGGCCTCCATCAGCGCGCTCCTTCCGGTGTTGCGCCGGCGGCCGCGGCAGCTGCCTCGGCTTCCTTCTCGCGCTGCTCGTCGGCCCAGCGGTGGCTGCGTATCGACTGGTGGGCCAGCGCGGTGAGGATCAGCATGGTCGCGCCCAGCACCAGTGCGAACACGCCGATGTCGAAGAACAGGGCGCTCGGCACGTGCAGCTCGCCCAGCACGGGAAGGTGCAGGTGCGCGGTGTGGGTGGTCAGGAACGGATAGCCGAACAGCACCGCGCCGCTGCCCGTGGCCAGCGCGAGCAGCAGGCCGGCGGCGATCCAGCGGCGCGGATAGATGCGCAGGTGCTCTTCCACCCACTCGGTGCCCGAGACGATGAACTGCAGCACCAGTGCCACCGACATCACCAGCCCCGCGACGAAGCCGCCGCCGGGTGCGTTGTGCCCGCGCATGAAGAAATAGACCGACACCAGCACCGCAAGCGGCAGCAGCAGGCGCACCAGCACGGCCGGCACCATCAGGTAGCCCACCGCCGTGTCCTTGGCGAGGCGCGGGTTCAGCAGGTCGCTGCTTCCGTCGTCGGCCTGTGCGCGCTGCTGCACCGGCAGGGCCATCGATTCGCGGGCCGGCCGGAAGCGGCGCAGCAGTGCATAGACCGTGAGCGCGACCACGCCGAGCACGGTGATCTCGCCGAAGGTGTCGAAGCCGCGGAAGTCGACCAGCATCACGTTGACCACGTTGGTGCCGCCGCCTTCGGCCAGCGCATGCTCGAGAAAGAAGGGCGAGATGCTTTGCGGAAAAGGCCGCGTCATCATGAGCCACGCCAGCGCCGCCATGCCGCCGCCGACGCCGGCCGCCACCAGCAGGTCGCGTCCGCGCCGGCCCCAGGGGCGCAGCCTGGCGCGCGCTGGCTGCACCGCATCCTTGCTGCGCATCGGCAGCCAGCGCAGGCCCAGCAGGATCAGCACCGTGGTCACGGCCTCCACCACCAGCTGCGTCAATGCCAGGTCGGGTGCCGAGAACCAGATGTAGGTCACGCAGCACACCAGCCCGGCGCCCGAGGCCAGCATCAGCGCGGCCAGGCGATGGAACTTGGCCTGCCATGCCGCCGCCAGCGCGCAGGTGCCGCCGATCAGCCAGGTCATCGCGAACATCGGCGAGAAGGGCAGCAGTTCGCGCTCGCCGCGGGCGACCGGTGCCGTCCAGAGCGACACCGCGGCGCCCGCCGCCGCCGCCGCGATCAGCAGCAGCAACTGCGACTGCATGCGCCGCGTGCCCAGCAGGCGGCGGCTGCGCCGGCCGGCCTCGCTGAGCTGCGCGAGCAGGTGTTCGAAGATGGCCTGGCCGTCGAAGCGGTGCAGGAGCGGCGTGTGTTCGAGCTTGCCCTCTGCGCGGCGGCGGCGCTGCGACAGGTAGAGCGCCATGCCGCCGGCCAGCGCCACGAAGCTCATCGCCAGCGGCAGGTTGAAGCCGTGCCACACGGCGAGGCTGTATTCGGGCAGCACGCCGCCGACCACCGGCGTGGCGGCCGCCGCCAGCAGCGCGCCGATCGACCAGGCCGGCGCCACGCCCACCACCAGGCAGACCAGCACCAGCAGTTCGACCGGCACGCGCATCCAGTGCGGCGGCTCATGCGGCTGCCTCGGTACCTCGGGTCCGCAGGGCGGGCCGAAGAAAACGTCGAACACGAAGCGCGCCGAATAGGCCACGCTGAAGACGCCCGCGATGGTGGCAATGACCGGAAGGCTCAGGTTGATCCACGGCGTCGCCTGGATGAACACCGTCTCGGCGAAGAACATTTCCTTCGAGAGAAAGCCGTTGAGCAGCGGCACGCCGGCCATCGACGCGCTTGCGATGATCGCCAGCGTGCCGGTGATCGGCATCAGCCGCAGCAGGCCGCTGAGCTTGCGGATGTCGCGCGTGCCGCTCTCGTGGTCGATGATGCCGGCCGCCATGAAGAGCGATGCCTTGAAGGTCGCGTGGTTGATGATGTGGAACACGGCTGCCACTGCCGCGAGCGGGCTGTTCAGGCCGAGCAGCAGCGTGATGAGCCCGAGGTGCGAGATGGTCGAATAGGCCAGCAGCGCCTTCAGGTCGCGCTGGAACATCGCCACGAAGCCGCCGAGCAGCAGCGTGATCGCGCCCGCGCCGCCCACCAGCCAGAACCACTGTTCGGTGCCCGACAGCACCGGCCACAGCCGCGCCATCAGGAACACGCCGAGCTTCACCATGGTCGCCGAATGCAGGTAGGCCGAGACCGGCGTGGGCGCCGCCATGGCGCGCGGCAGCCAGAAGTGGAACGGGAACTGTGCGCTCTTGGTGAAGGCGCCCAGCAGTATCAGCACCAGGGCCGCCGGATAGAGCGCATGCGCGCGGATCTCGTTGCCCGATGCGAGCACCACGTCGAGCTCGTAGCTGCCCGCGATGCGGCCCAGCACCACCACGCCCGCCAGCAGGCAGAGCCCGCCGGCACCGGTGACGGTGAGCGCCATGCGCGCGCCGCGCCGGGCGTCGCGCCTGTGATGCCAATAGCCGATCAGCAGGAAGGAGAACAGGCTGGTGAGCTCCCAGAACAGCACCAGCTGGATCAGGTTGCCCGAGAGCACCACGCCCGTCATCGCGCCCATGAACGCGAGAAAGAACGAGAAGAAGCGCGGCACCGGATCGGACGCCGACATGTAGTAGCGCGCATAGAGCACCACCAGCGCGCCGATGCCGAGCACCAGCATGCAGAACAGCCAGGCGAAGCCGTCCATGCGGAACACCAGGTTGAGCCCGAACTCGGGCAGCCATGCGATCTCCTGACGCAGCACGTTGCCGCGCGCGATCTGGGGAAAGAACCATGCGGTCTGCAGCGCGCAGCCCAGCGCGACGAGCCCCGCCAGCGTCGACTCCCGGTTGCGCGCGTTCGACGGCATCAACGCGGCCAGCACGCTGGCAACAAAGGGGAGTGCGACGAGAAAGACCAGGGGCATTGCGGCCGATTCTATCGACCGGCCCCCTGGAAAATTCTCCTGAAAACCCGTGAAGATCGACGGCCTTGCGGCCTGGCGATGGATCGATCAGGCGGCCAGGGCCTGCACGCTGCGTATGCCCAGCCAGGTCAGGAACAGCGAGCCGCCGAGGTGGGCTGTTGCCGTGAGCAGCGCCACGCCCGGCCGGCCTTCGAGAAGCATGGTCACGACCTCGGCCGAGAAGCTCGAGAAGGTGGTCAGGCCGCCGAGAAAGCCCGTGACCAGCGCGAGCCGCCAGGCCGGATCGAGGTCGGGCAGCAGATGGAACGAGGCAATGGCCGCGCCGATGAGGTAGCCCCCGATCAGGTTGGCGGCCAGCGTGCCCCAGGGCATGAGTCCGCCCGCGCCGAACCAGAGTGCGAGGCCCCAGCGCGCGAGCGCGCCCACGGAGGCACCCATGCAGATGGCAAGAATCGGAAGCAGCATGGGCCTATTGTCGGGGCACGGCTGGCGCTGTTCAGGGCGCCATCTGTTGCGGCAGCCAGGTGACCAGTTGCGGCACGAAGTAGATGATCAGCACGGCCGCCACCATCAGGAAGAACATCGGCAGCGTGACGCGGGCGATGTAGAGCAGGTCCTTCCCGGTCATGCCCTGCAGCACGAACAGGTTGAAGCCCACGGGCGGCGTGATCTGGGCCATCTCGACCACCAGCACGATGAAGATGCCGAACCACACCGGGTCGATGCCGGCGGCGTTGACCGTGGGCATGATGACGCCCATGGTGAGCACCACCATCGAGATGCCGTCCAGGAAGCAGCCCAGCACCACGTAGAACGCCGCGAGCATCACGATCAGCTGGAACTTCGAGAGCCCGAGCGAGCCGATCCATTCGGCCAGGTGGCGCGGCAGGCCGATGTAGCCCATGGCGAGCGTGAGGAAGGCCGCGCCCGCAAGGATCAGCGCCATCATGCAGTAGAGCCGCGTGGCGCCGAGCAGCGCTTCCTTGAAGCTGTGCCAGTTCAGCGAGCCCTGGGCGCCCGAGATGACCATGGCCCCGACCACGCCCACGGCCGCTGCCTCGGTGGCGGTGGCAATGCCCGCGTAGATGGATCCGAGCACCGACAGGATCAGCAGCGCGACCGGGATCAGCGACATCGAGGCCTTGAGCTTCTGGACGAAGGGCAGCTTCGCATCGGCCGGCGGGACGCGGTCGGGGTTGCGCAGCGCCCAGAACACGATGTAGCCCGAGAACAGCAGCGCGAGCAGGATGCCCGGGATCACGCCCGCAATGAACAGCCGGGCGATCGACACGTCGGCGCTCACGCCATAGACGATCATGATGATCGAGGGCGGAATCAGGAGGCCCAGCGTGCCGGCGCCGGCCAGCGTGCCGATGACCATGTCGTCCGGATAGCCGCGGCGCTTGAGCTCGGGCAGGCTCATCTTGCCGATGGTGGCGCAGGTGGCCGCGCTCGAGCCCGACACCGCCGCGAACACCGCGCAGCCCACCACGTTGGTGTGCAGCAGCCGGCCCGGCAGGCTTTGCATCCAGGGC
>Ga0209051_1002596_pt1 | contig 12718 bp, 10 predicted proteins | sample AraplaCvi_mMS_r2_2_FD_184286 | JGI IMG/M metagenome (GOLD analysis project Ga0209051, IMG submission 184286) | Arabidopsis root microbial communities from North Carolina, USA - plate scrape MF_Cvi_mMS_r2 (SPAdes) (version 2) | ecosystem: Host-associated > Plants > Roots > Endosphere | place...
CGACGGCGTGCCCGTGGAACTGCGCAAGCAGCTGATGGCCGATCTGCAATACGACACCATCGGCGAATCGGTAGGTTTCTTCCGTTTCAAGGAAGACTGCGCGCGCCGCCTGGCCGAGATCGTCAAGGGTTATGTCGATTCGGGCCGCGCCAACATGCCGCACGAAGAAGCCGTGCGCGACCTGCTGCTCGAGCAATCCCACGTATTTGATACGGCCGACGTGACCGGCGCCCCGTGGATCGAAATCGATTTCCCGGGCGACGTCGCACGCGCCGCTGAAGAAGTCCTGCCCCAACTTCTGCCTGTAGGAATCGCACAATGAACGCCATCGACCCGAACCTGCTTGCCTCGTCCAATGCCACGCCGCTGTCGCGCGCGGCGCGTCTGCGTCAGATGCTGACGTCGAACGAACTGGAATTCATCATGGAAGCCCACAACGGCCTGTCCGCGCGCATCGTGCGCGAGGCCGGCTTCAAGGGCATCTGGGCATCCGGCCTGGCCATCTCGGCCCAGTTCGGCGTGCGGGACAACAACGAAGCCAGCTGGACCCAGGTTGTTGACAACCTCGAATTCATGGCCGACGCCAGCGACCTGCCCATCCTGCTCGATGGCGACACCGGCTACGGCAATTTCAACAACATGCGCCGCCTGGTGCGCAAGCTGGAGCAGCGCGGCATTGCCGGTGTCTGCATCGAGGACAAGATTTTCCCGAAGACCAACAGCTTCATCGGCGGCGAGCAACAGCCGCTGGCCGATGTGGACGAGTTCTGCGGCAAGATCAAGGCCGGCAAGGATTCCCAGGCCGATGACGATTTCTCGATCGTGGCCCGTGTGGAAGCGCTGATCGCCGGCTGGGGCATGGAAGAAGCCCTGCGCCGCGCCGAGGCGTACCACGAGGCCGGCGCAGACGCGATCCTGATCCACAGCAAGCTGTCGAAGGCCGACGAGATCGTCACCTTCGCCCGCGAATGGGCTGGCCGCAGCCCGCTGGTGATCGTGCCGACCAAGTACTACAGCACGCCGACCGATGTCTTCCGCAAGGCGGGTATCAGCCTGATCATCTGGGCCAACCATTTGATTCGCGTGGCGGCATCGAGCATGCAAGCCGTGGCCAAGGACATCTACGAGAACGAGACGCTGGTCAACGTGGAAGACCGCATCGCCACCGTCAACGAAATCTTCCGTCTGCAGGATGCCGACGAGTATTCGGCGGCCGAGAAGATCTACCTGACTGGCGGCCAGGCGCCCGGCGCGGCCGTGGTGCTGGCGGCAGGCCGCAGCAAGGGTCTGGAAGCGCTGACCGAGGACAAGCCCAAGGTCATGCTGCCGGTAGCCGGCAAGCCGCTGCTGCGCTGGCTGGTGGATGGCTTCAAGAACCAGGGTATCAACGACATCACCGTGGTGGGCGGCTACAAGGCCGAGGCCATCGACGCCGCCGGCATCACGCTGGTGCGCAACGACCGCTACACCGAGACCGGCGAACTGGCCTCGCTGGCCTGCGCGGCGGATTCGCTCAAGACCGACACCGTGATCGCCTACGGCGACCTGCTGTTCCGCAGCTACATCCTGCGCGATCTGATGGATACCGAGGCGCTGTTCAGCGTAGTGGTGGATTCGTCGGAATCGCCGTCGAACCAGAGCGTTCGCGACTTTGCATGGTGCTCGGCTGGCGACGACCGCGACCTGTTCGGCCAGAAGGTCACACTGAAGAAGATTGCCGACGAGGTGCCGGCTGGCGATGCGCCCAACGGCCGCTGGATCGGCCTGCTGAACGTGCGTGGCGAAGGCCGCGTGCGTCTGCAGAAGCTGCTGGGCGAACTGCGCCAGCGCGCCGATTTCGACAAGCTCGACCTGCCTGACCTGCTCAACGCGCTGGTGGCTGCGGGCGAGGAAGTCGAGGTCAAGTACGTGCACGGCCACTGGCGCGGTGTGAATGACCTGGACGACTTCCGTCGCGCCGGTGACTTCGCGCACACGCAGACGCCGTACGCACTGGGCAACAACGCCGGCGAGGCGGCCCGATGATCGAGGCAGTCCAGTTTGTGGAAGCCGCGCGAGAGCGCGGTTTTTCGTGGTACGCGGGCGTGCCCTGCTCGTACCTGACGCCGTTCATCAACTACGTGGTGCAGGATGACTCGCTGCACTACGTCTCCGCCGCCAACGAGGGCGATGCCGTGGCGTTTATCGCCGGGGTGACCCAGGGCGCCCGCGACGGTGTGCGCGGCATCACGATGATGCAGAACTCGGGACTCGGCAATGCGGTGAGTCCGCTGACATCGCTGACGTGGACGTTCCGGCTGCCGCAGTTGCTGATCGTGACGTGGCGCGGCCAGCCGGGCGGCGCCTCGGACGAACCGCAGCACGCGCTGATGGGTCCGATCACGCCGGCCATGCTCGACACCATGGACATTCCGTGGGAGCTGTTCCCGACTGAAGCCGATGCCGTGGGTCCCGCGCTGGACCGTGCCATCGCCCATATGGACGCCACCGGTCGGCCGTACGCGCTGATCATGCAAAAAGGCAGCGTCGCGCCCTACCCGCTCAACGCCCAGACACCGCCCGTGGCCCGTGCCCGCGCGACGCCGCAGGTGTCGAACACCGGCGCCGCCGAACTGCCGAGCCGTCAGCAGGCGTTGCAACGCGTGATCGCGCATACGCCGCTGGCATCGACGGTCGTGGTCGCCTCCACCGGTTTCTGCGGACGCGAACTCTATGCGCTCGACGACCGGCCCAACCAGCTTTACATGGTGGGCTCGATGGGCTGCCTGACGCCGTTCGCGCTGGGTCTCGCCATGGCGCGTCCGGACCTGAAAGTCGTGGCCGTGGATGGTGATGGCGCCGCGCTGATGCGCATGGGCGTGTTCGCCACGCTGGGCGCCTACGGCCCGGCCAACCTGACGCACGTGCTGCTGGACAACAACGCGCACGATTCGACGGGTGGGCAGGCGACTGTCTCGCACAATGTATCGTTTGCGGGTGTAGCGGCGGCTTGCGGCTACGCATCGGCCATCGAGGGCGACAACCTTGCCATGCTCGATACGGTGCTGGCGAACGCGGCAACCGCCACATCGGGACCGAATTTCGTGTGCCTGAAAACGCGTCCCGGCTCTCCCGATGGCCTGCCGCGCCCATCGGTCACGCCGGTGCAGGTGCGCACCCGCCTGGCGCACCAGATCGGCGCGGATCTGGGTACGACCGAACACGCCTGAACAAGTCTGAACCCGTCTGAAAGATTGAGGAATCGCATGCTGCTGCTGAACCCGGGCCCCGTGACGCTGACTGAGCGCGTCCGCCAGAGCCTGCTGCAAACCGACCTGTGCCACCGCGAAAGCGAGTTCTTCGACTTGCAGGACGAAGCGCGCCAGCGGCTGGTGGGGGTCTATGATCTCGATCCGGCCCAGTGGACGGCCGTGCTGATGACCGGCTCCGGCACTGCCGCGCTGGAAAGCATGATTGCGGGTCTGGTGCCGGCACAGGGCAAGCTGCTGATCGTGCAGAACGGCGTCTACGGCGAGCGTATCGCGCAGATCTCCGCGCAATACGGCATCGCCCATACCGTGGTGAAGCATGAGTGGATGGAAGCGCCGGATCTGGCCCGCATCGACGCGGCGCTGGCCGCCGATCCCGCCCTCACACACGTAGCGGTGATCCACCACGAAACGACCACGGGACGCCTGAACGACATTCCGGCGATCGATGCGCTGTGCCAGAAGCACGGAAAGCGTCTGTTGCTCGACGGTGTGAGCAGCTTTGGCGCGGAAGCGATCGATTTCAGCGGCAATATCGACGCCGTGGCCGCCACGGCCAACAAGTGCCTGCACGGCGTGCCCGGCGCGGCCTTCGTGGTCACACGCCGCACGGCACTCGCCAACGCGGCCAGCCGCACCTATTACCTCGATATCGCCCGCCTGGCCAAACTCCAGGACCAGCGCAACACGCCATTCACGCCGTCCGTGCACGCGTACTACGCACTGGTGGAAGCGCTGCGCGAGCATCAGGAAGAAGGCGGCTGGCAAGGCCGCCACCAGCGCTACGCCGCATTGGCCGAGGAAGTCCGTTCGGGTCTGGCTGCGCTGGGCATCGACGCGCTGTGGCCGCCCACGCAATCGTCAGTGGTGCTGCGCGCGTACAAGCTGCCCGAGGGCGTGAGCTACGAGCAATTGCACGACGGGCTGAAGGCGCGCGGATTCGTGATCTATGCCGGCCAGGGCGGCTTGTCGTCGCAGCTGTTCCGGATTTCGACAATGGGGGCGCTGCAGGCTGCGGATATGCATCGGCTGGTGGCGGGGTTCAGGGAGTTGGTGGGGAAGTAATCTCGCTCTCCCGTTGGGTTCGCTCCCCTCTCCCGCACGGCGGGAGAGGGGCTGGGGGAGAGGGCAAGACGCCCTGCTTGCCGACCACATCGCAATTTGCACCGCCGCCCCTCTCCCCCGCCCCTCTCCCACTTCGCGGGAGAGGGGAGAAAACCGGCAGAGGGGATACGAGAACCAGTGATTCAGCACAGCAACGCTTCGTGGGCGTTAAGGCAATTTCGCGCGGAGGCGGTCTAGCCAGGTTGGCGGAAACTTCAATTCCCCCTCGGGGGAGCGCCCATGTTGTAAATCACACCTCCGTCGTACCAGATCAACTGTCTGTCGGCGTCGAAGAATAATCTTTCCACCAGCAGTTCACGCGATTTGGCATCGTAAAGGCGAAAGAGAAACGTATCTCTTCCACCGACGAAGCATATTTCACCGAAGTATTTGGGTGGTCCGTCCATCCCTCGCGCATACGCAGGCTGATATTGCCGCATGCATTCGCCCATTTGCGACCGCGTCCATAGTCCCCATGCATATGGGATGCCAGCGAATAATGCAGCGACGAGGATCAGTGCAATGGCGCAGAAACGTTTCATGAGTGTCATGGTAGCTTCGCCCGGAGGCGGTCTAGCCAGGTCGGTGGCAAACTAACTCCTCCATCCGGGGTGTACCAGACAAAATTCTCGCCCCACGTCAAGTGCATGTCCGTGTCGCGATACTGGCGTTCAGCCAACAATACGCGCGTTTTCGCATCGTATAAGCGAAAGAGGTAATCGTGCCGTCCTTTCCCGACCCAGCAGATATCGCCGATGTACTGCGGTGGAACTCCTGCCTTCCGCCCATAGGTCGGCTGGATCTCCCGGATGCAATCGAGTTCTTTCGCGCGCTCCCACGTACCACACGAATACGGAAGGCCGAGCAGTAAGCCTACGATAAAAAGCGGAACAGAATAGTGACGCTTCAACAATGTCAAGGCAACTTCGCCCGCAAACGGTCCAGCCACGTTGGCGGCAATCGAACACCCTCATCGTCCGAATACCAAACGAAATCTTCGCCCCATATGAGTTCAATTTCAGTACTGCGATAGTGACGCTCCACCAACAACTCGCGCGTTTGCGCATCGTACAGCCGAAAGAGATAGTCGAGATTACTCCGCCCGACAAAACAAATATCCCCAATGTATTTCGGTGGCACTCCTGGCTTCCGCCCATAGGTCGGCTGGATTTCTCGGATGCACTTGGCATCCTGCGCACGCTCCCAAACGCCACACGAATACGGTAGGCCGACCAGTATTGTCGCAACAATAAGCAGGACAGAATAACGGCGCTTCATTGATCAAACTCCATGACGACATGGTCTCGCATTGGAACGCGATATTTGTCCGAATATAAAATCAAGTCACCGCCTTGTCGGTGCTTTAATTGCCATTCCCTGTAGTCCTTGTTTCGCACAGGATAGTAGATATTATTCTCAGACGCCGTGTCGTTTCGCTGAGCAACAAAGTTGAAACGATCTGATGCCGAAATTTCGCCCACCGCAATTGCCGCTGGAACTAAAATGAAACCAGTCTTGTTCCAGTGTCCAAGGTATTGAGTTCCCCTGGTTCGATCAAGAAACGTGAAGGCATCCCGCATGTAAATGGAAACACCATAGATAGTAAGGCGAGTTCGCCCCGGGCGTAGGCGAAAATAGGTGTAGCTATCAATGGCTGCGTAAAAAGAGAAGGTTCCAAGTGTCCCATATAAATCATCCATCCAAACACCGTTCGGGGCCGCTACTCCTTTTGCTGCCATGGCAAGCTTAGCCGCAATACCATCATCCACTCCAATCAGTTGGTATTGGAAGACTCGATGCTGGGCATGAATATCCTCGTCGCACATCCTCCAGGCATTAACACAATATGGGGATGTCTTTATCGTCCCAAATTTTTTTGCGAGCGCCGCTCTTGCTCGTTAGTTAAATAATGTCCCCGTCAAAAGCTCATCAAACTTTTCCTTTGCACGCGGAAACTGAAGTATCCAATCCAGTTTGATAGTCGTGGTATCAATCATGGTTTCGGGAAATGGCTTTCCTTCGTGATTGATCGCTTTAACTTCGCCCTCCTTCGTACTCACATAATTCAACTCCCCCGAAAACCATTTCCGCTGAATCTTCGCCGCCATTGGCCATCCGATCCGGTCCATCGCTGCCGGGATGTCCTGCAAATCGAAAGGCTTGATAGGAGGCGTCTTGACCGCAGGCGCGGCCGTGGCTGGCGCTGCTGGCGGTTTCGGTGGTTTGGGAGGGGGTGGCGTGTTCAGCCATTCGTGAAAATCACGAAACCCTTCTATCAGACCCTTGGGGGGCCGCGTAGGTACGGCGGCTATCTTGGGTGCTGGCGGCGGGGGTGGCTGGTCGCGGAGCTTCGGGGGCGAGCGGCTGAGTGACAAGGCACAACGCGCGGCATCGACGGGAATGCACGTATTGCCTTTGTCCTTCCAGGATGGAAGGAGGAAGCCCTTTTCCAGAAGGGGATACTGCGGTCCTGAAGCACTCATGTCGACTCACTCCGCTAGCGATGTCACGTTCTAGCAGGTGCGTCACACAGCTTTAAATCGCAGAACTCCTAAAAGACAACCGGGACGTCAACATCAAAGCTCCTCCTCCACCGGCAGCATCCTCAACACCGCCTGCTTGAACTTGTCCCACGCGTTCATGTCCGGTTCGCTCTTGTAGATCCGCAGTACCCCATCCTCCCGCGTCACCCATTCCAGCGATTTTCCGTCTTCGGACAGCACCACCTGGTAAGCCGCGTCCAGCAGGGACTCGTCCACGCCCTGGCTCAGCATGTCGCACAGTTCCTTGCTATCCACCACGATGCCCATCTCGGTATTGAGCCGGGCCGAGCGCGGGTCCAGGTTCAGGGAGCCGATAAACAGCTGGTGGCGATCCACCATATACGTCTTGGCATGCAGGCTGGCACGGCTGCTGCCGCCGGGGCCGTGGCGCCGTTTCTGCTTGGCCAGTTCGGCATAGGCTGTGGGTTTCAGTTCGTACAGGATCACGCCCGCCTCCAGCAGTGCGCGGCGGCGGTGCGCGTAGCCTGCGTGGACGGCTGACACATCGGTGGCGCCATAGGAGTTCGTCAGGATGCGGACCTGCACGCCGCGCTTCTGCATGTCGGTCAACCACGTCATGGCGGAATCGGGCGGCACGAAGTATGGCGAAATCAGCGTCAGGTCGTGCCGGGCGCCTTCGAGGAACTTCACAAGCTGCGGAATGGCGTGCGTGGAGTTGTCGTCGGGCGGGGCCATGACTTTGGCGGCGCGGTCGGCAATGACGGTGGCCTGCCCCCAATAGCTGATCAGCTTGTCCTGCGACAGCAGTTGCACGATGCCGGTTTCGAGCACCGATTTGCCATAGGGCGTGGCGCGCATGGCTACCGCGTGTTCGTCGAGGTAGGTGCGCAGCTTCTGCCGCTGCGTGTCACCTTCGTCCCCGGAGAGCGGCTTGGCCAGTGCGGATAGCGGATAGGCCGCCTCGCTGTTCCAGTAATCGTCGAATACCGCCGACACCCGGGGCACCACCGGTCCACCCGCCAGCAGGTCGAGGTCCGTGAAGTCGGTATCCGCTGCGCCGTAGTAGGCATCGCCCACATTGCGGCCGCCGACGATGGTCAGTTGGTTGTCTGCGGTCATCGACTTGTTGTGCATGCGCCGATCGATACGCCGGAACGCCGTCACATACTCGAACAGCCGCACATTGCGGCTGGCGAACGGGTTGAACACCCGTACCTCGATGTTCGGATGTGCGTCCACGGCCGAGAGCGGTTTGTCCTGCCCTGCCAGATGGATATCGTCGAGCAGCACGCGCACGTGCACGCCACGGTCCGCTGCCGCCATGATTTCCGCGAGCAGGGTCAGGCCGGTGCTGTCGGCGTCGAAGATGTAGTACTGGATGTCGAGGCTGCGCTGGGCCGTGCGCGCCAGCGCAATGCGCATGGCAAAAGCGTCGGTGCCGGCCAGCAGTGGATAGAACACCGATTCGCCAGGGTGCTCCGCCAGCCTTGGGGCCAGGCCCCGCGCCAGTGCCGTATCGGCGGTGTCCTGCCGCGCGGCCTCGGGCGGCAACTGCGGGCGTGGCGGCAGGCTGGCACACGCCGAGAACAACCCGGCCACGAAAATCATCCACAGGCGCGATGCCCACGCAGGCGCCGATCGAGTCCCGAACGTCATGCCGTCTCCGGTGATTGTTCCAGTCGGAACAATGGACTTACGCGAAACAGACGCTTGCGATAGTACTCCGCCCTGCTAAGCTAGCGATACTTTCATCATGCAAGCTATATAGCTTTCGCGAATATTGTTATGTCGATCCAGTCCGCCCAGCCCGCCCGGCCCAGCCTCTTCGATCCACTGTCGATCGGAGACTTCCAACTACCCAACCGCATCGTCATGGCACCGTTGACCCGCCTGCGTGCGGCCGATCCGGTACATGTGCCGAACGCCGTGATGGCCGAGTACTACGCCCAGCGCGCCAGTGCCGGCCTGCTGATTTCGGAAGGCGTGCCCATCTCCCCGGACGGCGTCGGGTATGCCAACGTGCCGGGTATCTGGAGCGACGAGCAGGTGGCTGGCTGGAAACAGGTGACCGATGCCGTGCATCGCGCCGGTGGCCGTATCGTGGCGCAGCTCTGGCACGTGGGGCGGATTTCGGATCCCGCCCTGCTGCAGGGCCGCCAGCCGGTGGCACCGAGCGCCATCGCCGCCGATGGCCACGTCAGCCTGCTGCGTCCGCAACGTCCGTACGAGGTGCCGCGCGCGCTGACCGTGGAGGAAATCCAATCGGTGGTGGCCGATTTCGGGCGCGCTGCGGCCAATGCCAAGGCAGCCGGCTTTGACGGTGTGACGATCCACGCGGCCAACGGCTACCTGCTCGACCAGTTCCTGCAGGACGGCAGCAACGCGCGTGACGACGCCTACGGCGGCTCGGTGGAAAACCGCGCGCGCATCCTGCTCGAAGTGACCGATGCCGTCACCGCTGTCTGGAGCGCGAACCGCGTGGGCGTGCATCTGGCGCCGCGTTCACCCAGCCATTCGATGTCCGATTCCCAGCCCGCGCAGACTTTCGGCTACGTTGCGCAGGCGCTGGGCCAACGCGGCATAGGGTTTCTGTTCGTGCGCGAAACCCGTGGCGAAGGCGCCCTGCTGCCCGCGCTCAAACGCGCGTTCCGTGGTGTGGTGATTGCCAATGACGGTTTCGATCAGACTGCCGCGCAGGCTGCATTGGACAGCGGCGCCGCCGATGCCGTGGCATTCGGGCGCGCCTACATCGCCAATCCGGATCTGGTGGAGCGCCTGCAGCAACAGGCGGCGCTCAATGCGGTAGACCCGACCACGCTGTACGACACAGGTGGCCTGGGTGCACGCGGTTACACCGACTACCCGACGCTGGCTCAGGCAAGCTGAGCCAAACGCCGAAGCGAAACGAGGACGTTCACCCCTGCACGGGGTGAATCGGAATCACGGTGCGGGCGCCGCATTCACGCAGCAGCTCGCGCAATTCCTTGATGACGGGGAAGACCTCGTGATTCCAGTCCTCGCCCTGACTGTCGTGGGCACGTTGCTCCATTTCCACGATCTCGCGGTCTTCCTTGAAGATACGTTCGGTGAACCAGACCAGCAGCGGCCAGGCGAGGTCGAGCGCAAACGGCACGCCGGGACGCCGGATCGACAACGTGCCGAAGGTGCGATTGGTGCGCTGCGCCGCGTCAAGCGGCACATAGGCAATCCACAGGTCCATCACCAGCGTGCCTGACGAAGTACGAATCTGCAGCGTCTGATACGGATAGCCGGTGCGAACCGTCATCACGTCCTTGTTGTTCTGCCCCCCGTCCTTGCCGAACACCAAGGCTTCGCCCACGGGCTGCTTGCCCTGCTCGCGTTCGAACGTGTAATCGACCTCCACATAGCCCTCGCCCCGGCGCCGTCCCAACGAGCGCGCGCGCATCATGCCCATCTGCTTGCGATGCAGGAACTGATGGTTCATGTCCATCAGGTTCTCGTGCATGAACGAGTAGTGGCACTTCACTGCACGGCCCAGGCGGCGAGTCTTGTACTTCGGATCGGTCACCGACGCGAACTCGGGCAGCGGCTGCTCGGCAGCCAGCGCCGGGTTGCCCGGAAACACGAAGATCAGCCCGGCGCGCTCTTCGCACGGATAGGCGCGCACGCCGTTGGGCAGGCGCTCTTTGCCTAGATAGGGCACGTCGATGCAGCGGCCCGAGCAATCGTAGGTCCAACCGTGGTAGCAGCAGCGGATGGCCTCGCCGTCCACCACGCCAGCATGCAGCGGCACCTGCCGGTGCGCGCAGCGATCTTCCAGCGCGAACAGCTTGCCTGTGGCGGTGCGCACAATCACGATCGGATCGCCCGCGAAGGTCACGCCATGGGCCTTGCCGGCCTTGACTTCGCGCGACCACGCCAGCGGATACCAGTAGTCGGGATGGATCGGCACGCGGCGCAAGTCTCGCGGCGGCGCCTCGGGCCGCACCGCATTTGCGGAACCGACCGAGGCATCGGCCACCGCTCCCGTGACGGGATCGGTGGAACGGCGGTCTAGCGCGGACTCTGCGTACATGCGGGCGTCTCCGGGAGCGGCGGTGAAGATTGTGGGATCGGGATCATGGGTGCGGACCCTTAGACAATCGACTCTAGCGTAACGGCCATGCCGCGGTCTGTCAGCTTTTATCCGACTGGCGTCGGCGGGGCGTACGTGCCGCGTCAACCTCCGAACGGGTGGAGCGCCATGTAGCGCCCTGTCCGGACGACTGATTTGCAACACAATTCAGTCCGAATCCTCTGCCTGCCGCAAACGGGGGTATGCTTGCCGGCAACTTACATACCGTCGTGTACGTATCGACATGACCCGCGCCGCCCCTGCGCCGGGATCTCGCCCCGAGACCGGCAAGAACCCTGCCTCGTATCGCACCCTGGTGGAGTCGATCACCGACTACGCCATCTTCTCGCTCGATGCCACCGGGCATATCACCAGCTGGAATCCCGGCGCGCAGCGGATCAAGGGCTGGACGCGCGAGGAAATCCTCGGCCAGCATTTTTCGGTTTTCTATACCGACGAGGCCAACGCCCGCAACTGGCCGGCCATCGAACTGGAGGCGGCTGCCCGCCAGGGGCGGTTCGAGGACGAAGGCTGGCGCCTGCGCAAGGATGGGTCTCGGTTCTGGGCCAACGTCATCATTACTGCGCTGCACGACGAACAGGGCGAACTGATCGGCTTTGGCAAGGTCACGCGCGACATGACCGAGCAACGGCGCACTGCCGATGAACTGCGCCAGAGCGAGGAGACGTTCCGGCTGCTCGTGGAAAGCGTCAAGGACTACGCCATCTTCATGCTCGACGTGGGCGGCCATGTGGTCAGCTGGAACTCGGGCGCCTCCTATATCAAGGGCTATCGCCGCGACGAGATTCTTGGCAAGCATTTCTCGGTGTTCTATCCGCCCGAGGACCTGGCCACCGACAAGCCGGGCCGCGAATTGGTCATCGCCCGCGAGGTAGGCCGGGTCGAGGACGAAGGCTGGCGTGTGCGCAAGGACGGTTCGCTGTTCTGGGCCAACGTGACGATCACGGCCATCTACGACGAGAAACGCGCCTTGCGCGGCTTCGCCAAGGTCACGCGCGACATGAGCGAGCGCAAGCGGCTGGCGGAACTGGAGCAATCCGAACAACGCATGAACGAATTCCTGGCCACGCTCTCGCACGAACTGCGCAACCCGCTGGCGCCCATGCGCAATGCGTTGACGGTGATGCAGTTGCGCCCGGACGATTCCGCCGCAATGCAGAAGAGCGTGGGGCTGGTCGAGCGCCAGATGTCGCACCTGACGAGGCTGGTTGACGACCTGCTCGATGTCGGCCGCATCGCCGCCGGAAAAATCGACCTGCGTCACGAAGCCGTGGATGCCACGGAGATCCTGACCCTCGGCATCGAAGCTGCCGAGCCGGCCCTGGCCGCGAAATCGCAGACCGTCACGGTCACCACCGACGCCGGCGCCCTGCCGCTGTTCGTCGACAAGACGCGGCTCACCCAGGTCATGCAGAACCTGCTGCTCAACGCATCGAAATTTTCGGCGCCGGGCGCAGCTATCGCTGTGGCCGCCTCGGTACGCCAGCGCACGCTGGTCATTCAGGTGATCGACCACGGGCGTGGCATCTCCTCCAGCTCGCTCGAATCGATTTTCAACCTGTTCGTGCAGGAGGATCGACCCGGCAGCAGTGCGCAGGGCGGCCTGGGCATCGGTCTGTCGCTGTGCCGCTCTCTCGTGGAAATGCACGGCGGCTCGATCACCGCCACCAGTGAGGGGCCGGGGCTGGGTGCCGCGTTCACGGTGCAGCTACCGCTGGCCGCGACACACGACACCGCTCATCCCC
>Ga0209051_1002597_pt1 | contig 12717 bp, 6 predicted proteins | sample AraplaCvi_mMS_r2_2_FD_184286 | JGI IMG/M metagenome (GOLD analysis project Ga0209051, IMG submission 184286) | Arabidopsis root microbial communities from North Carolina, USA - plate scrape MF_Cvi_mMS_r2 (SPAdes) (version 2) | ecosystem: Host-associated > Plants > Roots > Endosphere | place: USA...
CCACCGACGTGGTCGGACACGGACATTGGCTGCTGATCAGCACCTCCGACGAGTCCGACATGCTTGCGCATCAGCTCGCCGACGTGCTGAAGGCCGGCGAAGCCGACGTGACCGCGATGACGTGGAGCGCCGACGGCGATCACGCCGCCAACGCCGAGTTGCTGCGCCGGACCCTGGTCGCCCGCCCCAGCGCGGGTGTCGTGGTGGTACAGGATCCGCGCTCGGCCGACGTCGACCTGGTCGCCGACGGAGCCGACCACGTGCGTCACCTCGTGCGCATCGCCAAGGTGCTCCCGGACGTCGCAGGCGAGCCGCCGCGACTGTTCGTCGTCACCAGGGGTGCGCAGACCGTGCTCCCCGGCGACCTGCCGAACCTCGCCCAGGGCGGTTTGCGTGGCCTCGTCAGGGTCATCGGCATGGAGCAACCGCGCATGCGGCCCACCCAGATCGACGTCGACGACGCCACCGACGTCAGGCTGGTCGGCGCCGAGCTGCTCTCACTGTCCGACGAGGACGAGACGGCGTGGCGCGACGGTCACTACTACACCGCCCGGCTCAACGTGACGCCGCTGCAGCCCGAAGAACGCCACAGCACCGTGGTGCACCCCGACCGTGACGGAATGCGTCTGCAGATCCGCACGCCGGGAGACCTGCAGTCGGCCGAACTGGTCAGCTACGAACGGACGGCTCCCGGACCCGGCCAGATCGAAGTGGCGGTCTCCGCGTCGAACCTGAACTTCGCCGACGTCCTGGTCGCCTATGGTCGCTACCCGTCCTTCGAGGGACGCATGCCCCAACTGGGTGCGGACTTCGCAGGCGTGGTCACCGCCGTCGGTGCCGGGGTCACCGACCACGAGATCGGCGACCGCGTCGCGGGCATCTCGGCCACCGGTGCGTGGTGCACGTTCGTCACCTGCGATGCGAACCTCGCGGTGCGCATCCCCGCTGAGCTGCCGGACGCCACCGCCGCCGCGGTGCCGAGTGCTCACGCCACCGCGTGGTACTCGCTGCACAACCTGGCCAGGATCAGCTCCGGCGACAAGGTGCTGATCCACTCCGCCACCGGTGGAGTCGGACAGGCCGCGGTGGCCATCGCCCAGGCCGCCGGTGCGGAGATCTACGCGACCGCAGGCAGCCCCGAGCGTCGAAAGATGCTCAACGACATGGGCGTTGCGCACGTCTACGACTCGCGCAGCACCAAGTTCGCCGACGAGATCCGGCGCGACACCGACGGCTACGGAGTCGACGTCGTCCTGAACTCGTTGCCGGGTGCCGCACAGCGGGCCGGCCTCGAGCTGCTGACCTTCGGTGGTCGCTTCGTCGAGATCGGCAAGCGAGACATCTACGGCGACACCAAGATGGGCCTGTTCCCATTCCGCAGGAACCTGTCCTTCTACGCCGTGGACCTCGCGCTGTTGACCCTCGTCGCACCTGACACGCTGCGCGGCCTGCTCGAGGTCGTCTACCAGCAGATCGCCGACGGGACGCTGCCACCGCCGCAGACCACGCACTACCCGCTGGCCAACGGCGCCAACGCAATCCGTGCGATGGGTGCCGCCGAGCACACCGGCAAGCTGGTGCTCGACGTCCCGCGCACCGGTCAGTTCGCCGCCGTCGTTCCCGCCGAACGGGCGCCTGCGTTCCGTGCCGACGGCGCGTACGTCGTCACCGGTGGACTTGGTGGTCTTGGCTTGTTCCTCGCCGAGAAGATGGCGGCGTCCGGATGCGGGCGCATCATCCTCAACGGCCGGTCCGCGCCGAAGCCGGAGACGCTGCGCGTCATCGAGCGGCTCCGTCAGTCGGGCACCGAGGTCGAGGTCGAACTCGGTGACGTGTCCGATGCGACGACGGCCGCGCGCATGGTCGCCGCGGCGACTGCCACCGGGATTCCGCTGCGCGGGGTGCTGCACGCGGCTGCCGTCATCGAGGACGCCACGCTCGGGAACATCACCGACGAACTGATCGACCGGGACTGGGCGCCGAAGGCGTTGGGCGCGTGGCGACTGCACGAAGCCACCGCAACTTCTCCGCTGGACTGGTTCTGCTGCTTCTCGTCGGCTGCCGCCATGGTGGGCTCGCCGGGGCAGGGTGCCTACGCGGCCGCCAACAGTTGGCTGGATTCCTTCGCGCGGTGGCGCCGCGCCCAGGACCTGCCTGCTCAGGTGGTGGCGTGGGGCGCGTGGGCCCAGATCGGTGCCGGCCAGGCCATGGCCGACAACGACGGCATGGCCATCGCCCCGGAGGACGGTGCCTACGCCTTCGACACGCTGATGCGCCACACCCGGGTGTACAGCGGGTACGCCCCGGTCGCGGGCGCCGCCTGGCTGACCGCGTTCGCGCAGACCAGCCCGTTCGCGGAGGCGTTCGCGTCGATGGGACAGGATCGTTCGGGGTCGAGCGAATTCCTCGAGGAGCTACGCCTGTTGCCGCGCGAGGAGTGGGCCGCTCGCGTGCGGCGCTTGATTTCCGAGGAGATGAGCCTCATCCTTAGGCGTTCGGTCGACGCTGACCGACCGCTGTCGGAGTACGGTCTGGACTCCCTCGGCACGCTGGAGTTGCGGACTCGGTTGGAGTCCGAGACCGGCGTGCGAATCGGCTCGACCGACGTCACCACGGTGCGCGGGCTTGCCGAACGGCTTAGCGAGTTGATCGCGATCGACCTCGACGTCGACTCCGCCGCGCCCGCGGTGTCGCCATGACCATCGAATCAGCGCCGACGACGTCGCTCACCGAAGTTTCAGGACCAGGGGAGAGATAGATGGTTGCGATCAAGGCGATCCACGACTGGATCGGAACATCCGGTGACGTGGTGTCGTGGCACCCCTCGCCCGCAAGTCGGGCCAAGGTGTTGAAGGCGCCGGTGAGTGCAGTGCCGCCGAGTTATCAGCAGGCTCAGCACATCCGGGGCTATCTGGATCACATCTCCAAGGGCACCGACATGGCGCGCCTGAACATTCCCGCGTGGGACATGCAGGGGCAGTGTGACCTTCGAGCGATGTCGCACGTCATCAACGCCTACCTGCGCCGCCACGACACGTACCACAGCTGGTTCGAGGTCGCCGACGGCGGAGAAATCGTCCGGCACACCGTCGACAACCCGCGCGACGTCAACTTCGTGCCGACCAAGTACGGCGAGATGACGGCGACCGAGTGGCGCGAACACGTGCTCGCCACACCCAATCCGCTTCAGTGGGACTGCTTTTCGTTCGGCATCATCCAGCGCGCCGACCACTTCACCTTCTACATCAGCATCGACCACGTGCACACCGACGCGATGTTCATGGGCTTGGTGCTCGTGGAGATCCACATGATGTACGCCGCCCTGGTCAGCGGCGCCGGTCCGATTCCCCTCCCAACGGCGGGCAGCTACGACGAGTACTGCGTACGGCAGAAGCAGCTGTTGTCCAACCTCACGCTGGAGTCGCCGGAGGTGCGGGAGTGGATCCGCTTCGCCGAGTGCAACGACGGCACGCTGCCGCACTTCCCGTTCCCGCTCGGTGATCCGCCGTGGTCCAAGACCGGTGATCTGCTTACGGTGCGGTTGCTGGACAAGCAGCAGTCGGAACGGTTCGAGGCCGCCTGCACCGCGGCGGGCGCCCGGTTCATCGGAGGCGTATTCGCCTGCGCCGCAATGGCGCAGGAGGCACTCACGGGCTCTACGGACTATCACGTGATCACGCCGATCACGACGCGGTCGACGCCAGAGGAATTCCAGACCACGGGTTGGTTCACGGGCGTGGTTCCCGTCTCGGTGACGGTCGACCCCAAGAACTTCGGCGACACCGCGCGGGCGGCTCAACGCTCGTTCGACAGCCGGATGCCGTTGGGGCCCATCCCCTTCGACCGCGTGCTCGAACTCGCCGACGGCGAACTGGGACTGCGTCCGCCGGTTCCCGGCGTGCCGATGGTCTCGTTCCTCGACGCCGGCCTTCCGCCGTTGTCGGCGAGCATCATCGCCGAGTGGGAACGGATGAACGGCAGGGTCTTCAGCGACGCGCGCTCGGCCTATCAGATCGGGTTGTGGGTCAACCGTGGCGAGCGGGAGACCTCGGTCACCGTGGCGTTCCCGGACAATCCGATCGCCAGGGAATCCGTCGATCGCTACCTGGCGGCCATGACCGCGGTCTACCTCGGCGTCGCCGACGGAGCCGGGGTGGCACCTGCTCGCGCCCACGTGCGGCATGGGGAGGCAGTGCGCCGCAACAACGTTCGCGACCGCGAGCCGCTGTTGCCGATGGCCAAGGGCTGACCAAGGGTGTCGCCGGAGATTGAGGCGGAGACTCAGCCACCCGCCGAGTTCCTGCTCGACTACGTCGACCAGGCGTTGTTCCTCGGCCTGCGCGCCACGGGACAGTCCGCGGCGATGCAGATGGTGTGGGTCTACGACGACGCACCGGACTGGGACGAGCTGCGACGTTTCCACCAGGACTTCGGATACGGCTTGGCGGGCAGGCTCATCGAGCCGTCGGTGCTGCCGTTCGGCCGGCACCGGTGGGTGTCCGCACTCGGCCCCGCCGCGCCGCTCGACGTGGCGACGACACCCATACCGCGTGCCGGGCTCAGCGACTGGATCGACGAACGAGCTCAGCTGCCGATCGACCCGGAGCACGGCCCCGCCTGGCACATGGCCGTGCAGCCGCTCGACGACGGGGCGACGGCGGTCACCCTGGTGGGGTCGCACTGCATCGGCGACGGTGGGGCGGCCTTCCTTTCGGTGTTCGAAGCGGTGATGGGAGCTCGGCGCGACCTGGGCTACCCGCCGCCCAAGTCCCGAACCCTGCGCCAGGCCCTCGCCGCCGACGCCCGGCAGACGCTGCGTGACCTACCGGAGGTCGGTCGGACACTCGTCGCGGCCGGCAGGTTCCTCAAGGCAAAGCGTCGGGGCGCGTCCAAGGCGGCCGCGCCGAGCCCGAAGAAACCCGTCGTCGCCCGTCCCGACGAGACGGTGATCGTTCCGGCCATCTCGGCGTTCGTCGACTTGGCACAGTGGGACGCGCGCGCGGAAGCGCTTGGTGGTAACGGGCATTCACTACAGGCGGCTCTTGCGGCACGGCTCGCCGTGCACCAGGGCCGGGCACTAGCCGCCGACGGAACGGTGGGGCTGATCGTCCCGATCAACGACCGCACGTTGGAGGACACCAGGGCCAACGCGGTCAAGCTGGCCTACGTCCGCGTCGACCCGACCCACGTCGCGAAGGACCTGACCGACACCCGCACCGCGGTTCGGGAGGCGCTCAAGGTGATGCGGGAGAAGCCGGACGAGGCACTGGCCCTGCTGCCGCTGAACCCGTTCGTCCCCAAGGTGGCGGTCCGGCACACGGCGGATCTGGCCTTCGGCTTCACCGATCAACCGGTGTCGAGTTCCAACGTCGGCGACCTGCCCGTCCAGGTCGCCAGCCCCGGCGGCGCGCCTGCCCAACAGGTCATGCTGCGTGGCATCGACCAGCACATCACCCGCGGGGTACTCGAAGAACGCAGCGGACTGTTGACGGTCGTGTCCGGACGGTTGAACGGCAAGGTCACGATCACCGTCGTCGGTTACCAACCGGGCGTCGAGAACACCAAGCAGGCATTGCGAGACCGATTGGCGGCCGTCCTCGAGGAGTTCGAACTCACCGCGGTGATCGTGTGACCGACCGGTTGGCTTACATCGACCAGGCGACGTTCCTGTCGATGCAGGCCAACGACAACCGCTCACAGTTGGTCCAGTACGTCTGGGTGTACACCCATCCCGTCGACGAAGAACGGTTGCGGCGATTTCACCGCAACGTCGGGTTCGGGTTTGCCGGGCGGCTGATCGAGCCGTCGATTCTGCCGTTCGGCAGGCATCGGTGGGTCGCCGCGACCGGACCCGCCGCCCCGCTCGACGTCGACGACCCGAGGCCGCCGGGGGAGCTGGGAACCTGGCTCGACGAACGGTCGCAGCGGCGTGTCGACCCGGTCCACGGGCCGGGGTGGCATCTCGGGATGCTGCCGATGACCGACGGCACGACGGCGGTCACGCTGGTGGCGTCACACTGCCTGATGGATCACGGTGCGGCGGTGAGCACGCTGACCGACGCGATCGAGGACACGCCTCGTGACTTCGGCTACGGCGAGCCGCGCGCGCGGACCCGACGAGCGGCGCTGGCCTCCGATCTTCGGCAGGTGGCACGCGACCTCCCCGAACTCGGCCGCACCGTCGTCACCGCGGCGAAGTACGCCTACCGCAGCCGCAAGGAGATCTCCGCGTCCCGGCCACCGGCGCGGCCGAGTGGTCCGGACGGGCCGCTGGTGCTGCCCGCGGTGTCGGCCGTCGTCGACCTGGGGGACTGGGACGCCCGTGCCAGTGACTTGGGCGGCACCGGGTATTCGCTTCTCGCGGGCTTCGCCGCCGTCCTCGGGGAGCGGATGGGCCGGGCCAGACCGGCCGACGGCGCCGTGACCCTGATGATCGCGTTGAGTGATCGGGACGGGCGTGACGATCGGCGCGGCAACGCCATGCAGATCGCCTCGGCGACGGTCGACCCCAGCTCGGCGACCACGAATCTGACGGCGGCCAGAGCGGCCGTGCGAGAAGCACTCTCGGCGCTGCGCGACGGCAACGACGACAAGCACGCGCTCCTCCCGATCACGCCGTTCGTGCCGACCCGCGCCGTCCGGCGCACCGCCGACGTCATCTTCGGCGATCTCCCGGTGTCCTGCTCCAACCTCGGGGACGTCCCGGCCGCGCTGTCCCGCGTCGACGGCACCGAGGCCGAGTACATGCTGTTCCGGCCCGTCGACCAGGGCGTCACACGTGCCGCCCTCGAACGTGCCGGCGGTCAGCTAGTGGTGGCCGCCGGACGGATCGCCGGTCACGTCTCGGTCAACGTCGTCGGTTACGAAGTGGGAGCCGAGAACACCCGTGAGTGGCTTGCCGACAAGACGGTTCGCACTCTGGGCGACTTTGGGCTCAAGGGCACTCTCGTCTAGTTCGGCAGGGTCATCGAGGACGGCCAGCGTCAGCCGCCGCCTCCAAGAGGTCGGCCGCCGTTGCGAGGCTCTGCGCGGGTGTCGTCATCCGGGTGGCGACCACACGGGCGCGCTCCCGGTACTCCGGTGTCAGCGCCGTCCGGAGCGCCTTGGTGAGTGAACCGGCCGTCGTGCGGGAAAAGCGCTGTGCCACGCCCACCTTCATGCGGTTGATCTGCGACGCCCACACCGGCTGGTCGGCCGAGACCCACAGCACCACGGTGGGGACGCCCGACCGGACACTGGCGGCGGTCGTGCCTGCCCCGCCGTGGTGGACCACCGCACGGCAGGCGGGGAAGATCTTCGAGTGGTTGACCGCGCCAACGATTCTGACGTCGTCGCTGCGCGGCACGTCGTCGACGTCGAGCACGCCCGTGCTGATCAACGCCCGCTCGCCGAGTTCGGCGCACACCGCCGTGATCATCGCCACGGCACTCGCCGGCGACTCCACGGGCATGCTGCCGAAACCGAAGTAGATCGGCGGCGTCCCCGCCGCAATCCAATCGGCGAGTTCGTCGTCGTCGGCCGTCGGCAGCTGCAGGGAGATCGACCCGATCAGTGGCCGTCGGTCACCCCACTCCTCGGCGAGACCGGGGAAGAACTGTTCGTCGTAGGCCTGCAGTTCCAGCGTGCCGCCCTCGACGATGCGACGGACTGACCGTACGTGGGCCTTGGGTAGCTGCAGTGCCCGGCGCTGGGCGTCCTCGGCGGCCTTGAGCACTTGCCAGTGTCCCCATTCGACGGCCGACCAGCCCCGTCGCAGGACGGGTCCCGGCAGCCGGACGGGAAGAACCTGACTGTTCATCCGCATGGGGAAGTAGTGCAGTGCCGCAAGCGGGACGTCGTGCGCTTCGGCAACGTTTGCAGCCACTTCCTGATACGTGGTGCCGGTGAGGATCAGATCGGCGTCCGAGGCGAGCGCGGTGAGTGTCTCGCTCATCTCCGCCCAGCCCTCGGTGACGTACTCGCGGCTGCGCCGCAACACCGTCAGCGGATTCTGCAACTTCCACCAGTCACGAAAGACGTCGGCTTCCAACTGTTTCTGGGAGTCCACGCCGTACGTGGCCGGATCGTGCAGCCCGGCCGACTCGACGAACCCAACGAGGTTCGGCGGGACCGCAATTCGCACCTGGTGTCCACGACGGAGCAGTTCGCGCGCGACGGCGGCACATGGCTCCACGTCACCCCGGGTGCCGTGGACGGCGACGGCGAACCTCATCGGGCGCATAACGGTCGATTGGTACGAATTGTCTTCGATTTCAGACGAATTGCCGGTTTCATCCGCTGCACACACGATTAGAGCACGTGGCCTGCGCGGGCAGCACTCCGAGTGCGCTGGGAGCCGCCGTCGGCTTGACCGGCACGGTTGCTGGCCGGTGTAACCTCACATGGTGTTCAGCCGCGGTGATCTTCGTGGCGTCTCCGTACACGACGTGTTCGAGTCGCTGGGACGCTTCGTCGTTCGGCGACCCATCGCGATCATCGTCTTCTGGCTGGCGCTGTGCGGCGCACTCTTCCTGTTGATCAGTCCGCTGTTCGTCGTCGCGCAGCAGAACCCGCCGGACATCCTGCCGAAGGACTCCCCGATCCTGGCTGCGGGCGCGCACATGAAGAGCGCGTTCAAGGAAGCTGACGGCGGCAACGTCGCCGTCGTCGTGTTGTCGAGCGACAAAGAGCTCGGGCCGGCCGACGAGGACGTCTACCGCAAGTTGGTGGCCGCGCTCCGCGCCGACACCGACAGCGTGAAGTCGACACAGGACTTCGTCGCCATCCCCGAACTCAAGCCGGCGATGACGAGCAAGGACAAGCAGGCCTGGACGCTGCCGATCAGCTTGTCCGGCACCATGGGCTCCGGCCCCGGCCAGGCCGCGTACCGCGACGCGCTCGCCACGGTGAAGAAGGTGACGGAGGGCTCGTCCCTTCACGTCGACGTCGTCGGCGCATCCGCGACGTTCGACGACCTCAACAAGCTCGGCGAGCGCGACCAGTTCATCATCGAAGTCTCCACCGTCGTGACGATCTTCTCGATTCTGGTGATCGTCTACCGCAACCTGGTGGCGATGCTCATGCCGTTGGTGACCATCGGCGTGTCGATGGGCGTGGCGCAGCAGGTGGTGGCCGGTCTCGGCGAGATCGGCTTGCCGATCGGCCCCCAGACCATCGTGCTCATGACGGGCATGATGATGGGTGCCGGCACCGACTACGCGGTGTTCTTGTTCAGCAGATACCAGGAGTGTCTGCGCAGGGGGATGGCGTCCGACGACGCGGTGGTCTATTCGCTGGCGACGATCGGCGAGGTGATCGCCGGCTCGGCGGCAACGGTCGCGCTGACCTTCCTCGGGCTGTCCTTCGCGACGCTCGGGGTGTTCCTGACCGTCGGCCCGTCGCTGTCGGTGACGATCATCATCGCGGTTCTCGCGGCCATGACGTTCCTACCCAGCCTCATGGTGCTGGCCGGACGACGGGGCTGGATCAAACCCCGCAAGGACATCACCGGGCGGTTCTGGCGGACCTCGGCGGTGCGCATCGTGCGCAGGCCCAAGCAGTATCTGGCCGTGAGTCTGGCGATCCTGCTGGCGCTCGCCGGGTGCGCCACCTTGGTCAAGTACAACTACGACGACCGGAAGAACATCCCGGAAGACGCACCGAGCAACCAGGGCTACAACGCGCTGACCAAGCACTTTCCCGTCAGCACCACGATGCAGCAGTTCATTCAGATCTACGCGCCCGACGTCGACCTGAGGTCGCCGAAGGCCTTGGCCGACCTCGAACAGATGGCCGCGCGCGTCAGTCAGGTCCCCGGCATCGACATGGTCCGCGGCATCACCCGGCCCAACGGCGAGATGCTGCAGGAGGCCAAGACCACCTACCAGAGTGGTGAGGTGGGCAGCAAACTCGCCGACGCGTCAGGGCTGATCGCCACCAACGACCAGAACCTCACGCTGCTGGCGAACGGCGCCCATCAGCTGGCCGACGTCAACAACCAGATCCGCGTCCAGCTGCTCGGCTCGATGGGATCGATCCGCGAAGTGTTCAGCGGGCTCATCCAGGTCAAGGAGGCCATGGGTGACGACGTCACCTTCGACGACCTCGAAAAGAAGGCCGCCCTCCTCGCCAACATGAACACGGTCGGGGACTCCCTCGGCCAGAGCCTGGACACGGTCACCAACGCCTACGACTCGTCGCGGTCCATGCTCGTCGTGCTGAACAGCAGCATGGCGTGCAACATCGACCCGGCCTGCGTGAACTCACGTGCCGAGCTGCAGCGCCGGGTGGACGGCTACAACCCCGCCGACATCACCTATCTGAAGGCCCTCAGCGCCGGATTGAAGGAGACCAAGGGCACCGACCGGCTCGACGACACCATCCGGAAGGTCGGCAGCAACCTGGAGCGCGCGTTCGCCGGCCTGGAGCAGCTCGGGATCGAGGACGAGGGCGACCTGGACCGCAAGCTCGGCGAGCTGCGCCAGAACGCGAACAAGCTCGCCGACTCCAGCAAGCAGCTGGCCGACGGCGTCCAGCTCCTCGTCGACCAAACCAGGAAGATCGGCGGCGGGTTGGATCAGGCGTCGGGCTTCCTGCTCGCGATGAAGCGCGAGGCGTCCGACCCGGCGATGTCCGGTTTCTACATTCCGCCGCAGGTGCTCTCGCAGAAGGAGTTCAAGAAGGCCGCGCAGCTGTTCGTCTCCGAAGACGGGCACACCGTCCGGTATCTGGTCCAGACCGCGCTGAACCCCTTTGGCGCCGAGGCGATGGATCAGGTCGATCTGATTTTGAAGGCCGCCGAGAGCGCCAAGCCGAACACGAGCATCGCGGACGCGCAGATCACGATGGTCGGGTTCTCGGCGTTCAACAACGACATCAGGAATCACTACGACTCCGACCTGAACTACATCATCATCATGACCCTGGTCGTGGTGTTCCTCATCCTGGTGGCGCTGCTCCGCGCCATCGTTGCGCCGATCTACCTGGTGATGTCGGTCGTGTTGTCCTTCGTGTCGGCCATGGGAATCGGCGTGCTGTTCTTCCAGTACGTCCTCGGCCAGGACATCTACTGGAGCGTCTCGGGCATGGCGTTCCTGGTGCTCGTCGCCGTCGGCGCTGACTACAACTTGTTGCTGATCTCGCGAATACGCGACGAGGCGAAGTACGGCGTGCGGTCGGCCGTGATCAAGACCGTCGGCGCCACCGGCGGCGTCATCACCTCGGCCGGGCTCATCTTCGCGGCGTCGATGCTCGCGCTGACCGTGAGCAGCCTTGCCACGGTCGTCCAGCTTGGCTTCGTCATCGGCGTCGGCCTCCTGCTGGACACCTTCATCGTGCGAACCATCACGGTCCCCGCGGTCGCGGTCTTGATGGGCGATCGAAACTGGTGGCCGTCGAAGACCCCGCGGCAGCTCATGGAGGCGCGACGGCGCGCGACGGCCGAACAGTCTGCACAAGACGAGGAGACGCGTGCGTTCTTGCGATTGGCCGACGACGACGACGACTTCGACGACGACGACCCGTACTCGGCGGCGGTGCGTGGCGTGAGCCGGACGAGGTCGGCATGGGACGTCGGCGACACGTCACCGGAGCCGGGCCGGTGACCCAGCCCGCACCGGATCCCCGCACGCCGGTCGTCTCCTATCTCGGCTGGCACGGACTGCACAACATCGGAGACGACGCGATCTACGACGCCGTGGCCATGGGTCTGTCCGGCGCCAGATTCGTCGACCTACCGCGAACGCCGCAGGATTGGGCTGCCGCACTGGTCTCGGGTCGACGCCACGCCATGAAGGACGGCGCCTTGGTGGTGGGCGGCGGCACCGTCCTCGGGCGACGACACTGGCGGTACATGATCGGCGCGGGCATGTCGCTGGCCGCCGGACGCGGGGGATACGCCATCGGGGTCGGGGTGGAGGACCCCGCCTTCCAGGGCCGCCGGAGCGGATCGGGCCGCGGCGAGCTGTCCCGGTGGCAACCACTGCTTTCGAAGATGCAAACCGTGTCGGTGCGAGGTCCTCGAAGCGCAGAACTGTTGTCCGACATCGGGATCCAGGCACGCGTGTCCGGCGACCCAGCCCTGCTGCTCCCGAATCCCGGCGTCCAACCGGTCGACGGCCGGATCGGCCTGAACGTCGGATTCGGCGACGACCTGTGGGGACACGACCCAGACGGCCTGGCTCGGGAGCTGGCGACCGCGGTCGAGGACCTCCGCGCCACGGGGCACGAAGTGGTCGGCATCCTCATGAACGAGGAGGATCGGCGCTGGACCCAGACCGCGCTCGGGGACGGTGCGGAGATCATCACCCCGAAGGGCCCCGAAGAAGCCGCGCGCGAGTTCGGTCTGTGTTCGGCGGCCGTGGTGACGCGGCTGCACGCAGGCATTCTGGCCGCGTTGTCGGGCACGCCGGTGCTGGCGCTCGAATACCAGCCGAAGTGCCGAGACTTCGCCCTGTCCGTCGACGACGCCGGTTCGTTGTTGCGGACCGACGCGGTGACCTCCGGCGCGGTAGTGGACCGGGTGGCCGACCTGCTTGCCGACGCGGCAAGTGTGCGGTCCCGCAAGCTCGCGGCGGTCGAGGCATTGCGCGCTCTCCTGACCGAGGACTACGGCCAGGCCCGGAATCAGCTGGGCCTTCCGGTGTGACTCGCCGTCAGTGGCTTTGGGCGGCCAGCCGATAACCCCGAATCGCACTGGGGACTGCGATCAGCCCGATGGCGATCACCCATCCGGACGTC
>Ga0209051_1002601_pt1 | contig 12694 bp, 10 predicted proteins | sample AraplaCvi_mMS_r2_2_FD_184286 | JGI IMG/M metagenome (GOLD analysis project Ga0209051, IMG submission 184286) | Arabidopsis root microbial communities from North Carolina, USA - plate scrape MF_Cvi_mMS_r2 (SPAdes) (version 2) | ecosystem: Host-associated > Plants > Roots > Endosphere | place...
GCCTTCGTGAACCAGGCCACCGCCGAGTGCATCGGCAACAAGACCGCCGAGACGCTGATGACGGCGATGGGCGGAAAAGGCAAGTGGGCCATCGTGTCCTGCGGCGAAACGGCCGAGAACCTGAACTCCTGGATCGCCGCCGAGAAGGCCTACGTTTCGGCGAAGTACCCCGAAGCCGAACTGGTCGACGTCGTGTACTCCGGTGAGGATCAGGCCAAGGGAACGCAGATGGCCACCGACCTGATGAGCGCACATCCCGACCTCAAGGGTCTGCTCGGGCAGTGCACCACCTCCGCCGTCGGTGTGGCGCAGGCGGTCAAGGACGCCGGCAAGATTGGCCAGGTCTTCTCCGTCGGAATCGGCACGCCGAAGTCGATGGCGCCGTACCTCGCGGACAAGTCCTCGTCCGGCTCGATCCTGTGGAACGTCGCGAACCTGGGCTACCTGACCGCTTGGGCCGGCCAGCAGCTCGCCAGCGGCAAGACCTTCGAGGCCGACAACAAGGTCAACGACCAGATGACCGACGTGAAGTGGGACGAGGCCAGCAAGACCCTCGTGCTGGGTGAGCCGCTGCTGATCACCACCGAGAACGTCGGTCAGTTCGATTACTGACCTGTCGATCCTCGCCCCCGGGAGGCGCTGATGTCGCAGGAGTCGCGACTGAGCCTCACCGGGGTGGTCAAGAGCTACGGTGCGGTCAAGGCCATCAGGCACGCGGACTTCGAGGTCCAGGCCGGCCAGATCCACGCCCTGGTGGGGGAGAACGGCGCAGGCAAGTCCACGCTGATCAAGATCATCTCCGGCGCCACGATGCCCGACGCCGGCTCCGTCACCTACGACGGTGTGCCGGTGACGATCGCGTCCACCAACGACGCGATCGCTTTGGGCATCGCCACGGTGTACCAAGAGCCGCAACTGTTCAGCGAACTCACCGTCGCGGAGAACGTGTTCATGGGCCGCGAGATGGTCACCCGTGGCCGGGTCGACTGGGCGGCTCAGAACGAGAAGGTCGTCAGTCTGCTCGAGGCGCTCGGCCTGCCCGCCAAGCTCTCGACCGCCGTCGTCGGCAACCTGTCGGTTGCGACCCAGCAGCAGGTGTCCATCGCAAAGGCGTTGGCGGGCAAGTGCGGTGTCCTCATTCTCGACGAACCGTCGGCGATCCTGACCGACGCGGAGATCGACGTGCTGTTCGAGATCATCCGGCGACTCGCCGCCGACGGCGTGGCGATCATCTACATCTCGCACCGACTAGACGAGATCGTCAAGATCGCCGACCAGGTCACCGTGATGCGCGACGGCAGCACCATCGGCACCCACCCCATCCAGGACATGTCGGTGCGTCGCATCGCCGAACTCATGGTGGGAGAGGCGCTTTCAGACCACGCGGGTCCCAGAACCGTGCCCCAGGGCGAGCCCGTCCTCGAGTTGAAGTCCCTCGCGCGGGCCGGCGCCTTCCACGACGTGAGCCTACAGCTGCGGTCCGGCGAGATCCTGGGCCTCTACGGGCTGGTGGGCTCTGGCGTCGCCGAGATCGCCGCGTGCATCTACGGACTGGACAAGGCCAGCGCGGGTGACATCGTGATCGAAGGGCGTGCGGTGGCGCCCAAGTCGCCGCGCGAGGCGGCCGAGGCGGGAATCGCCCTGCTGCCGGCCAACCGCAAGACCGAGGGGATGTTCTCCTTCCAGTCCATCGCCTTCAACGTGTCGATCGGTCACCTGCAACGCTTTTCGTGGGGCAAGGCGTTCGTCGACCGACGTCGCGAACGCAGCACCGTCAGGGACCTGATGAAGCGGCTCGCCGTTCGCGCCTCTGACGAGAACCAGAACGTCGGAGACCTCTCGGGTGGCAACGCGCAGAAGGTGATGCTGGCCCGACAACTGGTCGAACGGCCCAAGTTGCTGCTGTTGGCCGAGCCCACCCAGGGCGTGGACATCGGGGCCAAGGAGGAGATCCACCGCATCATCACCGATCTCGCCGACAACGGCACCGCGGTTCTCGTCGTAACCTCCGATCTGCAGGAGGCGCTGCGCATCGCCGACCGACTGCTGGTGGTGCGCACGGGCTCCATTGCCGCGGAGTTCGGTCCGGACGCCAAACAGGTCGACGTCCTGGCCGCAGCAGCAGGCGACCGCGAAGGGACGGCCACCGCGTGACCACCTCGACCGACCCCCACGCGGACCCGACCGCCACCCCCCTGAAGACCCGTGGGCGGGTGCTTCCCTCGCCGGTGACCCCCGCCGAGATCGCGCTGGTCGCCGTCATCGTCGTGCTGTGGATTGCCTTGGCCTTCGCGACGCCCGCGTTCCTCAGCGCAGGCTCGATCGTCCCGCTCCTCGTCGAGATGGCGCCGGTGGCGCTGATCGGCATCGGCATGACGTTCATCATCATCACCGGCGGCATCGACGTATCGGTCGGCGGCGCGATCATGGTCTGCTCGGTGATCACCGGAAAACTGATGCGGGATCACGGTTTACCCGTGTTGGGGTGCCTCGCCGTAGCGCTCGGAACGGGTGCCGTCCTGGGTCTGGTCAACGGTGCCCTCATCGCGTACGGCCGAGTGCACGCCATCATCATCACCTTCGGCACGGCGAATCTCTTCCTCTTCATCGGCCTTCAGATCTTCGCCTCGCAACCGATCTCCGGCATGCCCAACACGCTGGCCTGGTTCGGGCGTGGAGTCGACGGCCGAACACTCGCCATCCCGCACAGCTTCGCGATCACCGTCGTCTTGGCCGCCATCGCCTGGTGGTATCTGCGGCACACCCCGGGCGGTCGCCACTTCTTCGGTGTCGGCGGCGATCCGGTCGCCGCCCGACTCGCCGGCATCAGGGTGCAGCGTCGCATCCTCATCGCCTACGTGATCACCGGCGTGCTCGTCGGCCTCGCGTCGATCTTCACCCTGGCAAAGGGCACCTCGAACCTCGACCAGTCGGTCGGGTCGGGTCAGGAACTCGCCGTGATCGCCGCCGTGGTCATCGGCGGTACCTCGATCATGGGCGGCCGCGGTTCGGTGCTCGGGACGGTGCTTGGTGCGCTCCTGGTGCAGACGGTGAAATCGGGTGTCACGCAGTTGGGTTGGCCTTCACAGCTGTCCGACCTGTTCGTCGGGATCTTCATCGTCGTCGCGGTGGGAACCGATCTCGTCCGCCGACGTGCCAGGAGAGACCCATGAGCGTCGAGACACCCGCCCCCGCAGCGGAGAAGTCCGCGACGCGGAGTCCCGTGGACCGGATCGTCGAAGCGGTCCTGACGCAACGCATCGTGCTGCTCGGCGTCCTGATCGTCGTGGTCGTCGCGTGGTTGTCGTACATGAGTGCCAACGGGTACCTCTCCGGCGACTACGACTTCGACTACATGTCGGCCACCCTCATCGACGCGGTTCCGTTGGCATTGCTCGCCTTCGCCGAACTGGTCGTCATCGTGTCCGGTCGTGGCGGCATCGACCTGTCGGTCGGTGCGATGGTGTCGTTGGTCGGGATGATCTTCGGCTTCGCCTACGGCAAGTGGGGGTGGCCCCTTCTTGCCGCCGTGTTGCTTGCCGTGGTGGCAGGTGCCCTGTTGGGCGCGATCAACGGATTCCTGGTGGCCCGCATCGGTTTTCCCGCGTTGATCGCGACGTTGGCGACCTACTACGCGTACAAGTCCATCGCCCTGGTGATCAACGACCAGAAGCCGATCAACAGCCCGCAGATCCAGGACCTCTACACCCTCACCGGTTCGGTGAGCGTTCCGATCATCGGCGACTACGTCCCCGACGTACCCCTCGGCGTGTTCACGTTCCTGCTTCCCGCCCTGGTGGTGTTGTGGCTGGCGTTGGGCCGCGGCACCTTCGGTCGGCGGCTCTACGGTGTCGGAACCAACGACGTCGCCGCCCGCTGGGCCGGGGTCGACGTTCCAGGCACCCGGATGCGCGCCTACGTCACCTCCGGAGTGTTGTCCGGCCTGGTGGCGGTTTACATCACCGCCGAATTCGCCTCGGCGCGGCCCGATTCCGGTACCGCAGGCAACGGGTTGGCCCTGCCCGCGATCACCATCGCCGTGCTCGGAGGAGTGGCCATCACCGGTGGCGTCGGGCGGTTGGCAGGCGTCCTGCTCGCGACGCTCCTCATCGTCTGGCTCAACGCCGGCATCATCCTGTACTTCGAGGGCAACACCGGTACTCAGTTCCAATTGCTCGCCCTCGGTGTAGTTCTCATCCTGGCCGCCCTGCTCAACGGGCTGACCACACGACGATTCCGCGGCGGCGATTAGCTCGCCAAGAAATGGAGTAGACCACATGACCGTTCTCGACGCGTTCTCGTTGGCAGGCAAGCGCGCCCTGGTCACCGGCGGCAACCGCGGCCTGGGGCTGGCATTCGTGCGCGGGCTCGCCGAGGCGGGTGCCGACGTCGTGTTCGTCTCGCGCGACGCCGACCGCAACGCCGCTGCCGTCGCCGAATTGGCGCGGGACGGCCTCGACGTCAAGGCCTTCGAGGTCGACATCACCGCCCAGGACGGTCCCGACGCGGCCATCGAAGGCGCCGTCGAGCGACTGGGTGGACTCGATCTGCTGCTCAACAACGCCGGGTTGGCCCTTCACAAGCCTGCGTTGGAGATCACCGACGACGAGTGGGACTTGGTGTTCGACGTGAACACGCGGTCGCTGTGGCGACTCAGCCAGCGCGCTGGCGCGTACATGAAGGACCACGGCGGCGGCAACATCCTCAACGTGGGCTCGATCAGTTCGCTCATCGTCAACCGGCCGCAGTGGCAGCCGTCGTACAACGCGTCGAAGGCCGCGGTGCATCAGCTGACCAAGTCGCTGGCCGCCGAGTGGGCGCCGTACGGCATCAGGGTCAACGCGATCGCCCCCGGATACGTCAAGACCGAGATGGCGCCCGTCGACAAGCCCGAATTCCGTCAGCATTGGATCGAGGACGCGCCGATGAAGCGGTACGCGCTCCCCGAGGAGATCGCGCCGACGGTGGTGTACATGGCCTCCGACGCCTCGTCCTTCATGACGGGGTCGGTGGTCGTCATCGACGGCGGCTACACCGTTCACTGACCCGAGGACGACTTCCCCGATTCCGGGGTGGTCGGCATCCCGACTCGCGTAATTTTCGCCACAGTGAATTGACGGCGAAGGCGCAGCAAGTTGGCAGCCGACGCCGCAGCGAATTGGAGGACACCGTCGTGGGTCATGCCAGGTTCGTCGGCCGGGTCGGAGCGCTTGCCGTGACGCTTGGGGTGGGAGTGGCAATGGCCACCACCCCGGGACTCGCCTACGCCGAGCCCACCTCGGATTCGTCGACGTCGAGCGAATCCCCGTCCCCGGCAGGCTCCGGCGCACCGTCGGCCAAGACCAACTCCGGTTCGGGTACCGCGGCCGGGCCGAAGAGGCCGACGTCCGTCGCCGCGGGCACCGTCACGAGCGGTACGCCCGGTAGTCCCACGGCGGACGACCCCAAGCGCGACGAGCCGAAGGCCGACGGCGCCAAGGGTGACGAGCCCGAGGCCGGCGAGCCGAAGGCGGCCGAACCGAAGGCTGAGGGGCCGACGCCCGTCGAACCAGCCCCCGTCGACCCGAAGTCGGACGAGGGCACCCCGCCGGTCGTCGTCGACGACCCGGAGGTCGTTCCGGCGACCGGAGTTACGGTCGGGCAGCCGGCGTCGACAGGGGCGAAGAACGAGCACCCGGTCGTCTCCCCGACGAAGACCGGCGACGCCACCACGGCCGTTGCGCCGGCAAGGCCGGCCCACGAACAGTCGAAGACGGTCAGTCGCACCGCTGCCGTCGACACTTCCGCACCGGCCTTCACCACCAGGGCGGCGCTGGTGTCGGCCCCAAGCCCGACTCCCACTGCGGCGGCGGTGACGGCCCTGGCGCCGGTCGTCGCGCCACGACCCCAGACCCTGGTGACGGCCATCGCCGACTTCGTCGACGCCCTGTTTCGGCCGCTGCTCAACCCGAGCAGCGGGTCGCCGTTCCAGATTCCGATCCTGTCAGCGGTGTTGTCGTTGGTGCGCAACGAGTTCGAGCGGGTGTTCACCCCGCGCCCCGCGAGGGCGGGCTCGCAGCCGGTGGTCACCCAGGTCGACCCCACCAAGCAGCACGTCCTGGTCATCGGCGTCGACGGGACCAACTTGAGCAGGATCCTGGCCGACGCCGAGAACGAGAACTTCCTGGACCTGGTGCAGCACAGCACGACCGCCGCGTCGAGCATCGCCGGGCACACCACCATCTCCAACCCCTCCTGGACGTCCATCCTGACTGGCGTGTGGGGTGAGCGGACGGGCGTGATCAACAACGTCTTCACGCCGTGGACCTACGACAAGTGGCCGACGGTGTTCGACCAACTCGAGGGGATCGACCGCGACGTCAAGACGATGACCGTTGCCAATTGGAATGTCATCAACGCCATCTCGGGCGCAGGGAAGTACGGGGCCGACGTCAACACCTTCGTCTCGCAGGTCCCCGGCGACAAGAACTGGATCGACACCGACGACGCCGTTGCCAACCAGACGATCGCCGCGCTGAAGGCCGCTGACACGCCCAACTTCCTGTTCTCCTACTTCGTCGGGGTCGACGAGAACGGGCACATGTACGGCGGTGCGTCGGAGGAATACAAGTTGGCCATCCGGAACATGGACGACAACCTCGGCCTGATCCGGGCCGAGATCGCCCTCCGTGAGGCCGCGGGGGAGGACTGGACCGTCATCGTCGTCACCGACCATGGCCATCAGCCTCAGGTCGGCTTCGGGCATGGCTTCCAATCACCCGACGAGACGGCGACATTCGTCATCGCCAACGGCAGCGCCTTCGCCGCAGGCGACGTCAACTCGGAGTACGAGATCGTCGACACGACGCCGACCGTGGTGAGCCTCTTTGGTGGTACGCCGAGGCCGGGGTCCGACGGTGTTTCGCTGACGTCACTCGGTGCCGGCAGCACGCATCCGGACGATGTGAAGGCGGCGTTGCTCGCCGCGATCGCGCAGAACGACTACCCGGACCTCGTCACGAACCTGGCGCTGGGTGTCCGCACGATCTTCGCCACGATCCCGTACTACGTCTACACGTTCGGCAACGACAGCGCCGCGGGTGTGCCGGATTTCCTGGTGGTGCCGGTGAAGCTCTTCTTCGACGGTCTGTACGTGATCACCAACGTTCCCGCTCAGGTCGTCGCCTTCCTGACCGGTGTCGGCGGTGCTCGGATCTTCCCCCTCTTGCCGCCCGCCCAGCCGATGTTCCCGCCGTCTGAGGGGGACACCCTGCTGAGCTCCGTGGTCTGCGGCGGCGGGTCAGGCGTCCCCGCGGACGCCTGGTGCGGCGCGGAAAGCGTGGCGTAGAACTTCACTCTCAGAAAGCGCCTCGGGTGAACGTGTTTGAGGCGGGCGCTTGCGTGGAACCTACTTACCTAGAGTAACGAACTGTTGCTCGACGATTCTAGGAGAAGCCACACATGAAGATCTTCGCCGTCATCGGAGGAAGCGCCGCCGTCACCGCCGCCGCGATCGGAATCGCCGTCCTGCAGGGGCCGGCCAGCAGCGGTGCCGTCGCGGGTGACATGGAGACCGGGGTGACCATGACGCAGTCCTCGACCGCGCCGACGGAGATGTCGGTCGCCCCCCAGATCAAGGGTCCGGCGGCGCTGCCGTCCGAGGAGCAGGGTCTTCCCGGCTGATTTGGTCGATACCGCGGGCGCGATGCGGTAGGCAGTAACGCATGGACGCACGAAGCGACGTGACCGTGTTCGGTCAGCAGTACGAGATGCCGGACGGCGCGACCGTCATCCCGGTGGCCAAACCCGTCGGCGTCTTCGTCGTCAAGGACGGCAAGCCCATCTGGTCGCCGGCGACGGACGACACTCGCATCGCGCTGATGGGCATCCTCGTCGGGTTGATCGCGACGTTGCTTGCCGGGATCACCATGGTTCGCAGGCCACCGTGGCCCGATCTACGCGGCGAGGTGTCCAAGCACCTCTAGCCGGTCAATCGTGGACGGCCTTCGCGAGCGCCACGTACTTGGTGAGTTCGGCTGGGCGAGCGGTGGATTGGGCGCCGAGTGCGTGTACTGCCTGGTGGATCACGCGAACCAGGACCCATGCCCGTGCGCGCGCCTCGTCGAGGCCGGCCGCCTCGACGAGGGCGTGGAAGCGGGTGCGAACGCCGGCGCGGACGTATCCCTCGAGTTCGTCCCAGCGGTGCCACAGCATGGGGGCGATCTCGAAGTGGGGGTCGCCGTTGAGGGGTTTGGGGCCGATTGCCAGCCAGGGTTCCCGCTCGCCGGCGAGCACCTTCCCGTAGTGCAGGTCGCCGTGAAGTACGACGCCGGCATCCTGTTCGGACGTCATCTCGCGCGCCGCGGCGATCGCCTGCTCCACCAACCGGTGAGGGATCGGAGCGCCGCGCGGCATGCCTTCGAATTCGCGCACCCATTGCTCGACAACTGTTGTCAGGGAACGCAATTGGGGTAGAGCGGGAACGTGGATGCGTCGGTACAGTGCCGCCACCACCTCACAGGCCTCGACGTCCCACAGGGTGTCGAGGTTCTGGGTGCTCAGCCGCTCCAACAGCAGGGCGCGGCGATGCGGGTCGGCCCGTAGCAGGCGAACCGCGCCTACACCGCCCCAGCGTCGGAGTGCGAGGTGCTCGTGTTCGGCCGCGACGGCGGGGGAGGCCATCTTGAGGACTGCGGACGTGCCGTCCGACGTGCGCACGGCTGTCACGGTCGACGCAGCCCCGTGCGCCACCGGCCCGTCGGCGGTGAGCTCCCATTCGTCGAGCTGGCTGCGGACGCCAGGTGGGAGGTCGGTCACCCTCGAATGGTGACACGGCCGACGGGATGAATTCGCACCGTCCCATCCGTTCTGACCGCCGAGCAGGTGTCGTCGCCGGACGGACCAAGAGGAGGCCCAGCGTGAGGATCGTCGTCGTCGGAGGAACCGGCCAAGTGGGCTCGAAGCTGGTCAGGACGTTGAGCGCCGACGGTCACGAGGCCGTGGCAGCCGCGCCGTCGACCGGCGTCGACGCCCTGACCGGGGAGGGCCTGGCGGCGGCGCTCGACGGCGCGTCGGCGGTGGTCGACGTGTCGAACTCGCCGTCGACCGAAGACGACGCGGCGATGGAGTTCTTCCGTCGGTCGACCACCCACCTACTCGAGGCGGAATACGACGCGCGGGTCGCCCATCACGTGGTGCTGTCGGTGGTCGGCACCGATCGCTTGGCGCCGCAGAGCGGTTACTCACGGGCGAAGTCGACGCAAGAGGAACTCGTCGCCGCCGGTCCGATTCCGTACACGATCGTGCGGGCGACGCAGTTCTTCGAGTTCCTCAAGACCATCGCCGACTCGGCAACGGAGGACGCGACGGTGCGGTTGCCTGCCGTGCTGATCCGGCCGATGGCCGCCGCCGACGTCGCGCGTGCGCTCGCCGCCGCCACGCTCGGCGAGCCGCGCAACGGAGTCGTCGAGGTCGGCGGACCGCGGGAATTCCTTCTACCGGAACTGATTCGAACGGGACTGACCGCCCGCGGCGACGCCCGTCAGGTGATCTCCGACCCCGCCGCGAAGTACCTGGGGCTCTCCGTCGAGGAGCGCACACTGCTTCCCGGCGAAGGGGCCGTCGCCTACGACGTTCGTTTCGAGGACTGGATCATCGAAACGGCAGCCAAGGGTTAGTCGGTCCTCGATGCGTCGCTACGATCGGCGGGCAAGAGGGTTCATTCGAAACAGACGCGGTGATGGATGTCGGGCAAGGATCTGCGCGGGCGCGCCGGTGAATGCGCGACGCTGCGGCAGGTGTTGTCGAGCGTCCGGTCCGCCGAGAGCCGGGCGCTCGTCATCCGTGGGGAGGCGGGGGTCGGCAAGTCGGCGTTGGTCGACTTCGTCATCGGCGAAGCCAAGGGCTTCCAACTGGTCCAGGTGGCCGGCGTGGAGTCCGACATGGAGCTGGCGTATGCCGGGCTCCAGCAGCTGTGCGCGCCGTTGATGGATCGCGTCGACGAGGTGCCCGAGCCGCAACGCGAGGCGCTGTCGGTGGCCTTCGGAAGAGGAGTCGGACCCGCGCCCGACCGCTTTCTCGTCGGGTTGGCGGTCCTCAGTCTGATGGCGGCGGCGGCCACCGATCGACCGTTGCTCTGTGTGGTCGACGACGCGCAGTGGCTCGATCAGGTGTCGGTACAAACCCTCGGGTTCGTCGCGCGTCGCCTGATGGCCGAGCCGGTCGCCATGATCTTCGCGGTGCGCGACGGCGTCGCCGACGTCCTCGAGGGACTGCCCGAACTGAGGGTCGGCGGCCTCTCCGACGCCGAGGCGCGGGAGCTGCTCGAGTCTGTGGTCATCGGCAAGATCGACGCGCGAGTGCGCGACCGCATCGTGGCGGAGACGCGTGGCATTCCGCTGGCTCTGCTGGAGGTGCCGCGCAACGTTTCCGCCGCCGAGCTGGCCGGCGGTTTCGGTACGACGGTCCGGCGGGCCTCCGCCGGTCAGATCGAAGACGGCTTCCTCAGGCGCATTCAGGCGCTGCCCGAGTCGACGCGGCGGCTGCTGCTCGTCGCCGCGGCCGAGCCGGTGGGGGACGCCGCTCTGTTCCTGCGCGCTGCGGCGCGGTTGGGGATTCCGGTCGACGCCCTCGCGCCGGCCGAGGCTGCGGGAGTGATCGAATTCGGCAGGCGCATGCGGTTTCAGCATCCGTTGATGCGTTCGGCCGCCTACCGTGCCGCCGATCTGACCGAGCGCAGGGAGATTCACCGGGCGCTGGCCGATGCGACCGATCCGGAGGCGGCCCCCGACCGTCGGGCGTGGCACGCCGCGAACGCCGCGTCGGGGCCCGACGACGCGGTGGCCGCCGAACTGGAGACCTCGGCGGGGCGTGCGCAGCGACGCGGCGGTGTGTCGGCGGCCGCCACGTTCCTCGAGCGGGCGGCCGTGCTGACCTCCGATCCGGTCCTGCGTGGGGCACGGGCCATCGCCGCCGCCCAGGCCAAGCGGGAGGCGGCGGCACCCGAGGCGGCGTACGAGCTGCTCGCGATCGCCGAACTGGGACCTCTCTCGGCGCTCCAACGGGCTCAAATCGCCCGAATGCGCGCCCAAATGGAGTTCTCGAGCAGCCGCGCCGGCGAGCCAGGTGCACCGACGGCGACCGACGCCGCGTCACAACTGCTCAGTGCCGCAAGACGACTCGACGGCCTCGCCGACGACGTCGCGCGGGACACGTACTTCGAGGCGCTCACCGCAGCCATGTACGCGGGTCGGCTCGGTGAGCCGGACGTGCTGTCGACGGTGGCTCGGGCGGGCCGCCTCGCCGTCGAACGCGTTGCCGTGCTGGACCGTCCGATCGACTTCCTGTTGAGCGGCCTGACGAGTCGAATCCTCGACGGCCCCGGGGCGGGCGCCGAACACATGCGGTCGGCGCTGGAGCTCTGGAACGTGCACGGTAGCAACGACACTGGGCAGGCCGTGCAGTGGCCGTTTCCGATTGCCCAGGAGTCTGCCGCGCACGAGCTGTGGGACGACGCGGTCCTTCAGCAGATTGCGACCGACACGGTGCGCCGGGCCCGCGACACCGGCGCGTTGGCCGTGCTGCCGCCTGCGCTCGCGTATCGCGCCGGAGTGCACGTGTACACCGGTGAGTTCGGCATGGCGCAAACCCTCATCGAGGAGGCCAACGACATCACCGCCGCGACGGGTTACACGCCGGTGAAGTATCACTCGCTGAACCTCGCGGCGTGGCGGGGCGACCCCGACGAAGCCGTCGACCGGTTGACCGCCGCCGCCGCGGACGGAATCGCAAGGGGCGAAGGGCGACTCGTCGGCGTCAGCCGGTTCACCTCCGCCGTCCTCTTCAACGGGCTCGGCCGCTACGAGGAAGCGCTGGCCGCGGCCCGCGAGTGCTGCGAGTACGAAGACCTGGGGTTCTACGGGTGGGCACTGTTCGAATTGATCGAGGCCGCAGCACATGTGGGCGATCGCGAATCCGGTTCGACGGCTCTGGCCCTCATCGAGCAGAGGCCGGGCGCCAGTGGCACCGACTGGGGATTGGGCGTGGTGGCCGCCGCCCGGGCACTCCTGGCGACCGACGAACAGGCCGAGGGGCACTTCGAGGAAGCCGTCGAGCGCCTTGACCGCGCCAGCGCGCCCCTGCACGGTGCGCGGGCCAGGCTCTCCTACGGCGAGTGGCTCCGGCGGGCGAACCGCCGCATCGACGCCCGCAAGCAGCTGAACGTGGCGCACGAGGCGTTCACCCGGATGGGTGCCGCGGCATTCGCCGAGCGAACCCGGCGCGAGCTGGTCGCCACCGGGGAGAAGGTGCGCAAGCGCAGGCCGGGCGACAAAGCCAGCGCTAGCGGCGAGTTGACGGCCCAGGAGACACAGATCGCCCGGTTGGCTGGCGACGGGCTGACCAATCAGGAGATCGGTGCCCAACTGTTCATCAGCACCCACACCGTGGAATGGCATCTGCGCAAGGTGTTCGTCAAGCTCGACATCTCCTCGCGCCGGCAGTTGCGGACCATCTCCTGGGCGAGCTAGACCCTGGCCTTCTCCTTTCGTAGTCCGCCGCAGGACCACGGGTTTTCAAGGGCTCGGTTCGGTCGCTGCACCTCGATTCTGAGGATGCACCTTCAGCGACACCGAACAGGGGACCTCCAGTCATGACCATTGCCACCGCCGAGTCTCGTGTGGAGTCCGACGCGGATCTGGCCGACCGATTCACCCGC
>Ga0209051_1002605_pt1 | contig 12679 bp, 11 predicted proteins | sample AraplaCvi_mMS_r2_2_FD_184286 | JGI IMG/M metagenome (GOLD analysis project Ga0209051, IMG submission 184286) | Arabidopsis root microbial communities from North Carolina, USA - plate scrape MF_Cvi_mMS_r2 (SPAdes) (version 2) | ecosystem: Host-associated > Plants > Roots > Endosphere | place...
GCCGGAGGCCCGGGCAGCGATCGACTGGACCCGCGCCCAGCTCAATGCCGCGCAGCTCGACTTCCTCGGCAGCCTTCCCTTCGAGGTGCAGCGCGGCGACTGCCTCTACGTGCACGCCAACGCCTACGCGCCCGGCGGCTGGGAATACGTGCTCACGCGCTCCGATGCCGTGCGCAGCATCCACGCCACCACCTGTCACTACACCTTCTGCGGGCACGTGCACGAGCCGCACCTCTACCACCTCGGCGCCACGGGCAAGGCCGGCGAGTTCGTGCCCCGGCCCGAGATCCCGATCCCCCTGCCGGGCTACCGGCAGTGGCTCGTGATCCCCGGCTCCGCGGGCCAGCCGCGCGACGGCAATCCCGCCGCCTGCTACGCGACGTTCGAGCCCGAGGCGCAGCAGGTCACGTATCATCGCGTGCCGTACGACCACGAGGCCGCGGCCGCGAAGATCCTCGCCGCGGGCCTGCCCGAACGCCTGGCTGCGCGCTTGAACGATGGCTACTGATCCCCCGCCGGCGGCTGCGCCGGCGCCCTCCGAAGGGGCTGGCTCGTCCGGCGCGACCGGATCGGCCGAGGAAGCCTTCCGGGCTCCGCCTCCGCCACCACCGACATCCGCGAGCATCTGGCCGCCCCCCGGAGCCGGGTCGGGCACCCAGTACTCGCGCGGCAACCCGCGCGCGCGCGCGCCGCGCACCGTCGCGGACGTCGGCGGCCTGCGCCCGCCGGTGAAGGAAGGCGACGTCGTCGAAGGATTCCTGCTCGAGAAGCTGCTGCACCAGGGCGGCATGGCGAGCATGTGGCGCGTGATCCGCGTCGACGCGGAGGGCCGGCCCGCGCCGCTGCCCGAGGAGCCGCCCCTCATCATGAAGGTGCCGCGCATCAAGGGCGGCGAGGATCCGGCCTCGATCGTGGGCTACGAGGTCGAGCAGATGATCATGCCGACCCTCTCGGGCATCCACGTGCCGCGCTTCATCGCGCGCGGGGACTTCACGCGCCAGCCCTACATCGTGATGGAGCACCTCCCGGGCGACACGCTGCGGCCGCGCCTTTCCGAGGCGCCGCTCGCGATCGACGAGGTGGCCGAGATCGGCGCGCGAGTCTCCACGGCGCTGCACGACCTGCATCGCCAGCACGTGGTGCACCTGGACATCAAGCCCAGCAACATCATGTTCCGGCCGGACGGCGCCGCGGTGCTCGTCGACTACGGCCTCTCGCGCCACGACTTCCTGCCCGACCTGCTCGAGGAGGATTTCTCGCTGCCGATGGGCACCGGCCCGTACATGTCGCCCGAGCAGGTGCAGTTCGTCCGCAACGACCCGCGCAGCGATCTCTTCGCCCTCGGCGTGATGCTCTATCACTTCACCACCGGCGAGCGCCCCTTCGGCGCGCCGACCTCCGTGCGCGGCCTGCGCAAGCGGCTCTGGATGGATCCCGTGCCCCCGCGCGCGTTGCGCAAGGACTGCCCGCCGTGGCTGCAGGAGGTGATCCTCAAGTGCCTCGAGGTGCACGCCGACAAGCGCTACCAGAGCGCGGCGCAGCTCGCGCTCGACCTGCAGCAGCCCGACCAGATCACGCTCACGCGGCGCGCCGAGCGCATGGCGCGCAGCAGCCAGTGGACGCGCTTCAAGCGCTGGTTCTTCGCGCTCGGCGCCGAGGCGCAGGAGACCGCGCCCGCCGCCGGCGCCACCGAGCAGCTGCGCCGCAGCAGCATCGTGATGGCCGCCGTCGACATCGACAACGCGGCGCCCGAGCTCCTGGAGCAGCTGCGCGAGACCGTGCGCCGCATCGTGATCACCGAGCCCGGCGCGCGCCTCGCGTGCGTGAGCGTGATGCGCATCGCACGCATCGGCACCGACCTGCTCACCGACGACGAAGGCAAGAGCCTGTACCTCAAGCAGCTCGTGGCGCTGAAGCACTGGGCGCGGCCCATCAGCCGCTCGCTCGACCTCGAGGACGGCCGCCTGACCTTCCACGTGCTCGAGGCGCCCGACCCGGCCACCGCGCTCGTCGGCTTCGCGCAGCGCAACCAGGTCGACCACATCGTGATGGGCGCGCGCGCCGCCTCGGCGCTGCGGCGCTACCTGGGCAGCGTCTCGTCCACCGTCGTCGCCGAATCGCTGTGCACGGTGACCGTCGTGCGCGCGAGCGCGCCCGAGGGCGCCGAGCGCGGCGAGGCGTGATGCGACGCGGGGTGGGCTTCCTCCGGGTTGCCGCGCTCGCGCTGGGCGCGGCCGCGGCCGCCGGCGTGGGCGCGCAGGCGCTGCACTACAAGGTGCTGCACGAGTTCGGCCGCGGCATCCTGCCCGACGGGAGCCACCCGCTCGACGCGCCCACGCTCGGCCCCGACAAGGGGTTGTACGGCACCGCGTCCGCCGGGCCGGGATTCGGCAACGACGCGGGCGCGATCTGGCGCCTGGGCAGGAACGGCCTGTACACGCTGCTGCACGAGTTCTCGCGCAGCGCGGGCGGCGGCGGCGGCCCGCGCGGGGCGCTCGTGCTCGGGTCCGACGGCTGGCTGTACGGCACCGCGAGCGGTGCGGACGTCGCGTGCGGCTCCGTCTTCCGCGTCGACCGCGTCGGCCGCTTCGAGGTCGTCCACCGATTCAGGGCCAGCGAGATGTGCGCCCCGCAAGGCGGCGTCACCTTCGGCCCGGACGGCGCGCTGTACGGCACCGCGGGCCAGACGCGCGGCTCCGCGATCAACGAAGGCGGCGCCGTCTTCCGCCTCGCCCCCGACGGCACGCTGAAGGTGCTGCACAGCTTCGGACAGGCGCGACGCGACGAGGGTGCCGGCCCGAACGCGGGCGTCGTCTTCGGCGCCGACGGCGCGCTGTACGGCACGACCATCAACGACGGCGCGCACGGCGCGGGCACGCTCTTCCGCCTCACGCTCGACGGGCAGTACACCGTGATGCACGCGTTCCGTGCCGACACCGAGGGGCGCCCGCTGCAGGAGAGCGGCGCGCGCCTGCTGCTCGCGAGCGACGGCGCGATCTACGGCACGCTGGGCCTCGAGGGCCCGCACGAGTGCGGGAGCGCGTATCGCCTCGACGCGGGCGGCGCGTTCAAGCTGCTGCGCGTGTTCACCGACACCGACGACGTCGGCTGCTCGCCCTCCGGCGGGCTCGTGGAGGAGCCCGCCGGCACGCTCTACGGCACCGCGCAATTCGGCGGCCCGGGCGGCGGCGTGGGCGACGGCACGGTCTTCCGCATGGACGCCACGGGCAGCGCCAGCCTCGTCCACGCGTTCGACCTGCCGCGCCAGGGCGCCAGGCCGCTCGGCGGCGTGACCGCGGTCGCCCCCGGCGTGCTCGCGGGCACCACGCGCGACGGCGGCGACGCCGCGGGTGCCAAGGGCGGCGGCGTGGCGTGGCGGATGGTCGCGCGGCCCTGATCGCGTCCGGGCCAGAGTCTCCCCCCAGGGCATGTGCACGCCCGTTCCGTTGACAAGCGTCTTGAGCGGAGCACGATGGCAGGGCCGCACATCGCGGCGAGGGAGGCACACATCATGATCAAGCGCATTTGCGCGGCAGCGCTGCTGACCGCGGCGGGCCCGCTCGTCTTCGCGACGCCCATCCAGAATCCCCGCAACGGGCACTACTACGAGGTCGTCGACCTCCCTGCGGCGAGCTGGACGGAATCGAACGCCGACGCGTCGAGCCGGACCTACCTCGAACTGCAGGGCCACCTGGCCACCATCACGTCGTGGAACGAGAACTCATTCCTCGTCAGGACCTTCGGCAAGCGCGCCTTGGGTAACCGCTGGATCGGTGGCTACCAGGACAAGCATTCCTCGGAGTACTCGGAGCCGGCGGGCGGCTGGACCTGGGTCACGGGCGAGCCGTGGCGATTCACGAACTGGTTCCGCAACGAGCCGAACGATGCCGGCGGACCCGGCTCGGAGAACTGGCTGGTGATTCGCAACGATCACCCGGCCAAGTGGAACGACTTCCCGGATCTGGGCGGCGTGATGGCGGGATACGTGATCGAGTACGAGGACATGGCACTGCTCGGGCATTGATGCCGGGAAGGCGCGCGCTCCGTGCGCGCGCCGTCGACCCGCCTGCAAGCGAGACGCTATGCATCCCACCGGGGCGCCAGGCCCTCGGGATCGACCAGCCGCGCGCCCCGATCCAATGCGTCGATCCGGGCCAGGTCGGCGTCATCGAGCCGCAGCGAGGTCGCACGCAGGTTCGACTCCAGGTTGACCCGGCGCGTCGACGACGGGATCACCGCGAAGCCCCGCTGCATGGCCCACGCCAGCGTCACCTGCGCGGGTGTCACGTTCAGCCGCCCGGCGATGCCGGCGATCACGGGATCCTTCAGGGCCTGCCCGTAGCCGAGCGTCATGTAGGACGTGACGCGGATGCCGTGGCGCTTCGCGAAGGCGGCCAGGTCACGGTTCTGGAGGTGGGGTGCAGCTCGACCTGGTTCGTGGCGATCTCGTCCGACCCGACGAGGGCGATCGCCTGCTGCATCAGCGCGATGGGGAAGTTCGACACGCCGATCAGCCGCGTCAGCCCCTGCGCCTTGGCCGACACCAGCGCCTCCAGCGTCTCGGCCAGCGGCACGGCGCCGCCGGGGGATGGCCAGTGGATCAGCGTGAGGTCGACATGGTCGGTGCGCAGCCTGGCCAGGCTCTCGCGCAGGCTCGCCACGAGCCGGTCGCTGCCGAGGTTCTCGGTCCAGATCTTCGTGGTGAGGAAGAGCCGCTCGCGCGGCGCCCCGGCCTCGGAGATCGCCAGGCCGACCTCGGCTTCGTTGCCGTAGATCTGCGCGGTGTCGATCGCGCGGTAGCCCAGGTCGATCGCGTTGCGGACGGAGTCGACCACCGTCTGGCCGGTGAGCCGGAAGGTGCCGAGGCCGAAGTCGGGGATGCGTTTGTCGTTCATGACGGGTACTCCGGTTGCGGGGGGTTGAAGGCGAAACTCAGTGGACGGCCGGGCACGCGGCACCGAGCCCGGGCGCGAAGCCGCCGCGGCGATCGAGCCGGCCGCTCCAGGTGGTGAGCGCCAGGGAGACGAGCACGACCAGCGCGCCGACCCAAGGGGTATGCATCAGGCCGAGGTGCGTCACGACCAGCCCGCCGGACCACGCGGCGAAGGCGATGCCGAGGTTGAAGGCGGCGATGTTCAGGCCCGAGGCGACGTCCACCGCCTGCGGCGCGAAGCGCTCGGCCTGCCTGACCACGTAGACCTGCAGCCCCGGCACGTTGCCGAACGCCACCGCGCCCCACAGCAGCACCGTCGCCAGCGCGAGCCTCGGGTCGTGCGCGGTGAAGGTGAACGCGAAAAGCACGAGCGCGAGCAGCGCGAAGATGATCTGCAGGGCGGCCACGGGCCCCTTGCGGTCCGCCAGCCGGCCCCCCCAGAGGTTGCCCGCCGCCACGGAGATGCCGTAGACGAGCATGACCCAGCCGACGGCGCCGGCACTGAAGCCGGTGACGTCCTGGAGGATCGGCGCGAGGAAGGTGAAGGGGATGAACGAGCCGCCGTAGCCGATGGCGGTCTTCGCGAAGACGAGCAGCAGGCGTGGTTCGGCCAGCACCCGGGCCTGCTGCGCCAGCGAGGCCGGCGCCGAATGCGGAATCCCGCGCGGCACCAGCAGCGCGCTGCCGACGAAGGCGACGACCCCCAGCGCCGAGACGGCCAGGAAGGTCTCGCGCCATCCGAAGTGCTGGCCGATGAAGGTGCCCAGCGGCACGCCGGTCACCAGCGCCACGGTCAGCCCGGTGAACATGATCGCGATCGCGCTGGCGGCCTTCTCCTTGGGCACCAGGCCGGTGGCGAGCGTCGAGCCGATCGAGAAGAACACGCCGTGGGCCAGGCCCGTCAGCACGCGCGCGGCGACCAGCGATTCGTAGCCCGGCGCCCGCCAGGCCAGGACGTTGCCGATCGTGAACAGGGCCATCAGGCCGAGCAGCAGCAGCTTGCGCGGCAGCCTGCCGGTGAGCGCCGTGAGCACCGGCGCGCCCACGGCGACGCCCAGCGCATAGAGGCTCACGAGCAGGCCGGCCGAGGGCAGGCCGATGCCGAGGTCGGCCGCGACGGTGGGGATCAGGCCGACGATGACGAACTCGGTCGTCCCGATGGCGAAGGCGCTGAGGGTCAGCGCGAAGAGGGCGAGTGGCATGGGGCAGCGTGGGGTCGGGAGCTTCGAGGGTGCCCAGTGTGCGGATCCGATTCATTCCGAAAAAGCCGTGTCGGCGCGAAAATCCCTTGATCCGGAGTCAAGGATGAAGACCAGCCTCGAGGAACTTGTCGCCTTCACCGCCGTGGTCGACAGCGGCTCCATCACCGCGGCCGCCGAGCGGCTGTCCCAGACCGTCTCGGGCATCAGCCGCGCGCTGGGCCGGCTGGAGCGCAAGCTCGACGCGACCCTGCTCACGCGCACCACCCGCAAGCTCGAGCTCACCGAGGAGGGCCGGCTCTTTCTCGGCCATGCGAGAGCCATCCTCGATGCGGTGGAGTCGGCGGAAGACCAGATGGCGGCGCGCCGGCAGCGCCCGTCCGGAAGGCTGCGCGTCAACGCGGCCTCGCCCTTCATGCTGCACGTCGTCGTGCCGCTCGTCGGCGAATTCCGCCGGCGCTTTCCCGACATCGAGCTCGAGCTCAACACGAGCGACGACATCATCGACCTCATCGAGCAGCGCACCGACGTGGCGATCCGCATCGGCACGCTGCGCGACTCGACGCTGCACGCCCGCCCGCTGGCACGCTTCCGCCTGCGCGTGCTCGCGAGCCCGGCCTACCTCGAGCAGCACGGCCGCCCGCGCAAGGTCGACGACCTCGCGAAGCACAGCCTGATCGGCTTCGTGCAACCCGAAAGCCTCAACCGCTGGCCGCTGCGCCACGCGGAGGGCGACGCGTGGCCGATCGCCAGCGCACTCAAGGCATCGAGCGGCGAGACGGTGCGCCAGCTCGCCCTGGCGGGCGTCGGCATCGCCTGCCTGTCGGACTTCATGACCGCGGCCGACCGCGAACGCGGCGACCTCGTGCAGGTGCTGACGCGCGAGACGGTGGAAGTGCTGCAGCCCGTGCACGCGGTCTACTACCGCAACACGCAGCTGGCTTCCCGCATCGAGTGCTTCCTCGGATTTCTGGCGCAGCGAATGGCCGGGGGCTGAGGACCGCCGGACCGAGGCGTTATGCTGGCCCCATGACCGCCCTCTGGGACATCTCCCCTCCCCTGCACGCCGCCTCGCCGGTGTTCCCCGGTGATACCCCCTACCAGCAGAGCTGGGTCGCCACGCTCGGCCCCGGCTGCCCGGTGAACGTCGGCAGCCTCACGCTCTCGCCGCACACCGGCGCGCACGCGGACGCGCCGCTGCACTACGAGAACGACGCCGCGCCGATCGGCCTGGTCTCGCTGGATCCGTACCTGGGCCCCTGCCGCGTGATCCATGCGATCGGCGTGCGGCCGCTCGTCGAGATCGCGCATCTCGCGCACGCCCTGCCCCCGCGCGGCGGCGCCCTGCCCCCGCGCGTGCTCGTGCGCACCTATTCGCGCGCGCCGCTCGAGGCTTTCGACGCCGACTGCGCCGCCTTCGCCCCGGCCACGATCGAGGCGCTGGCCGACCTCGGCGTGCGCCTCGTGGGCATCGACACCGCGAGCGTCGATCCCACCCAGAGCAAGACGCTCGACAGCCACCAGATCCTGCGGCGGCGCGACCTGCGCGTGCTGGAGAACCTGGTGCTCGACGACGTGCCGGAAGGCGACTACGAGCTGATCGCGCTGCCGCTGAAGCTCGTCACCGCCGACGCGAGCCCGGTGCGGGCGATCCTGCGGGCGCTGCGCTGAACCCGCGGTGCCAGGTCACCGACCTGGCAACGGCATTCTGGCGGCGGCGTCCGAATGCCGTTGTCAGGTCGGTGACCTGACACCGAATACCCTGCCCCCACCCACCGCCTAAAATCGGCATACCACCTTCCGCGACGCCCGCGGCAGCCGCCATCCGAAGCGGCCGGCACGGCCGTCGCCTTCCGCCATCCCGACCGGACGGCCCCGACCACGGAACCCTCGCCATGGACACCCGCACCTCCCCCGCCCGCGCCCGCCTCGCCCGCCTGCGCGAGGTCATGCAAGAACGCGGCATCGACGCCGTGCTGGTGCCGTCGAGCGACCCGCACCTGTCCGAATACCTGCCGGGGCGCTGGCAGGGCCGCGAGCACTTCTCCGGCTTCACCGGCTCGATGGGCACGCTGGTGGTCCTGCCTCGGCAGGCCGCCTTGTTCGCCGACAGCCGCTACTGGACCCAGGCCGAGACCCAGCTGCACGACTCGGGCATCGACCTCGTGCGCATCCCGACGGCCGCGGCGACCCACCACCTCGATTGGATCGCGAAGCACGTGGCGCGCGGCGGCCTGGTCGCCGTCGACGGCTCGGTGCTCGGGCTCGCCGCCTCGCAGGCGCTGCGCCGGAGCCTCACCGAGGCGGGCGTGAACCTCGAGACGCACACCGACGTGCTCGAGGCCGCGTGGAGCGATCGCCCCGCGCTGCCGCAGGGCCGCGTGTACGAGCACGCCGCGCCCCAGGCGCCGCTGCCGCGCAAGGACAAGCTCGCGCGGGTGCGCGAGGCCATGCGCGAGCACGGCGCCACGCACCACTTCGTCTCGACGGTCGACGACATCGCCTGGATCACGAACCTGCGCGGCGCGGACGTCGACTACAACCCCGTGTTCCTCGCGCACCTGCTGATCGACGCCGAGCGCGCCACGCTGTTCGTCGGCGCGGGCAAGATCGACGACGGGCTGCGCGCGAGCCTGCAGGCCGACGGCGTGGCCCTCGCCGACTACGCGCAGGCCGGCCCCGCGCTCGCGACGCTGCCCGACGGCGCGGTGCTGCTCGTGGATCCGCGGCGCATCACGCTGGGCTTCCGCGAGCAGGTCGCCCAGGGCGTGCGCGTCGTCGAGGCGATCAATCCCAGCACGCTGGCCAAGAGCCGCAAGTCCGAGGCCGAGCTCGCCTTCGTGCGCGAGGCCATGGCGCAGGACGGCGCGGCGATGTGCGCGTTCTACGCCTGGTTCGAGAAGGCGCAAGGCAAGGAGGGCATCACCGAGCTCACGATCGACGAGAGGCTCACCGCGGAGCGCCGCAAGCGCCCCGGCTTCGTCGGCCTGAGCTTCCCCACGATCGCGGGCTTCAACGCCAATGGCGCGATGCCCCACTACCGCGCCACGCCCGAGGCGCACGCGGTGATCGAGGGCGACGGCCTGTTGCTGATCGACTCCGGAGCCCAGTACCTCGGCGGCACGACCGACATCACCCGCGTGTGGCCGATCGGCCGCGTCTCGCAGGCGCAGCGCCGCGACTACACGCTCGTGCTCAAGGGCACGCTGTCCCTGAGTCGCACGCGCTTCCCGCGCGGCACGCTCTCGCCGATGCTCGACGCCATCGCCCGCGCGCCGCTGTGGGCCGAGAAGCTCGACTACGGCCATGGCACCGGCCACGGCGTGGGCTATTTCCTCAACGTGCACGAAGGCCCGCAGAGCATCAGCAAGGCGATGACCGAGCCCGCGATGGCGATGGAGGCCGGCATGATCACCTCGATCGAGCCGGGCCTGTACCGCCCTGGCCAGTGGGGCATCCGCATCGAGAACCTCGTGGCCAACCGGCCCTGCGGCAGCAACGAGTTCGGCGAGTTCCTCGAGTTCGAGACGCTCACGCTGTGCCCGATCGACACGCGCTGCATCGAGCCCGGCATGCTGGGCCCCGAGGAGCGTGACTGGCTGAACGCCTACCACGCCCTCGTGCGCGAGCGCCTGGCGCCGCTGGTGGACGGAGCGGCGAAGGAGTGGCTCATCGAGCGGACGCAGCCCTTCGCGGGCTGAGGCGCGCAGCGGGGTCGGGTCTCCGACCTGACCCCGGCATTCCGGTGGCGCCGCGCAAATGCCGGGGTCAGGTCGGAGACCTGACCCCGAAGACAGGTCGCGGCACCGGCTTGCGGAACACGAGCACGTTCCCCGCCATCACGAGCACGAGCCCGCCAAGCGCCGGCGCCGTCCAGCGGTATCCCTCCGCCACCGACGACACCGCCAGCGCCACGAGCGGGAACAGCACCGTGCAGTACGCAGCCCGCTCGGGCCCGAGGCGGCCGACGAGCATCAGGTAGGCCGTGAAGCCGACGACGGAGCCGGGCAGCGCGAGATACAGCAGCGCGCCGACATAGCCCGGCGACGGATCGAAGGCCATCGGCACGCCGCCCAGCAGGCAGCCCGCCACGAGCACGCTCGCCCCGACTCCCATGCCCCAGGCATTCGTGAGCCAGGGCGGCTCGCCGAGCGCCTGCAGGCGCGCCGACAGCAGGTTGCCGGCCGAGAAGCACAGCGTGCCCGCGAGCGCGAACGCGAGGCCGCGCCAGGTGCCGGCGGAGGCCTCGTGGCGCGCGAGTTCCGGCCAGAACATCAGCACCAGGCCGGCGAGGCCGACGAGCCCGCCGCCCATCACGCCGGGCGTCAGCGCGCGCCGGAACACCAGGCGCGCGCCGAGCGCGTTCCAGAGAGTCGCGGTCGAGAAGACCACCGCCACGAGCCCGCTCGCGATCGTGCGGCTCGCGTTCAGGAAGCAGATGAAGTTGACGCAGAAGAGGGCCAGCCCCTGCGCGAGGATCAGGGGACGCGCCGCCCGCCGCGGCAGCCGCAGGCGGCCCGAGAGCGCGAGCCACGCGAACAGCACGGCGCCCGCAAGCGCGAAGCGATACGCGATCGACCAGGGGATCGGCACCACGCCGAGCTGCATCTTCAGCGCGATCCACGTCGTGCCCCAGATCGCGACCGTCAGGAAGTAGAGGAAGGCATTCATGCGATCCGAGTCTGCGGGGCCTCCCGCGCGCGGGATTGCACGTTCCTGCGGTTCGATGGCCATCCGGCCCGCGGCGTCGCGCGCGCGGCGTTAGAGTGGCGGCCAGGAATGATCGCCGTGCGCCCCCTCGCCCCGCCTGCCATGCCCGTCGCCGCGGGCGACGTCTTCGACGTGCTCTCGCACTCGCACGCGCGCCTGCATCGCCATGCGGCGCTCGGCGACGGGCTCGGCGTCGCGCACTGGTCCAACGCCTTCGACTCGACGCGCTACCGCCCCGGCCACCACACGCTCTCGCTGTACCTGCGCGGCGGCCACGGCACCTACCGGCGCGACGCGCCCGGCGAGCGCGGCGGGCCGGGCAAGCTGTGCCTGATGCCGGCGGGTTGCGACGTCGACTGGGTCGTGGGCCCGGAGCAGAGCTTCGTGCACCTGTACTTCGCCGCGGACCAACTCGCGCCGCTGGCGCTGCGCCTGCTCGATCGCGAGCCGCGCGAGCTCCGCCTGCCGGAGCTGAACTTCGTCGACGACCCCGAGCTGATCGCCACCCTCGCGCGGCTGGCCGCCCTCGACTGGGCGGAGGCGGGCGCGCGGATCGCCGCCAACGAGCTCGGCCACGCGGCGCTCGCGCACGTGCTCGCGCGGCACGCGGGGCGCGCGCCGCGGGGCGGTATCCGCGGCGGCCTCGCGCCGGCGCAGCGCCGGCGCCTGATCGAGTGGATCGACGCGCACCTCGCCGAGCCTCTGACCGTGGGCGCGATGGCGGCTTTCTGCGCGCTGTCGGAGGCGCACTTCGCGCACGCCTTCCGCGATTCCTTCGGCTGCGCGCCGCACGAATGGATCGTGGCGCAGCGCATCGCGCGCGCCGCCTCGCTGCTTCGCGCGCGCCGCGCCTCGTCGCTCGAGGAGATCGCCCTCGCGACCGGCCACGCCAGCGCGAGCCACCTCGTGCGGCGCTTCAAGGCCGCGCGGGGCGTGACGCCGGGCCAGTACCGCGCGGCGGCGGTCGGGGTCAGGTCTTCGACCTGACGCCGGCATTCGGGATCCGGTGTCTGGCCGCAGTGCCTGACAACGGCATTCGGTATTCGGTGTCTGGCCACCGGCCTGACAACGGCATTCCTGGCCAGCGTCGCAATGAATGCCGTTGCCAGGTCGGCGACCTGGTACCGAATGCAGGGGTCAGCTTGGAAAGCTGACCCCTCCAGCCTCACTCGAGGCGGAAGGTGCCCACCAGGCTGTTGAGCCCGTCCGCCTGCTCCCTCAGGGATTCCGCGGCGGCGGCGCTCTGCTCGACGAGCGAGGCGTTCTGCTGCGTCATCGTCTCGAGCTGCGAGACCGCGCCGGTGACCTGGCCGATGCCGGTCGACTGCTCCGCGGTCGCCGCGCTGATCTCGCCGATGATGGCGCTCACGCGCTCGACGCTCGCCTCGATCTCGCGCATCGTCGTGCCGGCGTCGGCCACCTGGCGCGCGCCCGTCTCGACCCGCTCCACCGACGCGCCGATCAGCGCCTTGATCTCCTTGGCCGCGCCCGCGGAGCGCTGCGCCAACGCGCGCACCTCGCTCGCGACGACGGCGAAGCCCCGCCCCTGCTCGCCCGCGCGCGCCGCCTCGACGGCCGCGTTCAGCGCGAGGATGTTGGTCTGGAACGCGATGCCGTCGATCACGCCGATGATGTCGGCGATCCGCGCGGAGCTCGCGTTGATCTCGTTCATCGTCGCGACGACGTCCGACACCGCCTGCGCGCCGCGGCGCGCGACATCGGAGGCCGAGGCCGCGAGCCCGTTCGCCTGCGCGGCAGCCTCGGCGCTCTGGCGCACGTTGCCGGTGAGCTGCGTCATCGCGCTGGCCGACTGCTGCAGGCTGCCCGCGGTCTGCTC
>Ga0209051_1002606_pt1 | contig 12678 bp, 5 predicted proteins | sample AraplaCvi_mMS_r2_2_FD_184286 | JGI IMG/M metagenome (GOLD analysis project Ga0209051, IMG submission 184286) | Arabidopsis root microbial communities from North Carolina, USA - plate scrape MF_Cvi_mMS_r2 (SPAdes) (version 2) | ecosystem: Host-associated > Plants > Roots > Endosphere | place: USA...
AAAATCATGCCCTGGCAAAACTACGCATCGCAGAGTTTCCAGACGATCCAGTGACAGGCAGCGAGCGGACTTCCTGCTGTGGTGAGCCGGATGGATGTGACGCGTTCCGAAATGGCGAGTGTTGGTTTTTTGCTGCAAATGATCAGGCGCAAACCTCGGCGGGCGGCAGAAAAATCCCTGGAAGTCCGCTCATGGTGGCCAATCAGCCGGTGTTTTCAGGTGCAACGGGTCGGATAGAGAACCTCATCCGGTCTTCTGACATCGTCTTCACCACCTCATCCTTGGAGGTCGGCTATGACGACCCTGATATCACTATGGTATACCAGCATTACTCTCCTGCAAATCTTGCGAGCTTCGTGCAGCGAAAAGGTCGTGGCGGACGCGGCGCGGACGATCGCCCTACCACAGCCGTTACGCTCTCGATCTATTCGAACCGGGATACGTGGTGGTTCCAAAAACCTCGAGAGATGATCGAGCCGACCGGCTTTGAGACACCGATGAACCCGGGGAATTACTTCGTTCGTCGTGGGCATGTTCTGGCAGCAACGCTGGACGCCCTCTCGCGGTATCAACGCCAGCGAGGTCAGAACATCGACTATTGGGATCCTCCCGCAGCGGCCCTTGAAAGTGCTAGCAAATTCGTTGAAGCGATTTTTGGTGAGCAGGCCTGGCGTCAATTTGAAAAGGACTCGCTTTCTGCCCTCTGGAAGGCAGCCACGTCGAAAATCGCCGATCGGCGGCGGGATGACGAGCCAAGGATATTACGGACTCGGTGTGACTGGATGCCCGATCTCTTGTTCGACACCATCAACCTGCCTCGCGTCATGATTAATATCGCCGGCAAGGACGATAAAGTGGAGGATGTCACGATCGGCCTTACGACCTTGGCGCCCGGCAATGCCACAAGGCGCTATGATGGTACGGACGTCGTCTGGATCGCCCCCGCAAATGGAAATGAACCTTGGTTCGCGCCCGCGGACTACGACAACGGCACCCGTACAAAGCCTTTCGGCGACGACCCAAGCGAGTGGCTGACCCGACTTCCCGATGACGCGACGCATCTCCTGAAGGATCTGATGCCAGACTACTTCCGGCCTGTACGCATTAGCGCCACCAGGCTCGGACAGATGTTCGGCGCGAACTGGCAATCTGACTGGAGCATAGACGGCGTCGCCGCACGAATGTCACCAGCTGGTACCGACAAGGCAAAGCGGATCCGGCACGATTCACGTAGTACTTTGCGGGGCTTCCCAATCATCAAGAAACAAGAGGACGCAGCCAAGCTGGTCGATACAGGTTCCCTCACCGCCTGGATCGATCAAGTGGAGTACTTTCGAGGCGACGGCGTCGGTGGGCAGAGAACCGGACTTGCTCTTGCTAAGGTCTTTTGGGGCGCTGACGCAGAGGTGAAGCTGGAAGACCTGCGTCTCGACCCGCTGACCTTTACGCAGACCTTTACCGCGCCCGGTGAGACGCGGCCAATGTTGCACGGCTATCACGTCCAGACCGAAGGCGTGAGTTTGCGGTTGAATGCCGCAGCGGTTGAGCGGGCGATTGAGGCGGAGCTTGCTGCCCTCGATCAGGACGAAAAGCTGAGGCGATGGCGCTCAGGGCAAATGCTGCGCTTCTTGATCGAGAGCAAAGCGACCTTCGCCGGCGTGAACAGTTACGAAGCCATGCGAGGCGCAGAACTGATGGTCAGTGCTGCTGCTGACCCGGATTTGCGCCGAAAACTCACGCGCCTACGCAGTTTTTGGGGAGACAAAGCCCTGCGTGAACTTTTTGAAGAAACCCGCTCGGCACTGCTGTCGCAGCACCCTCTTCTCTCGCAGGCGCGTGTTCATGCGGTGGCGACATCGCTTTCTGATCAGCGGTTTCAAAAGATCTTCCAGGATGCGCTGTCATCGGTTTCGGATCCCAGCGCATTCCGCCGGTACCTAAAAAGCGCGCTAATCCACAGCTTGGCCAACCGCATCAAGGCCTCATTTTCGAAATTTGGCGGTGGCGACGAACGGCGGGTGATCGCCCATGCACGACTGCCCATACAATTCAAGGGTGCACCTGACCTCGAGATCACGATCTGCGAAGCAGGCGCTTTTGGGGACGGGACTACTCGAAGCTTTATTGCAAATTTTGCTGAGTTCCAAAAGGACTGGCTCGACGGGTTCGATCGCTGCCCGAATGCGGAAGAAGATGCTGCCTATCAGCGTTTCCTTGCCAACCGTCGTCACCATTCAGCATGGCGGGATCTTGACCCCCACGATCCCAATTCGCTGGCAACGATCGCAAGCACGCTCCAACTCGACGATAGCAAACCGGTTCCAAGTTCCATCCTGAAGGTTCTTTTCGGAACGGAGACGATCGGTGCCGAACGCTTCTCGCTCTATGACCTTTCAGAGGCCGTGCAGCAGGTCGAGACGGAATTCGTCAGTCAGTCGCAGAGACGGCCGACTGTCTGGGAGTTGGCAAGCGCTGCCGTAAGGAGAGCCAAAGAAGAGCCGGACGGGCATCTGGGGAAGCTCTTGACGTCGTACGAAAATCTGGAGGACGCGGTGCTTGAGGAGGCGCTCAGTCCAGAGGGGCGGCTGACAGATCAGGTGGTTAGATTGAGCGGCACTTTGTGCTACGACGGTTGCCGAGCATGCGTTCATCAGCCAAGCGATATGATGAGCGACAACATGGTCGAATCCTCGACGAGTCGAACGATCCTACACCGATTTCTCTGCGTGCCCTCCTGACGGTTCAGGCAATGGGTCGGACCTCAAAGAGATCGAGGGCATCATGGTCTGCTATCCACCGCAGAACATCTGGCGTGACAGACCTGAGCCTTGCTTGATTCTGAGCAAGGTCTGACAGAAAAAGATCGACCTCCTCACCCGCGGTGAAGGTTGTTTTCTCCTGTTCAAGCCGGGCCCGCGTTTCGATCAACCTCTTCAACGCAAGTTTGAATTGATCTGCCTGCGCTAGCAATAGGCTGGCATCGGCTTCCTCGCCCAACGCGACCATACGTGCGCCGAGACTACTGCCATGATCGATTTTGGAGAGCAGCCGACCGAGTGAAACGAAAGGCTTGTAGTCTCGTGCCACTTGTGTACGCCATCGTTGCTTGATGGCCGTAAAGGTGCCGCTGATTGCGGTTTTGAACTTAGGGAAATCGTGCTCGACCTGTCGCAATGAAACTGGGTCATTTGCACTCATAAGCATCGACGCCAAGTCCCCCGCATCATGGATGAGATCATCCAATTTATCGACAAGCTCCGGGACCTCCTCAACCCCAATTGTCTGGGCTATTTCGCAGATATCGGAAAGACGCTGAGCAGATGCGTTGATGTCGTTCAACAGCAAGCCGACCCGCGCGAGGCTTTCTCCGAGCGATCGGCGCTCAAGTGCCTGCGGCAAATCAGGAAGAAGGGATTCCAGTTCCTCAAGCGCATCAGTCATTGCGTTTCCCATAAGCATTCAGCACCTGACCAAGGGCGTGGCCCGCGTCGTGCACCTGGGCAAGGGAAAAGGATCCGCGGCCATCATTGATGCAGTCTTTAACATGGCCAAGCAGCTGACCTATCGTTTGTTCACCCGCCTTGGCTGCATCAAGAAATATGCTCATGTCTCTGGATGGCGCCGAGGTGAGTTGATCTAATCCCAATCCCGTTCCCGCCTCGCGATGATCTGCAACGGAAAGCATGAAATCTTCCACCAATTGGTCAGCATTCTGCTCAATCCGTGCACGAGCTTTTGTATATTCGATCTTCCACGCAGTCACGCTTTCCGGATTTGCGCGGGGCAACTGGCCCGCGACTGAGGTGATAACGGAGTCGATTCTCGCCAAATGATCTTCGACCGTCCGCCCGCGCAAAAGTTCACGAAGATTCGTCGCGCGTGATTCGAGTTGCTGGCGCTCTATACGGACGATCTGGCCGATGCTGTGCTTGAAATGAGAAGCGATTTCCCTGGTCGTATCGAATTCAGCCACGCCGGTTTCGAGAGATCCGGGTAGCTCATCAAATCTCAAGGTCTGGCGCAGCCGCCTGATCGCGCCGGCTACCTTTGAAACGTCGGCAAGCCCAAAACCGGAGGAGGATCCTTGTGGCATTGAGATCATCGCACGAAGAGCATCACGCAAGGTTGCGTGGTGGGCTCTCGTCTTGTTCAAAAATTCCTGCCAAGGCGCGCTGCGCGTTGCAGGGTCACTTTCGTTGGCTGGTTCGTCCGACAAAATCGCTGGTAGCTGGACGTGATGCGGATCGTTGGGATTAACCGTTCCACGCAACCATGCGCGCGCTACCAAAATCTGCGTAGTGAGCGGAATCGGGCTCCAGCGAACGGCCTCCATCATGCCAAGGCGGCGGTCGGCAAAGTCGGAGAGCAAACCTTCCAGCCGTGAGGTCAGCACGGCCAAAGAGTGCCGATGGAACGCCATATCATTGACAGACATCGTGGTATCAAGTTGCAGGCTAACGATGGCTTCGAGCCCCCGCCAAAGCCATTCCTGCCGGGGAATTGTGAGATAGCTACGCTGCGAGTGGCCAGTGCCTTCAATCTTGACCTGCTGCTCAGTCAGGATGCGTCGTTTCGAGTGGGGATCGAGTCCGACGCGGCGGGGGTCGATCTGCGACAGTATCTCGAACAGCGCCTGATTGTAGACGTTCGGGTTTTGCGGCTCGGCGGTGCTTTCCCAGACTCGTATTTCGTCGAGGCGTGACTGCAGATCGGATTTGCCAATCAACCGCCTTGCCGAGGGTGGGAGGGGAGTGCGTGTTTGGGCAGGAGGCTTCTGCGTAAGGATTGAACGAACAACTGGTTCTTTTGAAGGAGCAGGCTCGCTGACGTGGTCTTGCGGTGCAACGAGAGGATTGGCGATGGGCTTTATCGGAGCCTGAGGCTGCGGCTGTATGGGCTTCTCGTCCGATCCAACCCATGGCAGTGCAAAAGCCTCAAAGAGGGATTTCGGGACGCCGGCAAAATTCAATTCTCCTGACGCATCCAAAACCGTATCGGCGCGCTCTTTATCCCCCCAATAGGCAATTATTCGACGCACTCTTGCAGAGTCTGTTGGCCGCTCTGAAAGCTGGTTTGTCAGCACAGCGGACGTACGGCGACCGAGATTGCGACTTTCCGCGACCAGGGCCGCGTTTTCCGTCAGAACCGTGGGGAACTGCCCTTCATTGATCGCTCTGACCTGGAGTAGATTTGGGCTCAAGACCGCCTGAAGAATACCGCGCGGTGTCTTCCAGGTCATACCATTGTCGCTATCGTTCAACGCCTCAAAGAAGTGATCCAGCGCGGTTTCGGTGAAGGGATAAAGTCCGATGCCCGCCGCGGCTCCAAAGGTCGCATGGCAATTCTCTTGGATGGAACAGTTGTCACATGGGTTCGGAGGCGTCGCATCCCTATTTTGCCAGAGATCGTTTCTCCACTTATTGAGCCTCTCGGGCCCGGCCCTCACAGCTGACAGATAACGCGATACGAACCTAACTCGGTCGCCACTATTTCTCAGCGTCGCGACATCCTGCAACTCGCCATCCTGCTGCGCGGCGCCGAGATTGACTTCATGTGTGATTCGGGCGCGGTAATTACCATGCAGCTTCTTGTAGTAACCGGGCGTGACGCCGACAACCGAGATGAGTGGACACATATCGGACGCACCGTCTGCTCCTCTCGTCTCGGCATTCGTGACTAGAACATCAATAAGACTGTCGTCGATCCCTTCCCAACTCGTGATGTCCTCAAGGAGAAGGACGAGCCTTTGACCGCGCTCGGCGAGCGCCACCCGAATTTGTCGAAACAATGTCTTCAATCCCTCGGCAGACACGCCAAGGAGGTTTTGGACTGCATCATTCCGCCGTCGGTTCAGAGCGGCTACAAATCTGATTGTCGTCGGAATCTTGTCGGCCTGTTCGGCCGCTATTTCATCTGCCGTCCAGTTGGCGTTACGCAACTCCGAAATTTGTGCGGCTTCGCCTATGAGCCGACGGGCCAGACGTTCGGTCGGTCCTGTAACGCCACTGTTGAACACCGCTCCACAGTGGCTTGCTAACTCCTCGATGTCAAAAACGTTGAAACTTGCTGACTGAGAGTTACGCTCGGCCCCGTCGCCCTCACCCTTGCCTTCCATCAAAGCAAGAATGCGCGATGGGCCCTGCCAATGATGTTTGACAGCCGGGAGGTCAATGAGATCGCCAGGTAGAAACGTTCGACACCACTCGGCATCCTCGAGCGGCGGGTCAAAGTGATCAGGATGAAGGGCATTGGCCAGATTGCTGAGCAGCAGATTAGCGCGCCCGCGATCCGTCGCGCGATGGCGCTTGCCCATCTTATCGAAAAGATCTTGAAACTCTGACGGCAGACGATCGCGCATCTGCCTTAGGGCACCTTCGAGGCTTCCGTCTGCGCGCTGAAGCAGCAATTTTACGTCATTGTTCCTCGGCCAGTTGATCGATAGCCAGCGGATTAAGTGCGATTTGCCCGAGCCAGGCTCGCCCTGAACAACGCAAAATGCATGGCGTCGAGCGTTATCCGCGAGGACATCCAAGAGCGCCGCTTCGTCACGACCATCTATTTCGCCACCGTGACTGCCTGAAACTTCAAAATCGTTGATTGGAGAATGGGTGGCGAGAAAGATCCCTTCATGACCTTCCAAGGCCTCGTTGCTGATAATGGCAGTTGCGTCTTCGACTCGCCAGCATGCAGTCATGGGAGCGGTCATGTCATGCCGCTCCCTTCAGCGCGACCGCATAAAATGCACTGACCTTATGGGTGGCATTGGGGTGAAGCCGGAGGTTCGAGGGGAGGTCTCCGAGCACCTTGAGTTCTATGGTGCCCTCATCATGTAGATCGCGCAGGGCTTCAGAGAGAATGGGGGAAAGCTGGCCCGGGTCCGGCGCGAAATTGATCCGGCGTGCTGCATCCAGATACATCCGGCCACCATCAATGAAAGGCATTTTTAGCCGCAGCAAACGTAAGAACTCTCCGGCATCAATATCGGCCTCGCGATCGAGACCGAGGTGCGAGATTTCTCGCCTGAGCCTTCGCGCCATATTCATCTCAAACGACGGGTTTGCGTGCAGTTCCTCCATAAGGCCGAGAAAGACTAGCCATCGGCGGACAAACGGGACTTTTGTTGCGTTCATACGACTTTCAACGTCGTTTTCCGCCCCCGACGGAAGGGCAGCTTCGGCTGCGTCTGCAAATTCCGGATTTGTCATCCCAAATAGCCACCCGGAGGTCTGCCGTTTCGCAGATTCGCACATCATCCAGGCGTAGAGCTCTAAGAAAAGCGCGTCCTTTTCGTGAGGTGGCAATTCGATCAGGTGACGATAGAGCCAATCTGCAAATTGATCGTATGTCTCAGCCTCACAAACCGGATTGAGGTGCAACTCCTGCCCAACCAGGGAAACGGCACCCATACTGGTTGCAGCGCCTTGCACCTGTCCAAATGTGTTCGACTTTTCGCCAATGGCTTGCCCGTCCTTTACGAAAGAAGGATTTAGCCAAGCCGCGGCATCTGCGCGGCCGATCTTTCCGTCGTACTCGCGAAGGAGCGCAATTAGTGACCAGACCCGCTCTGACGTTCCCTGTGTTGACGACAACATACTCATGCTGCGGAATCCATTATCGAAAAGTGCCCCAAGGTGTCCTCGGCGTAAGGTGCCCGGGTCGAGAATGTTTGGTCCAGACGACGCCCTTCAAACTCAATATTGGTGCTCGTGACTATGAGAAGAGGGTCGGGCAATTCGGCGTGGCTCTTCCACCGCTTTATCATATTGAGGATGCGCATCGACGATTGATCATGAGGCCTCAACAGAATTGCGGTCGGCACCTTCGTAAGTCTGGCGCCGTTTCCGAAAATGCTGCTGTGGTTGATCACCAAGCCGAGGCGGGCCTTCGATGATTTGAAGGCTCGAGCACAGTTAATCGCGATATCATCCGGAACGGCGACCTGTTCTATGCCACATGACGATAGACCTGAAATCAGTGGAGCCGGATCCTTAACGAAGCTGCCGTCCTCAGGAATAATGAGCGTCACCCCTCGCGGCAGTTTGAGCGGAGTTCCGAATTCTGCGGGCCAGATGTCCGCTGTCACGCGGGAATGCCGCTCCGCAACATAGATCTCCCCTCTTGACCGGCATCCCGGACACCGCCCGCACGAAGCAACATCGTCCACGGAGCTTTCTTGTAGGAGTTCGAAAACTTCGCGCAGGACACAGACTTCATCCGGTCGTCTCATTATAGCGATGAAGCGATTTACCTCCGTTCGTGAGCGCGCCTGCTCACTATCTCGGAGAGCGAACACTCGGTCCCAAATCTCGTCAGTATCGCGAGCGAGCAGGCCTGGTTCGCGGATTTCCGCATCCCAAGTGTATCGATTGGGCTCTTGTGAACACGAGATGATATCAAGCATTTTCGCGCGTTGAAGCAGGTTGAGTATGCTCATGTTCCAGCGACGATTGAAATCGGTCGACAAGGTGATCCCATGTCGCATCGCATCGAGATTGATCGTCAGTGCGCGCCTATCGCCCACCCAACGGCTATTGACACTTGATCCAAGCATCGCGTCCCATCGAGGCGTCGCGATCTCTCGTGTGATCCAGGAATTCGTTGCTATCGAGCGGGCATGTGTGACGTCATCCTTAACGCCATCTCTGTCGTCATCCGTAAAGAGGCAGACTGCCAGTCCTTGACGACCATCTCGGGCAGCCCTGCCGATCTCCTGGTAGTAGCGCGCTGGGCTATCGGGGAGGCATGCGTGGACGATCGACCTCACGTTGGCTTTATCGACACCCATCCCAAACGCTGACGTGGCAACGACGATGTCGATCTTGTCGTCTGCCCAATCCCGAACAATCTGATTGCGTTCTGCGTTGGAAGAGATCTCGCCGCTAAAGAGCGCGATGCGCTCATAGCCGCGGCTTTTCAGGTGGGTGTACAGCTCATTAGCGCTGAGGCGCAGATCCCGTGGCCCGCGACCATCCTCCTCGTCACCGGCGAGAGTCGTGTACACGATTAGCGGTCGTGGCGCACGATCTACCACGAAGTCGAGGGCCTCCAAACGAGTGGCTGCATTTCCATATCGTTGAACAACGATGTCGAACTCGCGTCGGGGTGATGCGGCATCCACCTCGCCCCACCCGTGATCAGATCTGTATGAAGAACGCAGTACGTCCCTCGCAGATGGGGGTAGGGTGGCCGACAGGAGAATGCACTGAAGATCGCTGTTACGAGTTCTCAATTCTTGAACGAGACCTGGGATACGCTGGAAATCGGGGCGAAAAGATCGGCCCCAACTCTCAATGATGTGAGCCTCATCGATGAAAATTGCCGAGATGTGTGCTCTCAGCGTTTCGAGTTTCTCATTCGGATTGGTCGCAGCTTCGACTAGATGCTCCCTCGCAGACCCAAGTGCAATTTCGGGCGACATGAGGAGGATCGGGATCTCGCCGCGGCGAAAGGCATCCAGGAGATTCATACGGTCAACTGGATCCATCCCGCCGACCAGTGCTCGGCTCCGTTCCAGCCCAGGGATCCGTGACAAAGTGCGCTCATGGTCCAATGCCAAAGAGACAGTCGGCGTTATTACGACAACGCATGCGCCGCTGTTTGTTACGCGCGTTCGAGCCGCACTCAATTGAAACAGTAGGCTCTTGCCCGACCCCGTCGGCAGGCACACCATCATGGATGCACCCTTCGGCATTGACACCAGGGAGCTGACCGCCGCTTTCTGACCCTCCGACCGATAATCTGGATGATCAGTATGGCGCAAAAGGACTGCATCTGGAGGGAGATGATCGCGATGTCGTCGAAGGGAGAGATCCAAGTCCTGCGCGTCCCAAAATCCTTCTGGTGCTCGATCGTCTTGTTCGTCGAGCAATCGGACGACTGAAGCGCCGATACCGAGGCCAAAACGCAGGCCGTCCTCGGCTTTGAAATTCTCCAACGGCAACTCACCTTTGTCTATGCGGCCGCCGTTAACCCGTACCATCGACCGGATAAGAGCAAGTTTGTCCGCAACCGAGTTTGCTTGTGCAAGACACGCCTTTAAGCGCGCAAGCTCGCCGCTAAGCCATTCATTCGTGTCTGAGGAATCAACGAAGGACATCTTCCCGCGAATATAGCATCGTCGACGCTACTTATGGGTTAATTCTTCCCAGCAAGGCAGCGCCTCTACCAGCATAGGCACGTCGCCGGATTAGCGTCATCGTATCTAAAGCAATGTGCCGTAGGCTCACTCGCCGGGATCGCGTTGGGTGTCGGCCTTTTCCTTGCTAGTCTTGACGATCGACGTCTTCAGGAGCGCGATCTTCTGCTCGATTTCCTCCGCAGAAACCTCGACCCGCAGACGCTCTTGGATGAAGTTAAGTCGACCGTCGCAATCTCGGATGATTTCGGCCCAGGTTTTGACCCAGACTTTGTGGTTCTCCTTGTCAAGGAAGAGGCCGATCGGCCTGCCGGTCTGGGTGACTCGGTCCTTGACGTAATCGTCGTATTCCGTCGTGACCAGGTAAAAATTCCAGACCGTGGACGTAGTCGAAAAGTCAGGCTGTCGGATCAAGGCTCGAACGTAGTCCTCGAGCTGATCCAGTTCCTTCCGGGTTACCGTTAACGACGGCCTCTTCAACTCGATGAGAAGAAACTCACGGTGGCCGGGATCGGCATGCGGCACCATCCGGCCCATGAAGGAATCGATGCGGCCAATCTTCCCATCGGGCTTGCGGCCCTTGCTGTTGCGGGGCAGGGCCTTGCCTATCTCCTCCGAAACTCGCGCCATGATTTTCGTCAGGCCCGATTCCTGCATAGTGAAATGGAAGTTTTCGCCGAACAGCCAGGTGTTCTCACCGACAAGGACATCGAGTTCGCCGCGCTCCCTGATGGTTGACCGGTGCTTTGGGTCGAAGACCATCTCGCGCAGCACCTGCAGCGTGACGACACGTTCAGCGATCAAGCTCGACGCCGAAATGATATGAGAGAGCTGTGTCCTTTCCAGAAGATCCGAAAAATCGTCCTGTTTGTTCTTGGGAAGATTGAACACTGCCCTGAGGATGCGCGTCACCGATTCTGGATTGTGCGCCAGCGCTTCCTTCAGCAGGCCCAAGGTTATCTTCTTCAGCGCATTTTCAGCCTTCTTGAAATCACGAGAATAGGACTGAACGGCGTGGGTGGCGATATCGAAGACCTGTCGTTCCCGGCGCTCGATCTCATCTTTCGGATCACCCTCATAAGGATAGACGCCGGCTTCCTTCAACGACTGGATCAGTTCGCTTGATTTCTCGGCCTCACGGTCTCGGAAGTAGTCGCCCACTTCGTCGCGGATATAGTCGACCACACGGGTGAAATCTGGATCGCCAAGACCGTCGAGTTCCAGCAGGTTGGCGTTGGCAATCTCCTGAAAGAAGGGAGAATAGGCGTAGACAGAGAACGAGAAGTCCGGCGCCGTAACATTTGCGGGAAGCGTCCCCAGGACCACCCCGGTTTCTCCGCCGAAATGAATGCGCCGGGCTGACACTTTTGACTTCCATTCAATGACCTTTAGAGAGAGGTCGCTGATAACGCGCGTCGCGCCGACAATCGACTTGGTCTTGAAGTCATGCGATCGCTCGATTGACGTCTTGGGGTCGACCGGCACGCCATCATACCGGATTTCGAGACCCGGATACTGAAGCACGTAGGGTGCAAAGGTCGCATTGAAATCGGCGCTGGCTTGTTCGCCAGTCAACCATTCAAAGCTTTCCTTGAGATTGGTAAGTTCGACCACGGTGCCGGTTTCTTCAGCCGGCACTTCGACGGGTTCCGAGACTGTCCCGGTGTGCAGCCTGTTTGAGTCGACAGAGATCGACAATGAAAAGCGTTTGCCATCTTTCTCATACACCGTGTTCCAGTTCGCCTTTTGCGCCAGCGAAAAGAACTTAAGGCGGCCTTGCCCCTCCTTACCATGGATGGCCCGCGCGTGGACCTTTGTTTGCCGGGCCTGGCGTTTCCAGGATTCTCCGAGACTCTCGAAATCATGCTCGGCACGATCTCTTGAGATCCCGAGCCCGTCGTCGGAAATGACAATGGACTGAACACCGCCGAGAGGATTTCGCGGGAAGTCGACCGAAACCCTCGTCGCGTCCGCGTCCAAGGCATTCCAAACGAACTCAGCAATGGCTTTAACCGGGTCGCGTGTGCTGGCAACCTTCTCAAGATGGTCATGCTTTGCCTTGAGCGTAATCGTCGACATCGATCCCCCTCTGATTGAGAACTCACCAAGCAGACAAGCCGAGGAGCTGTCAATGACGGACTTTTCGGTCTCTGCGATCTATCTATCTCAAAGTTCGCGCAGGCATGATAGATGCTGACAGAGCGGGATCCTAACGGCCCCCATTATCGGCCTGGGTCATGCCAGATCTCCATGATAAAGGTCACAAGGGTATGTGCCGCATTGACCGCCAGACGCGCTTCCGAGACGGAAATCCTCGGCGGCGCAATTCCTCTTCCATGTGCCGAACCGATATGTGTCCGGTAGGCGCCAACACCGTCGACAACCGATGCCAGTCCCTGAAGCATCTTTCGCTGATCTTCAGCTAGCGTCGCATCGGGGTTCAAGCCAAGATGGCCTTGCACGGTACGCCACAAAGGCACGACCGTCATTTTCGATGGCAGTTCCAGCGCAAACGTCTCGATGTACGTCCTGCAAAGGGCTTC
>Ga0209051_1002612_pt1 | contig 12653 bp, 7 predicted proteins | sample AraplaCvi_mMS_r2_2_FD_184286 | JGI IMG/M metagenome (GOLD analysis project Ga0209051, IMG submission 184286) | Arabidopsis root microbial communities from North Carolina, USA - plate scrape MF_Cvi_mMS_r2 (SPAdes) (version 2) | ecosystem: Host-associated > Plants > Roots > Endosphere | place: USA...
CCTGTCGAAGGCCGTGCCGAAGACGATGTCGGTCAGGCCATCGCCATTGACGTCGCCCGCGGACGCGACGTGGTCGACCCACGCGGCATCGCCGTCGATGACGAAGCCGCCGTGCCCGGCCGCGATGTCGCTCAGCATCAGCTGTTCCGCCCATGCGGGCGCCGGGCCGAGGACGAGGGCCCAGGCCAGGCCGATGGCGGCGGCCACCCGGCTCGGGCGCGACACCGCGGGCGGGCACGTCGACAGTGTCGGGCGCTGCGCCGAACGAACGCGGCCCGGCCGCGATGAGTGGTGCGTGTGCATGACGTCTCCCTTCGTCGCACGATCGAACCCCGCGGACCGCGCTTGTGCGCGCGGCCGCGACGGATCACCGGCGCCCTGCGCCGGCGTTCGCGCCGCCTGGCGGCGCCACGTTGATCGTGACCGCATGGGCCACGATCACCTGCACGCGCTCGAACGTCGGCGCAGGCTTGGTGTTGGTGTTGTAGACGTCGTATCGCAGGCCGCCGGTGAACACGGTGCCGGCGTTCTCCCAGCCGTTGGCGGCAGGCCCCAGGTTCACGACGTCGCCCGCATTGCCGTCGACGACGAGCTGGTGGCGGCCCACCTTCGACGGGAAGGCGTACGTGCCGTCGGTCCACCCCAGCGCCGCCTCGTTGCCGCTGTTGATGAGGTTCATGGCCGCCATGTCCTGCACGTCGCGCACGCCGATGGAGAGCGTGTTGTCGCCGGTGCCGGTGAGGTCGATGCGCTCGATCGATTCGATGCGCGAGGTGCTCTCGTTGCCGCCTGCACCCTGGTTGGCGGTCTTGACGAGATCGAGGTTGATGCCACCGCCCACGAGCCGCAGCGTGTCGAATCCGACGCCGCCGTCGAGACGGGCCAGGTGCTCGGTGTTGCCGTTCATGCCGAACTTGCTGAACAGCGCCTTGACGTTGCTGGACTTCAGGAGGAACACGTCGTCGCCCGCGCCGCCGTACAGCACGTCGGCGCCGCCGTTGCCGACGAAGGTGTCGTCGCCCGCGCCGCCGACGAAGACGTTGGACTTCGTGTTGCCGGTGAGCGTGTCGTCGCCGGTGCCCCCGAGCTGGTCGACCTGCGTGTCCGCGAACGCGCCCGTCGTCGCGCCGAAGATCACGTAGGTCTCGCCGTAGTGCGGGTTGGCCACCAGCAGGTCGGCCAGGCCGTCGCCGTTGACGTCCCCGGCGCCGCGCAGGAGGCTGTCGGTCGCCTCGAACTCCGGGTGGATCTCGAAGCCGCCGATGCCCGATGCGATCGCGGTCACGTAGAGGGTGCCGGTGCCGGTCTGGCCGTAGACCACGTACTCGGCCGGATGCAGGCCGTAGGCGGTCGCGAGCATGACATCCCCGAGGCCGTCGGCATTGATGTCCCCGGCCCCGGCCACGACCGTCCCGGGCCCTGCACCGTCGCCGCCGCGGATGAGGAAGCCGCCCACGCCGTCGGCGACGTCGGAGAGCTCGACCACCTTGGCGCTCGTCCTGCCGAACACGACATGCGCGCCGCCGTCCAGGTCGAGGCCCGGCGAGCCGACGATCACGTCGGCCAGTCCGTCGCCGTTGACATCGCCGGCGCCCGCGACGCTCGTGCCGCTGTAGTCGTCGTGGATCGCGCCGTGGATGGCGAAGCCACCCCCCTCGCCGTTGTCCAGGGAATCGGTGTCGACCGCGGTGCCGTCGGTCTTCCCGAAGACGACATAGACCCGGCCCTTGCGCGTGTGGGGCGGGCCTCCCCAGCGCGAGGCGACGGCCACGTCCGCCAGGCCATCGCCGTTGACGTCGCCGACGCCGGCCACGACGTTGCCCGCGTTCTCGTGACCGTCGATGACGAAGCCGCCTTCGCCGCCCTCGATCGCCGACAGCTCCACCGGCGCGGAGCTCGTCTTGCCGAACACGACGTAGGCCTTGCCATCGCGGTGGTAGGCGGCCTCGACCGGCCGGGCGATGAGCAGGTCCCCGAGGCCGTCGCCGTTCACGTCGCCCGCGGCGGCGACCGGAACCGGACCGCCGGACTTCAGGGCATGGTGGATGACGAAGCCGCCGCCGCCGCCCAGCTCGAGGTCCGCCAGCGCCACGGCGCCGGTGTCGGTCTTGCCGAAGACCACGTAGCTGCGGCCGATGGTGCCGTGGCGGGCGGTGCCCGTGGCCTCCACGAGCAGGTCGGCCAGCCCGTCCCCGTTGACGTCCCCGATCCCGGCCACGCTCGCCCCGGCCGGGGTGGCGGTCGTCCCCTGGATGACGAACCCCCCGGCGCCATTCGCCACGTCCGAGAGGTGGACCGCCGTCGTGCCGGTCTTGCCGAAGATCACGTAGGCGCGGCCGGCGCCCCCGGCGGAGAAGGGCGCGCCGACGATCACGTCGGCCAGCCCGTCCCCGTTGACGTCGCCCGCGGAGGCGAGGCTGTCGGCCGGAGAGGCCTCGCCGTCGATGACGAAGCCGCCGTGTCCCGCGGCGATGTCGCTCAGCTCCAGCCGATCCGCCCAGGCCGGTGCGGGACCCAGGGCGAGGCCCCAGGCCATGCCGATCGCGAGGGCGATCCGGCTCGAGCGGGAGATGTCGGACGGGCACGATGCCTTGTGCGTGTTCATGTCATCTTCCTGGCTCGGCCCGATCGGCCGCGGGCGCGCCGCGCGGCGGCGCCATGACGACCGTGACCGCGTGGGCCACGATCACCTGCGCGCGCTCGAACGACGGCGCGGGCTTGGTGTTGGTGTTGTAGACGTCGTATCGCACGCCGCTGCTGAACACGGTGCCGGCGTTCTCCCAGCCGTTGGCGGCCGCCCCCAGGTTGACGACGTCGCCCGCATCGCCGTCGACGACGAGCTGGTGCCGCCCCACCCGCGACGGGAAGGCGTAGGTGCCGTTGGTCCAGCCCATGGCGCCCTGGTTGCCGCTGTTGATGAGGTTCATGGCCGCCATGTCCTGCACGTCGCGCACGCCGATGGAGAGCGTGTTGTCGCCGGTGCCGGTGAGGTCGATGCGCTCGATCGATTCGATGCGCGAGGTGCTGGCTATCCCCCCGGCGCCCTGGTTGAAGGTCTTGACGAGATCGAGGTTGATGCCGCCGCCCACGAGGCGCAGCGTGTCGAAGCCGGCGCCGCCGTCCAGGCGCGCCAGGTGCTGCGTATTGCCGTTCATGCCGAACTTGCTGAAGAGGGCCTTGACGTTGCTGGACTTGAGGAGGAACACGTCGTCGCCCGTGCCGCCATACAGCACGTCCGCGCCGCCATTGCCGACGAAGGTGTCGTTTCCTGCGCCGCCGACGAAGACGTTGGATTTCGTGTTGCCGGTGAACGTGTCGTCGCCCTTGCCCCCGAGCTGGTCGACTTCCGAATTCGCGAACGCGCCCGTGGTCGAACCGAAGATCACGTAGGTTCGCCCGTGACCCGGGCTTTGCACGACCAGGTCGGTCAGGCCGTCGCCATTGACGTCGCCGCCGGCGGACACGAAGTTGTCGGAGTTGTTGAACTCCGCCTTGATCGCGAAGCCCCCGGTGCCTGCCGCGATCGCGGTCAGTTCGACGGCGTCCGTGCCCGTCTTGCCGTAGATCACATAGTCCACCGGATGCTTCGCGCCGTCGGGGCCGACCAGGACATCCGCGAGGCCGTCGCCATTGACGTCCCCGACGCCGGCCGCGTGCGCGATCCATTGGGCGCCGTCCCCGTAAATGATGAACCCGCCGATGCCCGCCCCGACGTCGGAAAGCGCCACCGGCTCGGTGGTCTTCTTGCCGAACACGACATGCAGGCCACCGCGGGGGTGCACGTTGTACGAGACGATGACCACGTCGGCCAGCCCGTCGCCGTTGACGTCGCCGGCGCCCGCGGCGCTCCAGCCGCTCTGGTCGCCGTCGCACGTGCCGCGGATGACGAACCCCCCGTGTCCGGCGTCGAGCTCGGTGACGTCGACCGCGGTCCCGTCGGTCTTCCCGAAGACGACATAGGTCTGGCCCTTGTCGCTGGTGTGGTAGGACGCCTTGCCCCATCCGAACGAGATGTCCGCCAGGCCGTCCCCGTTGACGTCGCCGACGCCGGCCACGACGTTGCCCGCGCTGGAGTGGCCGTAGACGACGAAGCCGCCTTCGCCGTCCTCGACCTGGCTCAACTGCACCGGCGCGGAGCTGGTCTTGCCGAACACGACGTAGGCGATTCCGCCGTAGGCGTAGTAGGGGTCGTCGGTCCGGGCGATGAGCAGGTCCCCCAGCCCGTCGCCGTTCACGTCGCCCGCCGCGGCGACGTGGGTCGGGTAGTAGGTGTACCGGTCGTGGTGGATGATGAAGCCTCCGCCTCCGGCCTGCTGGAGGTCGGCGAGGTTCACGGGTTCCGTGCCGGTCTTGCCGAAGACGACATAGCTCTGGCCGACCTTGATCCGTCGGTAGAGGTCGGGGGCATCCACGAGCACGTCGGCCAGCCCGTCGCCGTTGACGTCCCCGATGCCGGCGACGGTCCAGCCGGCATACTCATCGGGCACGCCATTGATGGCGAATCCGCCGATGCCGTTGGCCACGTCCGTCAGGCTGACCGCCGTCGTGGCGGACTTGCCGAAGATCACGTAGGCGCGGCCTATGAAGCCACCCGAGAAGCCCGCCCCCACGATCACGTCGTCCAGTCCGTCGCCGTTGACATCGCCCGCGGCGCTCACGCGGTCGACCCAGTAGGGCTCGCCGTCGATGATGAAGCCGCCGTGGCCCGCGGCGATGTCGCTCAGCTTCAACTGGCCAGCCCAGGCAGGCGCGGGGCTCAGGGCGAGCGACCAGGCCATGCCGATCGCAAGCCCCAGGAGGCTGGCGCGCGAGACCTCGGGCGGACACGCCCGTGCGGCGGCGTGGCCGGTCGGGCGGACGAGTCGCGTGAGGGCTGCGTCGGTTCTGCTCATGGTGCTTCTCCTGCTTGCGTCGATCAGCGCCTGCCCGGGTCGCTGCCCGGCGGCGGCGCGACGTCGACCGTCACGTCCGCGGAAACGATCACCTGCGCGTGCTCGTAGCGCGGGCCCTGCGTGCCAGTGTCGTAGACGACGTAGGGCGCGCCGTCCTTGAACACGGTGCCGACGTCGAACCAGCCGTTCTTCGCGGTGCCCAGGCTCAGCACGTCGCCGGCATCGCCGGTGACGACGAGCTGGTGCCGACCTTCCTTGGCGAAGAACGCGTAGGTGCCGTTGGTCCAGCCCAATGCCGCCTGCGTGCCGCTGTTGATGAGGTTCATGCCGGCCATGTCCCGCACGTCGCGGGGGGCGAGCCGCAGCGTGTTGTCGCCGCTGCCGGTGATGTCGATGTGCTCGATCGACTCGATGCGCGAGGCGCGCACCACGGTGCCGGCGCCCTGGTTGGGGATCCGGCCGAGATCGAGCGTGACGTGGTCGCCCACGAGGCGCAGGGTGTCGAAGCCGGGGCCGCCGTCCACCCGGGCGAGTTGCGCGGCGTTGTCGCCGGCGCCGTAGCGCTGGCCCAGCGCCGCCACCGTGCTCGCGTCGACCACGATCTCGTCATCGCCTTCGCCGCCGTACAGGACGTCCGCGCCGCCGTTTCCGAGGAGCGTGTCGTCGCCCTTGCCGCCGACCAGCGTCTCGGCCAGCGCGGACCCCGTGAGGGTGTCGTCGCCATCGCCTCCGAGCTGATCGACGGCCGTGTCCTTGAAGGCGCCCGTGGTCGCGCCGAAGACGACCCAGACATCCCCTTTCGAGTTGCCCACCGGATTCGACACCATCACGTCGTCCAGGCCGTCGCCGTTGACGTCGCCGGCGGCGGACACGATGTGCCTGCCGAACGAGCTGGTGATCGCGAGACCACCGTGTCCCGCGGAGACGTCCGACAGGTCGACGCGCCCGGTGCCCGACTTGCCGAAGACCACGTAGCTGAACAAGCTGTAGTACTCGAAATCGAACGGGGCGACGAGGATGTCGGCCAGGCCATCGCCGTTGATGTCCCCGATGCCGGCCGTCGTGCCGCCGGCCTGCATGCCGCTCTCTCCGCGGACGATGAAGCCGCCGCCGTGGCCTGCCGCGACCTCGGCGAGCTCCACCGGTTCCGTGGTCTTCTTGCCGTACACCACGTGGGCGCCGCCGTTCACGTGCGCGCCGTCCAGGCCGGGCGAGGCGAGCACCAGGTCCGCCAGGCCGTCGCCGTCGACGTCGCCGGCGCCCGCGACGCTGGATCCGCTGCGGTCTCCGGCGCTGGCCCCATGGACGACGAATCCGCCCTGGCCGGCGGCGATGGCGCTGACATCGACCGCGGCCGTGCCCGCCTTTCCGAACACGACATAGGTGACGCCCGACTCGGTGGGCGAGCCGCCCAGGCCCCAGCCGGTGGCCACGTCCGCCAGGCCGTCGCCGTTGACGTCGCCGACACCGGCCACGACATTGCCCGCGTCGTAGTGAGCGCGGATGAAGAACCCGCCGTGACCGGCCGCGACGTTCGACAGCGCCACGGGGCCGTTGCCGGCCTTGCCGAACACGACATAGGCACCGCCTTCCTGGTGCCCATGCGGGTCCGCGGGCCATCCGATGATCACGTCGGCCAGGCCGTCCCCGTTCACGTCGCCGGCCGCGGCCACCGAGGACGTGGGGCCGAAGTCGTCGCCGCCGGGATGGGCGCCGTCGATGATGAATCCGCCGTGGCCCGCCTCGACCTCGGACGTCTGCACGGCGGCGGTGCCGGTCTTGCCGAAGATCACGTACGTGCGGCCCATGCCCGAACCGAGGGGGACATCCCTGCCCGCATCGTGCGCGACGATGTCGGCGAGTCCGTCCCCGTTGACGTCGCCGACGCCGGCCACGCTCTTGCCCAGCATGCGCTGGACGCCGGTGTCCTCGGTGGACGGGAGGACGACGAAGCCCCCGTGGCCGGAGGCGATGCGCCGAAGGTCGATCACCGTCCCGTCGGTCTTGCCGAAGACCACGTAGGCGCGGCCCGGGAGGTGGTCCTTGAAGGCATAGGGGGCGCCGACGATGATGTCTTCCAGGCCATCGCCGTTGACGTCCCCGGCGGCCGCCAGGCTCATGCCGATCTGGTCGTAGTAGCGCTCACCCTGGATGTCGAAGCCGCCGTGGCCGGCGTAGATGTCGCCCAGGTCCACCCATTGCGCGCCTGCCTGCGCCGGCGCGAGTGCCAGCGCGGCACTCCATGCCACGCCGACGGCGACGGCCAGAGGCCTCGACCGGGACACCCCGCGCGGGCATGCCGCCGCCTTCGGGTGGACTGCCGGAACGACCTGGCCTCGACCTGACGCGTCGCGCTTGCTCATGATGCTCCTCCCGCCGCCGGCCGGAACGAGGCCAGCTTCCCATGACGGCGGAGCGCTCTGACGACTCGCCCGTGGCGCGAGTGCGGCTCTCCTGACGTCTTGCGGCGGACACTAGGCCGATGGTCCGGCCGTGTCAACGGAGCGAGTGTTCATCGCGCTGGTGTCGTGGTTCCCGACAGCGCGGAAAAGGGCCGGCGCGAGGCCGGCCCGTGCAGCTTCACTGCGTCGTGTGGTAGTGCAGCACGAGGCCGCGGACGCCCACGTTGTCGAGGTTGCCCGCGCCCGTGCCGACATCGCCCGCCTCGTTGCGCACGCAGATCATGATCTGGTTCGTGCCCACGTTGAGCAGGCTGCTCGAGAACACCATGTGGTTGCCGCCCCATTCGCCTTTCAGGTTGGTGTCGTCGTGCTCGTTGATGAAACCGAGCGACGCGGCCTGGTTGGCGTCCTCGCTGTTGTCCGTGCACGTCGTGGTGGGCGGATTGACGTAGACCTCGTTGAGGTTGTACTCGGCGCCCAGCGCCTCGAAGTCGAGCACCGCGCTGTTCGCCGTCGACGACGATTCGTTCAGCGTGTTCGGAAGCGTGAAGCTGACGAGGAGCTTGGGAACGGAGTCGCCGAGGTTGGTCTGCGTGCGGCGGATCGTGGTGAAGTCGGCGGCCGCGAAGGCGGACGAGCCTGCTGCGAGTGCGACGAGGACGGCAAGGGCCTTGATTGCATTCATGATGTTTCTCCCTGTGTTTGCGAGGCGACCGGAATTGATCGCCTCATGCGCAATCTACGGATGGGAGAAGCCGCCGGATCCCCATCAAGAGGGAAACCTTCGAAGTTGGGGAGGCAGCGCGGGCGCGGGATTGCGTCTTCTGCGCGCGCGCGCGAGGGGCCCTTCAGGACATCACGCTGCCGCCGTCCACGTTCAGCGTCTGCGCGGTGATGTAGCGCGCCTCGTCGCTCGCGAGGAACACGGCGGCGCCGGCGATGTCCTGCGGCACGCCCATGCGCCCGAGCGGCACCGCGAGGCCGACGGCCTTCTTCTTCTCGCCGATCGCGAGGCCCTCGTAGCGCGCGAAGAGGGCGTCGACGGTGGCCCACATCGGCGTGTCGACGACGCCCGGCGCGATCGCGTTGACGCGGATGCCGTGCGGCGCCGCAGCACGGCCTGCATCACGAAGAACATGCCCTTGACGTTGACCGCGAAGATGCGCTCGTACGAGGCCTCGTCGCTCTCGAGCAGCGGCGCCATGTCGAAGACGGCGGCGTTGTTGTAGAGGACGTGCAGCGGCCCGAATGCCGCGCGCGCCTCTTCGAGGAGGCGGGTGATGTCGCTGCCGCGCGTGACATCGGCCGCGACGTACCGCGCCCGTCCCGGGTGGGCGTCGAGCAGGGCGGCCACGGCCGGCGGCGCCTGCGGCGCGACGTCGGCGATCGTGCAGCGCGCGCCCTCGGCGAGGAAGGCTTCCGCGACGGCCAGCCCGATGCCGCCGCCGGCGCCGGTGAGGAGGGCGTGTCGGTCTTGCAGGCGTGCGGGCATGGCGGGCTCCGGGAGTCGGAGGTCCACGATAGCGCGCTCCCCGGACCCCGGCGCGAACGGGAGGCCCGAATGTCGATACGCGGTTGCCGCGGGGTCAGGTCTTCGACCTGACCCCGGCATTCTGTCGGCCGCGGACTCGAATGCAGGGTCAGGTCGAAGACCTGACCCCTAGGCCGCGAGCCGGGCTTTCAGGGCCGCATCGGTCACCGCCGACATCACCCACTCCACGTGCACCCGCGCGCGGGTGAGGCCGACATACAGCAGGCGGCGATCGAGCGGGTCGAGCGCGGGCAGGTCGCACTCGGTGAGCACCACCGCCGGCGCCGACTGCCCCTTGAAGCGGCGCACCGTGTCCAGCAGCAGCGCGCCCTCCGTCCACAGCGGGCGGCCGCCTTCGTCGAAGCGGCCGCTGAAGGTCGTCAGCGCCCAGGGCCCGAGACGCTCGAGACCGAGCAGGCGCGAGCGCTCGCGCCCGGGCACGCAGAGGATGGCGATGTCCGCGAGCGCGAAGCCCTTCTCCAGGCAGCGCTCCACCGCGAGGATCGTGGCGCGCTCGAAGGCCTGCCAGTCGCCGCACACGATGGGATCGGGCGCCTCGCCCTCCATCGGGCCGCGCGCCTCGATCTCGCGCGAGGCGAGGCGCAAGGCGTTGAGCGTGCGCACGAGGGCGCGGGGGCTGCGGAAGTTGTCGGTGCAGTCGATGCCGACGGCCTCGGGCACCTCGAAGGACAGGCGATCGTCGTTCAGGCGCTGGTCGCGATCTTCCAGCAGCAGCGCGCGGCCGTTCGGACGCAGGCGCCACAGCAGGGCCTCGACCCAGGCCGGCTGCAGGTCGTGCAGCTCGTCGATCACGAGGAAGTCGACATCGGGCGCGCGCGCCTGCAGGAGCTCCACCGCCTGCCTGGCGATCGCGTCGAAGGCGCCGTCGGAATCCAGGTCGGTGACGAGCGAGACCGCGCGGCAGACCTGCTGCGCGAGCTCGTGGAAGGTCTGCACCTGCACGTGCCCGGGGGCCACGCGCGCGACGTGGTCGGCGAGCGCCCGATGGAAGCACACGTACGCGGCGCGCTGGCCGGCGGCCTCGGCATCGCGCAGCATGCGCAGCGCGAGCTGGCTCTTGCCCGCGCCGGCCGTGCCGTCGACGCGCATCAGGCTCGAAGGCGCGGCGATCCCCGGCCCCCAGGTCACGAGGCCGGGCGCCAGCCGTGACGTGCGCGGGCTCTCGTGCTGCTGGAACGCCGCGACGTCGTGCGCGACGCCGAACCGGTTCTCGAGGAAATGCCGCACGCGCTCGGCGAGCGGCGCTTCCTCGATGCCGGGAGGCAGCGCCGACATCACGCGCGCGGGCAGGTGCGGGAGATCCGTGCCGTCGACGATGCGCTCGCGCGGCCACTGCGCCGTGCTGGCGTCGACACGCGCGTGCGTGAGCACGAGCAGGTGCCCCAGGTGCACCGCGAGCTCGGCCGCGGCAAGGCGGGCCTTGAGCGCCGCGAACCGGCCCTGCACCTGGGCGCTGACGTTGCGCTTGGTCGCGCCATGGCGCTTGACGATGCCGTCCGCGCCGAATTCCACCGCGCCGGCGTTGACCTCGATCAGCAGGACGTCGCCCGCGCGATTGACCACGACGATGGCCGCCTGGCCGTGCCGGTCGGCGCCCGCGTGCGCCGCGGCCCAGTCGACATCGTGATAGACGGTGTAGGCGCCGGGCAGCCCGCGGGCCAGGGCGGCGAGCAGTTGGCGCTCCACGTACTGTCCGGCGGTCCAGGCCACGGGCGGAGCGAGGTCGGGCAGGAGCTTGGCCATCGGAGGAGGACTGGGGATCGCGGGACAGGCGCGCATCCTAGCGGCCGCCGCGGCGTTTCGAGCAGTGTTTTCCCCGGAGGAGCGATCGGGGGTGTTTCAGGAGCGGCGAAGGCTTTGCCGGATGTTTCGGGAAGGGCCGGTTGCGGGGCGAGCCATGATAGCCGACGATCTCACCGTCGCCGATGTCCCTGGATGTCGAGGTGCCCGATGAAGACACTCATGTTCTACGAGACCGCGCCGGAGGGGCTCCTGAAGGCGCGGGAGAACTTCCCCGCCCATCGCGCCCGCCTGGATGAATTCCATCGGCGGGGCGTGCTCCTGATGGCCGGGCCCTACGGGAACCCGCCCGTGGGAGCGCTCGGCGTGTTCACCAGCCGCGAGGCCGCCGAGGAGTTCGTGCGGGACGACCCGTTCGTGCTGAATGGGGTGGTCGCGAAGGTCTCCCTCCAGGAATGGAACGAGGTGCTCGCGGGGGGGTGAGGGAGGTCCGCATTGCGGGCGAGCGGCCGGAGTGCAAGGATTTCGGCGCGCCCGCGACCAACGGAAGCGGCCGGGCCTGGCCGCGCGAGGAGTCCTGCCATGGCACATCACCGGGTTCCTGCCCTGCGTCGCATCGCGCTCGCCCTGGGCGCCTGCGGACTGCTGACATCCTTCGTCCTGTTCCCCTCGCGGGTCGCCGCGGGCGACACGATCGCGAGCTTCGACCCCCTGCTCGACGCCACCGGGCCGGGCTGCGCGCCGGCGCGGGGCGGACCGCCGCGGGTGCTCCAGGCGCTGCTGCTCGCGCAGGCCGAGGCCGCCAAGGCCCCGCCGGCGGCCGAGGCAAGCGCCGACGCGCCGCCGCTGTACGCCGGCCTCGGCACCCTGAGCTTCAAGACGAGCACCCGCAACGCGCGCGCGCAGGCCTACTTCGACCAGGGCCTGCGCCTTTCCTTCGGCTTCAACCATGCCGAGGCGCTGCGGGCCTTCCATGCCGCGCAGAAGCTCGACCCGGACTGCGCGATGTGCTTCTGGGGCGAGTCGCTCATCCTCGGGCCCAACATCAACGTGCCCATGATGCCCGAGGCCAACGAGCCGGCGCTGGCCGCGCTCGCGCATGCCGTGGAGCTCGAAGGCAAGGCCTCGGCCAAGGAGCGCGTGCTGATCGAGGCGCTGCGCAGGCGCTACGCCGCCGATGCGAAGGCCGACCGCGGCGCGCTGAACGCGGCCTATGCCGATGCCATGAAGGCCGCCGCGAGCCGCTTCCCGGCCGACGACACCATCCTCGCGCTGTACGCCGAGGCGGCGATGGACACCCAGCCCTGGGACTACTGGGAAGCCGGCGGCGCCCGCCCCAAGGGCCGCGGCGCCGAGATCCTGCGCACGCTCGAGACCGTGCTGGCACGCGACCCGCAGCACGCGGGCGCCATCCACCTCTACATCCACGCCGTCGAGGCGTCGACCCATCCCGAGAAGGCCTTGCCGTACGCGCGCAGGCTGGCCGAGCTGATGCCCGGCGCGGGGCACATCGTCCACATGCCGGCGCACATCTACTACCGCGTCGGCATGTACCGCGAATCCATGGCCTTGAACCAGCGCGCGGTGCAGGTCGACGAGCGCTACTTCGACACCTCGCCGTCGGACCCGATTTACAAGTCCGCCTACTACCCGCACAACATCCACTTCGTGATGGTGTCGGCGCTGATGGGGGGCGACGGCAAGACGGCGCTGGCCGCCTCCTCGAAGCTGGACGCGGCCGTGCCGATCGAGGCGGTCAGGCAGTTCGCGATCATGGAGCCCATCAAGGCGGCGCCGTATGCGGCCATGGCGCGCTTCGCCGAGCCCGACGCGGTGCTCGCGCTGCCGGCGCCCGATCCGCGGGCCCCGATCCTCAACGCGCTCTACCACTACGCCCGCGCCGGCGCGCTGTCGTCCAGGAAGGATGCGGCCGGAGCCCGCGCGGAGATCGATGCCATCGGAAAGATCGAGGCGTCGGCCGATTTCGCTCCCTACGAGCCCTGGGGCGTGCCCGCCAAGGCGATCGTGCAGACCGCGCGGCTCGTCGCCACCGGCCGCCTCGCCGAT
>Ga0209051_1002617_pt1 | contig 12644 bp, 9 predicted proteins | sample AraplaCvi_mMS_r2_2_FD_184286 | JGI IMG/M metagenome (GOLD analysis project Ga0209051, IMG submission 184286) | Arabidopsis root microbial communities from North Carolina, USA - plate scrape MF_Cvi_mMS_r2 (SPAdes) (version 2) | ecosystem: Host-associated > Plants > Roots > Endosphere | place: USA...
CCAGGTCCCACGCCGCATCGAGCGCCACGTCGTCGTAGAGCAGGCCGACCCAGAACGCAGGCAAGGCGCACAGCTGGTTCCACGGGCTGGCATCGGCGCCGCGCATTTCCAGGTACTGCTTGAGGCGCACTTCCGGGAACGCGGTCGTCAGGTGGTCGGCCCAGTCCTTGATCGTCGGCTTCACGCCCGGCAGCGCCGCGAGTTCGCCACGCATGAACTTGCGGAAGTCCTGGCCCGACAGGTCGACGTACTTGCCGTCGCGGTAGCTGAAGTACATCGGCACGCCGAGGATGTAATCGACGTAGCGTTCGTAACCGAAGCCGTCCTCGAAGACAAAGTCGAGCATGCCGGTGCGGTCGGCGTCGGTATCCGTCCAGACGTGCGAACGGTATGACTTGAAGCCGTTGGGCTTGCCTTCGGTGAACGGCGAATTGGCGAAGAGCGCGGTGGCGATCGGCTGCAGCGCCAGGGCCACGCGGAACTTCTTCACCATGTCGGCTTCGGTCGCGTAATCGAGGTTGACCTGGACCGTGCAGGTGCGGGTCATCATGTCCAGGCCGAGCGAGCCGACCTTGGGCATGTATTCGCGCATGATCTTGTAGCGGCCCTTGGGCATCCACGGCATCTGGTCGCGGCGCCACTTCGGCTGGAAGCCCATGCCGAGGAAGCCGATGCCGAACTCGTCGGCGACCGAGCGCACTTCCTGCAGGTGGGTGCTGACTTCATCGCAGGTCTGGTGGATCGACTCCAGCGGCGCGCCGGAGAGCTCCAGCTGGCCGGCCGGCTCCAGGGTGATGTTCGCCTTGCCCTTGGTCAGCGCGACCGGCGTGTCGCCCTCGCGGGCGATGGACCAGTCGAAGCGCTCAGCCAGCCCCTCGAGGATCGCACGGATGCCCGGGCGCGGGCCTTCGAACGGGGGCGGGGTCAGGTCATCCGTATAGAAGCCGAACTTCTCGTGCTCGGTGCCGATGCGCCATTGTTCGCGCGGCTTTTCGCCCTCGGCGAGGTTGGCGACCAGATCGTTACGGTCACCGATGGGCGTGCTCTTGGCGGCGCTGGGAATGGACACTTCACTTTCCTTGGCAAGGGACGGCAGGGGCCGTAGCCGCCCCACATGGGGGCGCATGATGCCCGGGAAAAGGTGTCATGCCCGCCGCGCAGCGTAGCAAAACGCCGTGACCCCCGCGTACGCGCCGCGCAAGAAAAAAGGCCGCCCCGGAGGGCGGCCTTCTCAACGTGCCATTACTGGACTTCAGCGCTTCATCGAGTTGAAGAACTCGTCGTTCGACTTGGTGTTCTTCATCTTGTCGAGCATGAATTCCATGGCGGCCAGCTCGTCCATCGGGTGGAGCAGCTTGCGCAGGATCCAGATCTTGGCGAGCAGGTCCGGGTCGATCAGCAGGTCCTCGCGGCGGGTGCCGGAGCGGTTGATGTCGATGGCCGGGTAGACGCGCTTCTCGGAGATGCGGCGGGACAGGTGCACTTCCATGTTACCGGTGCCCTTGAACTCCTCGTAGATCACCTCGTCCATCTTGGAGCCGGTGTCCGTCAGCGCCGTGGCGATGATGGTGAGGCTGCCGCCTTCTTCTACGTTACGCGCCGCGCCGAAGAAGCGCTTCGGGCGCTGCAGGGCGTTGGCATCCACACCACCGGTGAGGACCTTGCCGGAGCTCGGGACCACGGTGTTGTAGGCACGGGCCAGGCGGGTGATCGAGTCGAGCAGGATCACGACGTCGCGCTTGTGCTCGACGAGGCGCTTGGCGCGCTCGATCACCATCTCGGCCACCTGCACGTGGCGGACGGCCGGCTCATCGAAGGTGGAGCTGATGACTTCGGCGCGAACCGTGCGGGCGATTTCCGTGACTTCTTCCGGACGCTCATCGATCAGCAGCATGATCAGGTGGACGTCGGGGTGGTTGTACTGGATGGCCTGCGCGATGTTCTGCAGCATCATCGTCTTACCCGACTTGGGCTGGGAGACGATGAGGCCGCGCTGGCCACGGCCGATCGGCGCCACCAGGTCGAGGATGCGGCCGGTGATGTCTTCGGTGGAGCCATTGCCACGCTCGAGCTTGAACGCCTTGCGCGGGAACAGCGGGGTCAGGTTTTCGAACAGCAGCTTGTTCTTCGACGCCTCCGGCGGATCGCCGTTGATGTCGTCCACCTTGAGCATGGCGAAGTAGCGCTCGCCTTCCTTCGGGTGGCGCACGCGTCCGGTGATGTAATCGCCGGTGCGCAGGTTGAAGCGGCGGATCTGGCTGGGCGAGACGTAGATGTCATCCGGGCCGGCCAGGTAGGACTCATCGGCCGAGCGCAGGAAGCCGAAGCCATCCTGGAGGATTTCGAGCACGCCTTCCGCCCAGATGCCGCCGCCCGAGCGGGCGTGGGCCTTGAGGATGCTGAAGACCACATCCTGCTTGCGCTGGCGGGCGACGCCCTCACGGATACCCAGGGACTCGGCGAACTCGAGCAGCTGGATGGAGTTCTTGCGCTTGAGCTCGGTCAGGTTGATCAGGCGATCGTTGCTGCCGGCATCGGCGTTCTCGTCGTCATCGACCGGGTAGCCGTTGTTGTTGCGCTGGTGCTGGTAGTTACCGCCACCGTTGCCACCACCACCACCGCCACCCTGGCGTTGCTGGTTGTTGCGGTCGTTGCGCTCGTTGCGCCGGCGACGGCCACGGCCTTCGCGCTCGCGGCGCTCGCCGTTGTTGCCGCCCTGGTTGCCCTGGCCACCCTGCGGGTTGCCCTGGCCGCCCTGGCCCTGCGACTGGCCGCCTTCACGCGGCTCCTGCGGCTGGCGGGCCTCGCCAGAGGCGGGCGGGTTGTTGAGCTGAAGCTCAGCCTGGGGCGCCGGAACCGGCGGCAGCGGCGGGGGCGAAGGCGGCGCCGGGGCTGGCGCGGGAGCCGGCGCGGGAGCGCTCGTCTCTACCGCGGGCGCCTCGGCGGCCGGGGCCTTGCGGCGGGTACGCGCACGCGGTTCGGCCGCAGGCTTGTCGCCGGCGCCCTTGGCGTCAGTGGAATCTTTCGTTTCGATATCGGACACGGGCAAACCTCACGGGGCGCCGTTGGAAGAAGAAGGTGGGAAGGTCCGCGGGATGGGGGACAGCGAGGTGTCCCAAGGCGAACGCTTAGAGCCTAGCATCGTGTGGGGCGCGAGGTAAAGCGCCCCACACGGCGGCTAACGGAAGCCTGGCGGCTTCAGATGGACTTATCGATGAACTGGGCGAGGACGCCCTTGTTGACGGCGCCGACCTGGGTACCGGCGACCTTGCCGTCCTTGAACACCATCAGCGTGGGGATGCCACGGATGCCGAACTGGCGCGGGGTCTGCTGGTTTTCGTCGATGTTGATCTTCACGATCTTCACCTTGCCCTGGTATTCATCGGCCAGCTGCTCGAGGGCCGGGGCGATCGCCTTGCACGGGCCGCACCATTCCGCCCAGAAATCGAGCAGGACGGGGGTATCGGACTCGAGCACGTCCTTCGAGAAGGCGGCGTCGCTGGTGTGGGTGATCTTGTCGCTCACCGTGGTCTCCAAAGTGGGTTTAGGGGGAGTTGACGACCGTGACGCTGGCATCGGCTACACTTAGGAGCCCCATGTCGCGGGTCCAACCGGAACCGAAGGTCTTGGCCGTTGCAGCCGGTGGCCCTCATTCCAACCCAACTAGGGGCGCGATACAAGCGATTCAAGGTGCCAGCGGGTGGTTTCCGTTGACATAGGTAAACCGGTTCAGTGAAGCCGGTTCAGCTATGCCAGCGGGAGCCGTCGGGCCAGGCACCACCGCCTCCGGCCAACGTGCGCCGGGCGCGTCGACATGCCGCCGGGCTGGCAACCGGGGGCCACCGACCCTCCCGTGGCGCCGGCCGGACCAACCACCCGTCCCGTGGTGCATTCCTTGCCGCAGGGGCGGCGCCGCGTATCCGTGGCGCAAGCTTCCAGGTCCCTCCATGTCCCAGACCGTACTTACCGACGTCTTCTACGAAAACCTCGACCTCCACCCGCTCCTGCACCAGGGGCTCGCCACCGCCGGCATCACCCGTTGCACGCCGATCCAGGCGCTGACCCTGCCGGTCGCGCTCACGGGCCGCGACGTCGCCGGCCAGGCCCAGACCGGCACCGGCAAGACCTTCGCCTTCCTCGTGGCGCTGGTCGATCGCCTGCTGAAGAATCCAGCCGCCCCCGGGCGCAAGGATTCCGACCCGCGCGCCCTGGTCATCGCGCCCACCCGTGAACTCGCCATCCAGATCGAGAAGGATTTCCAGACGATCGGCAAGGCCACCGGCCTGCGCAGCGCCCTGATCTACGGCGGCGTCGATTACGACAAGCAGCGCCAGCAGCTCCGCGACGGCTGCGACATCATCATCGCCACCCCGGGCCGCCTGCTCGATTACTACAAGCAGGATGTGTTCGGCTTCGGCAGCGTCGAGGTCATGGTCATCGACGAAGCCGACCGCATGTTCGATCTCGGCTTCATCAAGGACGTGCGCTTCATCTTCCGCCGCCTGCCGGCACGCGAGAAGCGCCAGGTCCTGCTGTTCTCCGCCACCCTGAGCCACCGCGTGCTCGAGCTGGCCTACGAGCACATGCATGAAGCCGAAAAGCTCGTCGTCGAGACCGAGAACGTCACCGCCGACCGCGTCCGCCAGGTCGTCTACTTCCCCTCGAAGGAAGAAAAGATGCCGCTGCTGCTGAACCTGCTCGAGGAGAGCAAGGCCGAGCGCAGCATCATCTTCGTGAACACCAAGGCCGCCGCCGAGCGCATCACGGATCGCCTCAAGCGCCACAACTTCCGGGTCGGCGCCATCTCGGGCGATGTCCCGCAGGTCAAGCGCCAGAAGCTGCTGCAGCGCTTCCAGGATGGCCAGATCGACATGCTCGTCGCGACCGACGTGGCCGCCCGCGGCCTGCATATCCCGGCCGTCAGCCACGTGTTCAACTACGACCTGCCGCAGGATGCCGAGGACTACGTCCACCGCATCGGCCGTACCGCGCGCCTGGGCGCCGAGGGTGATGCCATCAGCTTCGCCTGTGACCTATACGCGATGGGCCTGCCCGACATCGAGACCTACATCAACCAGAAGATCCCGACCGCGTCGATCGACGCGCGGATGCTGGTGATGCCGGCCCCGCGTCCTCGCGCCGATGGCGTGCAGGATGAAATCGACGATCCGAACGACACCGGCGGCCACGTGCCGACCCGCGGCGCTCCGCCCGAGAAGGGTGGCCGTGGCGGTCGTGATGGCCAGCGCTCCGGTTCGCGCTCCGGTTCCCGCTCGGGCTCGCGTTCGGGCGAGCGCTCCGGCGAGCGCCCGGCCAGCCGCGAGCGTCGCCCGCGCCAGGATGCCCCCACCGGTAGTTCGACCGAGGTGCCGGTGAAGACCGTCGTCGTGGCCGAGACCATTGCCGAGCTCCCGGCCGCCGCCGAGGCGATGGCTGCCGAATCCGCGCCGAAGAAGCGCCGCCGCCGCGGTGGCCGCGGCCGAGGACGCCGCGAGGGTGGCGAGGGTACCCCGCAGGTCCGGATCCAGGACGCCGGCACCGCGGCCGCACCGCGTACGGCAAGCGCTGACGGCTCCGCCGCGAACGGCAGCCGTCGCCCGTCGCGCCACGTCGCCGCCGCGCGCCCGGCCGCCACGCCGGTCCCGGCGCCGGCCGCCGCCCCGGCGAAGAAGGAAGGCTTCTTCCGCCGCCTCGGCCGGATATTCGCCGGGAAGTAACGCCCTCGCGGCATGCATCGCGCCCAGGCGCGCTCCCACATGACAGATGATGTGGGAGCGCGCTTGCGCGCGATAAGCCGACGAAGCGGCGACGTTGCACGCCACCCGCCCGAATTTCGCGACCCAGACCCGGCCCAAACCCCGCCGCATCCCTTATCCTCTAGGCTTCACGAGCCAACGGGTAGCGCGGTGATCGGTTTCGATCTGGTGAGCAAACGATACGAGGGCGACCACCAGGCCCTTACGGATGTCTCCTTCCAGGTCGACGCCGGTGAAATGGCCTTCGTGACCGGGCATTCCGGTGCCGGCAAGAGCACCCTGCTCAAGCTGCTGGCCATGATCGAGCGCCCGACCAACGGCGTGGTCACCCTGGACGGCCAGAAGCTCAACACCGTCCGCTCCTCCGATATCCCACGTATCCGCCGCAAGCTCGGCATGGTCTTCCAGGACCACCGCCTGTTGCTGGACCGCAGCGTGTTCGCGAACGTGGAGCTGCCGCTGGTCATCGCCGGGGTCTCGCCCACCGAACGGGCACGGCGCGTGCGTGCCGCCCTCGAGAAGGTCGGCCTGCTCAGCTACGAGAAGCAATTGCCCGGCACGCTTTCCACCGGCGAGCAGCAGCGCGTGGGCATCGCCCGCGCCATCGTCGCCAAGCCCGCCGTGCTCATCGCCGATGAGCCCACCGGCAACCTCGACCCGCAGCTGGCCATGGAGATCATGGGCCTGTTCGCCGAATTCCAGGCGGTGGGTACCGCCGTCCTTGTCGCGAGCCACGACCTGATGCTGATCAAGCGCATGAAGAAACGCGTCGTCGTCCTCGACCACGGCAAGCTCATCGCCGACGTGCCCGCGACGGAGGTGGTATGAACACCGTCCGCGAGCCGCGCCGTGCACCCGAGCCGGAGAAGACCCGCCGGACCACGCCGCACCACATCGGCGCGTGGCGCGAACACCACGCCTGGAGCCTCTCGATCAGCTGGCGCCGGCTGGCTTCGCGCCCCCTGGGCACGCTCCTTACCGTCGCCGTCATGGGCGTGGCGCTCGCGCTTCCGCTGGCCTTCTACCTGCTGCTCGGCAATGTCGAGCGCATGGGTGATGCGCTGGGCCGCAACCAGACGATCAGTGCCTTCATGAAGCCGGGTGAGAACGCGGCGATGGCGGAAACCGCGGCCTCGGCGTTGCGCGGCCGGCCGGAGGTGCAGGACATCACCGTGCGCACGCCGAAGGATGGCCTCGCCGAACTGGCGGAGGTACAGGGGTTCTCGGGCGCGTTGCAGTCGCTTGATGTAAACCCGTTGCCTTATGTCCTTGCCGTGCAGCCCAAGCCCAACCTTTCCGCCGAGGACGCCAGCCGTCTCGTCGAATCGATGAAGGCGACGCAGGGCGTCGACATGGTCCAGGACACGGGCGCCTGGCGCCAGCGACTGGATGCGATCGTCGGTGTCGGCGCGCGCGCGACCACCATGCTCGCGCTGCTGCTTGGCATCGCCGCGCTGCTCGTCGTCGGCAACACCATTCGCGTCGACATCCAGAGCCGCGCGGAGGAAATCGGCGTGCTGCTGCTGATCGGCGCCAGCCGGCCCTTCGTACGCCGGCCTTATCTCTATGCAGGCATCTGGCTGGGCCTGCTCGCCGGCATCCTGGCCGTGGCGCTGGCGGTGGTGATCGAGCTGGCGATGGCCGGCCCGGTCGGCCGCCTCGCCGCCGCCTACGATGGCAGCGTGCAGTTCGGCGGCCTGCCGGTGTGGTTGCTTCTTTCGGTGCCGCTCGCGTCCGCCGTCCTCGGCTGGCTCGGTGCGCGGCTGGTCAGCGCTCGACAGATACGCCGCGCGGCGGCGGGTTAAGGGGAGGCCAGGGGGTGGCATCGCATATCGGATCAGGCGTCGCTGGCGCCACGCCGCGCATCCTGCTGGTGGACGGCTCCAAGGTCGTGCGCTCGCTGATTTCGCGCGTCGTGTCGGCGGAAGTGCCTGGCGTGGAAATCGTCGGCGTGGGGACCGGCGCGGAAGCGCAGATGGAACTGCAACGCGGGGTGTTCGACTTCGTCACGGTGGCCCTGCGCCTGCCGGACATGGATGGCCTGGATGTCGCGCGCTTCGTCCGCGAAGCAGCGCCGCAGATCTACATGCCGATCGTCGTGGTATCCGGCGACGTCGAGCAGCGCCTGCATCGTCGCGAACTCGGCGAGTTCGTCACGGACTATTTCGACAAGTCGCTCGGCTTCGAGGCGCTGGCGGAGTTCATCCGCGGCTACGTGCGCCCCGAAGGCGGTGCGGAAGGCGAAGTGCTTTACGTGGAAGACAGCCGTGTCGTCGCGTTGGCGACGCGCCGCATGATGGAGAAGTACGGCCTGACCGTGCATCACGTCATCAGTGCGGAGGATGCGATCGAATTCCTGCGTATGGCCAAGGCAGAAGGCAAGGTTGGCGCCGACGTGGTCCTGACCGACGTGAGCCTCAAGGGTGAGCTCACCGGCGGCGACCTGGTGGAGCGTATCCGCAATGAATTCGGCTACGGCAAGGGCAGGCTGCCGACGCTGATCATGACGGGCGATGAAAATCCCGCGAACCAGGCAGCGCTGCTCCGTGCCGGTGCGAATGACCTGGTCGAGAAGCCTGTCGAAGAGAAATTGCTCATCACCAAGCTTCTGTTCCAATTGCGCGTCGCCTTGCACCTGCGCGCGAAGGCGGAAGCTTGAACGATCGCGTGAAGCTCGAGGCGTCGTGGAAGGAGCGCATCGGCGATTACCTCGACCGGCCTGAGATGCTCGAGCTCTCTGCGTTCCTGCGTGACGAGAAAGCGCACGGCAAGGTGATTTATCCGCCGGGTCCCGAGATCTTCAACGCGTTCGAGCACACACCGTTCGACAAGGTACGTGTCGTGATCCTCGGCCAGGATCCGTACCACGGACCCGGCCAGGCACATGGCCTGAGCTTCTCCGTGCGCCCCGGCGTGCGCGTGCCGCCGTCGCTGCAGAACATGTTCAAGGAAATCGAGAGCTGCCTCGGCATTCCTCGTCCGGACCATGGTTGTCTCACGACGTGGGCCGATCGCGGCGTGCTTCTGCTCAACGCGGTGCTCACCGTGGAAGCAGGGCAGGCCGGATCTCACCAGGGCAAGGGTTGGGAAGGTTTCACCGACGCCGCGATCGATGCGCTCAACCGTGAACGCGAAGGCCTCGTCTTCATGCTGTGGGGCAGCCACGCGCAGAAGAAGGGCCAGCTCATCGACGGCAAGCGCCACTGCATCCTGCGCAGCGTGCATCCCTCGCCGCTATCGGCGCACCGGGGTTTCATGGGCTGCGGGCATTTCGCGCAAGCGAATGCATATCTCACGGAGCGCGGTGAGCAACCCATCGACTGGTCGCTACCGCGACGCGCCGAACTCGAAGCCTGAAAAGACAAAAGCCCGCGGCCGAAGCGCGCGGGCTAAGTAGCAACCGAATCACTTGTCATCGTGTTTCGGCCCGCCTCGATCGCTACCCTTGAGTGCATCGAGGTCTTCGAAATCGACGTTGCCGCCGATAGACAACTTTAATCTAGTTGTTGTGCGTCCAACGTGCAAGCACCTTCGCATCGACAGGCGTCCAGCTCGAACACATAAGCCAACGCTGTGCGAATCTCGCTGAGCGTCTTCTCACTTACGCGTGTAAGGATGCCTTGCGCTGTGCGCGACGCATGAGCTCGCGCATGCGACAAACGCTCAAGGCTGACGACCATGGCCATGTCGCATTTTGCCCACCGATCTCCTTCGCGATCGCGCCAGCCTGGGGGCATCTCATCGGCTGGCACGCGGACGTGCCAGCCTGCAGGTTCTCGGGGCGGAGTCATGCTGACGGGCACGATGCTGACAAGGCCCGGGCGCCCCTTGAGTCGGCGACTGACGACGATCACCGGGCGGGTCTTGACCATCTCGCCTGGCGGCGCGGATCCGGGCGGTGGAAACCGGCAGATCAGGACGGTGCCGGGAAGGGGAGCGTAGTAGAAGGCCATCCTGCGAGCTTGGGGTGCGCCTTGCCTTCTGACTGCCGGGGCATGGGCTTTCCGCGCGTAAGGGAATGCCCTTTAGATCTGAAGGGTTACCCCCATATATATTGCATATCAGTCACTTAAGTGGTTCCCGCCGCCGTAGCAGCGGCCGGGTAGCCTTCTCCCTCCTGAATACCTTTCAACCCCCACTGGACACCCCGGGGGTATTTCTGTACCATTGAGTACAGCTAACCAAGATTGAACTTCGGCAGGGGTTAGCACTCCCACCCTGGGACTGCTAACCTGCACCGATACCTTTCAGGAGGTTCCACACATGTCTCAAGCCCTCGCCACCCGTAACTACGGGCTACCGAGCGTCGTTGGCAGTCTGGATTCCTACATCGCGGCCGTCCATCGCATCCCGGTGCTCAGCCTTGACGAGGAGCAGACGCTTGCGCGGCGCTTCCACGACGACGCCGACCTCGACGCCGCCCGCCAGCTGGTGATGTCCCACCTTCGCTTCGTGGTGCACGTCGCCCGCGGCTACAACGGCTATGGCCTGCAGCTCTCCGACCTGATCCAGGAAGGCAACATTGGCCTGATGAAGGCGGTGAAGCGCTTCGACCCGGACCAGGGCGTGCGCCTCGTCAGCTTCGCGGTGCACTGGATCCGTGCCGAAATGCACGAGTTCATCCTGCGCAACTGGCGCATCGTCAAGGTCGCCACGACCAAGGCCCAGCGCAAGCTGTTCTTCAACCTGCGCAAGAGCAAGAAGCGCCTGGGTTGGATGAACGCCGAGGAAGTCCGCGTGGTCGCCCACGACCTGGGCGTGCCGGAAGCCACCGTCCGTGAGATGGAATCCCGCCTCTCGGGCCGTGACGTCGGCTTTGAAGCCCCGGCCGATGCCGATGACGACGAGAAGCCGGCTCCGGCCGCGTTCCTGGTCGACGAGGGCGCCGACCCGTACGACAACCTGGCCGAAGCCGACGCCTCGGACAACCAGATGAGCGCCCTGGGCTCTGCCCTCGCTAACCTGGATGCCCGTTCGCGTGACATCATCCAGCGCCGCTGGCTGGCCGAAGACAACAAGGCCACCCTGCAGGACCTGGCCGATGAGTACGGCGTCTCGGCCGAGCGCATCCGCCAGATCGAGGCGAATGCCATGAAGAAGATGCGCGTCGCCATCGCCGCCTGAGTGCAGCGAACGGCGTAAGATCCGGAACGGCCCCCTCGTGGGGCCGTTTTCCGTTGCCCCGAACGTGGAGTGAGAAGGATGCCCAGGGCCCTGGTCATCGAAGATGACGAAGTCACCGCCCGCGATATCGTCGCGGAGCTCGGCGCGCACGGCCTCAACGCCGAGTGGGTCGCCAACGGCCGCGACGGCCTGGCCCGCGCGCTGGAGAACGGCTACGACATCATCACCCTCGACCGCATGCTGCCCGGCATGGACGGTATCGATGTCGTATCCGAGCTCCGCAAGCGCTCGGTCGAGACACCGGTGCTGATGATCAGCGCGCTATCCGACGTGGACGAGCGGGTCCGCGGTTTACGCGCGGGTGGCGACGACTACCTGACCAAGCCCTTCGCGCCCGACGAGCTCGCGGCGCGGGCTGAAGTGCTGCTGCGTCGCCATCGCCGCCCCGAAGCGGCGGAGACGCGTCTTCGCGTCGAAGACCTCGAACTGGACCTGGTGAAGCACAACGCATTGCGCAACGGCCAGCCGCTGACCCTGCTGCCCACCGAGTTCCGCCTGCTCGAATTCCTCATGCGCAACGCCGGCCAGGTCGTCACCCGGCAGATGATCTTCGAGCACGTGTGGGGATTCCACTTCGATCCGGGCACCAACGTGATCGATGTCCATATCGGCCGCCTCCGCCGCAAGATCGACGGCGCCGGCCAGGTGCCGCTCATCCGCACCGTGCGCGGCTCGGGGTACGTCCTTGCGCCCGCTGACTGACGCCTGGCGTTCCGCCACCTCGCGCCTGATCCTCATCTATGGCGCGCTGTTCGCCATCTGGTGCGTGGTGCTGCTGGGTGTCGTCCAGTGGGAATCCTCGCGCTACCTGACCAACGTTGTGGACGGCATGCTTTCCGCGCGCCTGCATTACCTCGCAAAGACCGATCCGCGCCGGCTCAACGATACGGTCGACACCGCCAGCGCGATCGATGCCACCGGCTTCATGGCCGCGGGCCTGTTCGACGCGCAGGGCCGCCGGCTGGCCGGCAACGTCGCGACGATTCCGAAGGGACTCGAGGAAGACAACGTGATCCATGCGGTCGCGGCCCAGGTGGAAGACCACCCGGGCGAGAACGGCCGGCGTGCACGCGGCCTCGCCACCACGTTGCCAAACGGCCAGCGCCTGGTCGTGGTGAAGGAGAGCGCGACCATCGACGGTCTCGGGGCGATCATTCGCCGCGGCGCGTTGTGGGGTCTCTCGCTCACGCTGCTCCCCGGCGTCCTGGGTGGCATCCTCATCGCCCGCCGGCCCGCGCGCCGCGTGCGCCAGATCCAGCAGGCGATGGAACCGATCCGCGAAGGCGACCTCAGTGTCCGCCTGCCGGTGACCCGCGCCGGCGACGAGGTCGACCTGCTCGCCGGCACGGTGAACACCACGCTCGACGAGATCGAGCGCCTGCTCGGCGAGGTCAAGGGCGTCACCGACAACATCGCCCACGACCTGCGCACGCCGCTGACCCGCATGCGCACGCGGTTGTATCGCGTACAGCAGCAGTTCGCGGACACGCCCGCCGCTGAACAGCTCGAGGCCGCAGTCGAGGAAATCGACACGGTGCTGGCCCGGTTCCGCGCGCTGCTGCGCGTCTCCGAACTGGAAGACCGCCAGCGCAGCGCATGCTTCGAGGACATGGACCTCGGGGCCGTGCTGAAGAACGTCCACGACTTCTATGCGCCGCTCGCCGAGGACCGCCACCAGCGTTTCGAGCTCGATGTCGGCAAGCT
>Ga0209051_1002623_pt1 | contig 12626 bp, 13 predicted proteins | sample AraplaCvi_mMS_r2_2_FD_184286 | JGI IMG/M metagenome (GOLD analysis project Ga0209051, IMG submission 184286) | Arabidopsis root microbial communities from North Carolina, USA - plate scrape MF_Cvi_mMS_r2 (SPAdes) (version 2) | ecosystem: Host-associated > Plants > Roots > Endosphere | place...
AGGGCGAGCACCTTCCAGCGGCCCGCCAGCGGGTGCCCGCCCGCGCCGTCGCCGCCGCGCGCGGCGCCGTCGGCCGCGTAGTACTCGTAGAAGTGGTGCTCGCCCTGCGAGTAGTCGATGGTGGCGCCGGCCAGCAGGGCCTGCGCCTCGGCGGGGCTCGCGTTCGCGTCGTTCGCTGGCGCGGCCCACGCGGCGCCGAGCCCGCCGGCGGTGAGCGCGAAGGCCACCGCCAGGCGCCCGTGGCGGCGGCGGGGGGAAGCAGGGGGCATGGATACCTCGTCGTCAAAGCCAAAGCCCTCCGTCGCGCGGGCGGTGCGGATCCTTACATCCGACCGCGCGGCGGCGGTGGGTGCCGAGGTATGCGGGATCACGGTCCGCCCGCTCCCGTACGCCGCTCGGCCACCTCCAGGAATGCGTCGAGGATCGCGCACGGGTGGGTCGGCGCGCCGTCGCAGCAACGCCTGAGCGCCAGCAGTTGCGTCTCCAGCGCCTGCAGGTGGCGCAGGCGCTCGCGGACGAGGGCGATGTGCCGGTCGAGCAGCGCGTCCACGCGCTCGCAGGACGGCCCCGGGTCGGCCGCGAATTCGAGCAGCCGACGGATCTCCGCGAGCGGCAGGTCAAGCGTGCGGCTGTGGCGGATGAAGCTCAGCCGCGTCAAGTGGTGCTCGTCGTAGCGCCGGTAGCCCGAGGCGTCGCGCGCCGGCGCGTCGAGCAGCCCCTCGCGCTCGTAGAAGCGCACCGTCTCGACATCGCAACCGGCACCGCGCGCGAGTTCCCCGATGCGCATGAGAAGACCCCCTGGCTTGAGCCCGTACCCGCTACAGGCCGCCCAATGTTCCCATACCGGGAGATTCCGCGCCGTCATGTCCGCTCATTGCTGCTCATCCTCGTCGTGCGGCGCGCCGCCGCCTGTCGACCCGCGCTGCCGGCGCGCCCTGTGGATCGCGCTGGCCCTCAACGCGGCGATGTTCGCGATCGAGCTCGGCGCATCCTGGGCCTCCGGCTCCGTCTCGCTCCTGGCCGATTCCGTCGACTTCTTCGGCGACGCGGGCAACTACGCCATCAGCCTGGCGGTGCTGGGCCTGTCGGCGCGCGCGCGCTCCCGCGCGGCCGCCTTCAAGGCGGGCTGCATGGGCGCCTTCGGCCTGGCCGTGATGGCACGCGCCGCCTGGAACGCGGTGGCGGGCGTCCCGCCCGAGCCGTCCACCATGGGCGCGGTCGGACTGGCCGCCCTGGCCGTCAACGGCGGCGTCGCGTGGATGCTGTACCGCCTGCGCGACGGCGACGCCAACATGCGATCCGCCTGGATCTGCTCGCGCAACGATGCGATCGGGAACGCTGCCGTGCTGCTCGCCGCGCTCGGCGTCTTCGGCACCGGATCGGCCTGGCCCGACCTGGTCGTCGCCGCCGCCATGGGCGCGCTCGCCCTGGCCGGATCGTGGACCGTGATGGCGCAGGCGCGCCGGGAACTGCGGCTCGCGGCCTTCCGGCCGTGAGGTGCCGCGCCGCCGGCGCCGATCCCTGCATGCGCCGGGCCCCGGCGGCACGCCCGCATACACCTGCGGGTAGACCCGGCCCGGGCGGGGACGGGGGTCAGTCGTGCTTGCCGCGCCAGGCCGCGACCAGCAGCAGGCCGCCGGCGATGGCGATGTTCTTCAGGAAGTTGTAGAGCTGGCCGTCGAACTGCTCGGGCGGCGCGCTCCAGAACTGGTGCGCGGTCAGCGCGGTCGCGAGCGTGAAGAGCGCCATCACCGGGGCGACCCAGCGCAGCCTGACGCCCAGCAGCAGCAGGAGGCTGCCGCCGACCTCGATCGCGATCGTCACCGGCAGGGCGATCATGGGCAGCGGCACGCCCAGCGCGCCCAGGTAGCCGAGCGTCGCGCCGAAGGCCATGGCCTTGCGCACGCCGGCGACGAAGAACAGCAGCGCGATCGACAGGCGCGCCGCGAAGAAGAGGCGTTGCGGATCCATGGGACGGTCTCCTCAGGCGAAAGGACGGTGAAAAGGGACGACGGAACGCCCGGGGCCGTCCGTCATCCGGCGTGAAGGAGGCTGCGTGCCGTCGCCAGCACGGCCTCCTCGCCCGGCCGAGGCGCCCAGCCCAGGAGGCCGCGCGCCTTCGCGTTGCTGGCGTCGCGCACCCGGCCGAGGTTGGGCAGGGCCTGCCGCGCCGCGTCGCTCCAGAGCGACGCGAGCCGCAGCAGCCAGTCCGGCATCTGCCGCCGCGGCGCCTTGTCCGCCCGCTCGCCCAGGTGACGATGCAGCATCTTGGCCACATCGAGCAGGGACACGCAAGGTCCCGCCGCCGCCAGGAAGCGCTGGCCGGCGGCCGAGGGATGCGACATCGCCCGGAGGTGGAGATCCGCGACGTCGCGCACGTCCACCATCCCGAAGTACACGCGTGGGCACGCGGCAATGGCGCCATCTAGCAGGGACCGGACGATGCGCGTCGACGCCGAGAGCCCCGTGCCGAGCGTCGGCCCGAAGATGCCGACCGGATTGACGACGCTCAGCGCCGGCCCCGCGTCCTGCGCCGCCACGAAGTCCCAGGCCGCGCGCTCGGCGATGGTCTTGGAGCGGACGTACGCGGCCAGCCCCGGGGCCTCCACGTCCGTCCAGTCCGACTCGTCGAAGCGCGTCTTCGCGGCCGGGTGCCCATTGCCGACCGCCGCGAAGGACGAGGTCATGACCACGCGCCGGACGCCCGCGCGGGAGGCCGCGCGGAGCACCCGCAGCGTGCCGTCGCGCGCGGGAACGATCAGCTCCTCCTCCCGCTTCGGGGCCGTGGCGGGAAACGGCGACGCCACGTGCAGCACGAACTCGCAGCCCTCGACGGCCTCGTCCCACCCTCGATCGGCGGTCAGGTCGGCCACCGCGAACGACAGCGCCGCGTCGCGCGGCAGGCCGGCCTCCGCCAGGGCGTCGCGCACCGCGGGCGCGCGCCCGGCCGCGCGCACCGTGGCCGTCACCTCGTGGCCGGCCGCGACCAGCTGCAGGATGACGTGCCCCGCCAGGAAGCCGGCGCCGCCCGTGACCAGCACCCGGCTCATGCCACCCCCTTCGACGCCGCCGCCCGGGCCGCCTTGCGCGGCGCCGGCAGGCACGCGCGCACGCACAGCCGCATCTGCGCCACGAACTCGGCGCGGGACTTCCGGCCCTCCTTCCAGGTCAGGCCGAAGGTGAACAGCACCGCGGCGAGCTCCTCGGCCGTCACCGTCGACCGGTCGATGAAGCCCGGCGACTGCCGCAGCGCGCGGGCGAGGCGATCGCGGAACCCCGCCTTGTATCCGTCGACGGCGTCGCCCGCGAGCTGGTCGCCGGCCGCGATGACGTCGAGCGCCTCGGGCGAATAGGTGACCAGGTGCCGGCCGAACCAGGCATCCATCGCGTCCACGATCCGGTCCTGCAAGGCCGCGCCTTCGCGCGCGAGCGCCTGGTCGACGAGTGCCAAGCCGACGTCGAGGTAGTGCCGGGTCGCCTGCAGGAAGAGCTCTTCCTTGCTCGCGAAGTGCAGGTAGAGCCCCTGCTTGGACAGGCCGGCCGCCGCCGCGAGATCGTCGACGGAGGTCTTCTTGAAGCCGTAGCGACCGAACACGGGCATGACGGCCGCGAGGATGGCCTCGGCGCGAGGCGAGGGCGCCTCCTGGGTGCCGGGATGGCGGGCTGCGTTCATGGCGCGAGCATAGTCAGGTTGACCGAATTGGTCAACTTAGTCAACCGATCCGCCGATGCTGGGCGATGCGGCGCCGAGGAGGGCGGATGCCTGCGCATCACCCCCTGCGCACCGCGACGCTCCGTCGCGCCAGCCTGCAATTCGTCCGGCGGGCGCCGGGACTCGTCGCAAGCCCCTGGGCGCCCGCCGCCCGCACGCCGATAGTCCACCCATCGCATCACGCACCGCCCCCGCCCAGGAGCCCGACATGACCAAGACCCTCGCCCAAGCCGCCGCCTTCGCCCTCGCCGCCGTCGTCACCACCGCCACCGTCGCCGGCAGCGCGGCGCTCGCGCAGCAGGAATACGTCAAGGCCGACGCCGTCGCGATGGCGCACGTGCAGGTGCTGGCCGCGCAGACCGTGGTCGTGGTCGGCCACCGCGGCTGAGTCACCGGCCGCCCCCTCCGGGCGCCGGCCGCCGGCAGGTGGGGACTGGCCTTCGGCCTGTCCTGCGGCATCTTCGTCGAACGCAGTCTTGTGCCGCTGCCTTTGCGCGCATGTTCCCCCAGTGTGGGCTGGAGCCGCGATTGCTGATTGCGCGTCCCTCCGTGTACTCTCGCCAGGCTCGATCGTCGTCGAGGAATCGGTCCCTTCACCAGGAGTCCGCCATGGAGCCAGAGATGGTCGTGCGGCCTGCCTTCCGGCTGGTCGGGCTGGAGATACGCACACGGCCGATGTCGCCCGAGATTCCGGCCTTGTGGCCGCGTTTCGTTGCGCGCCTGCCCGAGATCGCTGGCGTGACGGAGCCCGGCGTCACGTGGGGTGCGATGCGCAACGAGCCCGACCACGTGCTGGTCTACGGCTTCTATCGCCGACTCGGCTGGCTGCCCACCGGAAAGCGGGACGACTTCGGCGACGAGGTTCTTGAGCTCGACACTTCCGACCTCGCTGCAGCCAATCGGCATCCGCGCTTTCAGTGTCCGTGAGACTGCCGCACCCGCCAAGAAGAAGTGATCCGCGCGGCGCCGGCCGCGTCGAGACCTGTCTCAAGATCCCTCTTCAGCGAGCATTTTCGTTTCCGGCACCCTGAACGCACGGTCCATGCAGCTCAACGTGCCGTTCATCGGCCGCTCGTGAGCGCCCGGGGCTCGCCTGGCTAGAATTTCAGCCACCGCCAGGAATCGTCGTGCCCGCACCCGCCAAGCTCAATCCTTATGCGCAACTGATCATCGCAGCGCTGGTCGCGATCGGGGGCCTGGCCGTCGGCGCCGCAGCGGTGGGGCATGCGATCGATCCGGAGCACATCGGCCTGTGGAGCGGCCCGAACGCGTTCTTCTTCGGCATGCTGCCCGGCACCACGTTCGGCGCGCACCAGGCGCCCAGCAGCACGCTCTACGTCGTCGCCGTGACAACGGTCAGCATCTGCTGGTTCGTCAGCCGCGAGCTTGCGGGCTTCGCGCGTGCGACTCTCGCGCGTCGACCGCCGCGGGCCGATCATCGATGACGTTTAATCGGCAACTGGCCTCTGACCCCGGTCGAAGCTGCCCGTGCCTCGCCGCAGCTCATCGGGAACCTCGATGTCACGCGACGCCATCAGAGTCCTTCTCGCCGTCATCGGCGTCGCGCGCGGGTGCAGCTTCAAGTCTCGCCCCTCACGCCGCATCACGACGATCGCGCAAACCCCACCTCGTCATGAACGCAATTGGAACGCCGACGTAGAAGCTGTGCGAGAGCAGGCCGCTGACGATGCTCCACCCCTGAGGCAGCTTCCAGCCGGGTGCACCGGAGAGCGGCACGACCACGTAGGCCATCACGGTCCACGTCAGTACGCCGAACACCGTCCCCCAGAGCCACGGGCGGGCCGTCAGGGCCGGGAGTCGCAGTGACGCAAACAGGAAGACTGCCGACATCGCCATCGTGAGCCCGAAGTGGCAGAGCAGCCCCGGCCACGCCATCTCCACGCCGCCCTTCATCGCCGCCGGCCCCACGACGCCGGCCGCGATGTACTTCAAGATGTCCTCCACGGTTTCTCCGCGAACCGAGAGGCTCGCGAAAGCGTTCACACGACCACCGCACCGAGCCGTCCATTCCAGCCATCCGCCGTCACGCACTCTGCCGACCAGACTTGACTCTGCTTGACCCCTCTCGACTGCGAGGCGAGGTTCAATGCGAGCACGGCCCCGTCAGGTTGGAGCCGGAGTCTCGGGAGATCTCCGTGAGCATTCCCTGCGCCGACTGGCCATCACGCGTTCCGCCGCCAGCCGCACGGTGCGAAGCGCTCCAGCGGTAAGGAGATCCCCATGAAGCGCATCCCGAGAACGTCGCTGGCGGCGGCACTCGCCTTCACGGCCACCATCGCGGGCGCGCAGACGACCCTCACACTGTCCGGCAACCTCGATCTCTACGGCAACTACATGCGCAGCAGCAGCGGCAGCCACATCGTGGCGCTGGATGACGGCGCCGTGCAGCGCAGCCGCTGGGGCCTGCGCGGCACCGAGGACATCGGCGCCGGCTATCTGGTGAAATTCCAGCTGGAAGGTGGAATCCATGCCGATACGGGTGGACTGGCGGGCTCGGGCCTGTTCGATCGCCAATCGTGGCTGGGCCTGTCGACGCCCTACGGCGAGTTTCGCGTCGGCCGCCAGAACGGACTCATCTTCACCCACGGCGACCACGTCGACTTCACGGGCCGCACCCTGGGCTCGTTGATCAACAGCTCCGGACTGCCGGCGCGCTTCGACAATGACGTCGCCTACTTCAGTCCGCGTCTGCGCCGGATGCAGTTCGAGGCGCACGTCGCGCTGCCGGAGAGTCCCGCAGGGAATCATCCGCTCGTGTTGCAGGCAAACCTCGAATACGCGGATGACGCCATCGTCGCCGGCATCATGACGCTGCACGCCTTGCCTCCCACGCACGCGGCGATCGACAAGGACGTCGAGTACGACAATGTCTACGCCAGCTGGAAGTACGGCCGAGGGACGGTCTATCTCGCTTTCGTCCACAGCAACAACATCACTGCCAATGCGGCGAGCAACACCGCCGGGGCCATCGTGCCCGGTGCCGGTGGCTACAACGCCGGCACCAGTCCCGACCTGGATCACTTCTATGACATCTGGCAAGTCTCGGCCGATTACAAGCTGACGTCGCAACTTCGCGTAGGCGCGCACGGGGGCTCAATCTAGGGCATCGCGCATTGCATCAGCAATTGCGCCGGCATCGGCGGATAGGCCATCTTGAGGCGGTAGCCGAGGAACTCGTCGGGCCGCCAACCGGTACGGTCGAAGACGAGATCCAGCATCTCGGCATAGCGCGGCACTTCGAGCGTGAGCGGCGCGGGCGTCGGCGCGCCCAGCTCGACGAGCGGCTCCAGCAGGGGCAGGAGGCCGGGCTCCAGGCCCGGCCCGCGCGCCTCGAGCAGGCTGGTGAGGACCACCTCGGGCGGCAGCGCATAGCGCATCGACTCGTGGATGTAGACGTCGAAGATGGCCATCTCGGAAGGGATGCCCAGGGTGCACCCGAGCTTCATCAGGGGATCCTGCGTGGGGGCTGCGACGCGGCGGTGCAGCCGTCCGAACGAGCACGTGACCTGGCCGACGTTGCCGACCGGTCCCGGCGCGATGGACACCGTCACGCGACCTTGGTCTTCGCGCACGCTGAGGGGCGGGGGCGGGTCGGAGCAGAAGTCGAGCATCAGCGGGCGCGTCGAGTCCGAACGGGGGTCGAGGGGCTCGGGCTCGCTCATCTGCCAGTAGGTGCCGTCGTCGCGCCGGCTCATGTGGCGCGAGACCACCCACGAGAGGTTCTCGCACAGCCTGCGGAAGCCGATCCAGGACTTGATGCTGACCATGTCGAACGACCGGTCCGCGCCCGCGGGGTCGCTGGGCGCCACGAACCACGCCGTCTGGTTGACGGCCGTGTGCGCGCCCCAGATGGCGCTGGCGCCGAGGAAGAACTGCTTGCGCAGCGCCTCCTGGTGCTGGCGTGCCAGGTCCGAGCTCGACATCGCGCTGCCCATGATGTCGAAGATCGAACGGTCGCCGCAATGCGTCTCGACCAGGCGGTCGAACGCCGTGGCGGCCTCGCGCGTGGCCTCGACGATCCGGGCGGGTACGCCGGCCTCCGTTGCCTTGCGCAGCAGGATGGCGAGGCCTTCCGTCCCCGGCAGGTGGTGCAGGGCGCCGTAGGGGTCGTCGATCTGGATCACTTTCGAGATCTTCCAGGCGAGCTGCCGGTTGACGCCCCAGCCTCGCACCAGCGACTGGGGATCCTGCGGATCGAGCCCCGAGGACGTCAGCAAGGTCGACAGCGCGCTCCGCAGCGTGCGGGCGACGCTCCTCAGCTCGACGGGAAATTCAGGCTCGGCCGTTCGTGCGGCGGTGAGCGAATCGGACTTGGGCATGGATTTGACGCAACGGCGACCTGATGAGGGGGGCTCCCGAACGCTGCCGATGATAGTCCGCCGCCGTCGTACGACCCCGATCGACAGTCATAGGTGATTTCACTGGTGAGATCACTACGGACTTGCGGTCGAGCTTCGCGCGGTCTACGCTGGAGACCACAGCCCCTGTTTCAACCACGTCCCGTCGACGTTTCCGAGGAGTTCCCGATGTCCGATTTCCTGATCCGTTTCGCCCATCCTGCCGCGCGCGGCCTCGCCGCCCTGTCACTGCTCGCCGCCGCCTGCGCGGCCCACGCGGACGGCCCCAACATGATCCGCAACGGCAGCTTCGAGCTGCCCGACGAAGGCGCCGACGGGCTCTATCTCGGCTCCGGCGACGACTGGTTCTGGCCGTCGAACGGCGCGCTCGCCGGCCCCCGCATCATCCGCGGCAACATCGACGACGGCATCGGCGACGGGATGACCTACGGCGCGACGCACTGGGGCAACCAGTACCTCGACCTCGCCGGCGAATCGCCCGACGGGCTCGCGTCCGACCAGCAGATGGTCTCCGGCTTCGTCGCCGGCGCGAAGTACAAGTTCACGGTCTGGGCCGCCAACATCGACAACTCTCCCGTCGTCAAGCTCCAGATCAAGATGGACAACGCGGCCGGCACCGTCTACGCCAAGCGCCACATCAGGATCCCGACCGGCGGGCCCTGGAACACGAAGATCGGCTTCAAGGCCTACTCGTTCGCCTTCGCCTCGCCGGTCACCGGCCCGTTGTGGGTGACCTTGTCCAACCACATCAGCCCGTTCACCGGCGGCCCGGCCCAGATCGCGATCGACAACGTCTCGCTCGTGCAGGTGTCCGACGACACGCCGGTCGACTTCGTCATGGCGCCTTCGATGGGCGAGTGACGACCGCGAGTCGTCTCGCGCTCACCGCGTCAGCGCCCGGGCGTGCCTGCGCAGCGCCACACGCTCGTCAGGCGTGGCCGGGCAAGGGCGGCGGGGCGGTGCCGCAGGTCGGCCGTCCGCCCCCGCCCCTGCCCGCGCCGCGGTTCTCAGCGCGCCGCAGGCGGCGTCAGCAGCAGCGGCTCCGAGTCGATGCGCGACTCGTGGCGCGACTTGCGTTCGTTGACCAGCAACTGCCCGGCGTCGTTGATCGCGACGCCCTGCTCGCCGAAGCAGTGCGGCGTGCCGCCGCCGGGCTTGACGAGGCAGCCTTCGGGCCGGCGCTCGTCGGGCGGCACGAGATCGCGCACGTCCTGGGCGGTGTAGCCGCCGGCGCCGTCGGGCGTCCAGAGGATCGCGTGCGGGCGGTCGGCCCAGAGGCTGCACGTGCCGATGGCGACCCCGAGGTTGTTGAGGCCGTTCGCGGCGCAGCGCGGCAGCCCCGCCGGCGCGGGCAGGGTCAGCAGCCCGGCCGCCTCGCTCCAGACGAAGGCCTCGAAGCTGTCCGTGTCGCCGGCCACCTGGCCCGCGTCGTTCAGCGCGCGCGCGAAGGCCCCGCGCGGCAGGTCGACGCGTCGCCCGTCCGGTTGGCGCAGCTGGTGGATGTCGCGGCCCGTCACCCGGTCGAACGGACCGGCGCCGGCCGTCGCGCCGGACTCGTTGATGACGTACGGGTAGAACGAGGGGCCGAGGAACTGCGGCGCGCCGCCGTCCACGTCGAGCATGAAGGCGTAGCTGTCCAACTGCGGCCCCGAGATGCCCGAGACCTGGCCGGCGCCGTTGATGCCGTAGGCGTAGCCCTGCCATTGCTCGTGCGCGTGCGGGTTGAGGCCCTCGCCGAGGTCGCGCGGCTGCAGGGTGCCCGGCATCCACGCGACCGGCCGCAGCACGTTCTTGCCGCTGTGGTGTTCGCCGCGGATGTTGCCGGTTCCCACGACGACGCCGGCGTCGTTGATGTCCCAGGCGTGGGCCTCGTGCTCCTCGCCGCCGGGCAGGTCTTCGAGCCATTCGAGCCCGGCCGCCGGCGACCAGCGGAAGGGGCGGCCGTGCGGTGTGTCGTTGCCGGCGACGCCGCCGGACTGGTTCAGGGCGACGCCCTCGATGTCGGCCCACAGCCGCGGGTCGTGGGGCGCGATGCGGGTGACGGCGTAGAGCGGCGCCGCGGCGCAGACACCGGCGAGGGCGGCGAGCGCGGCGGCCGCGAGGGCGGCGCGCAGGGGGCGCGCGCGCGTGCGAGGGTGGCGGTGCACGGGATCTCCTGAATGTTCGGGTGGGCGGATTCTCCCGGCGCCGTCCGCGCGGCGCCCCGAACATTTGTGGGGCCGCGCGTTGCCCCTCACACCGCCGGTGCCGAAGGAACCAGCGCATCGGCATGCGTCAGCCCCTCGTGCCCGAGTTCCCGGAATGCCTGCGGAAACTCCGGATCTGCGCCGCGGTGCCGGTGCCGACGCCCATCGCCGGCCGGTCACGCCATCGACATACCCCGCCCCGATCCGTCACGCGCCCCCCGGAACGCGGGCTGCTAGGATGGCCGCGCCGAACACACGCGCCGCGCGCCGCGCACCGCCGGCGAGGCCCCCGTGAACATCCGTCTTCGCCTGCTGCTCCTGGTCTTCACGGTCTGGCTGGTCGCCGCCGCGAGCTTCGCGCTGCTGGCGCACTCGATCTACCAGCAGGAGAGCGCGGCGGAGCGGGGCCGCGTGCGCGAGTTCGGGCGCACGCTGAGCCTCATGATCGAGCGCGAGCTCGACAAGCGGGCCGTGATGGCGCGCACGCTCGGCGCCTCGGCCTCGCTGCGGCACGACGACCTGCGCAGTTTCTACGACGAGGCGGCGGCGGCCGCGCGCGGCACGGACAGCTGGGTGCTCCTGGTCACGCCCACGCACGAGCTCATCAACACGCGGCTGCCGTGGCAGGCCGACCTGCGCATCCCGCGGCCGCCCGGCGCGCCGATGGTGTCGGGCGAGCCCGACGTGTTCTTCACGCCCTACGGGCCGGTGGCGCACGGCCCGGCGGCGGCGCTGTTCGGGCCGGAGCTGGGCGTCACGCCGCCGCGCTACAACGTGGGCATCGCGTTCGATCCGCGGGTCATCCAGGGGCTGCTGCAGCAGCAGGCGGTGCCCGACACGGCCCTGGTGAGCGTCGTGAACGACGACCAGGTGATCATGGCGCGCACGCGCGACCCGGACAAATGGATCGGTCGCTCCGCGGGCCCGGTCATCAAGGAGCGCGTGCAGCGGGGCCTGGAGGGCTTCCTCGCGTCGCGCACGCTGGACGGCGTGGACTCGCTGACCTACATCAGCGCGCCCAACCGCTACCGCTGGACGGTGATCGTGGCCACGCCGACGCAGACCCTCGCCCGGGCGGCCAAGGCGCTGACGCTGCAGGCGGTCGCGGCGGCGTCGGTGCTGCTGTTCATCGGGCTGGGCCTGGTGCTCTACGTGTCGCGGCGCATCGGGCAGCCGGTCGAGCTGCTGCGCCAGGCCGCGCTCGCGCTGCGCGAGGAGCGGATCCCGCCCGCGCCCCGCACGGGGATCGCGGAGCTCGACGACATCGGCGTCGCGCTGCACGAGGCGGGGCTGCGCTCGCACGACTCGACCCGCCTGCTCGAGGAGCGCGTGCTCGAGGCCGTGCGCCGGGCCGAGGACGCGCAGGCCAAGCTCCTGGACGCCCAGAAGCACGAGGCCATCGGGCGCCTCACCGGCGGCCTGGCGCACGACTTCAACAACCTGCTGCAGACGATCCGCACGGCGCTGCAGGTCGTCGAGCTCGCGCGCCCGGGCCCCGCGCCGGAGCGCGTGCTCGATTCCGCGGTGCGCGCCACGAACCGGGCGGCCGACCTGGTGCGCCAGATGCTCGCCTTCGGGCGGCGTCGGCCGCAGCAGCTTGCCGCGGTGAACTTCGCGGACTTCCTGCTCGGCGCGCGCGAGCTGGTGCAGAAGGCGATGGGCCGCGGCATCGAGCTCGTGGCGGAGGTCGCGCCCGACCTGCCCCACGTGCTGTGCGACCCGGCGCAGCTGGAACTCGCCCTGCTGAACCTGGTGTTCAACGCGCGCGACGCGCTGCCGGAGGGCGGACGGGTGACCGTGAGCGCGCGGCGCCTCGACGAGGAGCGGGTGGTGATCGCGGTGGCCGACGACGGCGAGGGGATGGACGAGCAGACGCTCGCCCGCGCGGCCGAGCCGTACTTCACCACCAAGCCCATCGGCGCCGGCAGCGGGCTGGGCCTGGCGCAGGTGCGCGCGTTCGCGCTGCAGTGCGGCGGCGACATGCGCATCGAAAGTGTTGCGGGGCAGGGCACGCGCGTGACGCTGGTGCTGCCGGTCGCGCCCGCGCCCGCCGCCGCCCCGGCGGGCGAGGCCGAGGCCCACGAGACGCGGCCGTTGCGGATCCTGATGGTGGAGGACGACCTGCTCGTGCAGTCCGTGGTCGTGCCGGCGCTCGAGGCCTCCGGCCACGCGGTCACGCTCGCCGCCACCGCCGATGCGGCCGCGCAGCTGCTGGCGCAGGCCAGCCCGTTCGACGTCGTCTTCACCGACGTGGTGATGCCGGGGAAGATGTCCGGCATGGACCTCGCCGCCTGGTGCCGCGCGCACCGCCCCGAGCTGCCGGTGCTGGTCGCCACCGGCTATTCGGCC
>Ga0209051_1002625_pt1 | contig 12623 bp, 12 predicted proteins | sample AraplaCvi_mMS_r2_2_FD_184286 | JGI IMG/M metagenome (GOLD analysis project Ga0209051, IMG submission 184286) | Arabidopsis root microbial communities from North Carolina, USA - plate scrape MF_Cvi_mMS_r2 (SPAdes) (version 2) | ecosystem: Host-associated > Plants > Roots > Endosphere | place...
CGTTCGGGTCCGATGAGTTTGCTCCCTGAGAGCGTGGTGGCTGATCCACCAATGAATTCCGACAATAAGCCGGAAAATCAGGATCCAGTTCTAGGGATGAAGCGCATGAGACGGCGGACGATGACCGGTGGTGGCGCCAGGTCCTGATCTGGCTGGCAGCCTTTGCGGCGACTCTATCCCGTCAACACTTTACCCTAAAATTCGTTGTATGTTTTCTGTGTCACAATAGCAAGGGAAAAGCCAAATGTGCCATAATATTGATGGATTTCGTAACGCATAGAAACTGGGGATAAAGTGATTGCGATTCGGCGGGCCGCAAAGGGTGTTTCGTCCAGGCGACGTTCGACGCGGCCGCGTCGGCTCCATCGCAATACAGATAGGGTGTGGCGGGTTATTGTTTAAGAGGGCTCGGATCGCGGCGAAATCCGCAGGGCGGCGGCGATCGACATTCGCAAGGCGGATTCTGGCAGCACTTCTGGCCGTCGGTCTGCTGCCGGCCGTTGCCGGTTCCGTCGAGGCCGGGGATCCGCTGCTTGCTTATGGCGCGCGCATCGTCGGCGACGATGCAAGGACCCGTATTGTCATCGATTTCGATCGCGAACCGCGCTTCTCGGTCCACTATATCGCCAATCCGGAACGCATCGTCATCGACCTGCCGGCGACCGCCTTCGGTTTTCCGGCCGAGGATCTCGCTGCCCGCGGCCTGTTCAAGGATATCCGCTACGGCAAGATGGACGAGGAAAGCGCCCGCATCGTTCTGACGACGGCACGGCCGGTGAAGCTGGCGCTCGCCAAGGTGCAGGCCGACGAGGCCGGCAAGGGTCATCGTCTTGTGCTCGATGCCGAGATGATCGACAAGCAGGCCTTTGCCGAACTGGTGAAGACGCAATCCTGGAATGATCGGACGTCGAGCGATGGGAGCGAGGCGGCCCAGACGACGAGCGCCATTCCGGCGCCTGAGAAACCCGCCCCCGGCGATTTCGTCATCGCCGTCGACGCCGGTCATGGCGGCATCGATACCGGCGCGATCGGGGTCGACACCAAGACCGAGGAAAAGCAGGTGACGCTTGCCTTCGCCAAGGCGCTGACCGAGCGGCTGAACAAGGAGCCCGGCATCAAGGCTTTCCTGACGCGCGAAGATGACGAGTTCCTGTCGCTTTCGCAGCGTGTGCTGATCGCCCGCCAGAACCATGCCGGCCTGTTCATTTCGCTGCATGCCGACACGCTGAAGCAGAAGGATATCCGCGGCGCTACCGTCTACACCATCTCCGACAAGGCATCCGACAAGCTCGCCGCCGACCTTGCCGAACGCGAAAACCTCTCCGACCAGATTGCCGGCAAGGAGACGGTCGCCGAGCCGCCCGAGGTCGCCGATATCCTGCTCGATCTGACCCGGCGCGAGACCCAGGCTTTCTCGATCTCGCTCGCCGAAAGCGTGCTGAATTCTTTCAAGGACCAGGTCGGCACCATCAACAACCCGCACCGTCATGCCGGTTTTCGCGTGCTGCAGGCCCCCGACGTGCCGTCGATCCTCCTCGAACTCGGGTTCCTCTCGAATGCCGACGATGAGAAACTGCTGCTCGACGAGACCTGGCGCGGCAAGATCGTCGGTCTTTTGACCGATGCGGTGAAGCGCTACCGCGCTGCCGTCATCGCCAATGGCGGCTGATGCCTGACCGACCCATAAATCCATAGGGGTTGTGGGTCGGCGAAATTAATGAAAACAAAGACTTAATGTAAGTCGCATGACTCAAAGTCTGAGCGGGATGGTTCGGATTGGCGGCGGGGGCGGGCGTTGCTTGGATGTGACAGTTCTAATGAAACGCGGCCGCAGCGGTGAATGCGGCGGGCAGAGCCCTATTTTCCTCACAATCGCGCCGTTACTCCGGCTTATGTTTCGTAAGCCTGTGGCGCGGAATCGGCTTGTGGCGGTAGCGCTCATGGAGTAAGCCGCGCAACGTGCAAATTGCCTTGATCCGTGCAATCGTTGCGTTCTGCGCCGATTGAAGATCGAAGAGACCGGTAGCTGAAAATATGGTTAGACTTTTTGGATATTTCTTCGGAATGGCCTGCGTCCTGTTTCTGGTCGCGGCGGCGGGTGTTGCCATCTATCTCGCCAACGTCGCGAAGGATCTCCCGGATTATGCCGTTCTGAACAGCTATGCGCCGCCGGTGACCACCCGTGTCCACGCCGGCAACGGTGCGCTGATGGCCGAATACGCCAAGGAAAAGCGTCTCTTTCTGCCGATCCAGGCCATCCCCGACCGCGTCAAGGCGGCTTTCCTGTCGGCCGAAGACAAGAATTTCTACAACCATCCGGGCGTTGATCTCACCGGTCTCGGCCGCGCCATCCTCGTCAACCTGCAGAATTTCGGTTCCGGCCGCCGCCCCGTCGGCGCGTCGACGATCACCCAGCAGGTCGCCAAGAATTTCCTTTTGAGCTCTGACCAGACGATCGACCGCAAGATCAAGGAAGCGATCCTGTCCTTCCGTATCGAGCAGGCCTACAGCAAGGACAAAATCCTTGAGCTCTACCTGAACGAGATTTTTTTCGGCCTGAATTCCTATGGCATCGCCGGCGCGGCACTCACCTATTTCAACAAATCCGTTACCGAACTGACCGTTGCCGAAGCCGCCTATCTGGCATCGCTGCCGAAAGGTCCGGCCAATTATCATCCTTTCCGCCATCCCGAAGCTGCGCTCGAGCGTCGCAACTGGGTGATCGACCGCATGGTCGAGAATGGCTATGTCAGCCAGAGCGACGGCGAGGAAGCCAAGAAGCAGCCGCTCGGCGTCACCGCCCGCACGACCGGCCCCTCGCTTTTTGCTTCGGACTATTTCGCCGAAGCCGTGCGTCGCCAGCTGATCGACCAATATGGTGAGAAAGTCCTCTATGAAGGCGGCCTTTCGGTGCGCACCTCGCTCGATCCGCAGATGCAACTCGCTGCCCGCAAGGCGCTGCAGGACGGTCTGGTGACCTACGACGAGCGCCGCGGTTTCCACGGGCCCATCAAGCAGATCGATGCAAGCGGTGACTGGGGTAAGGCGCTTGCCGATATTCCTGCGCTCGCCGACGTCCCGGAATGGCGGCTTGCCGTCGTGCTCGCCGTCTCCGACAGCACCGTCGATATCGGCCTGCAGCCGCCCAAGGATGGAAGCGGCAAGGTTTCGGCCGACCGTCAACGCGGCACGATCGACGCCAAGAACATGCAGTGGGCCTTCCGTTCGGCCGACAGCGCCCGCAAGAGCACGAAATCGCCGGTCGGCGCCGTCGCCCCCGGTGATGTCGTCTATGTCGCAAAGCTCGGCGACGACGCCTCGACCTCCTATCGCCTGCAGCAGCCGCCGAAGGTGCAGGGCGGCCTGGTCGCCATGGATCCGAAAACCGGCCGCGTGCTCGCCATGGTCGGCGGCTTCTCCTATTCGCAGTCCGAATTCAACCGCGCCACCCAGGCGATGCGCCAGCCGGGCTCCTCGTTCAAGCCCTTCGTCTACGCCGCCGCGATGGACAATGGTTATACGCCGGCCTCCGTCATCATGGACGCGCCGATCGAGATCGTCTCGGGCGGCCAGGTCTGGAGGCCGGAAAACTACGGCGGCGAATCCGGCGGCCCGTCGACGCTGCGTTCGGGCATCGAGCATTCCCGCAATCTGATGACGGTGCGCCTCGCCAACGATCTCGGCATGAACATCGTCGCCGAATATGCCGAGCGCTTCGGCATCTACGATCACATGCTGCCGGTTCTCTCCATGTCGCTCGGCGCTGGCGACACGACGGTGCTGCGCATGGTCTCGGCCTATTCGGTCATCGCCAATGGCGGCAAGCAGATCAAGCCGACATTGATCGACCGCATCCAGGACCGCTACGGCAAGACGATCTTCAAGCATGAGGAGCGTCTGTGCGAGGGCTGCAATGCCGGCGACTGGCAGAACCAGGAAGAGCCGAATGTCGTCGACAACCGCGAAACCGTTCTCGACCCGATGACCGCCTATCAGATCACCTCGATGATGCAGGGCGTCATTCAGCGCGGCACCGCCGCCGGCAAGATCGATCTCGGCGGCCGCGATGTCGCCGGCAAGACCGGCACCACCAACGACGAGAAGGATGCCTGGTTCGTCGGCTTCACACCGGATTTGGTCGCCGGCCTCTATATGGGCTTCGATACGCCGGGCCCGCTCGGCCGCGGCGGCACCGGCGGCGGTCTCTCCGCCCCGATCTTCAACGAATTCATGCAGGCCGCCGTCAAGGACACGCCGGAATCGAAGTTCGTCATTCCGCCGGGCATGAACCTGATTTCGATCGACCGCAAGACCGGCATGGCCGCCGTCGACGGCGATCCGAACACCATCATCGAGGCCTTCAAACCAGGCACCGGCCCGGCCGACAGCTTCAACGTCATCGGCATGGATAGCACCATGGCGCCGGAAGAGATCCTGAAGACCTCGCCGCAGGCAAACCAGGCCGTCCAGACCGGCACGCCCGGCCTGTTCTGACCGTCGCCGAATTTTGAACGCCCGCCGCGGCTCTTTACATCCGCGGCGGGCGTCTCTATTCAGCAGCATTTGAAGAAGACCGTTACAGAAAAGCAGGAAAATGCGAGCCGAAATCGAAAACGTGGTCGATGAAACCAAGCAGGCTATCACCCTGCTGAGGAGGCATCTTTGACTGGGACCAGGCGATAAGACGGCTGGACTGGTTGAACAACAAGGCAGAGGATCCGAACCTCTGGAACGACGCTACCGAAGCGCAGAAGCTGATGCGCGAGCGCCAGCAACTCGATGACGGCATCAGCGGCGTCAAGCAGCTGGAGCAACAGCTGAACGACAATATCGAACTGATCGAGCTCGGCGAGGAAGAGGGCGACGAAGGTGTCGTCAAGGAAGCCGAGGATACGTTGAGGGCCCTGAAGGCCGAGGCTGCGCGCCGCCAGGTGGAAGCGATGCTCTCCGGCGAGGCCGACGGCAACGACACCTATCTCGAAGTTCATTCAGGCGCCGGCGGCACCGAAAGCCAGGACTGGGCGAACATGCTGCTGCGCATGTACACCCGCTGGGCCGAACGCCAGCGTTTCAAGGTCGAGCTTCTCGAAGTTCATGACGGCGAAGAGGCGGGCATCAAATCCGCGACCCTGCTCGTCAAGGGACACAATGCCTATGGCTGGCTGAAGACGGAATCGGGCGTGCACCGGCTGGTGCGCATCTCGCCTTACGACAGCAACGCGCGTCGCCACACCTCCTTTTCGTCGATCTGGGTCTATCCCGTGGTCGACGACTCGATCCAGATCGAGATCAACGAAGGCGACTGCCGCATCGACACCTATCGTTCGTCGGGCGCCGGCGGCCAGCACGTCAACACCACCGACTCGGCGGTGCGCATCACGCATATGCCGACCGGCATCGTCGTGCAGTGCCAGCAAGAGCGTTCGCAGCACAAGAACCGCGCCAAGGCCTGGGACATGCTGCGCGCCCGCATGTATGAAGCCGAGCTGAAGAAGCGTGAGGACGCCGCCAACGCCGAAGCCGCCTCCAAGACGGATATCGGCTGGGGCCACCAGATCCGCTCCTACGTGCTGCAGCCCTACCAGCTGGTCAAGGATCTGCGCACTGGCGTCGCCAGCACCGCGCCGGACGACGTGCTCGACGGCGAACTCAACGAGTTCATGGAAGCGGCTCTCGCCCACCGCATCAGCGGCGCCGCCGACGCAGTCGTTGACGACGTGGACTGATAGACAAAAGCAGAATTGAGACGAGAAAGCCCCGGAGACGGGGCTTTTTTGATGCTCAGGCGAGCCCTTTGACGGCGCTGTGCTGAAACAGCGCTGCCGACAGATCGGCAGTCTCATCATGGATGGCTGCGCGCTCGATATCAGGGGGATCGGTAAAGAGCTCTGCCGCAAAGGCCAGGCCGAGTGCGGTGCCCTCAGGCACGAAGACGTAATGCCCAAGGCCGCCGCCGAAGATTTTAAGAGTGCTGTGTCTCAGCCGCGCATGCAGCCATGCCGAACATTCCGCGGCCGGTGCCGCCCTGTCTGCGTCGCCGACCAGAATGAGGGCGGGCGCGTCGACAGCTTTCAGGCTTTCCTCGCTGAAACCGAGAACGGACCGGCCCGGCGCGCACAGGAGCGCGGCCTTGATTCTGTCGTCCCGGTAGGACTTCGACATGCGCGACCATGAATCGCGAAACACATCGCTGCTGCGAAGCAAGGTCGGGATATGATCGGCAAGATCGGGAAATTCCCTTGGTCCGCGCGTGCCACCCGGCTTCATTCTGGATGGTTCGAATTGCGAAAACTGGGCGACCGCGCCAAGAAGCAGCGCGACGCTATAGGCCCCGGCCGAAAATCCGGCGGCGAACGCGCGGGTTGTATCGATATGACAGGAGAGATTGCCGAGCCATTCATCGCTGTGGTCAAGCATGAAGCTCAGATCCGGCGCCCGCTCCCAGAGGCAGGCGAAGCCTTCGGCGCGATAGGGCTCGTTACCGGTATTGCCGTGATGGTTGACGCCGAGTGCTGCAAATCCGCGATCGGCCAGCCGTCGCGCTAGCCATTCCAGTCCGGCCGCGGATCCGCCGGTCCCATGCGACAACAGGACGAGGGGATAGGACCGGACATCCGGCCGGACGGGTGCGTCGCGGGCGACGACCGCCTTCTTGAACCAGCTTCTTTCCGTTGTATCGCTTTCCCGCGCCTCATCGGCAGCGCGGTACCACAGCGACCAGCTGATCGGTCTGGGGCCGTTTGCGTCCCAATTCGACCTGTTCTTGTCGTAAAGGACGCCGTCGCGGTAGCCGAGTTTCATCTCTTCTACTCCTTCCCGAACGATTCCCAGTGGTTCAATTCGTCGCTTTTTCGACGGTAATGTCGCCGAATTCGTCGATCAGCACGGTCCAACCATCCGGCTCGGCATTGGGCTCGGTTTTCAGATAGATCGTCGCGAACAGCCCCGGTTCCTTGATGATGCCGTTCGAATTTTCGGGGCGTATATCGGTAACATAAGGCTTCAGGTCGCTGATCTCCTGCAACTCGACGGTAGAAGCGATCGTCGGGCCGGTCTCGGTCTGGGCAATCTGCTGGAGATAGACCTTGGAGGTCCTGTCTGCCTGGCGCACGGCAAAGAGCTTGTAGTAGCCGTGGCGCTGCGTGGCCTTTGCCTGCGGGCTGGGAACACTTTCGGCGCCTGTCGGCGCCCGCTCGACATCAGGTACGTTGCCGTCATCCTCCCAGTAGCCGGTGCTGGTCGCGAAAATCACCGATGCCGGCAGGATGGCATCCTGCGCCGGCAAGGCTGCGGCCGACCATCCGATGAGGAAAACCGTGGTCATCAATATCCGTCGCACAGCCATCGTCTCAATCCTTGAACTGCTCGGCGAGAATACGGTCGGACCAGGAGCGGTCGGGATCGGAAAGGATGCGTGCGGTCATATGCTCCGACTGGGCAATGCGGACATGCAGCACCGATTTGACCTCGGTATTGTCGGCCACCGCATTCACCGGCCGCTTCACCGGCTCGAGCACATCGATATCGACGGTCACCTTGTTCGGCAGCAGTGCGCCCCGCCAGCGCCGCGGCCGGAAAGCGCTGACCGGCGTCATGGCGAGCAGCGGCGCCTCCAGCGGCAGGATCGGACCATGGGCGGAAAGATTATAAGCCGTCGATCCGGCAGGGGTCGCGACCATCAGCCCGTCGCAGATCAGCTCCTCCAGGCGGACGCGCCCGTCCACCGTCACCCTCAGATTCGCCGCCTGATAGGATTGACGGAAAAGATAGACCTCATTGATGGCGAGCGCCGTCGAGTTGGTGCCATCGGCGTTGGCCGTCGTCATCTGCAACGGCCGGAAGACGTTTTCGACAGCGACGCAGATACGCTCCTGAAGCTGTTCGCTGCGATAGTCGTTCATCAGAAAGCCGACCGAGCCGCGGTTCATGCCGTAGACCAGCTTGCCGGAATTCATGGTGTTGTGCAGCGTCTGCAGCATGAAACCATCGCCGCCAAGCGCGACGATGACATCGGCATCGTCGGCCGGCACGTCGCCATAGATGCGAATCAACTCCTCGCGCGCGGCGAGCGCCTCCGTCGTCGGCGAGGCGATAAAGGAAAGAGTCTGAAATGAACGGCCCATGCAATGCCCTTTGTGAAGCTGCTCTAGCTAACGGATAAAGGGCTGGTGCGACAAGGACGTTTTCTATCGCCAAGCGTTTGAGGGCGGCCGACTTCTCCGCATAGACACGAATTTTTCTTTACAGAATCATAGAATCTGCTAGTTGGGCACCTATTGCCCTTGTAGCTCAGTTGGTAGAGCACCTGATTTGTAATCAGGGGGTCCCGGGTTCGAACCCTGGCGGGGGCACCATTCTTATTCTCCGATACGCTGTCCCTGGATGAACCCTGGCTGAAGGGTTGCTTCAGCGGCAGTTCAGCCGCTCCGGCGCATTGTCTCCTCATCATCAATGAGGAAGCAGCCATGAAGCTCGCACACATTATTCTCACCGCAACCATTGCCGCCGGTGCGGCTTTCGCATCGCTTGCACCTGCTTCCGCCATGCCGGCCGAACGGCCGGGTGTGACGGCCGCCCAAGGCGATATCGTCCAAATTCATGATAGCTGGCGGGGCGACCGTTGGCGTGATGACGGTGACTGGCGCGGCGACCGTGGCTGGCGCGACGACCGCAATTGGCGCCGGTCCGACTGGCGCGACGATGACCGCCGCTGGCGGCGGTGGCGTGCCGAGCGTTGGCAGGAACGCCGCGAGTGGCGCCATCGCGATCGCGCTATCCCTTTCTGGCTCTATCGCAGCTGAGGGTGATCGGCCCGGAAATCATCCGGGCCGTTTTTAATGTGTAAGGGGCTCGTTGACGCTCGCCTCGATCCTGCCGCCATTGCCGGTCTGGCCGGCGCCGGACGGCGACAGTATCGCGATGCTGAGCACGGAGACGACCATGAAGGCGACGACGGCGATCATTATGCGCATAAGCGTTCAATCCTCGTTCGATTCCGGGATTAACGCGTGATCGCCATCCGCGTTCCTGCCGGATCTATTGCACCGTTCCCGGCGTCGCAGGGCCCGGCGCCGTCGGCGACAGGGGATCGGGCTGGTGGATCGGATGCGAGGTGTCCACCCATATAATGCTGAGAATGATCCCGACGAAGACCGCGATGAAGAGGATACCGAAAATCAGCGGTCGAATAGCCATGACGGGATCGTTCCTTCTTGCTTCCGACCGGTCGTTGCGATCGGTCATCGCCCGATCATAGTGGTCCAGGAGGTCTTTCCAAGGCAAAATCGAACTTCTCCGGCATCGGTCGAGCCTTGCCCGGCTATCTCAGGCTTGCGTTTTCCCTCTGTCGCACCGGGTTGAACTGTGTCAGGGATGCCTGAAACAGTTGGGGACGGTCATGAAACGGACGGTTAGAGCATCGGTCGTTGTCGCGGCATTCATCTCGTTCGCCGGAGCCTCTGATAATGCGCGAGCTTTCGACAAGCCGATAAAAGTGGATGTCGTCGCGTTGCCGAAGGATGAGCTCAATCCCGATGCAAAGCCGAAGATCACCTGCAGCCACTATCCGGCCTTCGTGGTCAAGGAGGTCGATCTCGGCGAGGTCGGCGCCGAAAAGCTGGCGCTGCTTGCCGCCGATGCGCCTTGTGAGCGCACAAGCGAGCGCGAGCGGGTGATCGCGGACGATACCGCCGGATATCTCATGGGTGTCAGCGCCGGTTTCGTCTTCTTCCGGGCGGCGGACGGGTGGAACGGCGGGCTGCCCTTCGTCGTCTACGATGCGGCGACGGGCGAGCGACTGCTCGACGATTCCCTCGATGGCGACGATTTTGCCGCGATCAGGAGCGGGAAGGGGGAGCTGACACTCGATTTTGGCCGCGTCTACACCGCTTCCTGCTCGCTCTACCACGAAGGTGCCGACTGCGCGAAAGCGATTGCCGCCGAGACCGGCCTGGCGCCGAAGCAACTGCCGGATTGCGCCGCGGCCTACAAGGCGGAAATCAAACGCAGCCCCGACCACGCCAGCGAAATCGAGAAACTGCCGAGCGTGGTCGTCTATCCCGTCGAGCTTGCCTATGCGGCCGGCGATACGACGCGACAGCCGATGGACGGCCCGACCACTTGCAGGACGCCTGACTGAGTGGGGATCAGCGACGTACAAGCGAAAGCGGCTTGCCGCCTTCCTGCTTCGATTTGTCGAAATTGCCGTCGCTGCGCATGTCGAATCCGAGCGACGAGCCGTCACCGCCCATCAGCGTGAGGGCGAAACCCTCGATATGCCAGACCGCAAGCTTGAGCTTGGCGACATTGGCAGCGCAGTCACCGGAAAGTGACAATGGCGCGTTGCCGTCCGTCCCGACATTGCTGTCGAGCGTTACGCCGCAAAGCCTTGCTCCGTCCGGCCGCTGCATTGTCCACGTCCCGGCAAGGCTGTCGAAGGTCGGCAGGTGATCGACGCCGTCGGGGGCGGCGGTCAGCAGGTAAAGCTCGCCGTCTTCCGTCTTCAAGGGAGAGCCCTCGTTTTCGAGGAAACGGGCGAGCACCTTGCGCGTCGGATCGATCAGGATGATGCCGCCATTGCCGTCGAAATTCCACGCAGAGGCATCCGCGAGTGATGGTAACGGCTTGGTGCAGGCCTCCTGCCCGGAAATCGAATAGCCGCCGATCGCCATGTCGGTTTCGAGCGTCATCCTGCATCCCGCGCGCCCGTCTTCCGGCGCGACGAGATAGGTCCCTGCCTGTGCTCTGAGGATATCGGGATCGATATCCTGCCCATACGCCACGCCGCAGAGGAGGAGGGCGGCTGCGCAAGCCGCGAGCGGAAAGACCAAACGGATCATGACAGTCCCCCTTGTCGCCGCTCGTATGCGGATCAGCCTATGCCTTCAGGTAAAGCCGCGCCGCATAAAGCGCGATCGCCGCCGCATTCGAGACGTTCAGCGATTTGATCGCGCCGGGCATGTCGAGACGGGCAAGTGCGTTGACGGTTTCCCGCGTCTTCTGGCGAAGCCCCTTGCCCTCGGAGCCGAGCACCAGCGCCACTTTCTCACCCGAAAACGTGCCCTCGAGCGCCGCAGGTCCTTCCGAATCGAGGCCGATGGTGGAGAAGCCGAGCTTGTGCAGTTCACCGAGCGCATCGGCGAGATTGGTCACCTGTATATAAGGTATCAGTTCCAGCGCGCCGGAGGCTGATTTGGCGAGCACGCCTGACTCGGTCGGGCTGTGTCTCTGGGTGGTGATGACGGCGCCGGCATTGAACGCGACGGCCGAGCGCATGATCGCGCCAACATTATGCGGATCGGTGACCTGGTCAAGGACGAGCAGGAGAGGGCTGTCCTTCAGCGCTTCGAGCCGGCGGACCGGCAGCGGCCGTGTTTCCAGCATGACGCCCTGATGGATCGCCTCGGGGCCGAGCACCTTGTCGATCTCCTGCGGCGAGACGATCTCGAAGGGAATGCCGAGCGTTTCGACGTCGACTTCGAGCCGCGCCAGCGCGTTCTGCGTCACGAAGAGTTTGATCTTCTTGCGCTCGGGATTGTCGAGGGCGGCGCGCACCGTATGCAGGCCATAGAGATGCACCTGGTCGGGCGCCAGCGCCGGCGGCTTCCAGTCCTCAGCCCCGCGCCTGCGTTTCTGCGGCTGAGGGGTCGGAATCTCGCCGCGTTCGCGCTTTGCGTCACGGTGGGCGCGCCGCAGCGTGGCGTAGTGCGTATCCTTGGCCGATGGGTCTGTCGCGGCCTTGCCGCCAGGTTTTTTGTCTTTGCTCATGCGGCTTTATAGCCATGGCGCTCGCCGCCGCATAGGCTTTCTTTCATATGCCGGCTTTCGGTGGCGAATGAAATTTTTCGTGTTTTTTCCGTTGTCATCGTGTTGACAGACTGAAATGCTCCGGTCATATACGCGGCGCAGACGACGGGCGGCATCGCTTCGAAGTCTGACAAACTTGGTCTTCTAGATCCGGACGAAAAACTGGAGAGATGCCCGAGTGGTTAAAGGGGACGGACTGTAAATCCGTTGGCTCAGCCTACGTTGGTTCAAATCCAACTCTCTCCACCATTCGTCATCGGATCGGACCACCCCGCGGGTATAGCTCAATGGTAGAGCAGCAGCCTTCCAAGCTGAATACGCGGGTTCGATTCCCGCTACCCGCTCCAGTTCTCCAAAGCTCGTTCATGGGCCCGATGCTGCCGCGATAATTCCGCGCGTAGATCTTTCGGAACAGGCTGGCGACAGCGGCTCTCGACTGACAGGCGAGGGCGCTCGGCCCCGGGCGCCCGTGCTTCATCTCCCGCCGTCCACGCGATTTTCTGCAAGGATTTCAGTGATTTTCCCCTGCATTCCGGCGAATCGCCTTGCAGCCGGCGAATTGTCCCCCATATGCGCTGTCACACCAAGAATGGCGTCTGCAATTAAGTCTTGCGCAATGTCGCCGAAAGCCTTAAACGGCGGCACTAAACCGGTTCGCCGGGGCCCACCATTTCGTTCACAGGAAGCATTCAAATGGCAAAGAGTAAGTTTGAGCGCAACAAGCCGCACGTCAACATTGGCACGATCGGCCACGTTGACCACGGCAAGACGTCTCTGACGGCAGCGATCACGAAGTACTTCGGTGAGTTCAAGGCGTA
>Ga0209051_1002626_pt1 | contig 12616 bp, 1 predicted proteins | sample AraplaCvi_mMS_r2_2_FD_184286 | JGI IMG/M metagenome (GOLD analysis project Ga0209051, IMG submission 184286) | Arabidopsis root microbial communities from North Carolina, USA - plate scrape MF_Cvi_mMS_r2 (SPAdes) (version 2) | ecosystem: Host-associated > Plants > Roots > Endosphere | place: USA...
GCGAGCTTCGCGTAAAGCTGCTGCTCGGTATCGGCGAGCTGCCAGTTCGCCTGGTCACTGGCGTGGGCCGCCTGGTCCAGCGCCACGTTGTTCGCCTTGCGCCACAGCGGCTGGTTCAGGCTTAGCTGGCCCGTGCGCGCGTGGTAGGTGTCGTGCAGCGTGCCGGTCTGCGAATCCAGCGTCTTGTAGCGGCGGTTGTTGCCGTTGGTGCTGGCGGTGATCGATATCTGCGGCAGCATGGCACCGAGCGCCTGGCGTTCGCGCGCGCGGGCCGCCACCAGGCTTGCCCGGGCCGCGTCGTAACCGGGTTCGTTATCGTGGGCGAGGGCGAACAGCTCGCCAAGGGACACGACTTGCGGCTGGGTGGCGGCGCGCACGCCCGGGACCACCAGTAGCGCCAGGAGGATAGGTAAGCCGTGACGCAGCCACACCCGGCGCGCATGCGATCGCGCCCCACCAGGGACGTTTGCTGCATCGCGCGTTGCTGCCCGTTCCAACCGCACCCTCAAGTCCCTTCGCCAGGCGCAGGGGGAGGCGGCCCGTCTTGGGCCTGACGACACGACGCCGCAAGCCGGGCAAGGCCGGTCGCGGTTCGGGCGTTTTGTGAATTTCCCCCTGTACGGGCGGCATTTTCGCACCTTGAAGGTGACGTGCCAAGTGCGCCCCGTGACGGCTACAATGCGGCTGCGGCGCGCCATCGGCGACGGCCGTACACAGGGGAAAACACATGAAACGGATGCTTTGCGCGGTCATCTTCACGACCGTGATCGCCGGTTGCCAGACCACCGGCCACAAGATCACCAAGATCGATATCGGCGCGAACCGTGCCGACGTCATTGCGACGTTGGGGCGGCCCGACTCGGTGCGCACCGTCGGCGACTTCGAAGTACTGAATTACCTCGACCGCCACCGCACGCGCATGTCACTCGCGCACACGGATTACGCCGTGGTACTGAAGGATGACAAGGTCAGCCAGTTCGGGCCGGGGCAGGTGCGAAGGGATGGGTTGCATTCGGTGGTGATTGACGCAGGGATGCGTTGACGTCGCACCTCGACGACCAGAGCAGCGTGCTGAGAATCGCGTATCCATACGCACTGGTGTGAAAGGGCCGCCGCCATCCGCGGCGGCCCTTTCCGTTTAGTCACGCCTGATAACAAGACCTGTCTGGAGCGACAGCAGCGCGTTGTCCCACGCCGAGCCTCCCGTGAGGCCGTCCCACCAGTTGCCCGAGCTGTCGATGACGCCCGACGTTGCGGGGGTAGACCAGTCGATCACCGGTGCCGCCGAAGCACCGAGGTTCACGACAATGTAGCCACCGACCTGGCTACCTCCGATAGCTGCCGATGCGCCGAACCACGCTGTCATGGCATTGCCGCAAGGCGGGTTCTTCGACACGACCAATGTGATCGTCGCCGATGCGCTGAGCTTTCCATCGCTGACCGAGTACGCGAACACATCGGTACCCGTGAAGCCGGACTTGGGCTTGTACGTATAGCTGCCGTCCCGGTTCCGGGTCAGCGTGCCCTTCGACGGGTTGGTGAGGCTTAGCGTGAGCGCATCGTCATCCGGATCGTCCACGAGGCAGCTGAAGTCGATGCGGACGCTACCGTCCTTCTGCACCTGGAAGGATGCATTCTGGGCGGTTGGCGCACGGTTCGCCTTCTGCACCGTGATGCTGACCATCGCCACGCCCGACTGCGCGTCGCCATCGGTTGCCCGATAGCTGAAGCTGTCGGTGCCGTACCAACCCTTGTCGGGCGTGTACGTGTAGCTGCCATCCGCATTCAGGCTCAGCTTGCCGTGGCACGGCGCGCAGACCAGCAGGGCGGCGAGGCGGTCGCCATCGCTATCGGTATCGTTGGCGAGAACATCGATGCGGACCGCCGTGCCGACAGTCGTGGTCGCCTTGTCATCCCTGGCTACAGGCGCGTGGTTCGGCGCGAGCACGGTGATGGTCACCGTGACCGGCTTCGAATCCGCCGCGCCATCGGTGGCCGCGTACGTGAAGGTGTCCGTACCCACGAAACCCGACTTCGCCGTATAGCTGAAGCTGCCATCGCGGTTACGTACTAGCGTGCCGTTCTTCGGCGAGCTGGCCAGCTTCGACGTGATGTCGTCGCCATCGGCATCGCTGTCGTTGGCGAGGACATCCAGGCGGGTGGCCTGTCCAGCGCGGACCGTGAAGGCATCCGCCAACGCCACGGGTGCCTGGTTGACCTTGGCCACGCGGATCCAGACCATCGCCGGGTTTGAACGGTACTGGCCGTCATAGGCCTGATAGGTGAAGCCATCGAGGCCGTACCAGTTGGCGTCCGGCTTGTACGTATACGTACCGTCCGTATTGAGCGACAGTGTGCCATGGCTCGGGCCGCAGACCAGCAAGGCCTTCAGGTCGTCGCCATTGATATCCCAATCGTTGGCCGTCGGATCGATGCGGATGGAGCCATTCTCGTTGGCATCCACGATGTCATCGAAGGCCAGCGGCGGCAGGTTGGGTCCCAGCACCGTGATGGTGACCATCGCCGTGTTGGAGTTGGTCTTGCCGTCGTTGGCGACGTAGGTGAACGTGTCCGTGCCCGTGAAGAAGCAGTCGGCGCTGTAGCTGAAGGTGCCGTCCGCGTTACGGGTCAGCGTGCCGTGTTTCGGGCCAGTGACCACCGTGGCCTTGAGCGCATCGCCGTCGGCATCGCGGTCGTTTGCGAGTACGTCGATGGTCGCCGTCTGGTTGTTGTGGACACGGATGCTGTCGTTAGCGGCAACCGGAGCCTGGTTGGCCGCCGACACCGTGAGACGCACCGTCGCAACGTTGGAGAGCGATTTGCCGTCGCTGGCCTGGTACGTGAGCGTGTCGGTACCCGTGAAGCCGGCGTCCGCCACATAGGTGAGGGAGCCGTCGGCGTTACGGGTCAGCTTGCCGTGCTGGGGGCCAGCCACGATGACAGAGGTAAGGGCATCGCCGTCGGCGTCAGTGTCGTTGGCCAGCGGGTTGATGACCAGCGCCTTGCCGCTGACGACGGTGTAGCTGTCATCCACGGCGGTGGGCACGTGATTGGTCTGGCGAACCGCCACCGTCACCGATGCGACCGCGGAATCCACCTGTCCGTCGTTGGCCACATACGTGAAGCTGTCGCTGCCGTAGAAGCCTGCATTCGGCACGTACGTGATCGTTCCGTCGGCATTGACGACGACCGTGCCGTTAGCGGGCTGGCCGATGACGCGCACGGTGAGACCGGCGTTGTCGGCCTTCGGTGCTCCTGCATTCACGCCAGTGCTGTTGTCGATATCGCGATCGTTCGTCAGGACCGCAATGACTACGGCAGTGTCCTGGTCGGTGCTTGCGACGTCGTTGACTGCCACGGCCGCGTGGTTCACCGGGGTGACGGTCAACTTCACCGTCGCCACGTTGGAGCCGCCCTGACCGTCGTTCACGGTGAACGTGAAGGTGTCGCTGCCGGCGTAGTACATGTCGGGGCGATAGGTGTACTTGCCATCCGCACCCCGCACGAGAGAACCGTGTGCCGGACCATCGACGATGCCCGCCACCAAGGCGTCCCCATCGACATCGCCTGCGTGTGCGATCAGGTCAAGGGCGATGGAACCGTCCTCATCCACCGTCGCGGCGAAATCGCTTGCCGTCGGCAGGTGATTGACCGGCGCCATGACGATGGTGACCGTCGCCACCGCCGAGGTGAGCGACCCATCGCTGACGCGATAGCTGAAGCTGTCTTCACCACGGTAGAGGTCATCCGGGCGGTAGCTGAAGCTACCGTCGGCGTTCAGGATGAGCTTGCCATGTGCGGGGCCGTGCACCTGCTCCACGGTGAGACTATCGCCATCGCGATCGCTGGCCCACGCGAGCACGTTACCGTTCAGTACCTGCTCTTCGCGCGAGTTGATGGTGGCATCGGTGACGGTCGGTACGTGGTTCACGTGCGACACCGCCAGCGTTACGGTATGCACGGTCGACGTGAGGCTGCCGTCCGATACCACGTAGGTGAACGAGTCGGTGCCATGGAACCCCGCATCCGGTACGTAGGTATACGTGCCGTCGTCGTTCCGCACGAGGGTGCCGTGGGCCGCGTTGGTGACGACCTGAGCGGTGAGGTCGTCACCATCCAGGTCGGCGCCATGAGCTCCCAGGTCGAGCGTAGCCGTGCCGTCTTCAGTCAGTTCGACGGTGAAGTCGCCCGCCGATGGCGCGTGGTTCACCTTGTTCACCACGAGCTTCACGGTTGCGACGTTGGACTGCGCCTTACCGTTATCAAGCACGTAGGTGAACGTATCGTCGCCAAACCAGAGGGCATCGGGCACATAGTCGAACGTGCCGTCCGCATTCATCGTGACCTTGCCGTGCGCGGGATTCGTGACGACGACTGCGCGCGAGCCCTGCGCGTTGAGGTCATTGCCCAGGAGGTCAAGGTGGGCGGATGAATCCTCAGCAAGCGCAACCGTGTCATCGACGGCTTGTGGATCGGCCATCAGTGCGATGTCGCGGATGGTGACATGGCTACCGAGCGGACCAAAGCCAAGGATGTCGAAGGACAACGCTACCGCCGTGCCAGCCGGGATACCGCGCAGATCGACCAGGTAGGTGCGGCTTCCGTCTGCGTTAGTCACGTACGTGACGCCGCTCGCGACGAAGGCGTTGCCGTTGCCCTGGAGATTGAGCATCGCGTCCGTCTTCGACAAGCCGATCGCACCAGCAACAGAGGTACCACTTAGTGCATTCAGGAGCACCGCTTCGAATGCATCGCCCGGCATGCCGGCGGCATTGAGCAAGCGAACATCAGCGACAGTGAACCGAAGGAAGCGGTCCGTTTCCCCGATGACGAAGGCCTGACTTATCGAACTTTGCGCGAAGGGGCTTTCGCTCAGCACGATCGAGGAGCCCGAGGCAGCTGCGTCTCCCGATCGGCGCCAGGCTGCAAGCGCTGCGTCGAACGCTTCGCTGATAGATGGCTCGAACGGTGAGGAAGGCATCGGCGGCGAGGGAGCATCTGCGCCAGGCACATCTGACGTTGCACCATCATGGAAGCGAACTGCTCCGGCGGCGATCAACGCGGCGAGGTCATCCGCGTTCGGCAACCGGCGTGTACCGGTCTCCAGATCGCTGCCCATGATAGAGCTTGTGAAGCTGTCATAGAGGCCGGCGACATGCCCGATCTCATGCGTAAGCACGGTAAGGAGGTCGAGCCGTCCTTCCGCAGCGCTACCTGAAGCTGCCTGGAATACGCCCGCACCATCCGTCGGAATGAACGCCGCGTCGTTCGCGCCGCCCACATACCAGCCCCAGCCGGCACCTAGCGTGTCGAGGGTGATGGTCGATCCGATCGTCTGGCCAGCATAGCCCGCGTCAAGCTGTGCCAACGAAATAGTCACGCTGTCCAGGACCGACGGCGATACACCCAGCGCCCTCCAGTAGGCCTTCGCCTGGTCAAGGACCGAATCAACGTCCGCGTAAGTGAGCGGCGTGACATTCAGGTAAGGACCCTGTTCGGATACGCCCTCAGGCGAACCCATGGCCACCCGGCGCACCGATAGACGTTTCGCGTCGATCATCTCCTTGATCAGCTTGATCTCGTCGGCACTGTCGGCATCGACTACCCAGACTTCCGTATCGCCAACGAGCTTCTTGGTCATGAAGGAAATCGTTCCTTCCTCAATGTCCTTCATCAGATCTTGCGCACGCCTGACATTGATCGGGCTGGCGATCTCGTAGACGAATTTGTCGCCCTCGTTCTTTGCCATCGCCCTGGATGCACGGAGGAAAAGGTCAAGTACGCTCTGTTTACTTTCATCCGTGCGCAGGCCTTCCTGGAATACGAGCTTTCGATCGACCCATACGTTCTGGCCATCGACGACCTCGCGTCCCTCGACCCTTATGTAATCTTTGACATTCCCTTCCGCGGGATTGTCAAAGAGGACTGCGTACTCATATCGCGCGCCAGCACCATTCTTGATTCGACCAACGACACCATCCTCGTAACGGATCCAACGCTTCAATTCCTGCTCGTTCGCGAACAGATTCTCGGCGTAAGTCTGCGTTGTGCTGCGTACGTAGACGAAGCCTGTCTTAGCAACCTCGCGAGAGGCTATGGCTGCATCCAGTTCCTTGACGCTTGCGAACTCAAGGCGCTTGGGAGGTTGCACTCCCTGACCTTCGACCCAAAGCGTGATCGTGCAATTCTCGTTGTGGACCCATACCCCCAACGATCCAACGTAGTACGTATGGAATTCGTCTACTTCGAAATTGTAGACATCGACCTCCAGACGGTCGTTGGGATCGTCGACGACATCGGACATCCTGGGGTTGGAGTTCGTTACGGATCGGAATCCTCCGTCGAACTCGACGAGCATGCCCATTGGGTCGCGGCCAGTGTCGGTTGCGTGCCAACCGCGTCCCGGAACATTGGTGGCGTACACCGGGGCGATCTGCTTAACCTTGAGCGCGAAACCATCCGCGGTCTGCAGCTCAAATCCCGGCCGCATGTCAATGGCTGCGACCCAGCCACGGCCGGCGCACCAGAAGCGGTGGTTATCCGTAGCGTACGCGACGCGCGTGTTTCCATCGCGCTTATCGACATAGCGGACCGCGACGATCGTCTTCTTCCCGTGGCGGATGGTCCGGAGCACGGGGCGATGAGCGAGTGAGCCGCCGTCTTCGGGCTGCGACAGAACCCGATCACCCGCCTTGATTTGCTCGATGGGGACGTGCCCATGCTCTGTCCAGACGAGCGTCCCCGCGACAAAGCAGGACGACTCCGCCGCGATCTTGTCGTCGACCTTCGACAACACATCATCGAGCATCTTCTGGTACAGCGCGTCACCCGAAGCGTCATTCGCAAACTTCGCCCGGGTGGCGTCACGTGATGCGAACTGGAACGTCTCCAGGAACTCGCCGGCCAGGGAGGTATCGACAAGTGCCTTTGTCGCCGCGATGCGCATGAGCTCACGCAGCTGGTATGCCTGCTCAAACTGAGCCGAAAGCGGGAGCGATCGGTCGATCATGTCGGCAAGATGTGAAGCCTGTTGCGAGAACCATGTCGACGCCTCGGCCAGAAGCAGTGTTTCAGTGCCGGGAGCGGTAAATGCGAGCTTCCCAGCGACGGTAACCGTCGATCCGGGCACGATATCGGGCAACGTGTTGTCTGCGACGGTGGTAGTAGCCTGATTACTGTTCGGACGGGACACTTCGACACTCTCAGCAGGGGACGCGTGTGCGTCATCCTGACCGATTTTGCCCTGAACCGGATCGCTTCCGCGACCGACGAGCTTGCCGATGGCCTTGAACAGGGCCGCGCCAGCCCCGCCAATGATGGCTCCCAGACCACCCGAGAACAGGATTTGATTGAGCGACATCTCCTGATTGCCAGTCTTGCCATTGGTCAGCTGGTAGATCTCGGCAAGCCCGGCCTGGAGGATCGTTTCGAACGTCACGCCCGCCGCGGCACCACCGGCCATACCAGCGATGATCTTGTTCGCTCCAGCCTTCTGCGCCCAACCGGTGACCTTACCCGCGGCTGAGATGGAGACCTCCGTGGCAAACGCGGTAGCCATGTAATCGACGAAATTGGCCGACACGAATTGGTCGTAGGTCAGCTCGCCGCTATTGAGCTGCTTCAACCGCCCGTCGTACCGCTCCATGTACCCCCCGGTGAGGATGATATCCACCGACTTGTAGAGGATTTTTCCGACCAGCGTGTCGTTCGGGTCGAGGAAGTCCTGGTAGGAGAGAGGGGTAACGGGTCCCGTGTTGTCCTTGGACACGGTGATCTGGCCGGGAGGAACGTACACGCTCCCGAGTACGACCGGTGTTCCGGACACCCCATAGCTGGCCATGCCATGGATCCAGCCGAAAGCCTGGTCAGCCGTTGGGCCATCGAAGCGCCGCGGCGTTACCGCAGCGATCAGCTGGCCGATGCCATTCTGGCTACCCAGGTTGTAATCGCGGTCGATCGGCATGGTCGCAGGGTCGATGCCACGCGACGCAAGCAGGTTCTGGATGGCTGGCGAGTTGTGGTTGATCGCTGCCTGGATCAGCGCCGCCGCATCCCACGTGTACATGGAGTAGGTCATCGGAGCGAACATGTTGTAGTTCGTCTCGTAGTTCCAGACACCGGCGTACAGGATGCCGTCGGCACCCACGGAGATCTTGTCGATCGCGCTGCCTGCGATCGGCGTGGTCGCCCCGAGGTACTGAGCGGGCTCACCGTTGAGGCCAAATGGGTTACGGATGATGCCAATCTTGCCGCCGATCTGTGCGGAAGGCAGGTTGCCATCGTGAGGAGCGATCGCATCGTTGAACCAGTAGTTCTTGTCCGCGACGATCGCGTACTGGACACCCTGGTACATGACGATGACCGTACCCGCTGCGGTCAGGATGTCCTGGTGGTAGGCCTTCTGGCCGGCCGTGAAGTCGACCGGCCCGCGCATGAGCAACGCATCCGCGTCCACGGCTGCGTCGAAGCGGATCTGACCATCGTTGTTGGTGTGGACGTCGATGATGCCGAGGCCGTTATCCCGGTCACCCATGTTGCTGATGATGAACTGGCCGTCCCCATAACCCGCGGTGATATACGTGGGTGTCTTGCCTCGATTGGCCTTTGAATAGGCCTCCGCACCAAACGTACGAACGGCGCCCGTGTCCAGAATGCCGTGACTGTCGATGCCGTTGAGATCCAGGACGGTCACCGGGCCAGAGACACTCACCAGGCCGAGGTAACTGTCGTTGTTGATGGCGAGGTCCTGGTATCCACCCAATGGCACCCCCGAGGGCATGACCATCGCCTGCTGCTCATCCATGAATCCGCTGGCGAGCGGGTTCACGTTGATACGGAACAGGCCACCGCCCGCGGTGGATGCGGAATCCGAGCGAAGGCTGATGTATAGCCAGTCGCCCGAGAGAGCCACGCTGGTTATCGTCCCGTACGCCATGCTGTTGAGGTTGAGGGTGTAGACGACCTTGCGGGTCATCATGTCAACCATGTAGATCTGGCGATTCGCACCTGCCACGAAGGCAAGCGAACCATTGCGACTGAATGCAATGGGATGGCTTGCGCCTCGCGCTGGGGCCAGGGGCTGCCCACGCTCGTCAGTTGTCAGCTGCACCTGCAGCGAAACCGGGGACGCGGATGGAGCCGATGGATCGGCCAGGAAGAAGTCGATCGAATCCTGGGTCGTCACCAGCGTTGCCGTCGACGGCTGGGTATACGGCGTAATGGGTGCCGTAAAGATACTGCCAGCGAACTGGCGATCGCCCGCGCCGGTATAGGTGTAGCTCAGGCGCTCGACACGGATGACATGTTGCGTCAGTGCAATGTCTTCCGGGAGGTCGAACTCCACGGTCTGGCTTGCCCCACTGCCGTGGACGGTTACCGTAAACGATTGCCAGATCAGGCCGCGCTCTGCCATCGCTCCCTGCACGGACGGGCTCGTCAGCTGGTTGCCCGCCGGCTGCACCCAGACACGGATGGCAAAGTTCGCAGACGACTGACCATCCGGTATGAAGTTGCCGGTCAGTACAACGTGGCGCGAGGCCGAGGTGTAGTTGAAGCCGGTAATCGCGGGCGAAGCATTGTTCGGTGCCTGCGGCGCAGCGGGAAGCTGCAGCGATACGTCCTCAGTGGTGAGCGCGGCCGCGGGTACCGCCATCTGGTAGGTACCCGCGATCGTGTAGCGGATGGCCACGATGTCGGCGGGGATATCGAGGAGCAAGCCAAGGGCACCCTTGCCGAGCGAACCCTGGAACGTGCTTGCCATGGCCACGCCGGCCAGGTTGGACCAGAACGCGTTCCAGTTGATCGCCTGGCCGGTGAGCGTGACGCCGCCGTCGTTCGCCGGGCTGGGCGTTGCTCGCACCGTCGCGACGTAATTGCCCTGCACCATGATGCCGTCATATGGCGGGCTGGATGTGTGCGCCATGCCGTCGCTGCCTATGACGCCGTTGTCCGCAAGCCACCATGTTTTCTGGACTGAGCCATCGGCCAGGGTAATGGTGCCTTCGCGCCAGAACATCACCTCCGTACCTTCGGGCAGTACTGGCCCATCGATCCTGACGGCCAGCTGCACTGCGGTATTGGCCGTGACATCGCCCAAGTCGATGTGGATGGCAGACACGACGTTCAACAAGCCAAGGCCTGCGGCGGGCAGTGGCGTCTGCAGCGTGGCCGTGTCGATAGCCTTGACGGATACCGTCGCATTCGACGGCAACGCATCGGCGCCGACCATGAGGGTGTTCCCGTCCTGGTCCATGGTGACGCCACCCTTGCTGGCGTCCACGGTTACGGGGCCGACAACAGGCACGGCAACGTGCAGGCGAATCACGGCCTGGCGACCGCCATTGATGATCGTGATCGTGGCCACGCCGCCCGCTTTCGCCAGCACCAGTCCATCGGCAGTGATGGTAGCTACGCTTTCGTCGCTGATGAAATAGCGCGTACCTGTCGAGGCTGCGTGGAGGTCGATACCCGTACCGAAGGCGACGAACGTGTGCACGTCGATCTGACGCTGGCCGACGTTCTCAGGCAGATCGAAGGTCGGTGGGAATGCATCGAGTTCATTCCCGGATGCATCGACCATCGGGGCCTCCACGTCGGTACCCACCGTGATCGCATTAAGCCCTTCGATGCCCTGCCCATGAATGTGCAGGATGGTGCTACCGGCCCCGACACCACGAATGAGCCCGCTCGGGTCGATCGCTGCCACGCCCGGATCTTCGGATGCGAAGGTGACGTAGCCGGCAGGAAGTGCCACGCCCGCCTGGTCTTCGAAATCACCCGTCACAACGAGCATCGATGCACCGCCCTGCTCAAGCACAGGAACGCGCTCAACATGAATAGCCGTGAGCTTCGCCGCGCTGACATTGACGTTGAGCTGGATTGGCGCGCTCGTAGCGAAGCCATCATCCGCCAACAGGAAGATGCTGGCCGGGCCGGTGTAACCATCCTCCGGCGTGAAGATGATGCTTCGTCCGTCGTCGGAGAGGCGGGCCGTGCCATGGGTTCCACCGGTGACCCGCCAGAAGATCGCGTCACCGTCGTAATCGGTGGCCACACTGGCGAGCGGGATGCTAACCGCGAGCCCCGCATGGGTCAGCGTCACGGGTAGCTGATCCGAGACGACCGGCGGGACGTTTGCACGCCACCCGTAGTTCGCATACAGCAACTGGCGGTCCGACGCGTCGACCACGCCATTGCCGTCGAGATCACCCACCGGCGCCCCGCTTGCGAGTGCCGCGCCATCCACCCCGTCAATGCGGCCATCATGGTTAATGTCGCCGATGACGTTCACGGTGACGTTTGCACTACCGGTGCCGCGCAGACGAAGCAGCTTCAGCCCGGACTCGGTGACGCGCAGGATCAAGGTGCGCACGCCATCGTGCAGCGTGCTGCCCAGTACCTGGGCGCCCACGACGTCGATGTCGGCGTCGCCCGCCGTAAAGGCGACCGCCACCGAGACCAGCAGGGTGCCGTTGGCGCCCGCCGCGCGTGCGGTGGAGGCCAGTTCGCTATCGCGGATCTGGAAGGCGATCGTGGCCAGGCCACCGATATCGCCCTGCCACTGGTTGGCCACGGCGTTGCCCATCCAATTGCCGGCGGTACCCAGGTTTGCCGTGATCGAATCCGTGAGCGGCATGCCGTTCTCGTACCCGTACGGCGTACCCAGCGTGCCATCGTCGAGCGAACGCGCAACGATAAGCCGGCCAGCGTTGTCGTAGCGGTACACCACGCTGGTGGCCTGGCTCGTGCTGACGGGACCATGGATACGTACGATGCGGCCGCTGCTATCGCGGTCGATCGTGATGCGCTGGCTGGCGTCTCCACCCACCAGCACCACACCTGCGTTGCTGACCAGCCACGACTGGCCATCGATGAAGTCGACAGCGGTGATGTGCCCGCGGGTATCGAGCGTATAGCGTGTGCCATCCGCGGACGTCAGCGTGTAACCATCCGGCTGCCACGGCAGACCGGTGATCTGGTCATAGAGCCGGTTACCCTGGCGGGTAAGCGCGCTGCCGCCGTGGGCTTCCAGGGTCCACCCCTGGTTGCTGGCGAATGCCGCTGAATACACCACTGGCGCGCCCACGCCACCGGGCAAGGTACGCGAGGTCGTACCCAGCACAAAGCTCAGGTTCAGCGCCGTGCCACCGGAAAGCGCGGACGGCAGGTTCAGCCAGAGATGCGCGCCTTCGCCCCATGGCGATAGCGCCCCGGTAGTGGTGGCGGCGGCCTGATCTGTCGCGAGGTTCGTATCGAACCCGGCCAGGATCCAGTTGGCGAAGTCAGCCGACGTACCGGAGCTGGCGTAGCGGGTCACATCCAGCGCGTGGCCGCCCAGCTGGAACGTGACGTCAGTCGCAGCGATCGGTGCCTGCTTCGTCGCCGTGTCCACGACAAGGCGTGACGTGATCTCGCTGGTGCGACCCATCAGGTCCCACGCCACCAACCGCAGCTGATAAAGCCCGTTGTTGAGGACCGCCGGATCAAGCGTCGCGATGTCCAGCGTGCCTTCCAGGTGCTGCGCGTTGTAGGCCGAGCTGGCGAGCACGGTCCAGTTATCTGTACCGACAGGCGCCAGTTCCAGGCGGTAGCCCATGGCCTGGAGCTCGGACAACGA
>Ga0209051_1002627_pt1 | contig 12614 bp, 14 predicted proteins | sample AraplaCvi_mMS_r2_2_FD_184286 | JGI IMG/M metagenome (GOLD analysis project Ga0209051, IMG submission 184286) | Arabidopsis root microbial communities from North Carolina, USA - plate scrape MF_Cvi_mMS_r2 (SPAdes) (version 2) | ecosystem: Host-associated > Plants > Roots > Endosphere | place...
GCGCCGTCATCCGCTACCACCGCAACGACGCCTACTGGGGCGAGAAGGCCAAGGTAGACGACCTGGTCTACGCGATCACGACCGACCCGACCGCGCGCTACTCCAAGCTCAAGGCGGGCGAGTGCCACGTGATGACCGCGCCGCGCCCGTCCGACCTCGCCGAGATGCAGAAGGACAAGTCGCTGCAGGTCACGAGCCTGCCCGGCCTGAACATCGCCTACTGGGCCTTCAACACGCAGAAGCCCCCGCTGGACAAGAAGGACGTCCGCGTGGCGCTCAGCATGGCCATCGACAAGGCGGCCATCCTGCGCGACGTCTACCAGGGCACGGGCCAGCCGGCCAAGAACCTGATCCCGTCGACGCTGTGGAGCTACAACGACAAGGTGCAGGACTGGAAATACGACCCGGCCGCGGCCAGGGCGCTGCTCGCCAAGGCCGGCGTGAAGACGCCGCTGGAGATCGACCTCTGGTACATGCCCGTGCAGCGGCCCTACAACCCGAACGCCAAGCGCATCGCCGAGATGATGCAGGCCGACCTCGCCAAGGTCGGCGTCGACGCCCGGCTCGTCACCTACGAATGGGGCGAGTACCGCAAGCGCCTGCAGCAGGGCGAGCACATGACCGGCTTCCTCGGCTGGACGGGCGACAACGGCGACCCCGACAACTTCTTCTTCCTGCACGGCTGCGACGCCGCGCGCCCGGGCGGCCAGAACCTGTCGAAGTGGTGCGACAAGGCGTTCGACGCGCGCCTGAACAAGGCCAAGACCCTCACCGACCAGGCCCAGCGCAGCAAGCTCTACGAGGAGATGCAGGTGATCGACCACGACGAGGCGCCCGACTTCAAGATCGCGCACTCCACCGTGTTCGAGGTCCTGAGCGCCAAGGTCACCGGCTTCAAGCAGAGCCCGTTCGGCCGGCACGAGTTCAACGGCGTCGACGTCCAATGACGCCCCTCCCCGCGGCATGCTGAGGTTCCTGCTCCGGCGCGCCGCGCTGACGGTGCCGACCTTCCTCGCGCTGATGTTCGTGACCTTCGTCGCGATCCGCCTCGTGCCGGGCGACCCGGTCGAGGTGCGCGTGGGCGAGCGCGGGATCAGCCCGGAGCGGCTGGCGCAGTTCCGCCACGAGCTCGGCCTCGACCAGCCGCTGTGGCTGCAGTTCGCCCATTACGTGAACGGCCTGCTGCACGGCGACTTCGGCACCTCCATCGTCACCAACCAGAAGGTGCTGACCGAGTTCGCCGCCCTCTTCCCGGCGACGCTGGAGCTGGGCCTGTGCGGCATGCTGTTCGCGGTCGTGGCCGGCCTGCCCGCGGGGGCGGTGGCCGCCGTGCGCCGCGGCACCTGGTTCGACCAGCTGCTGATGGGGCTGTCGGTCACCGGCTACTCGATGCCCATCTTCTGGTGGGGCCTGCTGCTCATCATGTTCGTCGGCGAGCGCTGGGGCCTGACGCCGGTCTCCGGGCGCATCGACCTGATCAACTACTATTTCGAGCCGGTCACCGGCTTCATGGTGATCGACGCCTGGCTGTCGGGCCAGGCGGGCGCGGTGAAGGACGCGCTGCGCCATCTCGTCCTGCCGGCCATCGTGCTGGGCACCATCCCGCTCGCGGTGATCGCGCGCATGACGCGCTCGGCGATGCTGGAGGTGCTGGGCGAGGACTACGTGCGCACCGCGCGCGCCAAGGGGCTGCCGGCCTGGCGCGTGTTCGGGCTGCACGCGATGCGCAACGCGATGATCCCGGTCGTCACCGTGATCGGCCTGCAGGTGGGCACGCTGCTCGCGGGCGCCGTGCTGACCGAGACCATCTTCTCCTGGCCCGGCATCGGCAAGTGGCTGATCGAGTCGATCGCGCGCCGCGACTACCCCGCGCTGCAGGGCGGCGTGATGCTGATCTCGGCGATGGTCGTGCTCGTCAACCTGTTCGTCGACCTGCTGTACGGGGTCATCAACCCGCGCATCCGCCATGGCTGACGAACGCGTGCCTCCACGCGCCCTGCATCCGCTGCCCGCCGACGGGGCGCTCGGCGCCTGCGGGCGGCCGGGCGGCGCCGAGGCCTCGTCGACCGCCGACACCCCGGCGCCCGCGCCGCCGTCCCCGGCGCGCGCCTTCTGGGCCGCGTTCCGCGAGAACCGCGGCGCCGTCGCCGGCCTCGCGGTCGTCGCCTTCATCGTGCTGCTCGCGCTGCTGGCCGACGTCGTCGCGCCGCACTCGCCCATCGAGCAGTTCCGCGACGCGGTGAAGGCGCCGCCGGTCTGGGACGGCGGCACCTGGAAGTACGTGCTGGGCACCGACAGCCTCGGGCGCGACCTGCTCTCGCGCCTGGTCTACGGCGCGCGCGTCTCGCTGTTCATCGGCGTCGCGGTGATGAGCGTGTCCTTCGCCGTCGGCGTGCTGCTGGGCCTGGCCTGCGCCTCGTCCGGCAACGTGGTCGACGTCGTCGTCACGCGCGTGATGGACCTGATCATGGCCGTGCCCAGCCTGGTGCTCGCCATCCTGGTCGTCGCGGTGCTCGGCCCCAGCCTGGCCAACACCATCGTGGCGGTGACCATCGTCTACCTGCCGCGGTACGTGCGCCTGGTGCGCGCCTCGGCGCTGGCCGAGCTGCACAAGGAATACGTCACCGCCGCGCGCGTGGCCGGCGTCGGACGGCTGCGCCTGATGTTCCGCACGGTGCTGCCCAACTGCCTCGCGCCGCTCATCGTGCAGGCCGCCCTCGGCGTCTCGGACGCCATCCTCGAGGCCGCCGCGCTCGGCTTCCTCGGCCTCGGCGCGCAGCCGCCCACCGCCGAGTGGGGCACCATGCTGGCGGACTCGCGCGAGTTCATCCGCTCGAACCCGTGGATGGTGACGCTGCCCGGCCTCGCGATCCTGGTCACGGTGGTGTCGATCAACCTGGCGGGCGACGGGCTGCGCGACGCCCTCGACCCGAAGATGAGGCGATCATGAGCTCGCCCCTGCTGGACGTGCGCGGCCTGCGCGTCTCCTTCAAGACCCGCGGCGGCGAGTTCGTCGCCGTCGACGGCATCGACCTGCAGGTCGACGGCGACGAGGTGCTGGCCATCGTCGGCGAGTCCGGCTCGGGCAAGTCGGTCGCGATGCTGGCGCTGATGGGGCTGCTGCCCTGGACCGCGACGGTGCGGGCCGAGCGCCTGGCCTTCGACGGCCACGACCTGGCGGCCCTGGCGCCCCGGCAGCGCCGCGCCCTCGTCGGGCGCGACCTCTCGATGATCTTCCAGGAGCCCGTCACCTCGCTCAACCCGTGCTTCACCGTCGGCTACCAGGTCGGCGAGGTGCTGAAGGTGCACACCCCGCTCGAGCGCCGCGCCCGCCGCGCGCGCGCCGTGGAGCTGCTGGCCCAGGTGGGCATCCCCGAGCCCGAGCGCCGCCTGCGCGCGTTCCCGCACCAGCTCTCGGGCGGCATGTGCCAGCGCGTGATGATCGCCATGGCGCTGGCCTGCGAGCCCAGGCTGCTGATCGCCGACGAGCCGACCACCGCGCTCGACGTCACCATCCAGGCCCAGATCCTCGACCTGCTGCTGCGCCTGAAGCGCGAACGCCGCATGGCGCTGGTGCTCATCACGCACGACCTGGGGCTGGTGGCCGAGCACGCCGACCGCGTCATCGTGCAGTACGCCGGGCGCCAGGTGGAGTCCGCCGCCGCCGGCCCGCTGTTCGCCGCGCCCCGCCACCCCTACACCGCCGCCCTGCTCGCCGCGCTGCCCGAGCGCGCGGCCGCGCGCCGTCTCGAGGCCATCCCCGGCGTCGTGCCCGGCCAGTTCGACCGGCCGCGCGGCTGCCTGTTCGCCCCGCGCTGCGCCTTCGCCGACGCGCGCTGCCGCGCCGTCGCGCCGCAGCCCGCCTCCCCCGCGCTGGGCCGGGCGCTCTGCCACTACCCCCTGGGGGACGCGCCATGACGGCCGGCGACGTGCTCCCGGAACGCCCGCTCGCCGCCGATGCAGCGGTCGTCCTGCGCGCCGACGGCCTGGCGCGCCGCTACGACGTCCGGCGCGGCCCGTTCGCGAAGCCCGCCGCGGTGCAGGCGCTGAACGGCGTCTCCTTCACCCTGCACGCGGGACGCACGCTGGCCGTGGTGGGCGAATCGGGCTGCGGCAAGTCGACGCTCGCGCGCCTGCTCACCATGATCGAGCCGCCGACGGCGGGCACGCTGGAGCTCTCCGGGGTCGCGGTCGCCGGCGCCTCCGCCTCGCAGCGGCGCGCGCTGCGGCGCGACGTGCAGATCGTGTTCCAGAACCCGTACGGGTCGCTCAACCCGCGCCAGACGGTGGGCGCGGCGCTGTCGGAGCCGCTGGAGGTCAATTCCTCCCTCGGCGCCGCCGCGCGCGAGGCCGCGGTGCGCGAGATGATGGCGCGCGTCGGGCTGCGCCCGGAGTTTCACGGCCGCTACCCGCACATGTTCTCGGGCGGCCAGCGCCAGCGCATCGCGATCGCGCGCGCGCTCATGTTGCGGCCCAAGGTGCTGGTGCTCGACGAGCCGGTCTCGGCACTGGACGTGTCGATCCGCGCGCAGGTGCTCAACCTGCTGGTCGACCTGCAGCAGGCCTTCGGCCTCGCCTACGTGTTCATCTCGCACGACCTCTCGGTGGTGCGCCACGTGGCGGACGAGGTGCTGGTGATGTATCTCGGGCGTGCCGTCGAGCACGGCACGCGGGCGGACGTCTTCGCGGCGCCGCAGCACCCCTACACGCGGGCGCTGCTGTCGGCGACGCCGGTGGCGGATCCCGCCGCCCGGGCCGCTCGCGCGCAGCGGCGCATCATCCTGCGCGGCGAACTGCCCTCGCCCTTCGCGCCGCCGGCGGGCTGCGCCTTCCATCCGCGCTGCCCGATCGCCATGCCGGCCTGCACGCAGACCGTGCCGGCCCTGGGCCCGCAGGCGCACCGCTTCGCGTGCATCGCGCCGCCGCAGCGGCGCCTGGATCCGACGAGCTGGTAGGCGACCCGGTGGGGACTGGCCTCCGGCCCGCCCCCATGTTCCATCGCGACGGCGGCGACCGCCGCCGTCGCGCTCACTCGAGGTCGATCGAGTCGTCCGCGTCGATCTCGCGGTCGAACTCGGCGGCGTCCTTCGAGACCTTCGGGATCAGCGGACGGTCGAGCGGACGGTACACCTTGCGGGTGAGGCGGTTCAGGCGCTCGGAGCGTTCGACGGCCTGGAGGATGGCCTCCGGCTGGGTCATCATCACGAACGGGTTCGAGATCAGCGCGGCGTTGGTCATGGTCGAGGTCTCCTGAGGGCTGGAACCTCTCGCCGACGCGGCGCCGTTCCATGGAGGGAACTGTAGGACCGCGCCCCGCCCACCGACAGTCGGCACGTCGCCAGACGCGGTGTCGGCGCACTTCCTACACCCTGGTGGGGAACTCGCGATGCCTTGTGGGGACTTCGTGACGCCCTTCACGCCGCGCGCGGCTCAGTGCGCGGCGGGCGCGGCCCTGAGCTTCTTGACGAGGTAGTCGCGCCCGACGCTGTCGGCGAACGCCACCGAGTCCATGCCGAGGTCGTTCTTCAAGGTGCGGTCGGCGCCCGCGGCCAGCAGCGCGTTGACCGCGTCCTCGCTGCCGTAGCGGCAGGCCATCATCAGCGGCGTGGTGCCGTTGGGCGAGCGCGCCTCGAGCTTCGCGCCGTGGTCGAGCAGCAGGCGGATGATCTTCACGTTGCCGCCCGTGGCCGCGTAGTGCAGCGGCGTCCAGCCGGACTTGTCGACCGCCGCGCCGCGCGCGACCAGCGCCTCGGCCGCGTCGAGCTCGCCGCGCAGGCCCGCCATCATGAGCGGCGTCTCGCCGACCTCGTTGCCGGCGTCGACCAGCGTGGCCGGCGCCTCCCACAGCACGCGGGCGGCCTTCAGCGACTCGCCGCGCAGCGCGACGAACAGCGCGACCTGGCCCTTGCCGTCGCGCAGGTTGGGGTCCAGGCCCGAGCCCAGCATGCGCGCGAGGCCGCGGCCGTCGTCGACCTCGATCGCGTGGAAGAAGTCGTCGGGCGAGTACGTGGCCGCCTGGGCCCCGCCGATGAACGCGAACGAGGAGAAGACGGCGAGCGCCGCGCGGCGCAGGGAGGACGGACGGGTCATGCGGAGAAGCCTCTCGTGGGACGGATCAGGCGAGCGCGGGGACGTTGACGCCGAACAGGCGCTCGAAGTTGGCGCGCGTGGCCTCGGCCACGGCCTCGACCGGCACGCCCTGCAGCTCGGCGAGCTGGCGCGCCACCAGCGGCACGTGGGCCGGCGTGTTGGTCTTGCCGCGGTGCGGCACCGGGGCGAGGTAGGGGCTGTCGGTCTCGATCAGGCAGCGGTCGAGCGGCACCAGGCGCGCGACCTCGCGCAGCTCGGCCGCGTTGCGGAAGGTGAGGATGCCGGAGAACGAGATCAGGAAGCCCAGGTCGAGCGCGGCGCGGGCCACCTCGGCGGTCTCGGTGAAGCAGTGGAAGACGCCCCGCGCCGCGCCGCCGCCCTCGTCCGCCAGGATGGCCAGCGTGTCGGCGCTCGCCTGCCGGGTGTGGATCACCAGCGGCAGGTCGAGCCGGCGGCCGGCGCGGACGTGCACGCGAAAGCGCTCGCGCTGCCATTCCATGTCGGCCAGGCTGCGGCCCTCGAGGCGGTAGTAGTCGAGGCCGGTCTCGCCGATGGCGACCACCTTCGGCAGCGCGGCGCGCGCGCACAGGGCCTCGACGTCGGGCTCGGTCATGCCCTCGGTGTCGGGGTGCACGCCGACGCTCGCCCACAGCCGCTCGTGCCCGGCGGCGAGCGCGTGGACGCGCTCGAACTCCTCCATCGCGGTGCAGATGCACAGCGCGCCGCCGACCTGGGCCGTGCGCATGTCGGCGAGGAGCTCCGGCAGCCGCTCGTGCAGCTCGGGAAAGGAGAGGTGGCAGTGGGAATCGACGAACATGCTCGGCCGGCGCCGGAGGGGGCGCCGCGCGGGAGGACGGCCCCGGCCGCCGGGAAATCAGATGGTCTGCGTGGGCTTGGACGACGAGAGCGAGGTGCCGAGCACCTCTTCGATCTTCACCTTGAGCGCGCGCGTCTTCTCGTCGACCGGGAAGCGCACGCCCACGCCCTGGGTGCGGCCGCCGGGCGCGTTGGCGGGCGTGATCCAGCCGACCTTGCCCGCGACCGGGTAGCGCTGCGGGTCGCCCGGCAGGGTCAGCAGCAGGTAGATGTCGTCGCCGAGCTGGTAGTCGCGCGTGGTCGGCACGAACAGGCCGCCCTCGGCGAAGATGGGCATGTAGGCCGCGTACAGCGCCCCCTTCTCGCGGAACACGAGCTGGATGACGCTGGGGCGCGCCGAGGCCGTCGGGCCGGGGACGGCGGGTTGTTCGGTGTCGGACATCGTGGCGCTAGTTTACCGAGCTTCTCGTGCGCCGCCCCGCGTCGTTCAACCCCGTTGGCGCGGGCGCGCCCACACCGACCGGGCTTCGGCGAGCAGGCTCTCCACCGCCAGCGGCAGGTTGAACGGATGCTCGTCGTGGCGCGCCAGGCGCGCGAGCGACTGCGACCAGTCGGCCAGCTTGCGCCAGGCCGCCGGCGGCGGCAGGCTCTGCGCGGGGAAGTAGCGCGGCGGCGCGCCGGCGGCCTGCGCCATGGCGTCGTGGCAGAGCTTCTGCAGCACCTCGCGCAGGCGCGGCAACGTCGCCCCGGCGGGCGGCTCCCAGGCGCCGCGCGCCACGCGCTGCGGCAGCGCCGCCCAGGCCGCGGCGTCGAAGCCCTCCGCCGCGAGCCGGTGCGCCCCCAGCGGCTGGCCGCCGGCCGCGGCCAGCAGCACCGCCGCCTCCGCCACGCCCTGGGCCTGCAGCCAGGCGAGCGCCTCCTCGGGCGCGGGGCCGGCGAACAGCATGCGCTGGCAGCGGCTGCGCAGCGTGGGCAGCAGGCGCTCGGCGTCCTCGGCCACCAGCAGCAGGCGCACGCCGGCGGGCGGCTCCTCCAGCGTCTTCAGCAGCGCGTTGGCGGCGACCAGGTTCATCGCGTCGGCCGGGAACAGCAGCAGCACCTTGGCGCGGCCGCGCGAGCTCGAGGTCTGGGTCCAGGCGATCGCGTCGCGCACGGCGTCGATGCGGATCTCCTTGCTCGGCTTGCGCTTGGCCTTCGACCCGCCCTCGCCTTCCTCGGCCGGCTCGGCGCCGCCGACGCTCCAGCCCAGCTCGACCTGGGTCAGCTCGGGCAGCAGCGCGCGGAAGTCGGGATGGCTGTTGGACGCGAACAGGTGGCAGGCCGTGCACCGGCCGCAGGGCGCCGAGGCCCCTTTCCGGGCCGAACCGGCCGGGCCGGGCGGAACGGCCTCGGGGGCCTCGCACAGCCAGGTGCGCGCGACGCGCAGCGCGAGCTCGAACACGCCCGCGCCGGGGCTGCCCTGCACCAGCAGCGCGTGGCCGCGCTGGCGCGCGGCGATGTCGGCCGCGGGGGCGGCGAGCCAGGGCAGCTCGGCGGCGTCAGCCATCGACGGCCTCCTCCGGCAGCCAGCCACGCGCGGCGAGCGCCGCGACGGCGTCGGCGCGCACGACCTCGAGGGCCTGCGCGGCGTCGATGCGGGCGAAGCGCGCGGGATCGGCCTCGGCACGCGCCGCGTAGCCGGCGCGCACGCGCTCGAAGAAGGCCTCGTCCTCGCGCTCGAGCCGGTCGGCGGCGCGCACGGCGGCGCGGCGCTGCGCGGCGAGCGCGGGCGCGACGTCGAACCACAGCGTCAGGTCGGGCTGCCGGCCTTCCTGCACCCAGCCCTCCAGCCGGGCCAGCACCGCGGGGTCGAAGCCGCGGCCGGCGCCCTGGTAGGCGAAGGTGGCGTCCGTGAAGCGGTCGCACAGCACCCAGGCGCCGCGCGCCAACGCGGGCGCGATGACCCGCGCGAGGTGGTCGCGCCGGGCGGCGAACATCAGCAGCACCTCGGTCAGCGCGTCCATCGGATCGTGCAGGAACAGCGCGCGCAGCGTCTCGGCCAGGGGCGTGCCGCCCGGCTCGCGCGTCAGCACGACCTCGGCCCCGCGCGCGCGCGCCCAGGCGGCGAGCGCCTCGATGTGGGAGGACTTGCCGGCCCCGTCGATGCCCTCGAAGGTGACGAATCTGCCCGGGTTCATTTCGTCCTGGGCCCGCGTTGATATTGGTTCACCGCCGCATTGTGGGCGTTCAGCGTGTCGCTGAACGCGCTCGAGCCGTCGCCGCGCGAGACGAAGTACAGCGCCTTGGTCGGATCCGGCCGCGCCGCGGCGCGCAGCGCCTCGCGCCCCGGCAGCGCGATGGCGGTGGGGGGCAGGCCGGTGCGGGTGTAGCTGTTGTAGGGGGTGTCGCGCTGCAGGTCGGCCTTGCGGAGGTTGCCGTCGAAGGCCTGCCCGAGGCCGTAGATGACGGTCGGGTCGGACTGCAGCGGCATGCCCAGCCGCAGGCGGTTGGTGAACACCCCCGCCACCTTGCCGCGGTCGGCCGCGGTGCCGGTCTCCTTCTCGACGACCGAGGCCAGGATGAGCATCTGCGCGGCGTCCTTCAGCGGCGTGTCGGCCGCGCGCAGCTCCCAGGCGGCCTTGAGCTGGCGCTCCATCGCGTCGTGCGCGCGCCTGAGCACCAGCACGTCGCTCACGCCCTTGCTGTAGACGTAGGTGTCGGGGAAGAAGCGGCCCTCGGCCGGCACGCCGGGCGCGCCGAGCGCGGCCATCAGCTGCTCGTCGCTCATCGCGGCGGTGGTGGGCTTGAGGCCCGGCGCGGCGGCGAGCGCGGCGCGCATCTGGCGCACCGTCCAGCCGTCGATGACGTGCACGGACTCGAGCTCTTCGTCGCCGGTGACCATCTTCTCGAGCAGCGAGCGCGGGGTGGCGCCGGTACTGACGAGGTAGCTGCCGGCGCGGATGCGGCGCGCGTCGCCCGACCAGCGGAACCACTGGTACATCAGCTCCGGATCGTTGCGCACGCCGGCGTCGTGCCACAGCCGGACGATCTCGCGCACCGGCGTGCCGGGCTCGATGGAGACCTCCACCTCGTCGTGCGCCAGCACGAGCGGCGCCTGCACCCACCAGAAGGCGGCGCCGGCGGCGGCCGCGCAGGCGATGAAGAGGACGAGGAGGAGGCGGGTGAGCATGGGGCACGGCCGGGCGCCGACCCTGTTGGCGGATCGTTCCCGGGGGCGCCATGATAATCGGGCCATGAGCGCGCTCGGCCGCTCCGGAGCGCTCATTCCGGAGCGCGACGCGCGAAGGACCTCCTGATGACCGCTTCTGACCTCGTCCTCGGCGCCCCGGTTGCGGTGCGCCTCGCCGACTGGGGCGTGATCCGCGCCAAGGGCGAGGACGCCGCCTCCTTCCTCAACGGCCAGCTCACGCAGGAAACCCTGCGCCTGGCGCCCGGCCGCGTCCGCCTCGCCGGGTATTGCTCGCCCAAGGGCCGCCTGCTCGCCAGCTTCGTGGTCTGGCGCGTCGCGGCCGACGAGTTCCTGCTCGCCTGCAGCGCGGACCTGCTCGCGCCGACGCTCAAGCGCCTGTCGATGTACGTGCTGCGCGCCAAGTGCCGGCTGAGCGACGCCTCGTCCGAGCTCTCCGCGTGGGGCGTGGCCCTGCCGGGCATACCGGACGCCGTAGCCGGCCCGCCCATCCCCCCGGCGCCGTACGAGGTCGTCGCCACCGGCGAAGGCACCTCGATCCGCCTCGCCGACGCCGGCGGCGCCGCGCGCGTGCTGTGGCTCGCGCCCGCCCATGCCGTGCCGCCCTGGCCCACGACCGCCGAGCCGGCGGTGTGGGACTGGCTCGAGGTGCAGTCGGGCGTGCCGCGCGTGGTCGCGAAGACGGTCGAGGCCTTCGTGCCGCAGATGGTCAACCTCGAGCTGGTGGGCGGGGTCGACTTCAAGAAGGGCTGCTACCCCGGCCAGGAGATCGTCGCGCGCAGCCAGTACCGCGGCACGCTCAAGCGCCGCATGTTCCTGGCCGAGGGCGAGGCCGCCGCGAGCGCGGGCGCCGAGATCTTCGCCGCCGCCGATGCGTCGCAGCCGGCGGGCCAGATCGTGCTCGCGGCCAGCCTGCCCGCGGCCGGCGGCGGCGCGCGCCACGCGGCCCTGGTCGAGATGAAGCGCGCGCTGACGGAAGACGGCGCGGAGCTGCGCGTGGGCGCCGCCGACGGCCCCGCCCTGCGGCTGGGCGAGCTGCCCTACGCGCTGCCGGCCGACGGCCAGGAGTGACGGCGGTGGCGGGGCGCGCGCGCGGCCGCCGTGGAGTGCCGCTCCCGGCGCGCGCCGCGCGCAGGAGCCGCTGATGCGCGCGGACGGCACGGTCGTGCTGGTCTGCGTGTACTACCGTGTCGCCGCTGCCGACGCGGCGCGAGCGAACACGGGGGTGCGTGAATTCCAGCGCGGATTGGCGGCCCGGATACCCGCGATGGTGGCCGAATCGCTCTTACGATTCGACCTGACCGCTCCCCCACGCCCGGCCGATGACGCTTCCCCTTCCCATGACGCCACGCTGATGGAGACCTACCGCCTCCCTGTGCCCGGCGCGCCGGGCAGCCCCGCGGCGGATGCCGCGCTCGCCCGATTCCTCTCCATGCTGGATGCCGCCGCCGCGCCCCTCGCCGGGCTGCTGCGCGGCACCCGCCACGTCGAACTGTTCGCACCATGTGTCTCGTAGCGCTCGCGATCGACGAGAACCGGCGCTTCCCGCTGGTCATCGCCGCCAATCGCGACGAATTCTTCGACCGCCCCGCCGCCCGCCTGTCGTGGTGGACGCCCGACGAAGGCGGCCCCGAGATCCTCGCCGGCCGCGACCTGTCCGCCGGCGGCACCTGGATGGGCCTGTCGGCGGCCGGCCGCCTCGCGCTGGTCACCAACGTCCGCCGCCCCGTCGAGCCCGACCCGGAGGCCCCCAGCCGCGGCGGCATCGTGCCCGCCTGGCTGCGCACCGAGCTGCGCCCCGACCAGTTCTGGATGCAGACCTCGCTGTCGGGCTACATGCCCTTCAACCTCATCGCCGCCGATTTCCGCCGCGGCGACTGCTTCTGGGCGAGCAACGAGCACGCGGTGCCGCGCCGCATCGAGCGCGGCGTCTTCGGCCTGTCGAACGCCGCGCTGGACACGCCCTGGCCCAAGGTCGTCGCGCTCAAGCAGCGCCTCGCCGAGGCGCTCGACGCGGCCGACTCGGTCGACGCGCTGTCGGGCCGCCTCTTCGCGGCCCTGGCCGACCGCGCCCCCGCGCCCGAGCACGAGCTGCCGAGCACCGGCATCGACCGCGAGCGCGAACGCATGCTGAGCCCCGCCTTCATCCGCTCGCCGGACGCGCGCTACGGCACGCGCTGCTCGACCGTGATCGTCACGGAGAAGGTCAAGCGCCAGCTCGTCACCCACGTCTTCGAGCGCAGCTTCACGCCCGGCCCCGGCGTTGCGCTGCTGCGCAAGGCGGTGCTGCGCGACTGGCCGCCGCGCTACGCCGACCGGCCGGCCGTGTCCGCCGACCGCGCCGCCGTCGCCGAGAGCGAGGTCGACCCGAACGCCGCGCCCGCCGAGGCCGCGGCCATCGTGCCGGTCAAGCGCACGCGCGTGCGCAGCCTGCTCAAGCCGAGCCACAAGCAGTTCTGAGCCGCGCCCGGGCGGGGACCGGCCTCCGGCCCGTCCCCGGGTCGATCACGGCCGTCCCGGT
>Ga0209051_1002630_pt1 | contig 12609 bp, 11 predicted proteins | sample AraplaCvi_mMS_r2_2_FD_184286 | JGI IMG/M metagenome (GOLD analysis project Ga0209051, IMG submission 184286) | Arabidopsis root microbial communities from North Carolina, USA - plate scrape MF_Cvi_mMS_r2 (SPAdes) (version 2) | ecosystem: Host-associated > Plants > Roots > Endosphere | place...
CGGCGACGCGGACACGGGGGCTCGAGCTGTCGGTCACAACCTAGAGAGGCTACCGCTAGCCCAGCGCCGCGCTCAGGTCGGCGATCACATCGTCGGTGTCCTCGATGCCCAGGGACAGCCGCGCGAACCCGTCGGGGACCGGATCCCCCCACCGCGCACGACGGTCCAGGCAGCTGTGGAGGCCACCGAAACTGGTGGCCGCGACCAGCAGGTCGCTGCGCTCGACGAGGCGGTGTACGGCAGCGGCGTCGGCCAGTTCGAAGGAGACGAGTCCGCCGAAACGCCGCATCTGACGGCAGGCCACCGCGTGGGCAGGGTCCTCGGGCAGCCCCGGGTAGCGCACCGATCGGACCGCGGGATGCTCGCGCAGCATCAGGGCCGCCGCCATCGCGTTGTGGCATTGCCGCTCGAAGCGCAGCCCGGCGCTGCCGAGGCTGCGCAGTGCCAGCCACGCCTCGAACGGGCCGAGGATCGCTCCGGAGAGCAGCCGCTCGCGTTCGACGGCTGCCATCACCTCGGCGTGGCAACTCGCGACGTATCCGGCGAGCAGGTCGCTGTGCCCCGACAACGCCTTGGTGGCACTGGCGACCACGAGGTCGGCGCCGAGCGAGAGGGGTTGCTGCCCAAGCGGTGTCGGCGCGGTGTTGTCGACGACGAGGGTGGCGCCGCGGCTGCGGCAGGTGATCGCCAGCGCATGCAGGTCGACGACATCGAGGGTGGGGTTGACCGGGGTCTCGGCCATCACCACGTCGGCGGACTCGGCGGCGGCGCACATGTCTGCCGCGCGCACCTCGCGGACGGTCACGCCGCGGGGGGCGAGGTACTCCGCGGCGAAGAGGCGTACCTGGTAGTACCCGTCGGCGGGGACCACCAGGGTCGTGCCCGGGGTGGCCAGGACGCGCAGCACCGAGGTGATGGCCGCCATGCCGGAGCCGAAGGTCAGCGCCGACGTGGCGCCCTCGAGGTCGGCCAGCGCCGATTCGAGCTGGCGCCAGGTGGGATTGGAGCTGCGGCCGTAGGTGTCGCCGGGCGCGGACTCGTCGGCCGAGAGGTGATAGGCCGAGGCGGGCACCGGCGGCGAGGACACCGGCCGACCCGGAACGTGTTCAGACGCAGCGGCTTTGACACTGCGAGTGGAGTCTCCGTACTGACCGCTCATGGCGCTCATTCCGGTTTCGTGCTGCGGCCGAGGAGCAGGGCCACCGCGGCGTCGACGGACAGGCCCCGATGGCACACCCGGTTCACCGCGTCGGTGAGGGGCATCTCGACGTCGTAGCTCGCGGCCAGCGCGAGCACCGACTGACAGGAGGTCACGCCCTCGGCCACGTGACCGCCCGCGTCGCGTTGCGCGGACTCCATCGTCGCGCCCCGCCCCAGGCGTGCCCCGAACGACCGGTTGCGCGACTGGGGTGAGGTGCAGGTGGCCACCAAATCGCCGACACCGGCGAGCCCGGCGAGCGTGGCGCCCTTGGCGCCCAGGGCAAGTCCGAGTCGCATGATCTCCGCGAGGCCGCGGGTGATGATCGCCGCCGCGGTGTTCTCCCCGAGGCCAACGCCGGCAGCCATGCCGCAGGCCAGGGCGATGACGTTCTTGCACGCGCCTCCGATCTCGGCGCCGACGACGTCGGAGTTGGTGTAGGGACGGAAGTATCCGGTGGAGAGGGCGCGTTGCAGGGTCACCGCACGGCCCGAGTCGGTGCACGCGACGACGGTGGCGGCGGGCTGCTCGTCGAGTACCTCGCTGGCGAGGTTGGGACCGGTGACCACCGCGACGCGCGTGGGGTCGACACCGGTGACCTGGACGATGACCTGACTCATCCGCAGCAGGGTGTCGAGCTCGATGCCCTTGGCCACGCTCACCAGCGTGGTGTCGGCGCCGATGTGGTCGCGCCAGGGCTGCAGGTTGGCGCGCAACGTCTGCGAGGGCACCGCCAGCAGCACGGTGCAGGCGCCGTCGAGGGCGACGGCGGCGTCCCCGGTGGCGCGAATCGACGCAGGCAGTTCTACGTCACCGCCGTAGCGGGTGTTGCGGTGGGTGGCGTTGATCTCGTCGGCCACCTCGGCGCGCCGCGACCACAGGGTGACCTCGTTGCCCGCGTCGGCGAGAACCTTGGCCAGCGCAGTTCCCCACGCCCCCGCACCCATCACCGCTGCCCTGACCACGGGAACAAATCTAGCCTGAGTCGTGCTGATGGCAGGATGACGGGCGTGACCAGGGTGAGCGAGGAGAAGCTTGGGCTGATCGTCGCGGTGAAGCGGTTGAGCGCAGCCAAGACGCGCCTTGCCTCGGCGTTCTCCCCCGGCGACCGCGAAGGCGTCGTGTTGGCCATGCTGCTGGACACCATCACCGCCGCATCGTCGGTGGTGTCGGTGCGCACCATCACCGTGGTGACCCCCGACCCGGTGGCCGCCGAGGCCGCCCGCGAGATCGGCGCCCGGGTCGTCGACGATCCCACCCCGGCGGGACATCCCGACCCGCTGAACAACGCGATCGCGGTCGCCGAGGCGTTGATCCGTGCGGAGACCCCGAATGTGGGCGTCCTGCAGGGCGATCTGCCGGCGCTGCAAGCGCGCGAGCTGGCCGAGGCCATCGCCAAGGCCCGCCGCCACCCGCGCAGTTTCGTCAGCGACCGGCACGGCACGGGCACCTCGGCGCTCTTCGCCTTCGGCGTTCCGCTCGAGCCGGTGTTCGGCTCGAATTCGGCACGGCGCCATCGTGATTCGGGCGCGGTCGAATTGACCGGCGGGTGGCCGGGACTGCGCTGCGACATCGACACCCCCGACGACCTCGCCACGGCGCTGGGTCTCGGCGTGGGGGCCGTCACCAAGAACACCGTCGGCGGCACCTAGCACCTGCCGCCCGGCATGGTGGATGATCGTCGGTGTGACCGAAGCCGAGACACGACCTTCCACCACGGACTGGGTATCGGACGGAAGTACGCCCGACGCTCCGCCCGCCACCACCACGGGCGTCGTCGACCCCGCCGAGGCCTTGCCCGACGACCGCTATCTCAACCGCGAATTGAGCTGGCTGGACTTCAATTCCCGGGTGCTGGCGTTGGCGGCCGACCCGTCGCTGGCGCTGTTGGAGCGGGCCAAGTTCCTGGCGATCTTTGCCTCGAATCTCGACGAGTTCTACATGGTTCGCGTCGCCGGCCTCAAGCGCCGCGACGAGATGGGCCTCTCCGTTCGCTCGGCCGACGGCCTTTCGCCTCGTGAGCAGTTGCGGCGCATCAGCGAACGCACGCAACAGTTGGCCAGCAGGCACGCGAAGGTCTTCATGGAGTCGGTGCGGCCGGCGCTGGCCGACGAGGGCATCATCGTGGTGACGTGGGCCCAGCTCGACGACGACGAACGCTCGCGGCTGTCGGTGTACTTCCACGAGCAGGTGTTCCCGGTCCTCACTCCGCTGGCCGTCGACCCCGCCCACCCGTTCCCCTTCGTGAGCGGGTTGAGCTTGAACCTGGCGATCACGGTCCGCCAGCCCGAGGACGGCACTCAGCACTTCGCGCGAATCAAGGTCCCGGACAACGTCGACCGCTTCGTCGAACTCGGTCCCCGCGAGGGCGGTGCGGCCATCCGGTTCCTCCCGATGGAGGAACTGATCTCGGCGTTCCTCTCGGTGCTGTTCCCCGGCCTGGAGGTCGTCGAGCACCACGCCTTCCGCATCACCCGCAACGCGGACTTCGAAGTCGAGGAGGACCGCGACGAGGACCTGTTGCAGGCCCTGGAGCGAGAACTCGCGCGACGTCGCTTCGGATCGCCGGTGCGCCTGGAGGTCGCCGACGACATGACCGAGAACATGCTCGAACTGCTGCTGCGCGAACTCGACGTCCATCCCGGTGACGTGATCGAGGTGCCCGGCCTGCTGGATCTGTCGTCGCTGTGGCAGATCTACGGAGTCGACCGGCCCGCCCTGAAGGATCCGCCGTTCGTGCCCGCCACGCCGCCGGCCTTTGGTGAACGCGAGACGCCCAAGAGCATCTTCGCGACGCTGCGTGACGGGGACGTGCTGGTGCACCACCCGTATGACTCGTTCTCCACGACGGTGCAACGCTTCATCGAGCAGGCCGCCGCGGATCCGAACGTGTTGGCCATCAAGCAGACGCTGTACCGCACGTCCGGTGACTCGCCGATCGTGAGCGCGCTGATCGACGCCGCCGAGGCCGGCAAGCAGGTGGTGGCCCTGGTGGAGATCAAGGCCCGCTTCGACGAGCAGGCCAACATCAAGTGGGCACGCGCCCTGGAACAGGCCGGCGTGCACGTGGTCTACGGTCTGATCGGTCTCAAGACCCATTGCAAGACATGCCTGGTCGTGCGCCGCGAGGGGTCCACCATTCGGCGCTACTGCCACATCGGCACGGGCAACTACAACCCCAAGACCTCTCGTCTCTACGAGGACGTGGGGTTGTTGACCGCCTCCCCCGACATCGGCGCCGACCTGACCGATCTCTTCAATTCCCTTACCGGATACTCCCGCAAGGTCTCCTACCGCAATCTGCTGGTGGCCCCGTACGGGGTGCGCCGGGGCATCGTCGAACGCATCGAGCGTGAGATCGCCGCTCACCGTGACGGCGCCGACGCTCGAATTCGGATGAAGGCCAACGCGCTCGTCGACGAGCAGGTGATCGACGCGCTCTACCGTGCCTCACAGGCCGGAGTGCCGGTGGAGGTCGTGGTGCGTGGGATCTGCGCGCTGCGCCCGGGGGTGGCCGGCTTCTCCGAGAACGTCACCGTGCGCTCGATTCTCGGGCGGTTCCTCGAACATTCGCGAATCATTCACTTTCGCGCCATCGACGAGTTCTGGATCGGCAGCGCCGACATGATGCATCGTAATCTCGACCGTCGCGTCGAGGTGATGGCACAGGTGAAGGATCCGAGGTTGGCCGATCAGCTCGACGACGTCTTCACCTCCGCCTTGGACCCGACCACCAGGTGCTGGGAACTGGGCGCCGACGGTCACTGGACCGCCTCGCCGCACGAGGGCGAGACGGTGCGCGACCACCAGGTCTCGCTGATGGAACGTCACCGGCAGCCGTGACGCCGGCGGACGTGCCCATCGTCGCGTTCTCGAATGACCTGCAGGAGTTGAGGTGACGAAGAAGACGCCGTCCTCGACGGCCAAGAGGGTGACGTCAGCGGCCGGCGCGGTGCTGTGGCGGCCCGACGAGGACTCCGGTGACGCCGCACCGCCTCTGGTGGCGGTCGTGCACCGGCCGCGGTACGACGACTGGTCGTTGCCCAAGGGCAAGGTGGACCCGGGTGAGACCGAGCCGGTGACCGCGGTGCGCGAGATCCACGAGGAGACGGGGTTCGCCTCGGAGCTGGGTAGGCGGCTGGCCGCGGTCAGCTACCCGGTGGATTCCGGCGTCAAGCACGTGCGGTATTGGGCCGCACGCGCACTGGGCGGGGAGTTCACCGCCAACGACGAGGTCGACGAACTCGTGTGGCTGTCCCCCGCCGCTGCCCTCAAACGGCTGCAATACCCGCTCGACCGGAAGGTGCTGCGCCGCTTCGCCAAGAAACCGGCCGACACTCGCACGGTCCTCGTCGTGCGGCACGGCACGGCGGGCAGCAAGGCCAGATACAAGGGTGACGACTGCAAGCGTCCACTGGACAAGCACGGTCGGGCGCAGGCCGAGTCCCTGGTGGGCCAGCTGTTGGCCTTCGGCGCCACCGACGTCCACGCCGCTCCCAGGGTGCGGTGTCATCAGACGGTCGGCCCGCTGGCCGAGGAGTTGGGCGTGCCGATCAATGACGAGCCCACGCTGACGGAGGAGGCCTACGCCGACTCCCACGGACCCGCCCGGCGGCGTCTGTTGGAGATCGCCGCCACCGACGGCACGCCGGCGATTTGTTCTCAGGGCAAGGTGATTCCGGATCTCATCGCGTGGTGGTGCGACCGTGACGGGGTACGTCCGGACAAGTCACGCAACCGCAAGGGCAGCACGTGGGTGCTGTCGCTGGCCGGTGACACGTTGATCGCGGCCGACCACATCGGCAGCCCGCTGGCCGCCGACGGGTGATTCAACGAAGACACGCCGTGGATCTCGACGATCCACGGCGTGCCTGGTACCGGAAGTGAATTCCGGGACTGTTGCTACTTGCGGCCCTTCTTGGCGGGAGCCTTCTTCGCGGGCGCCTTGGTGGCCGTGGTCTTCTTGGCCGGCGCCGCCTTGGTGGCGGCCTTCTTGACCGGAGCCTTCTTGGCCGGCGCCTTGGTGGCGGCGGTCTTGGCGGGCGCCTTGGTGGCCGTGGTCTTCTTGGCGGGCGCCTTGGTGGCCGTCGTCTTCTTGGCGGGCGCCTTGGTGGCCGTCGTCTTCTTGGCCGGCGCCTTGGTGGCAGCGGACTTGGTGGCCGCGGTCTTGGCGGGCGCCTTGGTGGCCGTGGTCTTCTTGGCCGGCGCCGCCTTGGTGGCGGTCGTCTTCTTGGCCGGCGCCTTGGTGGCGGCCTTCTTGACGGCCTTCTTGGCGGCGGTCCTCTTGGCGGGTGCGGCGGTCGCACCGCGCTTGACGGCGGGTCCCTCCGACGGGAGACGCTGTGCGCCAGAGACAACGGCCTTGAACTGAGCCCCGGGACGGAATGCCGGGACGGACGTCGGCTTGACCTTGACGGTCTCGCCGGTGCGCGGGTTGCGCGCAACACGGGCGGCGCGGCGACGCTGCTCGAACACGCCGAAGCCGGTGATGGTGACGCTGTCGCCCTTGTGGACGGCACGCACGATGGTGTCGACGACGTTCTCCACGGCGGCGGTCGCCTGCCGACGATCGGTGCCCAACTTGTCCGTGAGGACGTCGATGAGCTCTGCCTTGTTCATGCAAAACCTCCGAAGCCTGTGGCCCACCTTGAGCCAACTGAAAGCTACGGTAAACCTTTAGGCCGCTGATTTCCAAGAGCCACGCCCAATTTCAGGAATAGCTGGCGTCATTTTCGGCAATCGGGTTGGCCCACACCACCGGTGGTACGGCGGTCCCAAAATGGGCTTGCTGGGGGTGATTTCGGCCCCGTCCGGGCTGCCGTCAGGCAGTAACGGTGCGCGGCTTCCAGCTCGGCCGGCGCTCTTCGAACGCCGTGATGTCATCCTGTTTGCGCAGCGTAAGGCCTATATCGTCGAGACCCTCCAGCAGTCGCCACGCGGTGTAGTCGTCAATCTTGAACGGCACCATGACCGTTCCCGCATGGATGCTTCGATCCTCCAGATTCACAGTGATTTCCAGGCCCGGTTGCTGCTCGATCAACTTCCACAGCAGTTCCACATCGTCTTGGGCGACTTCGGCCGCCAAAAGCCCCGCCTTCCCCGAATTCCCGCGGAAGATGTCGGCGAACCGAGACGAGATCACCACCCGGAACCCGTAGTCCATGAGTGCCCACACGGCGTGCTCGCGCGACGAGCCGGTGCCGAAGTCGGGACCGGCCACCAGAACCGAGCCCTTGTCGAAGGGCGGGAGGTTCAAGACGAAGGAGGGGTCGTTGCGCCAGGCGGAGAACAAACCGTCCTCGAAACCCGTTCGGGTGACCCGCTTCAGATAGACCGCGGGGATGATCTGGTCGGTGTCGACGTTGGAGCGGCGCAGGGGAACGCCGATGCCGGTGTGCGTACGGAAGGCTTCCATGGCTGTCTCCTAGCGATTCTGGGGCAGGTCGGCGGGCGAGGACAGGGTGCCGCGGACGGCCGTTGCGGCCGCCACCGCGGGCGAGACCAGGTGGGTGCGCCCGCCCTTGCCTTGGCGCCCTTCGAAGTTTCGGTTCGACGTCGCGGCGCAACGCTCCCCGGGTGCGAGCTGGTCGGGATTCATGCCCAGGCACATCGAGCAGCCGGCCTGGCGCCATTCGGCCCCCGCCGCGACGAACACCTCGCCCAGCCCCTCGGATTCGGCCTGAGCGCGGACCTTCATCGACCCCGGCACCACGAGCATCCTCATCCCGTCGGCGATCTTCCTGCCCCGCAGGATGTCCGCCACGACTCGCAGATCCTCGATGCGACCGTTGGTGCACGAGCCGACGAAGACGGTGTCGATCTTGACGTCGCGCATCGCGGTGCCCGGCTGAAGGTCCATGTACGCCAACGCCTTCTCGGCCGACTGGCGCTCCCCCTCGTCGAACATCAGTTCAGGGTCCGGGACCGAGGCGCTCAGCGGAACGCCCTGACCGGGGTTGGTGCCCCATGTGACGAACGGGCTCAGCTCGGCCGCGTCGAGATAGACCTCGGTGTCGAATTCGGCTCCCTCGTCGGTACGCAAGCGGGTCCACGCCTCCACCGCGGCGTCCCAGTCGGCGCCGGCGGGGGCGTGCGGACGGCCCTTCAGGTAGGCGAAGGTGGTCTCGTCCGGTGCGACCATGCCGGCGCGGGCACCGGCCTCGATGCTCATGTTGCAGATGGTCATCCGACCCTCCATCGACAGCGCTTCGATGGCACTGCCCCGGTATTCGATGACGTAGCCCTGCCCGCCACCGGTGCCGATCTTGGCGATGACGGCCAGGATGACGTCCTTGGCGCTGGTGCCGGCGGGCAGCACCCCGTCGACGTTCACCGCCATCGTCTTGAAGGGCCGCAACGGCAGTGTCTGCGTGGCGAGCACGTGCTCGACCTCGGAGGTGCCGATGCCCATCGCCAGGGCGCCGAACGCTCCGTGGGTCGAGGTGTGGCTGTCCCCGCAGACGATCGTCATGCCCGGCTGGGTGAGACCCAGCTGTGGGCCGATGATGTGCACGATGCCCTGCTCGGCGTCGCCCATCGGGTAGAGCCGGACGCCGAACTCGGCGCAGTTGCGCCGCAACGTCTCCACCTGCGTACGGGAGATCGGGTCGGCGATCGGCTTGTCGATGTCCTTGGTCGGCACGTTGTGGTCCTCGGTGGCGATCGTCAGATCGGTGCGACGAACCGGACGGCCCGCCAACCGAAGTCCGTCGAACGCCTGCGGGCTGGTCACCTCGTGGATCAGGTGCAGGTCGACGTAGATCAGATCGGGTTCGCGTGCGGCGTCCTCGCCCGCGCCGTGGGACACGACGTGATCGGCCCACACCTTCTCGGCCATGGTGCGCGGTGCGCCTGCGGTTCCAGTCATGTCTAGCTTCATCCCTTCGGGCGACGGGCAGAGGGCGCTGCCGCGGCGCTGGGTCTCGGTAGGGGCGTCCCATCATTCGGGACGCTAGTATCTCCCTATGAGACACGATAGCGGTATCGGCGTGCTCGACAAAGCGGTGGGCGTCCTGCACGTCGTCGCCGAGTCCCCCTGCGGTCTGGCCGATCTGTGCGAGCGCACGGGCCTGCCGAGGGCCACCGCACACCGGTTGGCCGCCGGCCTGGAGGTGCACCGCCTGCTGGCCCGCGACGCCGACGGCAGATGGTGCCTCGGTCCGGCGCTCAACGAATTGGCCGGACGGGTCGACGATCCCCTACTCGCCGCCAGCGCGGCAGTGCTGCCCAAGCTCCGCGAAATCACCGGCGAGAGCGTGCAACTCTATCGACGGGAGGGCACGTCACGGGTCTGTGTGGTGGCCCTCGAGCCGCCCGCCGGACTGCGCGACACCGTCCCCGTCGGCACCCGCCTGCCGATGACGGCCGGCTCCGGGGCCAAGGTGCTGCTCGCCTACAGCGACCCCGCCACCCAGCAGTCGGTGCTCGCGTCGGCCAAGTTCACCGACCGCACGCTGGCAGAGGTGCGCAAGCGGGGATGGGCGCAGAGCGCGGCCGAACGGGAGCCCGGCGTGGCGAGCGTGTCCGCGCCGGTGCGTGATGCGCACGGGTCGGTGGTGGCGGCGATCTCGGTGTCGGGGCCCATCGACCGCATGGGCAGGCGGCCCGGCGTGCGGTGGGCGGCCGATCTACTGGCCGCCGCCGATGCGCTCACCCGGCGGCTGTAACCGCGCCACGACGACGAACGGCGCCCATCCCGAGAGATGGACGCCGACACCGGTGGTACCCCCGATGGGATTCGAACCCACGCTACCGCCGTGAGAGGGCGGCGTCCTAGGCCGCTAGACGACGGGGGCTAGAACTAATTCCGGTTGGCCAGCATAGCTCAGGTGAACGATGTCGACCTAATCGTTCGGCCTCGCGAGCCGACCATCCGAAATTGGCTGGGGTACCAGGACTCGAACCTAGAATGGCGGTACCAGAAACCGCTGTGTTGCCAATTACACCATACCCCAATCGACGCCATAACCGCAGGTCACGGGCGTCTCGGCGGGCGCGCACCCGCTGGAGTGAACCAGCGCGTGCAATCACCGACCGACGAGCACACTACCAAAGATTTCGGCGCCGGATTTCACGCCTGGGCCGACGCGTGGTCCCGCCCGCCTCGCAGCCTGGTCAGGCTGCGATCCCGGCCCAGCAGTTCCATCGACTCGAACAGCGGCGGACTGACCGAGGCACCGGTCACGGCCACCCGAATCGGGCCGAACGCCTTGCGCGGCTTGAGCTCGAGGCCGTCCAACAGCGCAGCCTTCAGCGCCGCTTCGATGCCCTCGGTGGTCCACTCGGCGACCGCCTGGAGCGCCGTCAGGGCGGCGTCGAGCACGGGCACCGCGTCGGCACGCAACTCCTTGGCTGCTGACTTCTCGTCGAGCGCGTAGGACGCCTCGTCGAAGAACTTCAGCAGATCCCACGCGTCGCCGAGGACGACGATCCGCGTCTGCACCAGGGCGGCCGCCTCGGCGAAAGCCGCGTCGTCCAAGCCGGTGTCATGACCGTGCGCGACGAAGAAGTCGCGCAGCCTCGCCGTGAAGTCTGCGGCGTCGAGCATGCGGATGTGCTCGGCGTTGATCGCGTCGGCCTTCTTCTGATCGAAGCGGGCGGGGTTGGAGTTGACGTTGGCGACGTCGAACGCGGCGACCATCTCGTCGAGGCTGAACAGGTCGTGGTCGTCGGCGATCCCCCACCCCAGCAACGCCAGGTAGTTCAGCAGCCCCTCGGGGATGAAGCCGCGATCGCGATGCAGGAAGAGGTTGGATTGCGGATCGCGCTTTGACAGCTTCTTGTTGCCGTCACCCAAAACGCTTGGCAAATGGGCGAACTCGGGCACCCGATCGGCGACGCCGATGCGCATCAACGCCTTGTAGAGCGCGATCTGGCGCGGGGTCGACGGCAGGATGTCCTCTCCGCGGAGGACGTGGGTGATCTTCATCATGGCGTCGTCGACGGGGTTGACCAAGGTGTAGAGCGGATCCCCGTTGCCGCGGGTGATCGCGAAGTCGGGCACCGTCGCCGCGGCGAAGGTGGTGGGCCCGCGGACCAGGTCGACCCAGGTGAGATCGTCCTCGGGCATCCGCAACCGCAGCACGGGCTTGCGCCCCTCGGCGGTGAACCGGGCACGGTCGGCGTCGGTGAGCGTGCGGTCGTGATTGTCGTACCCCAGCTTGGGATTGCGGCCGGCGGCGAGGTGCCGGGCCTCGACCTCCTCGGGCGTGGAGTAGGCCTCGTAGACCTCACCGGCGGCGAGCAACCGGGCGATGACGTCGCGGTAGATCTCCCCTCGCTCGGACTGCCGGTAGGGCGCGTACGGCCCGCCGATCTCCGGGCCCTCGTCCCAGTCGAGCCCCAGCCAGCGCAGCGCGTCGAGGATGGCGGCATAGCTCTCGGCGCTGTCACGCGCGGCGTCGGTGTCCTCGATGCGAAACACGAACTGGCCGCCGGTGTGCCGCGCGTAGGCCCAGTTGAACAGCGCCGTGCGGACCAGACCGACGTGCGGGGTACCCGTCGGCGACGGGCAGAACCGGACGCGCACCACTGACGTCATCTTCGTGCTCCTCGCGTCCGCGGCGTCATGACTTACCCTTGCGCACAACGGGATTCGTGAGCGTACCGATGCCCTCGATGGTGATGCTGACGGTGTCGCCGTCCTCGATGGGCCCCACGCCCTCCGGCGTCCCGGTCAGGATGAGGTCGCCGGGCAGCAGGGTCATCACCGCCGAGGCCCACTCGATGATGGCGCCGATGTCGTGGATCATCAGCGAGGTTCGGCTGTGCTGGCGCACCTCACCGTTGACCTCCGTACGCAGGTCCAGATCGAAGGGGTTGACGTCGGTGTCGATCCACGGGCCGACCGGGCAGAAGGTGTCGTGCCCCTTGGCGCGCATCCACTGCCCGTCCTTCTTCTGCTGATCGCGCGCCGAGACGTCGTTGGCGATGGTGTAGCCGAGGATGTTCTCGGCGGCCTTCGACGCCGGGACGTCCTTGCACGGCCTGCCGATGACGGCTGCCAACTCACCCTCGTGATGAACCGGATGTGCGTCGGCGGGAAGCTGAATCGGCACGTTTGGCCCGATGATCGACGTGTTGGGCTTGAGGAAGATGACCGGATCCTCCGGCGCATCGCCGCCCATCTCGGCGGCGTGTGCGGCGTAGTTCTTGCCCATGCACACGACCTTGCTGGCCAGAATCGGCGCAAGCAGCCGGACGTCGGCCAGCGGCCAGGACCGGCCGGTGAACGTGGGGGTGCCGAACGGGTGCTCGGCGATTTCGCGAGCCCGTGCCTCGAGGGCACCGTTCGCGACGTCGCCTTCGATGCTCACGAAGGCGACCCCATCTGGACTGGCAATTCGACCAAGGCGCATTCATCAGAGCCTAGGACACCCTCTGCGCGCATCCGCATCGTCGCGACCGAACCC
>Ga0209051_1002631_pt1 | contig 12603 bp, 9 predicted proteins | sample AraplaCvi_mMS_r2_2_FD_184286 | JGI IMG/M metagenome (GOLD analysis project Ga0209051, IMG submission 184286) | Arabidopsis root microbial communities from North Carolina, USA - plate scrape MF_Cvi_mMS_r2 (SPAdes) (version 2) | ecosystem: Host-associated > Plants > Roots > Endosphere | place: USA...
GCTCTCGCTCAACGACATCCGCGCCCTGGTCGCGCCCGGCCCGGCCGAGGGCCTGGCGGCGCTCGAGCGCGAGGCGGTCGACGTCGTCATCCAGGACATGAACTTCGGCGCCGACACCACCTCCGGCGAGGAGGGCGTCGCGCTGTTCCGCGCGATCCGCGAGCGCCACGCCGACCTGCCGGTGATCCTGCTGACCGGATGGACGCGCCTGGAGAGCGCCGTGGCCCTCGTCAAGGCCGGCGCCGCCGACTACCTCGCCAAGCCCTGGGACGACGCCAAGCTGCTCGCGACGGTGGAGAACCTGCTCGAGCTCGCCGAGACCGGCCGCGAGCTGCGCCGTGCCCGCCTCGAGCGGCGCGCACGGCGCGAGGCGCTGGCGGCGCGCTTCGAGCTGGGCGACCTGGTGGTGGAGGACGACGCCACCCTGCGCGCGCTGGAGCTCGCCTGCCAGGTCGCGCGCTCCGACGCCCCGGTGCTGATCACCGGCCCCAACGGCAGCGGCAAGGAGCGCGTGGCGGCCATCGTGCACCGCAATTCGGCGGTGCGCGCCGGGCCCTTCGTGGCGGTCGACTGCGGCGCGCTGCCGGCCGAGCTGATCGAGGCCGAGCTCTTCGGCGCCGAGAGCGGCGCCTACACCGGCGCGAACAAGGCGCGCGCCGGGCGCTTCGAGGCAGCCGACGGCGGCACGCTGTTCCTCGACGAGATCGGCAACCTGCCGCTGCCCGGCCAGATGAAGCTGCTGCGCGTGCTGGACACCGGCACCTTCCAGCGCCTGGGCTCCAGCCAGACCCGGCGCGCGAAGGTGCGCGTGCTGAGCGCCACCAACGCCGACCTGCGCGCGATGGTGCGCGCCGGCACCTTCCGCGAAGACCTGTTCTACCGCCTCGACGTGATCGAGGTCTGCCTGCCCGCGCTCGCGCAGCGGCCGGCCGACGTGCTGCCGCTGGCCGAGCACTTCCTCGCCGGCCGCGGCGTGCTCTCCGCGGGCGCGCGCGAGGCGCTGCGCGCGCACGACTGGCCCGGCAACGTGCGCGAGCTGCGCAACGTCGTCGAGCGCGCCGCGCTGCTCGCGGGCGGCGGGGCGATCGGCCCCGAGCTGCTGCGCCTGCCCGCGGGCACGGCCGCCCCGTCGCGCAACCTCGACGAGCCGAGCCGGGCGGCGATCGAGGCGGCGCTGGCCGAGGCGCGCGGCGTCGTGAGCCGGGCGGCGCAGGCGCTGGGGATGTCGCGGCAGGCGCTCTACCGGCGCATGGAGCGCTACGGCATCGACGCCTGACGCCATGCCCGCCTCCCTGCGCGCCCGCTTCACCCTGCTGCTGGCCTGCGCGGCGCTCGGGGGCGTGCTCGTGCACGCAGCGATCGTGCAGTGGCCGTTGCCGCAGGCGCTCGCGTGGACGCGGCTGGCGCTCGGCCTCGGGCCCGCATGGGCCGCGCCGGCGCCGGGTTCCGTGGCGGCCGTCGTCGCGACCGCCGCGATCGTGCTGCCCTTCTGCGCCTGGGCCGCGACCGTCGCGCTCGCGCCGCTGCGCCGCGTGCTGCGCGCGGTCGAGGGCTCGGTGATGAGCTACCGCGACGGCGACTTCAGCCTCTCGCTCGTCGCCGACGGCCAGGGCGAGCTGGGCGAGCTCGTGCGCCTGCACAACGCGCTCGGCGACGCGCTGCGCGAGCAGCGCCAGCACCTGGCGCAACGCGAGCTGCTGCTCGACACGGTGGTGCAGAACACGCCCGTGGCGCTGGTGCTGGTCGACGCGCAGGGGCACGTCGCCTACGCCAACATCGCCGCGCGCCAGCTCGTGTTCGAGGGGCGTCGCATGGAGGGGCAGTCCTTCGCGGCCCTGGTGGCCGCCGCCCCCGAGGCGCTGCGCGACGCGCTGGCGGCCGGCGAGGACGCGCTGTTCGGCGTCGCGATCGACGGCGCCGACGAGACCTTCCACGTGTCGCAGCGCGGCTTCCGCCTGCAGGGGCGGCCGCACACGCTGTTCCTGCTGCGGCGCATGACGCGCGAGCTCTCGCGCCAGGAGGTGGCGAGCTGGAAGCGGCTGATCCGCGTCATCAGCCACGAGCTGAACAACTCGCTCGCCCCCATCAGCTCGCTCGCGCACACCGGCGCCGAGCTGCTGCGGCGCGGGCAGGGCGAGCGCGTGCGCGAGGCCCTCGAGTCCATCGGCGCCCGCGCCCGCCACCTGCACGGCTTCATCGACGGCTACGCGCGCTTCGCCAAGCTGCCCGCGCCGCGGCGCGAGCCGGTGGAGTGGGCCGGCTTCCTCGCCGGGCTCGCGGGGCACGCCGGCTTCCGCCTCGTCGGCCACGCGCCCGCGCAGCCCGCGAACTTCGACCCGGCGCAGATGGAGCAGGCGCTCATCAACCTGCTGAAGAACGCGCACGAGGCAGGCGGCCCGCCCGAGGAGGTGACGCTCGCCATCGCCGCCTCCCGCGGCGAGCTCGCGCTGGTGGTGAGCGACCGCGGCCCCGGCATGAGCGACGCCGTGCTCGCGCAGGCGCTGCTGCCCTTCTACTCCACCAAGCGCGCCGGCACCGGGCTCGGTCTCGCGCTCGCGCGCGAGATCGTCGAGGCGCACGGCGGGCGCATCGCGCTGGCCAACCGGCGCGATGGCGGATTGCGGGTCACCCTGACGCTCGCGGTGTAGGGGGTGGAGTCATGGGTGAACGCTTCGCGCGTGCGGTGCGTTGCGCAGCGCCGATGCGGGTGAGATTTTTTTCTCCGGCTCCTGGGCATCTGGACTCGGCCTGGACGGCCGAGTCTCGCGTGGGCGCCTGCGCCCACGCGCTCGACGACCTGCAACCGCGCGTCGCGGACGACGGTCCATCGCCCGCGCTCGCAGTTCGTCCGGCGGGCGCGGGGCCTCGTCGCAAGCCGCTGGGCGGGGAGCGCGTGCACGCCGACAGTCCACCCATCGCACCACGCAACGCACACGCCCAGGAGCCCGCCATGACCCAGACCCTCGCCCAAGCCGCCGCCTTCGTCCTCGCCGCCGTCGTCACGACCGCGACCTTCGCCGGCAGCGCGGCGCTCGCGCAGCGGGAATACGTCCAGGCGGACGCCATCGCGATGGCGCACGTGCAGGTGCTGGCGGCGCAGACGGTGGTCATCGTCGGCCACCGCGGCTGAACGCAACGGCAGGGGACTGGCCTCCGGCCTGTCCCCGTGTTCGCACGCCGCGCCGCGACGCGACCCGCCCGCCGCGCCCACCCGCCGCGCTTTCACCGCATCCTGCAACCAGCGCGAGCGAGCCGACCGGCCGCCCACGCCAACCCACCGCCGGTTGCTCCGCCGGCACAGGGCCTCGAAGCGATCCCAACGCGCCAGGAACCCGCGGCGCGATCCGCCGGAACCCAGGGGCCGGCCCTCGAGACGATCCCATCGCGCCGAAAAGCCGCGACGGGTTCGTCCCGGAACCCCGACATCGGCCCGGCCGCCCCCGACATCGGGGTCGCGAGGCCCGACGTCACACCAGTTTGGTGCGTCGGGTTCCCGCGGGAGCGCTCGCGCTTCCCTCGAGACCGCCGATCGGCGACCGAAAAGCCGCGGCGCCGTGCTTCGCCGGTCCGATGCCTTCGCTCGCCGGCCCGACGCCTTCGCTTGCCGGTGCGGCCGGATTGTTTCGACCCGTGCCGCCGGCGCGACGGCCCGCGGCGCGATCCTCGAGTCGTCGCCTCATTCGTTCATCGCCGGCGGCTCGAAGAACGACAGGATCTCCGCCTCCGACTCGAATTCCGCCTCCCCGCGCGACCCGGTCGCCGGCGGCGCCGCCGGCGCCAGCGACGGATCCGCCGCCGCGATGAACGCGGTCGCGCGATTGTCGTAGTGCCGGGCCAGGTCGGCATAGATCGCCGCCGCCCCCGGCTGCCGGGATGCGACCGCCGACTTCAGCGCCGCATGGAACATGCGCGCCGCCTCGTAGGCCTGGAACCCGAGCAGGATCAGCGTGTCCTGCAGCGCCGCCGCGAGCTTGTCGACCCGCTGCTTGAGCGGCGTCAGGTAGGCGATCGCATCCAGGTCGCGCTCCCACGCCGCCATGTCCAGGAAGCCCTGCTTGAACTGCGGGTTGCGCGAACCGTAGCCGAAGCACAGGTTCACCCACCCGAACGAACCCGTCCCGAGCCGCGTCATCCGCTTCTTGTCCACCGCCTCGACGTGGGACAACCTGGGCATCAGCCGGTTCTCGATGGACGTCAGGTCGGCCGCCGTGGCGGCCTGCTCGTCTTCCGGGAAGACCTGGTCGTAACGACGCTTGAAAGGAATTGCATCCATACCACTACTCCCTGTCTGGGTTGTCTGACTTGTCGCTTCGGGCGACGGGGAGGAGTGTTGGGCGGATGACGTTGCCTGGCATCCCTATGAAGGGGGGAATAGGAACCGTACTGGGGACCCGTATGGGGGGGTTGGATCGTCGGGTTGTCGTGACCGTCGTGTCGGATTGGATATGACGGTTCGAGGTCGGTGTGGGTGGTGTCGACATGGTGGCCCGTGGAAACCCTCATCTTGTCGGGTTTGGGGCTTGAAAATCGTTTTGGCTAGGAGGAGGTGTGCTGTGCGCGGCGAGGCTTCGGGTTCGTGTTGGTTTCAAGCTTTTGCGGGGATTGGAGTGATGACTGCAATCGCTGCATTGCAGCAGACCGTATCTCGATCACTGGGATATGCAAGCGAGAGCGGCGCAGGACTCAAGGCTGCCTTCGCGGGCAAGGGCGTGCCATGATTCTCTGTACGCATCAGGAGTGAATATGAGTCTGGACTTCGGAAAGCTGAACGCTGGCGGCGGTGCAAAGCAAATCGATCCTCGAAAGATCTTTACCACCCTCAAGCGCGATCCGCGGTTTAAGCGTCCGTTGGACGAGCAGTCCGATGTATTGGACGCTTGGTTCGGGCGCCGCAAGGCCAAAGATCTAACAATTAAGATGAACACGGGCGGCGGCAAGACGGTAGTCGGACTCCTGTGCCTTCAGAGTTCTCTTAACGAGAACGTCAAACCCGCAGTCTATGTAACTCCCGATCCGTTCCTCGTCAGGCAAGTTCAAGAGGAGGCTGAGGCGTTGGGCATTGCAGCTACCAACGACGAGAAAGATCCCAATTTCATCGCTGGACGCTCAATCCTTGTCATCAACGTCCACAAGCTTTTCAATGCTCGCTCAGTGTTTGGCGTTGGGGAGAAACGGATCGCCATTGGCAGCATCGTGATCGATGACGCCCACGCATGCCTCAACATCGTGCACGATCAGTTTGCCATCAAGGCGGAATCGGATAGCGTTGTCTATGCTCGGCTTCTCGAGATGTTCGAAGGCGATCTGAAGGTTCAGTCGCCGGCTGGCCTGCTCGATGTTCAAGCCAGTGACGCGAACGTCGTAATGACAGTGCCATATTGGGCATGGCAGAGCCGGAAGGACGAAGTCATCAAGCTTCTGCACTCCCAAAGGATGTCCAAGGAGCTTGAGTGGAACTGGCCCCTGCTGAGCGAATGCGTGCCATTGTGCACCTGCCTGTTTGGCGGTGGACGGTTGGAGATCGCCCCGCGATTCGTCCCAATCGATCGAATCCCTTCTTTCGCGTCTGCTCAGCGTCGAATTTACATGACTGCAACCCTTGCGGACGACTCAATCCTGGTGAGCCATTTTCAGGCTGATGCAACCGAGGTCGCGAAGCCAATCCGACCAAAAGGAGGTGGCGACATCGGTGATCGAATGATTCTTGCTCCTCAGGAAATCAATCCAGACTATAGCGAACAAGATATCCGCGCCTTCGTGGAAGGGTTCGCCAAGCGTTATAACGTTGTTGTCATCGTACCCTCAAAGCGGCGAGCGGTGTTTTGGAGTGATGTCGCGAATCAGACGCTTGACAAGGACAACATTCACAAGGGTGTCGAGAAGTTGCGCGACGGCCATGTTGGCCTAACCGTCTTGATCAACAAATACGACGGCATCGACCTCCCGGGCGAAGCATGCGAGATCTTGGTCATCGACGGTCTACCAGAAGTTTACGGTCTCGGTGAACGGATGGAGATGCTATTGCTCGATGGCACAAAGCGCCAGCTCGTTCGCCAAGTGCAGCGTATCGAGCAGGGAATGGGCCGTGGCGTGAGGTCTAGCGACGACCATTGCGTGGTGTTGCTCCTTGGGGGGCGCCTGACACAGCGCTTGCATCAACCCGAGGCAGAAGCGATGTTTTCAGCCGCAACGGCAGCTCAAATTGCATTGGGTAAGGATGTGGCAAACCAGGTGCGCGGGAAATCACTCACAGAACTCAAGAAGATCCTGCTCTTTTGCCTCGATCAGCAAGACCAGTGGGTCGAAGCAGGACGAAATGCGGTCATCAACGCACCCGAGCCGGAGGACGGCATGTTGGATCAAAGTCAGGTCAAGCTGCGAGCAGCATTCGACTCGGCCAGGGTAGCGCGCTACGGTGTCGCGATTGAGCGAGCGCAGGAAGCCGTCACCGCAACCAAAGAGCGGGAGTTCAAAGGGTATCTCAAGCAGCAGCTTGCGGAATACTTGAACTTCGAGGATCCCGCCAAGGCTCAAGAGCTGCAAATGTCGGCACTCGATCTGAACTCGAGACTCTTGAAGCCCCTCGCTGGTGCCACCTACAGCAAGCTCAGTGCTCCCGCCGGCGGCCAGGCGCGTGCGGCCACGGAATTCATGGCAAGGTTTCTCGAGGGCAACGACCTGGTGATTTGGGTCAATGGCCTTCTTGACGATCTGAATTGGGGCGAAGATGGCACGACTCGTTTCGAGGCTGCGATGAAGGATCTTGGCCACTTCCTTGGCTTTGGCTCGGATCGGCCGGAAGACAAGGTGGGCAGGGGCCCCGACAACGTTTGGGCGATGGGCGCGCAAAGCTATCTGGTCATCGAGTGCAAGAGCGGCGCGGTCCTGGCCAAGAAGGTCTCCAAGGCCGATACGAATCAGCTTAACGGGTCAATCATCTGGTTCCACGAAAAATATGGGACAGACAACAAGATGACGCCGATCATGGTGCATCCCAAAACCACGTTCGAGCATGCAGCTTCTCCGCATCCTGATATTCGAATCAGCAACGAGGCCGGCCTGACTGCGCTCCGGAAGGCTGTTCGAGCATACGCTGTATCCCTGGCGACCTCTGGCGAATACCTCGAGGCCAAGTCGGTCGGCAAGCAACTGACCTTTCACCGACTGGCCGCCGCCGATATCGTTGGACTCTGCACAGTATCGCAGGGAACCAAGTGACGTGATGCATCATTTGTGGGCTCGGCAAGGCTCGGCAGGTCGATGCTCGGGGCAGCTTTGAAGCCTCAACTCGCTGGCCAATTTCGCGGTTCAGATCCGACCCTGAGGCCTGTTCAGACCTGATCTGAGGCCTCAGGTTGTGTTTCGCGGCTGCGTGTCACGAAATCGCAGGCACCGCGCCGCTCGTTGTGCCTGTGAGTGAATGCCACCGCTCGACCTCCGATCTAGGTGGCACGCTTGAACTTCTGAATGAAGCTGTCTGTTTTTTCGAGAAAATCGCCCGTGTCGAGGTAGTAGTTTGGGAAACCCGCTTTGATCGAACGCATAGACTCGGCACCCACCAGTACGACCTGCGCCCCCGAGTAGTCAGCAAGATCCGGGAACAGCGAGAGTTGCTTGGACCGGAGAGGTAATTGTCGTTCAAAGCGTTGATACTCAGTCTGAGCCAATTCCGACTGGTCACGGTTGAACGCGAAGATCTGTAGGCCAGGCTCCTCGGGAAGGAGAACCAGCAAGAAGTACCTCGCATCCTTTGCTTTTGGGTGCTCCGTGGCGCGCAGTGCAGTTCGATAGGCAGACAGCTTCTTGCGAACTTCGAGCTTTTTTTCAAATTCTGCAAGGCCTCGTGCAACCGTTCCACGAGAAAGAGGCATATCGCGCACATAGGCAGGCTGCTCTGCGTACTCAAGTGCAAGCGATGCCAATTGGAAGTACTTCAGCCAAGCAACCTCCCCTTCACTGGATTTAAGAGCTTGACCGACGATGGCCCCGACCGTTTCCACCGCAGTAGCCCATGCATGTTGTGGGAGAGATCGCAGTTGAACCTCTAGCAGGAGACGATTGAATTCGGGACGACTACGACTCCGGAATCTGTAAACCAAATGAACGCCGCGATAGCCAGATGTCTTGGGTTCGGAAATGTAGTCATCCTCCGCAACCAATTCGTGCAAAGAGCGGCTTTGTCGATACCTATCTCGGAGTGCGTAGACGTCCTCAATCGTTGGAACGACTGCGCGGCACCCACCTATGTCTTGCATCTGGGTGAGGCGCATACTGGGCTCTTTGGCAAGCTTGCCAAGGATCGAGCGAGACCGCTTTAGCCGTTGTACAACAAGGGCTGGAAGTTGCTCACGGTTGACCTTTTGCTTCAAGTCAACAGTTACAGTATTCAGCGGGAAGGCGTGCGCGCCGCGCCAATTTCCCAATATTTCCCAGAGAGAATCGTCTTGTTGATTAGCGCTAGTGTCAGAGGTGAGCGCACGCGCTGCTCGATCTACCGCGCCTCTGCTGAATTTTGGGATTGTCTGGTGCATCTGCGCTCAAGTGTGCACCAAAAGCCCTACGTTGAAAATGTGATCCCCGGTTCTGCTTCGAAGACAAGGAATGTCGCGGCGGAGGCGTCCTACCGGAAGTCTCCAGTTGCCTCCCGGGCGAGCACGAGCTCTCGTGAGTTTGGCAACTGGCTGCTTTGCGGCGCATCGCAGTCGTTCCCCCCACCACAAGCGTCCGCCGGAAGCGTGCAATTACCCACAAGTTCGACGTCAGGAAGAGCTGGCGCCCGCTCGATCCGACAAGCCCGCGCAGCACGGTCGGGCCGTCACCCACCGGATGATCTCGCCGCGAGCTCGCGCGCGTTGCCCCGCGTGTCCGGCGTTCACGCTCGCCTTCGCGAGCGCACTTCAGGACTCCGATGGCTCGCAGCTCGGGCGCCGGCACGAAGCCTCCCGTCTGGAATCGACACTGGCCGCAGGCCAGTGTCCGCGCGCGGCGACAAGCGTTGCCCCTGTCACGCATATCACGGGTCTCGCGAGGAGATGTACTGCCTGGACGTCGGTAGTCGCGCGGGGTCTCGGGGCCTGGCCGGATGCGCCAGGCGGCCGCGTCGCCCGCGAGGGGACTGGCCGTAGGCAGCCGGCGAAGGTCCGCCATAGTCCGCCATCCACTTACAAAGCGATCAACGACAGCTGCGAGATCGTCGGAACCGTCCTGCAGGGAGGCGAGAGCCGCAGCCTTCCTGTTCGAACCCCTGCATCGGGATCGGCGGCAAGCACCACGGCCTGCCGGGGCGTCGACTCGCCCGAGCCGCGCCCCCCGGCCCCTCCCACGGCTCAGCCCGCGGCCCGCGCCTCGTGCGCCACCCACTGCGCCACGACCCGATTGCGCCCGCCCCGCTTGGCCGCATAGAGCAACGTATCGGCCCGCGCCAGCAGCGCTCGCACGTCGAGGTCGCCGGAGGCCTCGCACAGCCCGATGCTCAGCGTCACGCGCAGGCGCTCGGCGAGGTGGTCGAAGGGATGCTCGGCGACGGCCAGGCGCAGGCGTTCGCAGATCTCCTGCGCCGCCTGGATGGGCGTGCCGGCCAGCACCAGCAGGAACTCCTCGCCGCCCAGCCGCACGACGAGGTCGTCGGTGCGCGTGTTGTCCAGCAGCAGCCGCGCGACGGCGCGCAGCACGTCGTCGCCGACGCTGTGGCCGTGCTTGTCGTTGACGTCCTTGAAGTGGTCGAGGTCGGCCAGCGCGACCGTGAGGGGCTCGCCGTTCTCGCGCGCCCAGGCGAGCTGCGCCGGCAGCTCGCGGTCGACGCGGCGGCGGTTGGCGAGGCCGGTGAGCTGGTCGAGCAGGGCGTCCTTGCCCGCGGCGTCGGCCTCGACGGCGAGCTTCGCGTTCTCGCTCTCCAGCGCGGAGGCGCGCAGCTGCGCGACCTCGGCGTCGAGGCGCGCGCGCTCCACGGCCGACTGCGCGTGCTCGAGCTCGGCGCGGTTCAGCAGCAGCCGCGCCTGGCGGTCGGCGACCTGCAGCAGGCGCTCGCGCTCGAGCGCGTGCATCGCCTCGTGGTGCGCCAGCGCGGGCTCGAATTCGCCGCGCAGCTTGTGGCATTCGTAGAGGCTGCGGTGCATGGCCAGCAGCATGGCGTGGTCGTCGGTCTCCTTGGCCTCGGCGAGCGCGCGCGCGTGCCAGGCGATGGCGGACTCGAGGTCGCCGCGGTGGCGCTCGAGCGCGGCGCGGTTCGACAGGGCGCCCACCGAGATGCTGCGGTAGCCCTTGCCGCGCGAGATCTCCTCTTCGCGCGCGATGTGGCGCAGCGCCTCGTCGTAGCGGCCGAGCTCGACGTTGGCGGTGGCGAGGTTGCTCTCGACGGTGGCCTCCTGGTGCGGGTTGCCGCCTTCGCGCGCCAGGGCCAGCGCCTGCTGGCCGTAGGCGAGCGCCTTCTCGAGCGCCTGCGCGCGCGCCGGGCCGGCGAGGGCGCGCGCGTGGCTGACGTGGTTGCTGCTCAGGTTGTTGAGCGCGCTGAAGGTCTCCTCGCGGCCGCCCGCCTCGCGCGCCAGGCGCAGCGCGTCCTCGAGCAGCGGCGCGCCGCGCGCGGGGTCGCCCAGCGCCTCGTGCACGAGGCCCGTGCGGTTGAGCGCCCAGCTCATGAGCGCCGGCTGGCCCGCCGCGCGCGCGGCGTCGGTGGCCTGCGTGGCGTAGGCGAGGGCGTCGGTGGCGAGGCCCATGTCGATGCAGGCCAGCACCATGGTGCACAGCAGGCCGGCGCGTTCGGCCGCATCGCGGCGCTTGCGCAGCAGCGGCAGCGCGCGCTGGCCGTGGGCGACGGCGGCCTCGGTCTCGCCCAGGCGCACCTCGTGCAGCGCCAGTGCGGCCAGGGCGCAGGCCTCGCCGCCGCGGTACGCGAGGCGCTCGGACAGCGCCAGCGCCTCGCGCGCGGCCTCCGCGCCGAGGCGGTGCTCGCCGTCGCGGCGGTGCTCTTCCGAGACGGCGAGCAGGGCGCGCACCTGGCGCAGCCCGGCGCTGCGCTCGCGGATCGGCGTCGGGGAAGGGGGCGTCGGCATGGCCCGAGTATCCCCACCAACCCGGCTGCCGGACAAGAGCCCGACAGTGGGGGTTGCCCAGCCCTCCGGTCCAGGTTGGCGGACGGCGGACTGCGGCGCAGGGGACTGGCCTGCGGCCTTTTGCGTGTTCCGGCGCCGGCTTGGTGAACACGGGGACAGGCCGGAGGCCAGTCCCCTGCCGCGCGGTGCTCGTGTCAAGGGGCCGGGCAGGCCGCGCCGGTCTTGATCCACTCCGCGACCAGCGCGCCGAACTGCGCCTGCGTGCCCGGTGCCGGCACGCGCGTGCCGCCGGGATGCCAGGCCCAGCCGACGAGGTCGTCCTTGGCCATGTGCGCGTGCAGCTGGGCGAGGGAGCGGTGGCCGTTGCGCGCCGGGTCCTTCATCTGCTCGCAGATGGCGCCCAGCGACTTGCCCTGCCAGGCCATCTCGATGGGCGCGACGTGCCACTGCGGGTTGCCGGGCACGCCCGCGGGCTCGAAGTTGGCTGCCTGGTGGCAGGTGGTGCAGCGCAGCCCGACGGCGCCATGGTCGTCCGCCCCGCGCACCACGAGCGGGACGTGCGGATGCATGTCCTCGCCCTGGCTCGGCCGCTCGCCGGCCGGGTGGCAGTTCTGGCAGCGCGGGCTCTCGATGACCGTGCCCATCTCCTCGAACAGCGCGCGCGAGCGCTCGGCCGGGTCGGCGACGGCGGTGAAGTCCCGCGGCGACTTCAGCGGCGCCGCGCCCTGGGCGAAGACGGCGCTGCAGGTGAAGCACGCGAGCGCGAAAAGCCCGGCGGTCTTGGTCGGATGCATTCGGGATACCCCAACAGGAAGGCGACGCGCGAGCATACTGCGGCATCCCAATTTCTTCTCCGGAGCTCGGGTATGTCTCTTTCGCTGAACGTCAACGGCAAGGCGCACCAGGTGGACGCCGACCCGCAGACGCCGCTGCTGTGGGTGATCCGCGAGGACCTGGGCCTCACGGGCACGAAGTACGGCTGCGGCGTGGCCCAGTGCGGCGCGTGCACCGTGCACCTCGACGGGGAGCCGCGCCGCGCCTGCGCCACGCCCGCCTCGGCCGCGGCCGGGCACAAGGTCACCACCATCGAGGGCCTGTCGTCGCGCGCCGCCAAGGCCGTGCAGAAGGCCTGGGTCGACCACGACGTCGTGCAGTGCGGCTACTGCCAGTCGGGCCAGATCATGTCCGCGGCCGCGCTGCTCGAGAAGATCCCGCGGCCGAGCGACGCCGACATCGACCACGCCATGGCGGGCAACATCTGCCGCTGTGCGACCTACGTCCGCATCCGCGCCGCGATCCACACGGCGGCCGCGACGCTCGCCACGGCCTGAAGGGGAGACCGCCATGCATCCGCTCCTCCGATCCCTCGAAGACGTCGGCCGCACCGCGCTGGACGACGAACTGGCCGCCCTGCTCGAGACCCGCGCGAACGAGCGGCCGGCCCCCCTCGCCGTCACGCGCCGCACGGTGCTGGGCGCGGGCGCCGGCCTGGTCGTCGCCATCGGCGGCCTGCCGCGCGCCGCGCAGGCGGCCGCGCTCGGCGCGCCCGGCGCCG
>Ga0209051_1002638_pt1 | contig 12562 bp, 13 predicted proteins | sample AraplaCvi_mMS_r2_2_FD_184286 | JGI IMG/M metagenome (GOLD analysis project Ga0209051, IMG submission 184286) | Arabidopsis root microbial communities from North Carolina, USA - plate scrape MF_Cvi_mMS_r2 (SPAdes) (version 2) | ecosystem: Host-associated > Plants > Roots > Endosphere | place...
GCAAGAGGCGCTGGAAAGCGCGGATATAATTGTGGAGGCCTACGCCAAGCATCCCTGGCATGAAGAGTGGACGATCGAGAACGCAGTTTCGCGAATCGACGAACTGACGACGACACCCAAATGCCTGGCCGTGGCGGCATTCGATGGAACACAGCCGATCGGTTTTGCCTTCGGACTTCCTCACACCTCCGTCATGGGACGGGGTATCCATATTGCCGAGATCGCAATAAGGCCGAAGCACCAGCGCGGAGGCATCGGTTCGCGCCTATTGAACTATCTGGAAGCAGAAGCCCGTATTCTTGGGTTCGTTTTTGTCTGGCTCGTCTCCCGCAGCACCGGCGGGGTTGCGGAGTACTACAGGAGCAATGACTACGAGCACTCCGAAAAGCTCTGTGTCTATTCCAAAAAATTGAAGTAGGCCGGCGCAAGATGCGCCGGCCTCTCCCCAACGTCCCCTCATCTTTATCAGTTCAGGCAGATCGAGCCCTTGGTGGCTATCGCATCCGCCAATCCATCATGCGAACCGTCGCCGATCTCGCGCAGTACCTCATTCAATGCCATGCCAAGGCAATGCATTGCCCCGGAAAGATCGATATCCTCCGCTGCGCCCTTGGCGAAAGCGATCATCCGCGCCAGCGCGACGAGTTCGTCCAACTCGTCGGAGGATCGCTCATCGCTCGGCAAACCGATCGTCCGGCATTCTGATGTCGCACTCATCTCTGCTCTCCCTCGAACAGGATGGAGATTAGTCGCGGCACGCGCAAAAGGCCCGTGAAAAACCCGTGACACACGTTCTTGTTGCATTGTGCGGTAGCGAGTGACTATTCACCGTTCCATAACGGCAGCGTGTTGTTGAAAATCCATTGCGGTGCCTGTGGCGATGCCTCGAGATCCGCATCCTTGACCGCCCTTACAAGCGCGCCCGCATCCGCTGCTTTCTGATCGACCTCCCGTGAAATGAGGACAGGTAACAGGGCCCTTCTTTCCGCATTGGTCATGTTTGCATTCTCAAGAACCGTCTTCCATGTCCTTTTCTTGAAGAACGTCAATGACGCCGCGCGCTCGATTTCAAGACGGTGGGCCGGATCAAGTTCGCCGCGAACCTCGATGGCGTCGAGTGTCGCCCTGACATTGACCATCGGGACGGTGAGTGGCCGGTAGCCGAGCTCGGATGGTCCGTGCAGCAGTGCAACGTCGCCGTCGTCAACGATTGCGCCGGACACATAGTCTTCATAGATCCGGCCGATCCCAACCATGCCGAAGGTCCTGCACTCCGCCGCCCGAAGCGCTCCCATGCTTGCCGCTCCGAAGACATGAACCCGGTGCGAGAGGGCATAGAGGATTTCCTTGTGCAGCACGGGGGCGGTGTATTCGAACCCTCCATCGACAATGCCGATGACCCGTGCCCCGTTGCGGACGGCCGCAAGCACGTCGCCCTGAACCGCCGGCGGGCGGAAAAGGATATCACTCGCCATGGGGTGTGCAGCACCTGGCAGGCTCGGCCCGACGAACACGACCCTCATGAGAAAATTGCCTTTGCAAGCGCACGCGGACCGTAAAGGCGTGCACGCGCCCCCTCGGGGTTCTCGAGCGCTGGCATGAAGACCTTGACCACATGGAAGGGAAGGGACGGCGGCGCGAGCGGCAAGGCAATCGCCGGACCGACGTCATGAGAACGCAAGATATCGAGCACCACGCGGAGGTGGTCCGTGACGTTGCCCGGCCAAAAAGGGGCGGGGCTGTCGCGGCCAAGCGGAACGGCATCCAGGAGGCGCAAGGTCCCGGCGGGAGCCGGCATGCGAAACAGCTCGGCCGGAATGTCGTCCCGGGCGCCGCTGATGTAGGTCATCCTGGACTGGACAGCCTCGGTAACGGCCCTGATCGCCGCCCTTGCCATGGACAGGTGGGCGCCGCTGCCACCGGTGACTTCGACAAAGCGCGCGCCTTGACGGTGCGGTTCACGCGCACCCATGACTGCCGTGACGCAGGGAACCCCGACGTCGGTCGTCATATCGAACAGCCTGATATCCAGTCCCGCTGTTTCGATGGTCGCAAGCAGTCCGTCCAGAACGGGGTCTCCGATGCAGGCGGCATCGAGACAACTTGCAAGCCGATCGTCCTCGCTTCCGACCTGCCAAAGACAATAGGCGTCCCGTTCGATCCGCTCGAGTAGACCATGCAGGATGGCTTCGTCAGGCGTATTGCCGGAGGCGAGCCCGTCGGATGACATCCAGAAGCGATTGTGCCGCGTTCTGTCCAGCACCGCCGCATCGACGGGGACGTAGACCCTCCTGTCGGCCAACAGATCAACGCCAAGCCCCCAGTCGACCTCCTCGTCTGGTTGGATTTCCTGCTGATGGCGACCAATCAGGCAGGGAAGGGAATCGAACGCCAGACCCTCGGCCTTCAATTTCCTCGCCGATGCACGGCGCGCTGAAACAGACGGGGCGTTCGCCACAACCCGCTCCAGCGCCTCCATGATAGCCGACACCCTGGCGTCCTCGTCGGTCAGGCCCTTGCCCTGGCTGATGGCAATCGATCGGCCGTTTGGAATGTAGGCGCACCACACGGGAAGGCCGATGAAGTCTAGTCCGGTGTGCCGCGCCACACGTGTGATGCCGAAGCCCGCCAGGAGCGGAACAGTGCTCGACAGCGTCTCGCTGGCCGCAACGGTACGGTCGGAGTAACGCGCACGCTCAGACCGGACCAGAACTCAAGGCTCCACGTGACCGGAGAAGGCTGCCTTCGCCGAAGAAACCGCCACAGCGAAATCCACCTTCTTGACGACCTTGAGGCCGCCCTTCCTCATTGCTGCTATTTTGCCCAGGTCGCCAGGGGCAGAATCCAATGCTTTCACCGTCCCGGCTTCCAGATCCGCAATAAAGAGCGTGTCGTCTCCTTCGATGCCGAACACAACTGCCTTTGTCATGACATTTCCTCTCCAGTTAATAAGCCTGTTAGAATCCGGCCTTCAAGAGACCCTCACGGTAGAGATCCTTCTGCCACTGCTCCTTGAACGGCACGACGGATAGCCACTTTTCGACGTCGAACACCGGATTGAGAGCCGCAGCACGCTGTCGGTAGACATGTGCACGCCTGCGATCGCCCATCATCGCGCAGCTTGCAGCCGCGATGCGATGGGCCGGTGTCTTGTCCTTCATCGCTTCAACGTAGGCAACCGCATCCTCGTACTGCTCGAGAAAGTAGCTCGCCCCGGCGGCACACCAGAGGTAACTGTCCGGCGCCAGCGGATTAAGCGCGATCGCCTTCTTGATCTTTTCCAGTGCGTCCCCCGGTCGGGAGGCATGAACCAGCGTATCGGCATGGCTGTAGATCACATCGGCGAAGTGGGGGCTCAAATCCTCTGCGTGGCTGAGCGCAGCGACGCTCTCATCGACGTCCCCGAGATAGAGCTTTGTCACTCCGAGCTCGCGAAACCCCCCGGCAGAAATTTCATCATACTCGATGGCCTTGACTGCGTTCTGCTCGGCGAGGTTCAGGAGCTCCGAATTGCCCTGAGCAGTCACGAGCCACTCGCTGGTATAGCTTCGGGCCAGGCCCGTGAATGCCGGGGCGAAACCGTGGTTGTATTTCAACGCCTCCTTGAAGGCTGACCGCGCTCTTCGGATGTGGGGCAACGTCAATTTCCCAATGAGGCTCGCACCGACGAGATAGGCATGATAGGCCTGCGGATTGGCTTCCAGGCTCAACCGGCCTTGCTCGTTCCTGGCAAGTTCATCCGCAACAGAGGATGCCAGGTGTTGGGCGATCAGACGCCGCTGGGTCGGCAACGTTGCCGCGTCCATCGGAAATCGCATCGCCCAGATAATTTCGTCGGTCGGGAAAAAGACGAGCTGGGCATAGAGTCCTTCACCTGAGTGTCTCGTGTCGAGGAGATAGGAGATCGAATGGCGCGCGATGATGGCCGCCTTGTCGGAATCGCGACGGATCTGCTCTGCTGTGTGGGGAGCGACGATGGAGAGGTTGCGCAGTGCACATAACTCGATCGTCACATCTTCGATAAGCGCAGCGGCAAGCTGAAGCCCGCCAATGCCTCCCTGCGATGTCGGGGGAAGTAGCACCAACCGCGGCAGGCGGCCAAGCCCGCGCTGGTCCGGCGGATCGCTGTCAGCCGTCGGGGAACTGGCCTCAGCCTTCGCTCGAAATGATGGCATTGCCGGCTGCGGACGGCTCGCTGCAATTCCGGGAAGTGATCGCAGGATTGCACGTACGGGCTCATCGGTCGGATTATGTTCGAGGATCTGGACGGCTGCTCCAGATACAGTGCGCCAATCCTCAGTGCTGGTGGCCGAGCCGGCTGCCTCCAAGAGCACCTGGCGCATCTTGGTCAGATGGATTTCCTGTTGCCGGGCGATCCAGTTGTCGATGGCCTTGTTGACCGATCTGACGCTGCCGGCGAAATCACGCTGAAGCAGTTCGCTGACCGCCTTGAGTTTCTCCATCGGCGGCCGAAGCTCGTCGAATACCTGCAGGTCGGCGCTCAGCATTCCCGTTCGCAACCGGACAGCGGATTGCGTGATTTCGAGTGGTGCCCTATCGCTTTCATCGATCTGGCGTATGCGTGAAATCAGCTTCCTGAGGTTAAGGCCCGCCTGATCCGGCTCTGCGTCATACCAGAGAAAAGCGGCAATCTCCTGACGCGTCAGCGTATGATCGGTGCAGGTAAAAAGATAGGCTATCGTCAGCAATGCCTTTGCGGGATATGCCAAGGCATTGCCCGTACCATCGGTCATGCGCAATTCGCCGAAGGTCCGGAGATACAGCACGGACTATCCTCTCAGATTGTCCACACGGTCCCAACTTTCGGGCTCGTCAGCGGCGGCCTGTGATGAGCCGAGGCTTCTTGCGAGTGCGAGCAGGGTGCGGCGGATATTCGGATCGTCGATCGCGATGAAGGCCCGCGTGAGGGCAAGGCCTTCCTTCGAGGCGATGAAGCTTGCCACCTCGTCTGCATGCGGGCTGAGGTGCTGCCCCATGCCACGGTCATTGCCTTCCTCGAAAAAAAAGCCGATCGGAACTCCGAGGACTTCCGAGATCCGCTGCAGACGACTGGCGCCGATACGATTGACGCCCTTTTCGTATTTTTGCAGCTGCTGGAACGTGATGCCGAGTGATTCCGAAAGACTGACCTGGCTGAGGCCAAGAAGCTTTCGCCGCTGCCTGACCCGATCACCAACATAGGCGTCAATGGCGTTTGGAGTTTTAGCCTTCATGACAATCCCCGTTGCTCGTGTCAGACTAGCATTATATGAATTTCGCCGAAAAATACAACCGAGAGTAAATTTATTCAAGAAGCTAAATGCTATTGCCACAATTTCTTGTAAAAGGCGTGAATGTCGCGTCCCTACACTGCTTCAAACGTGTGAACGACGAACTGAACGCGGCCGACTGACACCGACCGGTGGTGATATACAGTCCGCTACTCTATCTATGCTGGTGTCACGTCGATTTCACAAGCGCTTCCATTTTTTCTGATTATGGTCATGGCTAGGGTAAGTTGAGGTCCGGGCGCCTTGCTCAACTCATTTCAGCGTAAAGCGCACATCACGTGTGCCCGATTTGCGGGAGAACGAGCATGCAACTACGAGCCATAGAGGTCAATCATGCGGACAGGCTTTCTGCCTGCCGGGAAAAGCTGGAAGAGGCCGTCTACCAGATCATCAAGGGTGACAAGGTTCTGGATTTCACGCCGACGGAAATCGCCATGGCGATCGCCGACATCGCGGACGACTTTATTCTTGCAGCCTCGAGGAAGCGCGCGGCAACACACTGAGCGTGCCGCGCCATGAACCGTTTCATAAGCGGCTCAGTTGCGACCCATGCGTGACAGGGCAATTCGCAGAGACTCGTCCGATACCGAAATTAGCCCTCCATAGGGGTGGGCCATGTCGTTGACGATGAAGATCGCTCCGCCCACGGATATCGCACAGACCACGACGATCGATATGACAGTCCCGTTGAAGGGCGATAGCAGGCCAAACGTGAAAAAGATCACGATCAGCCAGAACGTCAGCACGACGAGAAATGCGCCCGGCAGACCGTCCTCGCCTGTTTCAAGGACCAGCCAATGGGACTCTGCTATGGCACCACTGATATCAAGCGCCCGGTTCTTGAGAAGGCGCTTGACCTCATCGTCAGGCGTCAATGCTCTCAACGCCCTCTGAACCGGTTCGATTCCAGGGTCGTCCTCGGGTGAGCTGTCGATCGCGACCCGCTTTCCACCTTCGAAACTGCGCTCAATGCGAGCCGAAACGAGGGCCGAGAGCTGCTTTCGAACCTCGACAAGCTCTGGACCATACTGCGCCAGGACGCGATCCAGCAGGACCAGCCTTGCAGCCGATTCCCTGAGTTCGGTTTCGGCATCATCAAATGTCGTCTTCGCAGACGCGACCAGAAAGCCGAGCGCGAGGGCCGCGAGAGTTCCGACGACCGCAGTCGCAAGCTTGATTGCCTCCTTGGACTCCGTCGAAAGGTGATGGTTGGGAAGGCGGCGGCTGATCAGCGCACCGACGAGTGCGCCCGACGCCAGGAGCAGGGCGATGATGCATCCGGTAGAGAGTGCTGTCATTGTGAAAGAATCCCGCCTCGCGCCTTCCTATCGAAGCGAAACGGCTGGATCTCGTCAAGCGGTGTGCTGGCGAAGCAGGTTTGCATTCAGATCTTAAGGACGAACGCAACACACCAAAGCCCCGGAAACGCAACACACCAAAGCCCCGGAAAGGCGGTGCTTTCCGGGGCACGGGTCCTCATATGCTTGTTGCCGTATTCCTGCGGCTTACGGCTGCGTGGTGCCGCCCGTCGACGGATTTGCGGGTGCCGGTGCTGCCGGTTCACTGGATGGTGCGGCCGGGGCGGCGGGCGCTACCGGCGGCTTCACTGGCTCGGTCTGGGTCGTTGAGGCAGTCGGATTCGGGTCAGTGCCAGGGCGATCGAACCATTCGGTGATCGCAAAGGCCGCGACGAGAATCACAGCGGCAGCCACAACCCATCCGAGCCACGAAGGGCCTTTTCGACGCACGGGCATGGTGCGCAGATCCGGATTGGGATCGGGGTTTCGAACGGGATCATTGGGGTCATACGTCATCGTTTTCTCCTCTCTGCAGGAAGAGAAATGGTTTGTGCGCAAGTTTGTTCCCGATAGCGGATCTCCCATCCCGGCCGAGACAGGCCGGGATGGTATCCCCAATGTTTGGGCCCAGGGATGCGCGCGAGCAGGTGCAGATATCTGTCAGTCCGGCCTTGCGTCCAAGGCATACAATATGCCGCGAAGCTCGGCGAGGCCGCGCATCCGTCCAATTGCGGGATAGCCAGGCGTGACATTTTTGTTCAGATCGTCGAGCATCCTGTGTCCGTGGTCTGAGCGGAAGACAATCGACTGGCTCGGACTGCGGCGCCGGTCTTCTGCAACAAGCTCCCTGAGGACCGCAACCATATCGACGTCGCCCTCGAGGTGCGCACTCTCGTGAAATGTCCTTCCGTCGCCTTCCCGCTTGGTCGCACGCAAATGTGCAAAGTGAATCCTCGATGCGAAGCGCCGGGCGATCGACGGCAGGTCGTTGTCTGCACGCACACCAAGACTGCCAGTACAGTAGCACATGCCGTTGGCGGCTGACGGAACTGCGTCGAAGAGTGCTGCATAGTCCTGTTCCGTGGACGCGATGCGCGGCAGGCCGAAGAGCGAGCGGGGTGGATCATCCGGATGCAGCGTCAGCTTCACTCCCCGGGCCTCGGCGACCGGCGTTACCGCCTGCAGGAATTCGATGAGGTGTTGGCGCAACCGATCCGCATCAATCCCGGCATAGGCGGCGAGCTTGTCGCGGAACGCAGGGATGGTCAGCGGCTCTGTCGTGGAGCCAGGCAGCGCTGAGGTGATGATCCTCGTAATCTCCGCAACCTCGGTTTCGTCCATGGAACTGAACACCTCGGTGGCGCGTGCCTTGTCGTCCTCAGAGTATTGCTTTTCGGCGCCTCGGCGCTTCAGCACGAACAGATCGAAGGCCGCAAATTTCTCATGATCGAACCGCATGGCTGTCGCACCGGTTTCGATGACGTGATCAAGGTCCGTGCGCGTCCAGTCGACGACGGGCATGAAGTTGTAACAGACGATCGGAATGCCACAGGCCGCGACCGCTTCCAGGCTTGCGATCCACGCCTCGATCTCTGACTTGGCGCGGCCGCCGTTGCGCTTGACGGCATCGGGAATGGGAATGCTTTCGACGACCGACCATGTCAGCATCGATCGCCCGGGTGGGGTGGTCTCGATCATGCTCTTGCGCTCACGCACGCCAGCTTCGGTCCAGGCTTCGCCGATCGGGACCTGATGCAGCGATGATACGATGTTGGTTGCCCCGGTTTGACGAACCTCGTCGAGTGTCACCGGCGCCTCCGGCCCGAACCACCTCCATCCCTGGCGCATTTCTTCCTCCTCCTTGTCTTGTTCAGGTAGCAGCGCTGATGATCATCTCAGCAGAAATAGTCCGGATACCGGACGCGAAGCTCGGCGACATCGGGTATGACAGCGCTGAGGTGGTGCAACATGGCGGCTCGCGCCGCTGCGGCATCGTGAGCGGCGATCGCGTCGCGAATGAGACCATGTTCGTAAACGACGTTGTCCATGCGGCCGAGCACCGGCAATGTCAGGCGGCGTGCTCTGTCAATCTGGACCTTCACCGTCTTGAGGATCCCCCAGATGCCTGGATAGCCCGCAATGCCGGCGATTGCCTCATGAAAGGCCTCGTCCTCCTCGTGAAATGCCGATGTGTCGTTGAGGGCAGCAAGTGACCTCTGCCTCGAAATGATGGTATCGAGCCGCGCGATATCTGCCGGTGTCGCCACCTCGGCTGCGCGTTCCACCGTTGTTCCTTCAAGCGATTTGCGCACGACCACGGCCTCGGGAATTGCAGCGACCGGAACCCGAGACACCACCGTGCCCGACTGCGGGTAGATATCCACAAGCCCTCCCTCGGACAGGCGCAGCAATGCTTCCCGGACCGGTGTGCGGCTGACGTTGAATTCCTCTGCGATCTTCTTTTCCTGCAACAGCATTCCGGGAGGCATGCGCAGCGCGAGAATGTCGCTGTAAAGTCGCTCGAAGATGGCATCGGCGGTCGTTGCGCGACGCAGCTTCGCAGGCCTCTCGGCCCCGGAACCAATGGCGGCCGGAATGGAAACAACTGCTGCCTGCATGAAACGCCCTGACGTTGACTTGCCAGTGAATACTAGTATATCAATTTGATGCGACTGCCAAGGCACACCGAGGAGGACCGGTGTTGCCCGCATCCATTCCAGGAGGTTTTGCACATCTGAATAAGACGGCCCCGGTCCCACGCATGGAACGGCACGGGACGCACAGCTTCGTGCCGCGGCGTCCGGTAACAAGAGGAGGAGAAACAGAATGAACATTACCCGCAGGACATTTGTTTGCACAGCAACAGGTGCCATCGCAGCAACCATGTTGCCATTGAAGGCCTTCGCCCAGGCAAAAAAGCCGGCAGGCCCAGTCACCATCACCATCGCTGACGTCGCCGGCAATCTGGCGCTGACGCAAGGCATGTTCGAGGCCTATGCCGCGGAGAAGGCCGATTGGGTCTCCAGCTTCGCCTTCACGAAGGCGCCGGCCCCGGAACTGCCTGGCAAGATCAAGGCTCAGCAGGCAGCCGGCAAGGTCGATATTGATCTCGTCCTGACCGGAACCGACGCGCTTGCTGCTGGTCTTGACCAGGGTCTGTGGATCGATCTCGCTGCCCACAAATCGGAGCTTCCGAACCTCGAACAGATCTTGCAGCCGCAGGCCTACAAGATGCAGGGTCTTGCAAAGGACCAGGGCATCGTCATTACCTATTACCCGTCCGGTCCGCTGATCGAATACATGCCCGACAAGGTGCCGACCCCGCCCAAATCGGCACAGGAACTGCTTGACTGGGCCAAGGCGAACAAGAACCGCTTCATCTACGCACGACCCGCAAATTCCGGGCCTGGCCGCACCTTCCTCATGGGTCTGCCCTATCTTCTCGGCGATAGCGACCCGCGCGATCCCGCCAAGGGCTGGGCGAAAACGTGGGACTATCTGGCGGCACTCGGCGAACACATCGAGTATTATCCGACCGGAACCGGCCAGGTGATGAAGGAGCTGGGCGAGGGTACCCGCGACATCGTCGTTTCGACGACCGGCTGGGACATCAATCCACGCGCCCTTGGCATCGTACCGGCCGAAGCCAAGGTGCAGAAGCTCGATGGCTTCCACTGGGTGACCGATGCCCATTACGCTGTCATTCCGAAGGGCGTGTCGGACGAGAAGGTCGGTGTTCTTATCGACGTCCTGAATTACATACTGCAGCCGAAGCAGCAGGCGATTGCCTACGACGCCGGCTATTTTTATCCGGGTCCGGCGGTCAAGGACGTCACCCTGGAGATGGCGCCACAGGAAAGCCAGGACACGATCAAGGAATTCGGCCGGCCGGAATATGCCGACTGGATCGCCAACAATCCGCTGGAAGTTCCCCTCGAGCCGAAGCAGCTGGTGGAGGCCTTCCGCATCTGGGACGAAAAGATCGGCGCCAAGAAGGGCTGACCCCGGAAATGGCCGGCCCGGAGCGACGGGCCGGCAGCCTTATTCTTCAGATGGAGGGTGGTTTGACCTCGGTTACGAACACCGCACCGACGCGCAAGAACGCACGTCTTGAACTCGACGGGATGCGGCGGACATTCGGCGCGTTCAACGCCCTTAATGGCATCGAGCTTGCCATCGAACCGGGAGAGTTTGTTGCCCTCCTCGGTCCGTCCGGTTGCGGAAAGTCGACCGCACTGAACTGCATCGCTGGTCTGTTGGCCCTCTCCGGAGGCGAAATCCGGCTTGGCGGGACACGTATCGACCAGCTCGAGCCGGAGCGCCGCGGTTTTGGAATGGTGTTCCAGAGCTATGCCCTGTTTCCCCACATGAGCGTTTCGAAGAACGTCGGATTTGGCCTTGCGATGCAAGGCATCAAAGGCGCGGAAGCCGACCGCCGCATCCGCGACGCGCTGGCGCTGGTGCGCCTCGAAAGTCAGGCCGACAAGTTGCCCGGCCAGCTCTCGGGCGGCCAGCAGCAGCGCGTGGCGATCGCACGCGCCATTGTCATACGACCTCCGATCGTATTGATGGACGAGCCACTCTCGAACCTCGATGCCAAGTTGCGGCTCGAAATGCGCGCCGAGATACGGGGTATCCACGACCAGATCGGCTCCACCACCATCTATGTGACACATGACCAGGATGAGGCCTTGTCGCTCGCCGACCGCATTGTCGTCATGAGCCAGGGCAACATTGAGCAGATCGGCACACCGCAGGATCTCTACCAACGCCCGGCCAACGTCGAGGTCGCGGATTTCATGGGCTTCCGGACGCGTGTGGCGGGCCGAGTTACGCGCGTTTCGGCCGAGGAGGCCGAGATCGAGGTCGCCGGCGCCCGGGTTGTCGGCACGCTGCGGTCGCCCCTGCGTGTCGGGGACGGCGCCATCCTGTCTGTCCGCCCCGAGGATCTAGTCGCGACCGGCGGCGATGGAATCGCTGCAACCGTCAGCAGCATGGAATATCGGGGGCGCGCCTTCTTCGGGATGGCACGGGCGGCCGATGGTTCGGAGCTCTATTTCCGGGCTGACGAACCGTTGCCTCGCGGCGCATCCACCCGATTGCAGCCTGCCGTCGGACGAGTCCTGATTTTTGCCGGAGCAGCCAAATGAGCGGGCCGACGCTGCAAACACGGCTTGCCGCCCGCGGTCTCGATGGCACGACGCTGCTTCTGCTGCCTGGGCTGTTGTTCATGGTCGCGCTGTTCGTCTATCCGTTCCTCTATGGCCTTTTAGACTCCCTCATGCCGAAGGAAGGCGCCTGGTATGCGAACTACGCGAAGTTCTTCACTGACCCATTCCAGTACCAGACCATCGCCGCGACGATGTGGCTGGCGCTGCCGGTCACGGTCATCAACCTCGCCTTCGCTGTGCCGGTCGCTCTTCGCGTCCGTCTCATGCGCAGGCAGCGCCTGCTGACGACCATTCTCGTGCTGCCGATCACGCTGGGGACCGTTTTCGTCGCAGATGGCTTGTTGACCTTTCTCGGACCCCGGGGCTGGTTCAATCACTCGCTGCTGCTCCTCGGCATTCTCGACTCGCCGGTAAAATTGACCAACAACTACTGGGGTGTTTTCGCCTCGCTCCTGATCACAGGTTTTCCATTTGCCTTCCTGCTCACCCTGTCCTACGTGACCGGCATCGATCCCGCGATAGAGCAGGCCGCGGCCACGCTCGGCGCAAGCCCGCGACAACGGTTCTTCCGTGTCTACCTGCCACTCCTGGTGCCCGGCCTCGCCGTGACATTCTGCCTTGCCTTCGTGCAGGCCTTCGCGGTGTTTCCCTCTGCCGTGCTCCTCGGGGCGCCAGCCGGTCCCACGCGCGTCATCTCGATTGCAGCCTACCAGGCTGCCTTCGAACAGTATGATCATTCTCTGGGGTCGGCGATCGCCCTCATCATGGGCGGCGTGGAACTGGTGGTGGTGCTCGCGGTCCT
>Ga0209051_1002640_pt1 | contig 12554 bp, 12 predicted proteins | sample AraplaCvi_mMS_r2_2_FD_184286 | JGI IMG/M metagenome (GOLD analysis project Ga0209051, IMG submission 184286) | Arabidopsis root microbial communities from North Carolina, USA - plate scrape MF_Cvi_mMS_r2 (SPAdes) (version 2) | ecosystem: Host-associated > Plants > Roots > Endosphere | place...
ATGTACGCGATCCCCGACTCGGCGAAGGGTCGCGTCTCGGTGGTCACCATCGGCAACATCAACAACCCGTTGGGCCTGTGGTCGCGGCTGGGCTTCCTGCCGACCATCCCCGGACTGGACATCTCCTTCAACCCGCAATTGCCGACTGACATCGGCATCAAGAGCACCAACTACAGCTTCGAGTACGACCCCGTCGGCGATGCCCCGCAGTATTGGGGGAATCCGTTGACCATGTTGAATGCCCTCTTCGCGTTCGAGTCCGTCCACGGCTACTACCTGGACCCAACCAGCAATTCTCCAAATGACTCGCTGCCGTACGGATACGACAACGGCACCCTGGCGACCGCCACCGGCAATGCACCACACCGGGTGAGCGACGATGCGACGTTCGTCCTCATTCCGCAGCAGGGAGCACTGCCGCTGTATCAGCCCATCGTTGGTCTCGGAAAGCAGCTAGGCCTGAGCGCGTTGGTCAATCCGCTTGTCGCCCTTGTCAACCCGGTGACCAAGTTGCTCGTCGACCTCGGGTATGACCGCGTCACCGACCCGGGTATTGCGCGGACGCTGTCGATCCTGCCGTTCAACCCGTTCGCCATCAACCCAGTCGACTTCTCGGTAAAGTTCGTTGCGGCCATCGTCCAGGGCATCAAGGACGCTCTCGCCGGCGGAGTGTCTCTCACGCCCGCGACGACGCCGGTGACGCCGCCGTCGACCCTGGTGGCCCGCAACGTCGCCCCGCAGACAGTCGACCCCGTCGAGAACAAGAAGGTCGCCGCGGTGGTGAACACCACCGCCGTCGGCACCGACCTGCAGTCCGCGTCGGATGAACCGAAGGTCACCGAGTCGGGTGAACCGAAGGCCACGGATCAGAACGTCGATGCGAAGGCCGCTGCCGACACCGTTGCCGCCGACGCGCAGATCGCTGTAGATGCTGCTGATGCACAGGCCGCAGCGGCCAAGGAGGCTGCCGAGGCAAAGGCTGCGGCGGATGCGAAGGATGCTGCAGACAAGGCGGATGCAGACAAGGCAGCCGCAGACAAGGCAGCTGCCGACAAGCTGAAGGACGCTAAGGACGCTGCCGACAAGCAGCAGGATGACGCCGCCAAGGCCGCCGCTGACAAGGCCAAGGAGGCAAGCGACAACGCGAAGGCCGCCGGCGCCGCCGGCAACGGACAGGCGACCAAGGTCGCCGGCGTGGACACCGGCACCGCCGCCCCCGCGAAAGACGCCGGCGCTGGCGACTCGGAGAAGCAGGCCGCCTGACCAAATGCAAAAGCCCGGCACTCGCGAGGGGTGCCGGGCTTTTGCGTGTCGACGCGAGCGAAATTGCGGGGCTATGTGGTGACGAGGTAGTTCGCGAGAGCGTCGACCGCGTCGGTGGGTGCGTAACCGACCGATTGGATCTTCGTCAGGTCGAGGACACTGTTGCGGGGCCGCGGCGCAACGGGATTGGCGGCCTTCGCGAAGTACTGGGCGGTGCTGACGGCGCTGACGCGATCCGGGTCGTGGCCCGCGAGAGCGAAGACCCGCTGCGCGATTTCGGCCCACGACATGACGGGCCCGGCCCCTGTCACGTTGTACGTGCCGTATGGCGGCCGCTCGTCGAGCAGATGGCGGATTGCCCGACTCAGATCCGAGGTGAACGTCAGACGCCCAAATTGGTCGTCGACGACGGACGGGTCGACGCCACGTTCGGCGAGGGACGCCATGGTCTTTACGAAGTTCGCGCCGTCACCGATGACCCACGAGGTCCGGACGACGTAATGCCTCGGCACGGTGGCCACGATGAGGTCGCCCGCCGCCTTCGTCTGCCCGTAGACACCGAGCGGCGACACCGAGTCGTCCTCGCGATACGGCCGTTCAGCGGAGCCGTCGAACACGTAGTCGCTGGAGACGTGAACCAACGTGATGCCGTGCGCGGCCGCGATCCGCGCCAGGGCGGCCACGCCCGTGACGTTGGCCGCCCATGCGGCCGCGCGTCCCTCCGGTGTCTCGGCCGCGTCCACCGCGGTGAACGCCGCCGCGTTGACGATGGTTTGGTAGTCCTGCCAGCGACGGGCGTCGTCGAGGTTCGGCGCGGTCAGGTCGAGATCGGTGCGCTCGGCGAACTCGACGCTCGGCCGATCCGCGTAGGTGTGGCGCAGAGCCTGACCCAATTGGCCGCCGGCGCCCAGCACCAGGGTCTTGCGCGGCGGCACCGGGGTGACGTCAGCCAGCCGTGGGTGCGCGCGGTCCTTGGCCGACAATTCGGCGCGCTCCAACGGAATTGGCCAGCTGATGGCGACCGTCTCGTCGGCCAGGTTCAGGAACGTATACGACGCGTCGGGGGAGTAGTGGTCGTTGACCAGGTAGGCGTACGCCGTGTTGGGCTCCAGCGTTTGGAAGGCATTGGCGACACCGCGGGGGACGAAGACCGCCCTGGACGGGTCGAGTTCCGCGGTGACGACAGCCCCGAACGTAGGGCCGGCGCGCAGGTCGACCCATGCGCCGAAGATGCGACCCGACGCAACGGAGACGAACTTTTCCCACGGCTCTGCATGGATGCCGCGGGTGGTACCCGCTGCGTCGTTGAACGAGATGTTGTTCTGTACGGGGCCGAAGTCGGGCAGCCCTGCGGCGACCATCTTCTCGCGTTGCCAGTTCTCCTTGAACCACCCGCGGTTGTCGCCGTGCACGGACAGATCCCACAGCAACAGGCCCGGAATGTCAGTCGGGTTGGCCTGCAACGGCTTGCCGTAATCGGTCATTGGCCGAGCTCGGCGTAGAACGCCTCGGTGGCGTCCTTGGTGGGTGCCCACCATGCGTCGTGGTCGCGGTACCAGTCGACGGTGGCGGCCAAGCCGCGCTCGAAGTCTGCGTACTGCGGGCGCCAGCCCAGTTCGTCGCGGAGCTTGGTCGAGTCAATGGCGTATCGGAGGTCGTGGCCGGCCCGGTCGACGACGTGGTCGTAGTCGTCGGCGGGGTGACCCATGATCTGCAGGATCAGTTCGACGACGGTCTTGTTGTCCTTCTCGCCGTCGGCACCGATCAGGTAGGTCTCGCCGATGCGGCCCTTCTCGAGGATGGTCAGCACTGCCGACGAGTGGTCGTCGGCGTGGATCCAGTCCCGCACGTTGCGGCCCTCGCCGTACAGCTTGGGTCGAATTCCGCGAAGCACGTTGGTGATCTGTCGCGGGATGAACTTCTCGACGTGCTGGTAGGGGCCGTAGTTGTTGGAGCAGTTGGAAATCGTCGCGGCCACGCCGAACGACCGCACCCAGGCCCGCACCAACAAATCGCTGCCGGCCTTGGTCGAGGAGTAGGGCGAGGACGGGTTGTAGGCTGTCTCCTCGGTGAACCGTGCGGGGTCGTCGAGCTCTAGGTCGCCGTAGACCTCGTCGGTCGATACGTGATGCAACCTGGTGCCGTGCTTGCGTGCTGCCTCCAGCAACGTGAAGGTGCCCACGATGTTGGTCTGCAGGAACGGGTTCGGATCGTGCAGCGAGTTGTCGTTGTGGGACTCGGCGGCATAGTGGACGATCGCGTCGGCCGGCCCCACTAGTTCGTCGACCAGAGTCGCGTCGGCGATGTCACCCCGGACGAATGCGACCCGGTCAGTCGGCAAGCCCTCCAGCGACGCGAGGTTGCCGGCGTACGTGAGCTTGTCCAACACCGTGACGTGGTGATCGGTGTGGTCGACCACGTAGTGCACGAAGTTCGAGCCGATGAAACCGGCGCCCCCAGTGACCAGGAGTCGCATCAGCGTCCCCGTTCGAGCAGATCGAGCAGGTACGTGCCGTATCCGGACTTGACCATGCCGACGGCTCGAGTGCTCAGCTCGTCATCGGTGAGAAGCCCTTGCCGCCAAGCTATTTCCTCGGGTACACCGATCTTCAAGCCGGTGCGCCGCTCCATGGTGCGCACGTATTCCGCGGCGTCGGTCATCTGGTCGAACGTTCCCGTGTCCAGCCAGGCCGTCCCTCGAGGTAGCACCTCCACCTGGAGGCGGCCTCGCTCCAAGTAGGTCTTGTTGACGTCGGTGATCTCGTACTCCCCGCGGGCGCTGGGCTTCAAGTCGCGGGCAATCGCTACCACGTCGTTGTCGTAGAAGTACAGACCGGGTATCGCGTAGTTGCTCTTCGGCTTCGAGGGTTTCTCCTCCAGCGATATCGCCCGCCCGTCGCCGTCGAATTCGATGACGCCGTAAGCCGTTGGCTCGCTTACCCAGTAGGCGAAGATCGCGCCTCCGTCGACGGCAGCGAAACGGCTGAGTTGGCCGCCCAGGCCTGGCCCGTAGAGCAGGTTGTCTCCCAGCACGAGGGCGACTCGTTCGCTGCCGATGAAGGAGGCGCCCAGAGTGAACGCCTGAGCCAATCCGTCTGGCGAGGGCTGCTTTTCATAGCAAATCGACACCCCGAACTGGGACCCGTCGCCGAGAAGTCGTTCGAAGCCGTCGGCATCGTGTGGTGTCGTGATTACCAAGATGTCGCGGATACCCGCGAGCATCAGCGTCGACAGTGGGTAATACACCATCGGCTTGTCGTACACCGGGATCAGCTGTTTCGAGACCCCCAGCGTGATCGGATGCAACCTCGTACCTGACCCCCCGGCCAAAATTATCCCCCGCACGGGTACATCGTGGCATAGCCAGCAGGGCTGGGCTCGGTCACGCCCGCGTGACCAAACGAAGAAGCCCGGCACTCGCGGGGAGTGCCGGGCTTCGTCGTGTGTGGGTCAGGCGGCCGGAACGGCGCCGGGCTTGAGGTAGGTGACCAGGCTGACGTCGATGGACTCGTCGACGAAGTAGTACTGGCACCCGGTCAGGTACTTCATGTAGCGGTCGTAGTTCTCCACGCCCGCCGCGGCGATGGCCTGCTCCTTGTGGTTCTCCAAGGCGGCCGCCCAGATGCCGAGGGTCTTGATGTAGTGGTTGCGCAGCGACAGCGCCTCGGGGACGACGAAGCCCGCCTTCTCGCCCCGCTCGACCATCATGTCGGTGCTGGGCAGGCGCCCACCCGGGAAGATCTCGGTCAGCATGAACTTGATGAATCGCGCCATCTCGAAGGTCAACTTGCGGCCCCGGGCCTGCAGGTTGTCCGGGTGATAGGCCACGCTGCTCTGGATGGTCATCCGGCCGTCGTCGGGCATCACGTCGAAGCACATCTTGAAGAAGTCGTCATACCGCTCGAAGCCAAAGTGCTCGAAGGCCTCGATCGACACGATGCGGTCCACCGAGCTGCCGAACTGCTCCCAGCCCTCGAGCCGGACGTCGAACTTGCGGTCGGTGTCGACCCCGCTCAGCAGCTGCTGGCAGTAGGCCTGCTGGTTCTTGCTCAGCGTCAGACCGATGACGTTGACGTCGTACTTCTGCATCGCCCGCAGCAGGGTGAGGCCCCAGCCGCAACCGACCTCCAGCAACGTCATGCCGGGCTTGAGGTCGAGCTTCTCCAGGTGCTGGTCGACGTTGTTGACTTGCGCCTCGGACAGCGTCTGGGTGGGGCTGGTGAAGTACGCACAGCTGTACTTGCGCGTCGGGTCCTGGAACACCCCGAAGAAATCGTCCGACAAGTCGTAGTGGGCTTGGATGTCCTCGAAGTGAGGCGTCATGTCCTTGATGCCGGTGTTGTCAGCCATGGTGTTCTGCTGGGCCTTTCTTGATTCACTGCAGCGGGCGCAGAGTGTCTACGGGTGCCGCGTTGTGACGGACCCTACCCGCGGCGGAGGGCGCCAACGCGCAAACCCGCCCGTCAAGCGCATCAGAGTAACGGTTACCCCGTGGCCTACTCCAATTCACCACCACACCACCTACGGCGCGGCGGGACCTACTTCTCGAGCGTGAACTGGCAGACGTCGATGTAGCCCTCGTGGAAGCCCTTGGCGCACCCGGTGAGGTAGTGCATGTAGCGGTCGTACACCTCTTGGGACTGGATGGCGATCGCTTCGTCCTTATGGGCCTCCAGCGCCGCCGACCAAGTGTCGAGCGTGCGCGCGTAGTGCTTCTGCAGCGACTGCGTCCGCGTGAGGTTGAACCCGCCCCGGGTTGCGTACTCCTGAGCCATTTCGGTGGTGGGCAGGTATCCGCCCGGGAAGATCTCGGTGAGGATGAACTTCACGAACTTGGCGATTCCGATGGTCAGTGGCAAGCCGGCCGCGGTCATCTGCGGCAACGTCAGCGCGGTGATGGTGTGCAGCAGCATCACCCCGTCGTCGGGCAACGCCTTGTAGGCCATCGCGAAGAAGTCGTCCCAGCGGTCCTTGCCGAAGTGCTCGAATGCGCCGATCGACACGATGCGGTCAACGGGCTCGTCGAACTGCTCCCATCCGTTGAGCAGCACGCGCTTGGTGCGGGGGCTGTCGTTCTTGGCGAACTCCGCCTCGACGTGGGCCTTCTGGTTCTCGCTGAGGGTCAAGCCGACGACGTTGACGTCATATTTCTCGATCGCCCGCAGCATCGTCGAACCCCACCCGCAGCCGACGTCGAGCAGCGTCATGCCGGGCTGCAGGCCCAGCTTGCCCAGCGCCAAGTCGACCTTGGCGAGCTGGGCCTCCTCCAGCGTCATGTCGTCGCGCTCGAAGTACGCGCAACTGTAGGTCTGGCTGGGGTCGAGGAACAGGGCGAAGAAGTCGTCCGACAGGTCGTAGTGGGCCTGGACGTCCTCGAAGTGCGGCTTGAGGCCACCCTTCTTGCGGGTAGTCGACATGCGTCGCACTCTACGCCGACCCCTATACCGCGACCGAATCGAGCGAGCGCCCCCGGAACGACGGGGGATGGGGTCAGGGGACCTCGGCGAACGTGGTCTTCAACTCGCCGACGATGTCGTCCCACAGGGGCTCAGGTAGGTCGTGCGCCATGCCGTCGAACAACACCAACCGGGATCGACGGATGGCCTTGGCGACGGCGCGGCCACCGGACGGGCGCATCAACTTGTCGGCCCGACCGTGGATCACCACCGTCGGGGCGGTGATCTGCTTGTCGTAGCGCAGCAGGCTGCCGCTGCCGAGGATGGCGCTGAACTGTCGCGCCACGCCTGCCGGGTAGTACGAGCGGTCGTAGGCCTCGATCGCGTCGGCACGCATTTTGTCCTCGGGGACGGGATATCCCGGACTGCCGATGATCTTGGTGACCGCCACCGTGTTGGCGATGACGCCGTCGCGCGAGGTGTCCTTGGGACGCGTCGTCACGGCCGTCAGCTGCTTCAAACCGGGTGGGGGCAGCATCGCCTGGTTGTTGCTCGAGAAGACCACGGCGAGTGTCTTGGTGCGCTGCTGGTACCGCGCGGCGAAGATCTGGGCGATCATCCCGCCCATCGACGCACCCACCACGTGGGCCTTCTCGATGCGTAGATGGTCCAGCAGCGCCGCGGCGTCGTCGGCCATGTTCTCGAGGGTGTAGACCGCTTCGTTGCGCAGGCCGAGCTGCGTGCGCGCCAACCGGGGCAGCAGCTTGGCCCCGGTGTGGGCGCCGTCGAGCTTGCTGGAGAGTCTGACGTCACGGTTGTCGTAGCGGATGACACGAAGCCCCTGGTCGACCAGCCGCTCGCAGAAACCGGTGCGCCAGAACACCAATTGCGCGCCCAGCCCCATGATGAGCAGGACGGCGGGATGGTTCGGATCGCCCATGTCCTCGTAGTAGATGTCGAGGTCACCCGACTTGGCCGTGCCGCTGCGAATGTCCATCAGGCGTCCAGCTCGTCGGAATGCTCACGCGAGACCTCGACCATGAAGTTGGCGAAGTAGCCCGTCAGCTGGGGGTCGCTCATCATCTGCCACTTGGGCGCCAGCAGCTTCATGTAGCGCTCGACGTAGAGGAACTGCTTGCCGATCAGCACCAGCTCTCTCGGCAGCTTCACGTCGTATGCCTCGGCGAGCGTGGAGAGTTGCTTGCCGATCTCGGCGTAGGAGAGGTCTCCCAGCGACGTCATCGTCAGGGGAGTGGCAAACGCCTCGAGGTCCTTGGCGGCGTCGCCCTCGGGCTTGACGTTGCCCACCGCACCCATCAGCACGACGATCTTGCCCGCCGCGGCGTGATCCTTCTTGACCAGCAGCGCGTACACCAATTCCCGCAGCAGCCAACGCGTACGCGGGTCGATGCGGCCCATGATGCCGAAGTCGAAGAAGACGATCTTGCCGTCGTCGTCGACGTAGAGGTTGCCGGCGTGCAGGTCGCCGTGGAACAGCCCGTGCCGCAGCCCACCCTCGAAGACGCTGAACAGCAACGCCTTCACCAGATCAGTGCCGTCGAAGCCGGCCTTGCGGATGGCGGCGACGTCGTCGATGCGCACACCCTGAACGCGTTCCATGGTCAGCACGCGTTCGCTCGTCAGATCCCAATACACCTGCGGCACACGGATGTTCTTGCCCAACGGTGAGGCGTGCATGTGCGCCACCCAGGCGTCCATCGACTGCGCCTCGAGGCGGAAGTCGAGTTCCTCGGCGAGGTTGTCGGCGAAGTCGGCGACGACGTCCTGGGCGCTGAGGCGGCGACCAAGCTTGGCCAGCTCGACCAATTGCGCACCACGCTTCAGGATTTGGAGGTCGGCGGCCACGCGCCTGCGGATGCCCGGCCGCTGAATCTTGACCACGACCTCCTCACCGGAGTGCAGCGTCGCGTAGTGCACCTGGGCGATCGACGCCGAGGCGAACGGCTGCTCGTCGAAGCTCTTGAACAGGTTGGCAGGCTCGTCACCAAGTTCCTGCTTGACCAGCTCGTGGACCTTGGCGGTGTCGGCCGGTGGCACCCGGTCGAGCAGGGTCCGGAACTCGCGGCTCATCGGCTCGCCGAACGCGCCGGGGCTCGAGGCGATGATCTGGCCGAACTTGACGTAGGTGGGCCCCAGATCGGCGAAGGTCTGCGGGATCTGCTTGACGATCTTCTGCTGTAGGGAGCCGCGGCTGGCGAGATTGCTGACGACCCGCGCTCCGGTGCGGGCAATCTGCCAACCCGTCACTCCGACGCGGGCGGCCTCGACGGGCAACGGCACCCGATCCAGCCGGGCTACCTCGCGGTGCTTGGTGGTAGTCATCTCCTCAGTGTCTCAAAGGAGTCCCGGTGTGCGGAAATGTCGTGTGGCAGCCGTCACACCCCCGCTCACGCGAAGACGGTCTCGACTTCCTCTCGGCTACGCACCGGATCGGTGCCGGGCACGTGGGTGGGCAGGGTGTGTGCGACGGTGGTGCCGCCGGCCACCCGGGCCTGCGCCTGCTCGAACTCGGGGATCGGTCCGGACGCGGCATGCAGCCCGTTGAGCACCGACCACACCGCGGCTCGGCGGGCGGTGCGCTCGACGACGTTGGGTGACTGATGCTGGATCAGCTGGCGGGCCCACTTCGGCATGGTGTCGCGGATGGCCCAGTCCAGGACGCTCTGCGGCAGGGGAAGGTTGGGGCCGGTGGACATGGCCGCGCCGTGGGTGAGGGCCAGCCGCGGCAGGTAGGAGTGCAGGCAGTCCAACGTCTCGGCCTTGGTCGCGGGCAGGTCGGTGCCGCCCAGCGCATGGCCCACCCTGACGAATTCGCCGTAGTAGGCGTCAAGTTTCTTGCCCCGCAACGGATGTGGGTGGTAGATCTCGTGAGCGGTCGCCAGACCCCACACCACGGTGGCGTAGTTCCAGCGCAGCCAGTCGGGATCGTCGGCGTCGTACTTCGCGCCGTCTGGCCGCACGCCCTTGATGGTGTGGTGCATGGCCCGCACGGTCTGCGCCAACCGCTCGGCGGTCGCCGTCGAGCCGTAGGCGGTGCCGATGAAGAACGCGATGGAGTGCCCGAGCCGGACCGACAACCCGTGGGGGTCCAGGCGTGGGGGAGCGGTGCCGGACTCGTCGCGCTCGACCAGCCGGGAGTGGTGCACCCCCATCCAGTAGATCGACGGGTCGAGCCTCTCGAGGTAGGCCGCGCACTGCAGTCCGAAGATCAGTGTCGGCATGTGCGAGTGCACGTGCCACACGGGGCTGCCGGGGCCGAACCAGCCCGGGTCACCGATCGGGCCCGCGAAGTCCATGCCGCGGAAGTAGTGCTTGCGCACGTCGTCGTCGAACTTCTTCTGGAGGCGCTGCTCGACGAACTGATGCGGCATGAACATGGCGACCCCTCGCTGCTTTGACTACGTTCGTTGTCACTTTAGCGCACGAGCTGCGAGAGGCGCCGCTGCCTGGGTTAGTTCGCCCGAGCCTCGGGATCGTCGACGTCCTCCGCGGGGTGTACCACCACCAGGCCGCCGCGGTGCGGTGCCCGAGGTGTCGGTGTCGCGCGGTTGATCCCGAGCAGGTCGCCGATCTCGGTCCACGACGCACCGGCGTCGTGCGCGGCCTCCGCGGCGAACTGGACGGCGAGCGAGGCGGCCTCCAGGTCGGCCTCGGCACGCCTTCGTACCCGGCGGGAACGGCTCACAGCCTGTTGCCTGGCCCGTTCCAGCTCGACCTGAGCTTCGGCCAGGCTCGTCATGTGAGGGCTGTGGGCTCGCGTGTGTTCTTCAGCCGCGGGCTCCACCCGACGATGCCTGCTCATTGCGTTTGCCGACCCCCCGATCAGTGACGCTCATGATGTCAGGGCCGGTCGAGGTTATCAACTCGACGGTCGAGGTCAGGGCGGCCGATCGGCGACACGCGGGTCACGACGTTCACGAAATGGCAACGCGAAGGGGCGATGCTCATTCGTCCGCTCTGGGCCGTGACAGCGCGCGCCGTATTCCCACATTCGCTGTCAATGACCTGCCGATCTTCGCAAGGCTTGCTTGAGACGCTGTCCATCCGCCCGATCGGCACCTCAGACTCCCAGCTATCACTCATCGGAGTGCCACCAACCGGCGAGGTTGGATCGCGAAGAACGACAAGGGGTTCGATCGAATGTCCGTGAACCAGGTACGCACCCGGCGCGTCAAGGCCGCAGCCGCAGTGGCCGGCGGTCTCGCCGTGGTGACGATGGGGCTCGTCGGAGTCATGTCCGAGGCTGCGCCCGACGCTCACGCCTCCGGGTCGATGGACCTCGGGGCCACGACGACCAGCACCACACCGGGCAAGGACATGCCTGCCAAGGCCGTGCCCGTGGTCAAGGCCGCCCGGTACGGCAAGAGCTGACGGCGTTCTCGACCACCGCGTCGACGACGGGACGCCACACCGGCTCGGGGAGGTCGTGCCCCATGCCGTCGACGACGACGAACCGGGCCCCGTCGATCAGGCGGGCGAGAGTGCGGCCGTTGCGAATTCGCATCATCGGGTCATGCGAGCCGTGCACAACGACGGTCGGTGCGGTGATGCGCTTGGTGAAGCGCACCAAGCTGCCGGTGCCGAGGATCGCGTCGAACTGCCGCAGGCCGCCCTGCTTGTAGTCGCTGCGCGCGGTCAGCGTCTCGACGCGGTGCCTGAGCTGGTCCTGCGTCGGCACGAAGTTGGGACCGTTGATCACCGCGATGTTGTGCATCTCGACCGCCACCTTGGCCGCCCGCGGTGCGTCCTTTCCCGGCGCGTTCAGCGCCAGCCTGATCACCCGCCACGACGGCAACGCCGACAACGGCTTGCCCGAACTGGTCATCAGCAGGCCCAGTGACATGACCCGGTCGGGGTGGGTGCCCGCGACGATCTGCGCGATCATGCCACCCATCGACGCGCCTACCACGTGGGCGGCGTCGACCCGGAGGTGGTCGAGCAGGCCCGTCACGTCATCGGCCATGTCGACCAACGTGTACGGCACCGGGCTGGGACGGCCCAACAGATAACGCCCGATGCGCGGCACCACCGCGCCGTCCGCGCGCTGCCCGCTCATCTTCGTCGACAACCCGACGTCACGATGGTCGAACCTGATCACCCGGTAACCCCGCTTGACCAGCATCTTGCAGAACCCGTCCGGCCACATCGGCAGCTGAGCGCCCACGCCCATGATCAGCACGACCGCGGGATGGGACCGGTCGCCAAGGTCCTCGTAGTAGAGCTCGACCGGGTGGGCCGGCGTGCCGCACTTAGCCCGGCCAGTCCGCTTGCGCATGACGCCTTTCTACCTGGAACACACGACGGGACCCGACGCCGTCGTCGGGTCCCGCCGTGTCTACTGCTGAGAGGGGTTAGCCGCCGGTGCCGACGCACACGCCGCCCGCGCACGCCGACGCTCCGCCGGGTCCGGCGCCCGCTCCGGCCCCGGGCACACCGGCCGACGCCCCACCGGGTCCGGCACCCGCGCCGCCGCCGGGAACCGTGGCGGACGCTCCGCCGGGTCCGGCGCCTGCACCGGTGTCACCGCCGGGCACGCTGGCCGAGGCGCCACCGGGTCCGGCACCCGCACCGGCGCCCGGAACGGTCGCGCTGGCGCCACCCTCACCGGCACCCGCACCCGGGGCGCCCGACTCGGTGCCCGAGGGGGCCGGCGCCATCGTCGACTCCGACGGCGCGGTGCTCACGGTCGTCGTGGTGGTCGTCTCGGTGGTGCTGGAGGTGCTGGAATCAGAGCTACTGTCGCTGCCGCCGCACGCCACGGTGAGCGTGCCGACCGCGAACGCGGCGGCGATGCCGGCAGCGGCACGGAAGCGGAGGGAATTGCGAACGACGGCCATGAGTGGTCTCGATTCTGTAGATGGCTTCTCCCCAATG
>Ga0209051_1002641_pt1 | contig 12552 bp, 7 predicted proteins | sample AraplaCvi_mMS_r2_2_FD_184286 | JGI IMG/M metagenome (GOLD analysis project Ga0209051, IMG submission 184286) | Arabidopsis root microbial communities from North Carolina, USA - plate scrape MF_Cvi_mMS_r2 (SPAdes) (version 2) | ecosystem: Host-associated > Plants > Roots > Endosphere | place: USA...
CCGTTCTCGTCACGCGGCACGATGTCGTGCATCTTGCTGCCGCGGTGGAAGACCACCTCGAGCAGCGCCTCGAGCGGGTACACGCCGGACACGCAGGCCAGTGCGGTGTACTCACCGACGGAGTGACCGCATGCGATCGCGCCCTCGACGAACGCACCCTGCTCGCGCATCTCCGCGACCTGTGCCGCGGCGACGGTGGCCATGGCCACCTGGGTGAACTGCGTCAGGTAGAGCACGCCCTCGGGGTGGTGGTAGTGCACACCGCTGGCGATCAGGCTGGTCGGGTTGTCCCGCACCACGTGCAGCACCGAGAAGCCCAGCGTCTCGCGCGTGAACTTGTCGGCGATGTCCCACACCTTGCGGGCGGCCTTGGACCGGGCGCGGACCTCCATGCCCATGCCCTTGGACTGGATGCCCTGGCCGGGGAAGGCGTAGACGGTCTTCGGAGCGGCCAACTGGGCCGTCGCCGACATCACCAGGTCGGTGCCGACCTTCGCGGTGACCTCGATGATCTCCGCGCCGCGGTCGATGCCGACGCGGTCGACCCGGAAGTCGATCTCGTCGCCGGGCATGACCATGCCGAGGAAGCGCGAGGTCCAGCCGACCAGACGGGCGGGCGGCGTCGCCCGGCCGTCGGTGGCGGTGACGACGTGCTGCGCGGCCGCCGAGAGCCACATGCCGTGCACGATGGGCGATTTCAGCCCGGCGAGCAGCGCGGCGGCGCGGTCGGTGTGGATCGGGTTGTGGTCTCCGGAGACGACGGCGAACGCGCTCATGTCCGTCGGCGCGGTGACGGTCACGTCACGGCGGCGACGACGCGGGGTGTCGGTCGCGTTGTCGGTGATGGCGCCACCGGCCTGGGCCGGATCGGTCAGCGCTACCGCGCCGGTGCGGCCGCGGATCGCGAACCGCTCCTCGAGCGTCGCCAGTTCGGTTCCCTCGGAGTCGCGGATCGTCACCGAGACGGGCACGACGCGACCGACCTCGGTGTCGACCGCAGCGGAAGCCGTTGCGGTGACGGTCAATTCGCTCTTCGCCGTCGGCATGGGCGCCAGCAGGTGCGCCGCATGGTCGAGGTGCACCAGGCTGAGCAGACCCTCGACGACCGGAAAGCCGGTCTCGGTGACCGCCGCGCCGATGACGGAGAACACGGCAGGCCAGCAGCGGCCCACCAGCGCGTCGGGCACCAATGTCAGGCCGGGCGCCAACGGGGCGCCGAACGTCGCGGTGACGCCGGTGTGGTCGGCGACCTCCTCGGGATCCCAGGAGACGGTGACCGTGGTGCTGTCGTCGACGACGACCGGCAGGGTGTCGACCCCGTCGACGCCTGCGGCGATGGCCAGCACGGCGCGCATGGCGGCCGAGGCGTCGTCGGTGGTGACGACGGGCATCCCGCCGTCGACCGTGGTGGCCGGCAGCGTGAAGCGGATGGTGATCCAGATGTCGGACAGCGGCACGCTCAACACGACGTGCTCACCGCTGAGTTCGAGGCGCGAGCCGGTCGACGGGTGCGTCGCGGCCCGATTCTCGTTGACCTGCCACTCATTTGGCGCACCAATGCGGTGAACCGGGTTGATCGCGGCGCGACCTGCCCACAGGACGTCGGGCGAGTCGAGGACCACGGCGAGCGGGCCGGTGACGTCGGCGCGAGCCTGACGGCGAGAGACGACGGACGTCGGCTCGGCACCGGAGGCGAGCACCTCGTCGACCGAGGCCTTCTCGAATCGGTCGAGCAGGTCGCCGACGGGCTCGTCGACGCGGGTGATGCCCAAGACGGCTTCGGTGCCGGGGATGACGCACACCTGGTCGGCGGAGTACCGCGCGTCGTGCGCCTGCCACAGCGAGTCGCTGCGCCACCAGCGCCGGACGTCCTTGTCGATGACCGGCACGAAGTTGACCGGCTTGCCAAGCGTCTTGCACAGGGTGATGAAGAACGGCACGTCGGCCGGGTGCAGCTTGACGTCTTCGGCGTCGGGGTACCGCGCCAGCAGCGAGCTCAGGGCGCGCTCCGGATCTTCAAGCAGCGCTTCACCTTCCGCGTCGGCGGTGAAGAGGGTCTCGATCGGACCGGAGTCCAGCGGGTGCAGTCGCGCCTCGGCGCGCTTGAGCATCTCCTCGAACCGGTCGCGCCAGCTGCCGTCCAGCCACGGCGAATCGGGGCGCTTGGTGTCCGCGGTGCTGTCGCCGTCGCCGATGGCGAGCTCGACGTAGCGTCGCAGCCACTGCAGGTAGGTCATGTCCGCCACGTCGCCGAAGTACGGCTTGGCGGTCAGCGCCATCGCGGCGATGATCTCGTCGCGGCGCTCCGCGACGGCGTCGACGTCACCGGCGACGTCGTCGAGCAGACGACCGCAGCGCGACGCCGCGTTGTCGATCTCGTGGATGTCGGCGCCGAGCTGGCTACGCCCGGATGCCATGCCGCCCTGCGCCTTTCCGGCGCCGACCCACTGCTCGGTTCCGGTGGTGTCGACCAGCAGCTGCTTGACCGCAGGCGATGTGGTGGCCTCCAGAGTGGCCATCGTGGCGGTGCCGACGAGGATGCCGTCGACCGGCATGATCGGGAAGCCGTAGGCCTGCGCCCACTGACCGGACAGGTACTCGGCGGCCCGCTCGGGCGTGCCGATGCCGCCACCGACGCACAGCGTGATGTTGGACAGCTTGCGGAGGTCGCCGTAGGTGGAGATCAGCAGGTCGTCGAGGTCCTCCCACGAGTGGTGACCGCCCGCGCGGCCGCCCTCGACGTGGACGATGACCTCACGGTCGGGGACCTCGGCGGCGATCTTGATGACCGACTTGATCTGCTCGACGGTGCCCGGCTTGAAGCACACGTAGGCGATGCCGACCTCGTTGAGCTCCTCGATGATCGCGACGGCCTCGTCGAGTTCGGGGATGCCGGCACTGACGACCACGCCGTCGAACGGGGCACCGGACTGACGGGCCTTCTGCACCAGACGCTTGCCACCGACCTGCAGCTTCCACAGGTACGGGTCGAGGAACAGGGTGTTGAACTGGACCGCGCGGCCCGGCTCGAGCAGCTCGGACAGCTCTGCGACGCGCCTGTCGAAGATGGGTTCGGTGACCTGACCGCCACCGGCGAGCTCGGCCCAGTGACCGGCGTTGGCCGCCGCGGCGACGATCTTGGCGTCGACCGTGGTCGGGGTCATGCCGGCAAGGAGCATCGGCGAGCGGCCCGTAAGCCTGGTGAACTTGGTGGAGAGCTTGACTGAGCCGTCCGGCAGCGAGATGACCGACGGCGCATAGCTCGACCACGCCGGGACGACCTCGGGGGCGGCCCCGACGGTGAACAGGTTGCGCTGCCCGGCCCTGGTGGCCGCGGGCACGATGCCGACGCCGAGGCCCCGGATGACCGGCGCGGTGACGCGGGTGATGGTGTCGCTGGGACCGAGGTCGACGATCCAGCGGGCGCCGGAGTCGTGCAGGCGCTCAACCTCGTCGACCCAGTCGAAGGGGTCGGTGAAGATCGCCTTGGCGAAGTGGTGCAGCAGTTCGGAGTCGATGGCGAGCTTCTCGCCCCAGCCGTCGACGACGTCGATCGCGTCGGCCAGTCGCGGCGTGTGGAAGCCGACCTCGACCTGGATGCCGTGGAAGACGGGGCTGAAGACCGCGCCGCCGCGGAGCTTGTTCTTGCGCTCCGCTTCTTCCTTCTCGGTGATCTTGCTGCAGTACAGCTCGAAGCGGGACAGCTGCTCGGGGGTGCCGGTGATGACGACCGAGCGCCTGCCGTTGCGGATGGACAGCACGGGCGGGAGCACGGTTCGAACGTCGGTGGAGAACTCTTCGAGGAGCTCGGCGATGCGGGCGGGGTCGGCGTTGGTGACCGACACCATCGGCGACTTGTCGCCACGGCCGACCATGCCGCGCCTGCGCGAGACCAGCGAGCCAGCCGCACCGATCAGCTGCAGCATGGCGAGCAGCTCGGCGTCGCGCGTGCCCTTGGCCTTGAGCGCCTCGCACGCCACGATGCCCTGGCTGTGTCCGGCCGTCGCCACGGGCGGCGTGCCGTACAGGTCGAGGCCCTGGCGCATCGAGGCGCGGATGGCGGCCAGCTGGGTCAGCAGGATGCCGGGACCGGAGATCGCGGCGGTGGTCAGCTGCTTGGCGGTCGGCAGCGGCTCGTCGGCGGCCAGCGCGCGCACCCACTGCATCGGCTCGAAGCCGATCGGACGGACGACGACGAGTTCACGGGCGACGGGCTGAAGCAGCAGCGCGGCCTCTCCGATGACCTCGCTCAGCTCGGACTCGATGCCGGCGGAGCTGATCAGTTCTTCGAGGTTCTCCAGCCAGTTGCCACCCTGTCCACCGAAGGCGACGGCGTACGGTTCACCCGCGTTGAGGAGGTCGACGAGCGCGTGCGCGCCGGAGGACGTCGTGGCCGAACCACCCGTGCGTCCGGTGGTAACCCTGTCGTGTTCGTTGATCGTCACGTCTTGCCATCTCCTCGGTGCGCTCTCGCGCGTATCGCTTCTTTACGTCTGCACGGCTACGGTGTGCGTCTACTGCGTCCTCGGCGGTGAGGCCCCGCGCCCGGCGGGTTCCGCGGTTCTGTGCCCGGGGATCTAGCCGGGCGGGCTCAAGTCACTTCTGGGCGGCCGTGGCGCACAGGCCAGCCGTACTAAGAGTGTCATAAGAGCTAGGCCCATTTTTGGCCCCCAAATGGTTACTGGCGAGTTCTACGCACGGGTAACCACGCGTTGGTTATCACGGGCCCGCATGCACCCAACCCGCTCCCGGGACAAACGTCCTGCATGCAGGTGGTTACGGTCGAGTAGCTACAACGGCGCAGATCAAAGCAGTATTGTTACCGAATCGTTATGTTGAATTTCGGCGCACACGCCCTTCCGACGACATCGCCGGAAAAGTCGACACGGACGGCCTCGATGTCCACCGGTGGACGACCGATCGCCGAAAGAGTTAGCTGGCAAAACTTACCGATCAGTAATGTTAGGCCCATGGCCCGGAGCCCGGCTTCGATTCGTCGTTGAGGTCGACGCCGTCGCCACCCACGCTTCGCGCGTGGATCTCGACCTTCTGCAAGTGCGCTGCGGGTGGGTGAAATCGTTCGGCGAACCCCAGTCGTGTTCCCAGAAGTTCGCACCCAGACCGCCCTGCGGGGCCAGTCGACGGTCCTCGAGTTCGCGTCGACGCCCACGCGTCGGTGCCCCAGCACCGCCTCCCACCCGCGCAGATGGGGCGCCACCAGCTGTTTGCACTGCTCAGGGGTGTGGCCGGCGTCCATCGACGCCGAGATCGGGGCTCCGGACGACCCGCCCGCCGCGGCGCATGGTTGCCAGCCTCACGCGGCGTGCCGAACCCCCGCGACCCGCCCACCCAGCCGGTCGACGGCGTCCGCCTTGCCGAACCGATGGCAGAGACGATTTTCAGGCCGCCCTGGTATAAGTGCCTGGCCTTGGGTAGCTGGACGGGCTTGCCGAGCATCCACGCGCCCCCGAGGGCGACGAGGCGGCCGTGGCGACGAAATGCGTCGAACAAACGGCCACGATCCACGAAATCCATACGTTGCGCTGCGGCCGTGAAGACCAATCCATACGATTCAGCCCATGCCATCGGGCCCCGGCGAACCTCAGATCGAACTCACAGGCGTTCGCAAGGTGTTCGGCGACTCGATCGTGGCCGTCGCGGGCGCCGACCTGACCGTCGACGACGGTGAGCTGTTCGCCATCCTCGGCCCCTCGGGCTCGGGCAAGACCACCGTGCTCCGGATGATCGCCGGCTTCGAACAGCCCACCGCAGGCACCATCAAGCTCGGTGGCGTCGACGTGACGGCCCTGCCCGCCCGGCGGCGCGACGTCAACACCGTCTTCCAGGAGTACGCCCTCTTCCCCCACATGACCGTGGCGCAGAACGTCGAGTACGGGATGCGGGTCCGCGGCGTCCCGAAGGCCGAGCGACGATCCAGGGCGGCCGAGGCGCTCGACATGGTGCGACTCGCCGACTACGGACCGCGCAAGCCCGCCCAGCTCTCCGGCGGCCAACGCCAACGCGTCGCGTTGGCCCGCGCGCTGGTCGGGCGCCCGAAGGTGCTGCTCCTCGACGAGCCGCTCGGCGCCCTGGACCTCAAGCTGCGTGAGCAGATGCAGGTGGAGCTCAAGGCAATTCAACGCGAAGTCGGCATCACCTTCGTCATCGTCACGCACGACCAAGACGAGGCGCTGACCCTGTGCGACCGACTCGCGGTGTTCAACGACGGACGCATCGAGCAGATCGGCAAGGCGCGCGACGTCTACGAGAACCCGGTCAACCGGTTCGTCGCCGACTTCGTCGGCACGTCCAACGTGCTCGACGGGGACGCCGCCGAAGCGCTCGTCGGCCGGCGCGGCCTGTTCGCCGTCCGGCCCGAGCGCATCGCGGTCCTGCCGACGGGAGCAACGCCGACGCCCGGCAGCCGCACCGTCGACGCCACCGTGGCCGAGGTCATCTACGCCGGACCCACGACCCGGGTGGCGGCCGTGGCCCAGGTCGGCGGCCAGCCCGGCGTCACACTCACCGCGACCGTGCTCAACGCCGCAACCTCACTACCCGACGACCTCGGTCACGGCACGCAAATCACCCTGGCCTGGGCCGACGGCGCCGTCCACGATCTCTCCACCTGAAGCACACCAACGCGAAAACCCGAGGAGACACATGAAACTCACCGCACTGCGGATCGGCTTCACCCTTGCCGCATGCGCCACCCTCGTCGCAGGCTGCTCCAGCTCGCCGTCGGGCGGTGGAGACGCCGGAACCGCACCGCCCAAGATGGAAGCCCTTGGCTCCCTTGGCAACGGCGAGGGCCAGCTGAACCTCATCGCCTGGGCGGGCTACGCCGAGAACGGTTCCAACGACAAGACGGTCGACTGGGTGACCCCGTTCGAGCAGGAATCCGGCTGCAAGGTCAACGTCAAGGTCGGCAACACCTCGGACGAGATGGTGCAGCTGATGCGCACCGGTCAGTACGACGGCGTGTCCGCCTCGGGGGACGCCACGCTGCGCCTGATCTACGCCGGTGACGTCGCACCCGTGAACACCGCGCTGGTGCCCAACTACTCGACCATTTCGGCCTTCCTCAAGGACAAGCCGTGGAACTCGGTCGACGGACAGATGTACGGCATTCCGCACGGCTGGGGCGCAAACCTGTTGATGTACAACGTCGGTGTGGTCACCGACGCCCCCGATTCGTGGGGGGCCGTGTTCACCGACTCGGACAAGTACAAGGGCAAGGTGACCGCCTACGACTCGCCGATCTACATCGCCGACGCGGCGCTGTACCTCATGAAGACGAAGCCGGAACTCGGCATCAAGGACCCCTACTCGCTGACCACCGAACAGCTCGACGCCGCGGTCGACCTGCTGACCAAACAGCGCGAGAACGTCAGCGAATATTGGTCGGACTACACCAAGGAAGTGCAGGCGTTCGAGTCGGGCACGTCGGTGATCGGCACCACGTGGCAGGTCATCGCCAACACCATCGGGTCCGAGAACAAGGTGCAGGTGAACACCGTGCTGCCCAAGGAGGGCGCCACCGGCTGGTCGGACACGTGGATGGTCGCCGCGAAGGCCGCGCACCCCAACTGCATGTACAAGTGGATGGACTGGATCACCTCACCCAAGGTGAACGCCCAGGTGGCCGAGTACTTCGGCGAGGCGCCCGCGCAGACCAAGGCGTGCGAGTTCACCTCGGAGAAGGACTTCTGCGACATCTACCACGCCACCGACGAGGCCTACGCGTCCCAACTGCACTACTGGACGACGCCGCAGAAGCAGTGCGTCGACGGTAGCGGCGACAACTGCACGGCCTACGACGAGTGGGTCGGCAAGTGGCAGCAGATCAAGGGGTGACGGCGGAGCCGGATTACCGGCGACATCAGGCCGAGGCGGCAACCGAAACCCCGGCACCTCGGGGGCGGCTCCGGCAGGGTCGGTTGACTCTGGCCTTCCTACTGGTGCCGCCCATGGCGTGGCTGGTGGTGGCGTACCTCGGTTCGCTTGCGGTGCTGTTGGTTTCGGCTTTCTGGACCACCAACTCGTTCACCGGCGCGGTGGTGCACACCGTCACGGGCGACAACGTCGTCCGCGTGGTGACCGACGAGGTCTTCAGAACCGTGACCGTCCGCACCGTGGGGGTGGCGCTGCTGGTGACCGTGCTCTGCGCGGTCCTGGCGGTGCCGCTGGGTCTGTACATGGCCAAGATCGCCTCGCCGCGAACGAGACTCGCGTTGGTGGTGGCGGTGACGACGCCGCTATGGGCCAGCTACCTCGTCAAGGCCTACGCCTGGCGCGTGATGCTGTCGCCCGACGGTCCGATGTCGTGGGCCACCGGCTACACACCCGGTTACGGTCTCGTCGCCACCGTCGTCACGCTGACCTATCTCTGGCTGCCGTACATGATCATCCCCGTGTTCGCGGCGTTCGAACGCGTCCCGAACCACCTCGTCGACGCGAGCTCGGATCTGGGCGCATCGGACCTCTCCACCCTCCGAATGGTCGTCGCACCGTTGGTGTTTCCCGGCATCGCCGCCGGATCGATCTTCACGTTCTCGCTGTCCCTCGGTGACTACATCGCCGTCACCATCGTCGGCGGCAAGACGCAGATGCTCGGCAACATCATCTACGGGCAGCTCGTCACGGCCAACAATCAACCGTTGGCCGCGGCGCTGTCGATCATCCCGCTCGTCGCGGTGATTCTGTATCTGCTCGCCATGCGGCGAACCGGCGCACTGGAGAACGTCTGATGTTGTCGGGTGGGGCTCGCGCAGCGGTCCGGACGTGGACCGTCCTGGTGTTGGTGTTCCTCTACGCACCACTGCTTCTCGTCGTCGTCAACGCGTTCAACGCGTCACGCACCTTCGCCTTCCCACCGAGCGGCCTCACCCTGCGCTGGTGGGCCGACGCCTGGAACAGCGACGGGATGTGGACCTCACTGGCCAATTCCGTGGTGGTCGGGCTCGGCGCCACGGCGGTCGCGCTGGTGCTGGGCACCATGATCGCCTTCGCCGTGCAACGGCATCAGTTCTTCGGCCGCAACACGATCAGCTTCCTCGTCGTGCTGCCGATCACGTTGCCCGGCATCGTCACCGGCATTGCGCTCAACGCCACGTTTACCTCGGCACTCGGGGTGACGCTGGGCCTGGCCACGGTCATCGTCGGCCACGCCACCTTCTGCATCGTCATCGTGTTCAACAACACCCAGGCCCGATTGCGCCGGCTCGGAACCGATCTCGAGGACGCCTCGGCCGATCTCGGGGCGTCGTCGTGGCAGACGTTCCGCTTCGTGACGTTCCCGATGATGCGCGGCGCGCTCGTGGCGGGGGCGATTCTGGCCTTCGCACTCAGTTTCGACGAGATCGTGGTCACCACCTTCACGGCGGGGCCCGCCGTCCAGACGCTTCCGATCTGGATCTTCGGAAACCTGTTCCGTCCCAATCAGGCACCCGTGATCAACGTGGTCGCGGCGGCGCTGACCGTGTTGGCCGTCATCCCGGTGTGGTTGGCGCAGCGGTTCGGCGGCGACCCGGCCACGACCAGGGTGTGACGGGGCTCAGCTCGTCTCGGCGACCGTCAGGTACCGCTGTAGGGCGTTCTCGAGCCGGTCGGTGACCACCCGTCGCCCCAAGGTCTGGTAGTAGGTGGCGACGCGGCGCTGCTCGTCGCGGCCGCCGCGCGGAGCCACCCGGCCGGTGTCGCCGTCGAGCAAGCTCTGCTCCAACGACTCCACGACCGACTTCGCCAGCTGGTCGAGCTGATCCGAGATGCCGTCGGCGACCCGCAGAATGGTCTGCACGTACCGCAGCTGCTCCTCCGCGCCGACGACGACCTTGGCGATGCTGGGGTCGACCAGCGTCAGCCGTCCGTCCACGACCTCGGCCAGCCCGTAGTACACCAGCCGCTGCGCCTCGTCACCGTCGGGATCGATGTCGAGGATGGCCGTCGGCGTCGGACCGGGCGGGCCGAACACCGCCTGCTGCAACCCGAGGATGTCCGCCAGATCGTGCCCCTGCCGCATGCTGGCGAGGAACTCCGCGATGTGCGCCGAGGTGTACCCCTTGCGCAGCAGCTCGTTGATGGTCCCCAGCTGTGTCAGATGACGATCGTCGTAGTAGGCCGAGCGACCCTCCCGACGCGGCGGGTCGAGCAGACCTCGCTCGCGATAGGCGCGAATGTTGCGGACACTGACTCCCGAGAGTTCGGACAACTCGCCGAGTCGATACTCAACCACGTGGAACAACCCCCAAGCTGCCGGTCAAAGCCATGATCACCACGTGTGCACGACGGAACATGGAACTACTGTAGACCCTCTCAGAAGTTTGCGAGAATTGCACGCCGATGTCATGTTTTGATTTCGATTCGCCACCGGGCGCATCGGTGCGCGACGATTGACCGAGTGCGTGCATGGATGGTCTGGGCGACGGGGCTGCTGGCCTACGTCGTCGCCGTACTCGACCGCACGACGCTAGGGGTTTCCGGCCTGGCCGCGGCCGACCGGTTCGACGCCAGCCCCAGCCTGCTCTCGACGTTCGTCGTCCTCCAGGTCGTCGTGTACGCGGGCGCTCAGGTGCCGGCCGGGATCCTTCTCGACCGCTATGGCTCGCGGGCACTGATCGTTGCGGGAGCGGCGCTCATGGCAAGCGGTCAGCTGCTGCTGGCGCTCACCGAGTCACTCCCCCTGGCCATCAGCGCCAGGGCGGTCGTCGGACTCGGCGACGCCCTGACCTTCATCTCGGTGTTGCGTCTGGTGCCGCGGTGGTTCGAGCCCCGACGGGTGCCGTTGCTGACCCAACTCACCGGCATCTGCGGCCAGCTGGGCCAGGTGCTTTCGGCGCTGCCCTTCCTGGCCCTGCTCACCGGGACCACGTGGGCGACGGCCTACGTCTCGGTGGCGGCCTTCGGAGTGCTCGCCATGGTGCTGGCGCTGGCCCTGGTGAAGGACACGCCACACGGGCGGGTCGTGGCTGCCGAGAATCTCTCGGTGGGCGCCGTGCTGTCGAGTGTGAAGACCGTCTGGCTGCGCCCCGGCACTCGGCTCGGGTTCTTCACGCACATGGGCACGCAGTTCTCCGTGACGGTGTTCTGCTTGATGTGGGGCGTCCCGTACCTGACCGTCGCCCAGGGCCAGTCCGCACACATGGCGGGAGCGCTGCTGACGATCTCCGTCCTCGCCGCCATCTGTGCGGGCATCCTCATCGGCATCCTCACCGGTCGGTATCCGCACCGGCGATCGTGGATCGTGCTGGCGATCATCGGCAGCAACGCGCTGGTGTGGACGGTCGTCCTTGCGCTCCCCGGCCGCGCTCCCCTGTGGCTGCTGGTCGTTCTCGTCGTCGTGATCTCGGCGGGCGGCCCCGGCTCGATGGTCGGGTTCGACTTCGCCAGAACGTTCAATCCCAGTGCCACCCTTGGCACCGCGCAAGGCATGGTCAACATGGGCGGCTTCATCGCCTCCCTGTTGGTGATGCAGGCGATGGGGGTTCTGCTCGGGGCGGCGGGCGGTTACTCGTTCGACTCGTTCCGCCAGGCGTGGACGGTGCAGTACGCCGTGTGGCTGCTCGCCGTGGTCGGCATCCTGATCACCAGGTGGAAGACCCGACGACTGCTGGCGGCCGACGAGGAACGCTCACAGCTCGAGTCGTTCGAGGTGGACGCACAGGAGCGCTGACACGGGCGTCGCACCCACTCGTCGCGACTCGTCGCCGTCCGCACCGCGGCGGGTGAACTTGGCTCACGGGTGCCGCTCGGCAGCGAGATCGTAGGCGGCCGGTGACCCCTCCCAGGGACCGGAGCGAATCACCGACCAGTGGTGAATCAGCCACTGCTGATCAATCTTTCGCAACTTGAGTTCCCAGTAGCCACGCATCGTGCAGTAGTCGACGACGCCCGCTTCCGCCGGAACATGATGGTAGGCGACCATGTGGGCGCGGCATCGGGCCTCGTCGCCAGACAGCTCCACGAGGAGGTTCGAGGCGGCGTGGTGGGTACAGTCGAAACCCGTCAGGCTTGCCCGCGCCAGCTCGACGAGGGCTCTGGCGGCCATCGCCGTCGGCGGCCTACCGAAGTGATGGGCGGACAAATCAAGGATCAGCTCATCGGCGAACAGATGTCGCAGAGCGTCCCAGTTGCGGTCGTCCTGCGCGTGGGCCAGACCGGCGACGACATCGGCGAGCGCCGCCCGGTCCACCAACTCCTGCAATGTGCTCATCTTCGCGTCAGCCCGATACCCGATGCGCGGCGGGCGCAGTGAGCATCCAGTGGTGGAATGCGGCGTACTGATCCGCGAATTCCCCAGGCGTAGGCGCGTGCTCGACGGCGGCAGACAATTTCGCGACATGGGCGTACCGCGGTATCCGGTCCGCTTCGTAGGCGGCCAGCGCGGCTGGCACGTCGGCGGGTGCGGTGAGCAGTCGGCCGAGGAGCGCGGCGTCCTCGATGCCCAGCGTGGCGCCCGCCGTGATGTGGGGCGACATCGCGTGGGCCGAGTCACCGACCAGCGCGACGCGCGCGGACACCCAGTGGGGCAACGGCGGCACGATCATGATCTCG